>ERZ795062.53-NODE-53-length-115543-cov-30.136057_pt1 | contig 115543 bp, 102 predicted proteins | sample MGYA00375146_ERZ795062 | MGnify/ENA primary metagenome ERZ795062 (study PRJEB30191, sample SAMN05720281) | activated sludge metagenome | isolation source: Anaerobic digester | place: USA | collected 2015-07-16 ...
GGCGGCGGCGGCTTCCACGCGGCCGGCGGTGTTGTCGAACGCGCCGCCGGCGGTGGCGTCCACGCGCCCGGCGACGGCGCCGAGAGTGCCGCCGGCGTTGGCGAGGGCGCCGCCGGCCGTGAGGGCGAGATCGGTGCCGGCGACGATCTTGCCGGCGGTGTTGCGGAGGTCGCCGGCGACGGTGGCGGTCAGCGCCCCTTGGCTGCTGAGCGTGCCGCCGTCGTTGGTCACGCCGCCGCCGGCGGTGGCGAGGAGGAGGTCGCCGTTGGTGACGAGCTGTCCGCCGTCGCGGTTGTCGAGCGCGCCGACGGCAAGATGCAAGGGGCCGGCGTTGGCGAGCGTGCCGCCACGGTTGTCGAGAAGGCCGGCAACGGTGGCTTGAAGGGCCTGTTCCCCGCTGATTCTGCCTTTCGCGTTGGTCAGCGCGGCGCCCGTCAACTGGAGAGTGCCCGCGGCGGCGATGAGTCCGGTGGAGTTGTCCAGGGCGCCGGCGATCAGGTCGACGGTCGATTGACCGCGAATGCCGCTCGTGCCGCTCGTGCCGCCGGTGGCGGTGTTGGTCAGGATCTGGCCGTGGGTGTCGATGGCGAGCGCGCCGGTGGCCTGAAGCAAGCCGCCGGTGTTGGTGAGTTGGCCGCTGTTGACGACGAGCGCGCCATCGGCCACCGCTTTTCCGCGCGTGTTGTCGAAGGTCTGCTGCCGGGTGTCGATCGCCAGCGACCGGCCGAGCAGCGTGCCGTCGACGTTGCCCAGACCGCTGGCGGTGAGCGTCAGGGCGGCGGCGGCTTCCACGCGGCCGGCGGTGTTGTCGAACGCGCCGCCGGCGGTGGCGTCCACGCGCCCGGCGACGGCGCCGAGAGTGCCGCCGGCGTTGGCGAGGGCGCCGCCGGCCGTGAGGGCGAGATCGGTGCCGGCGACGATCTTGCCGGCGGTGTTGCGGAGGTCGCCGGCGACGGTGGCGGTCAGCGCCCCTTGGCTGCTGAGCGTGCCGCCGTCGTTGGTCACGCCGCCGCCGGCGGTGGCGAGGAGGAGGTCGCCGTTGGTGACGAGCTGTCCGCCGTCGCGGTTGTCGAGCGCGCCGACGGCAAGATGCAAGGGACCGGCATTGGCGAGCGTGCCGCCACGGTTGTCCAGGAGACCGGCAACGGTGACGGTGCCGGCGCCCTGGCCGGTCTGCGCGAGGTGTCCGCCCTGGTGGAACAGCCGGCCGGCGGTGAGGGTGAAGGTGTCGCCGACGGTGGTGGCGCCGTTCAGAAAGGCGTCGCCGGTGACGGTCAGGGTGAGCGCGCCGCGGCTTTCGAGGGTGCCGCCGTTGCCGTCGAGTTCGCCCGTGGCGAGGGTGAGCGCGCCCTTGCCGGCGTGGGTGATGGCGCCGCCGGTGTTGTCGACGGTGGCCGCCGACAGCGTGAGTTGGGTGGCGTTGCTGGCGATTTGACCGGCACGGTTGTCCAAACGCCCTTCAAGGGTCAGGGCAAGGGGGCCGGCGCCGGTATGACGCAGCGCGCCTTGGGCGTTCAGGAGGTCGCGGGCGGCGATGTCCAGGGTGCGGGCGACATCCAGCGTGCCGCCGCTGTTGTCCAGAAGCGGTGTCTCCAGTCGGGCGTCGGTGGTTTTGATGGCGCCGCGATTGCGGAGGCTGTCGCCGGCGACGGCGAGCCGGTCGAGCGTCAGCGTGCCGGCGTTGGTGAGTCCGGCCGTGGCGGCGAGCGATACGGCGCCGCTGGCGGCGATGGCGCCGGTGTTGACGATGTCGCCGCGCAGGGCGATCAGGCCGTCGGCCAGTTGAGACGGGGCCGTGGGAACGACGGTGGCGGCGCCGTCACCCGCGCTCGTCGGCGCGGTGACCGTGCCGCCGGCGGTGGACGAGGCGGTGCCGCCGCTGCCGCCGGTGTCCGCGGGGGGGAGGTTGCCGATCAACGCGCCGCTGCTGTTGTCCACGTGAGCGGCGGTGAGCGCGAGCGCCTGCGTGCCGCTCTGACGGAGGGCGCCGCCGTCGTTGCCCAGACTGTCGGCACGAATGTCGAGGCGTTGTCCGTCGAGCGTGCCCCGGCGGTTGGTGAGCGGACCAGCCGCGTCGAGAATCAGTTCCTGACCGGCGTGGATCAGGCCGGTATTGACGACCTCGCCTTGACTGGAGAGTTGGAGGTTGCGTTCAGTGGAGAGTGTGCCAGCGTTGTCGACACTCTGGGCGCCGATCGTGAGCGGGTGGTCGCCGCTGATGACGGTGCCCCGGTTTTCAAGCCGTCCGGCGGCGGTGACGAGGATTTCGCCGGCGGCGGCGCCGATCGTTCCCGCGTTGCGGACGCCGACGCCGGCGTCGGTGCCGACGAGGAGGATCTTGTTGGCGTACATCCCGCCGAGCTGGGCGACGTCGATGGCGAACGCCGGTGCCGTACCGCTACCGGCGATGGGAACGGCCTGGGTGTGGGCGGCGTCGACCTGGTTGGCGCCGGCGGTGACCTTGAGGCTCTGTGCCCAGAGGCCGGCGTTGATCTCGACGGCGCGGGCAATGAGGTCGGCGTGGTCGACGCGCGAGGCGTCCATGCCGGCGCCTTCGATGCGCACCGTGCCGCCGGTCACGCGGTAGCCGGCGAGATCGTCGCCGTCGAAGAGCGGTGTGCCGGTGGTCAGCGTCGCGCGGCTGGCGTTGACGAAGCCGCAGCCGCCGCAGGTGACGCCGGCGGGGTTGGCGATGACGAGCTGGGCGCGATCGCCGGCGATTTCGAGATAGCCGTTGAGCACGCTCGGGTTGCCGGACACCACTTCGTTGAGGATCACCCGGGCCGTGCCCTTGGCCAGCCACGGGTTGCCCTGGACCCAGCCGCCGAGCTGGGTGGCGATATTGGTCCGCGAATTGTTGAGAATGAGACCCTGGGACTGGACGTCGAACTGGCTGTAGGTGTTGCGCGAGACGCCGGTGGCGCCTGGCGTCTGGATGTTGACCAGCGGCAGGCCGTTGGCGGCGGTGAGCACCGTCGGCTGCTGGCTGGCGTGGGCGGCCTTGTAGGCGACGGCCTGGGCGGCTGCGTCGTCGGGCCGTATCGCCGCCAGACCGAGGGCAAGGAGCAGGCTCAGGGAGAGTGCGCGCAGCCGGACCCAGCGCGCGGGCGCCAGACGGCCCGCGCCGTTTGTCGTTCCCGCCGTCTTGCCCTCGCCGACGGCACTTTCCATGACCGCCATCATTTGGCCGCGTTTTTTGTTGAATACGACGCGGTACAGATGTTTGTTCATTTGTCGCTCCCTGGCTCTTGTTCGTGGGGTCGCTGGCGGCGGTCGGCGCGGGCTCAGTAGCTCAACGTCAGATTGAAGCCAACGGTGGTTCTGGCGGTCTTGAAGCCGTCGGGCTGGCGTACCGGTTGCCCGACGAAGAGGTCGTATCCGAGGATCCTGTTGCTGCCGCGCAGGCCGAGCGCGGCGCCGGTCAGCCGTTTGCCGACCAGTTGCCTGGCCGATGGGCCGCCGACTTCGCCGTGGTCGAGGGCGGCGTAAAGCTCCTGTCCGGCAATGGTCAGCCCCAGTTCGTTGCGCACGATCCAGCCACGCTCGGCCATGAGAACGCTTTCGCCGTCGAACCCGCGGACGGTATGGCGCCCGCCAATGGAAAAGCGGTCTTGCGGCACCAGCGGTGTCCGGTTCCATTGTGCCCGCCAGAGTCCGCTGTAACGCAGGTCGTGTTCGCCGACCTTGAACGGCAGTGTGAGGGCGTTTTCGGTGGTGACGAGGCGCGGGCGGGCGGTGCCGTCGCCAAAGGCGTCTTCCGGGGCGCGCAGCGCGGCGAAGGCGCCGGTGCCGTGCCGATAGGCGGCGCCGAGATCGAGCGTGGCGTCGCCCAGAAAGGCGCGGTGGGCCAAGGCGGCTTCCCAGCCGGCCATGCGCCGGCGTTGGACCGCGATTTCGGTGTCGTCGATGAAGTTGGCCGATGTCGTGAGGTAGCCGCGCAGCGAGGCGGTGGTTTTGTTCGCGGCGTCGCGATGGATGACGCGCGACAGTTTGAGTTCGCTGTTGCGGCTGGTGCCGCTGTAACGGTACGCCTGGCTGGCGCCGGCGACGGTCTGGTGGTAGCGGTTGGCGCTGAAGGTGGCGCCGAGCAGGTGGTACCCCCAGGGGAGCGAGTAGTGCGCGGTGTTCCCGCGGGTGCCGCGCGAGCCGGATTGGCCGCCGCCGAGATCGCGATTGATGCTCAGATAGGCGAGGTCGTTGAGCGTCAACAGGTGGTCGCCTGACAGTGTGGCGCTTCCTTGATAGGTGCCGGTGGCCCGGGAGCCGCCGTCGTTGGCGGTCAGGGTGACGCGGAAGGGGCGGGTCTGCCGCCAGGAAATCACCAGATCGCTTTCGCCGGGCTGGTCGCCGGGGACGATCTGGATGTCGGCGTCGGCGGTCGGGACGCGCTTGAAATTCTCCAGGGCTTGTTCGATGTCGCGCAAATTAAGCAGGTCGCCCGGCTTGGCGGGTAGCGCGTTCCAGGCGTTGGCCCGCGCGCCGCTGTCGTCGCTGAAGCGGATGGCGCGGAGGCGTCCGGGAATGATCGTCAGGGTCAGAACGCCCGTTTGCAAGTCTTGCGTTGCGGCGAGAACACGGGTGGTGACGAAGCCGCGTTCGATGATCGCGTTTTGAATGCGTTGCATTGCACGGTGGATGCCGGCGGTGCCGAGGCAGCGCCCGAGGGCCGGGTCGTCCGGTGGGTTGGCGGCCGAGACGGCGTCGTCGAAGACCGGGAAATCGCTTTGGAGAACAATCCGGTCAATAACGAAACAGGGGGTTTCCGTTTCGGGCAGTTTGGGGGGCGGGTCGGCCTTGACGGCCGGCAGGCGGACGTCGGGCGTTCGTTCTTGTTGTTCGCGCAAGGCGCGGGTGCGTTCCTGTTGCCGTTGCAGTTCCTGGCCGGCGATGTCGCCAGCGGGCGATTGGGCGTTGGCGCCGGGAACGAGAAGGCTGCAAAGCAGCAGGGCCGCCAGCGGTGGATACCCGCGCGGCGGTGCGGGCGGACTCGGTTTTCGCGGCCGGCCGTGGGCGACGTCGGCGCACGCGCGGCCGTCGGCAACACGGTGCCGTGGGAAGGGAAAGGTCATGTCGTCGGTGGCCGAAGGACTGAAAACGTTCGGCGAGGGTGCGTTTGATCAGGACCGTATTGAAACACAAAATGTGTGCGAAACAACGGTGCCGAACAATAATCTTTCCATAAAACATCGTGTTAGTGCTTCAGAACGCCTGCCAAGGGGGCGGGCGCCCCTGGTCGATCAAATGGCGCCGTCGCACTCGTGACCGGCCTCCGTTTCCGGGCGGAAAACGCCGGCTTCGGTGACCACGGCGTCGAGCGGCTGGTCGTGCGACCGACGGTGCATGGACGGCAGGCGCGCCAGTTCGAAGGCGATGCCGATGGCCAGTGGTCGGGGATGCCACGTGGCCAGGGTGCGATCGAAATAGCCGCCACCGTACCCGAGCCGAAAGCCGGCGGCGTCGAAGCCGTTGGCCGGGATCAGCAGCGCCGTGGGGATGATGTGTTCGCCGGCGGCCGGCGTCGGAATGCCGTAGCGGTCGATGCGCATCGGAGTGGAGGGTGTCCAGGCACGGAATGCGAGAGCGGCGGTGTCGTCGATCACCACCGGTAGCGCCGCCTTGAATCCTGGTCGCGCCGCCGCCAGCCAGCGCGCGATCAGCGGCCGGAGATCGGGTTCCTGTTTGTAGGGCCAGCAAAAGCCGAGACGCATGTCGGCGAGTTCGGGAAACCCGGCGCGCAGATGCGCGCGAACTTGGCGGGAAAGCCGCGACCACTCGTCGACGGAGAGCGCCAGCCGGCGCGCGAGCAGCGCCTGGCGCAAGGCCCGACGTTCGACATCGGCGTCAGCGCTGGGGAGTGCAGGACGGGCGGGCGTCGGCGCGGCGACCATGTGATATGCTCGTGGGCAATTTTTTCCGGAAATCCAGCTTACCATGAAGAGGTTCCATCCCCATCGTTGTCTCGCCGGCATCGCTTTCCTCGCGGCTTCCGCCGGCGTCCTCGCACTGAGCGGCGACGAGCAGTTTCTGATGGCCCGCGACGCGTCGCGGGCCGGCGACAGAGCCAAGCTGGAGCGTCTGGCGCCGTCCTTGCAAAGCCACGAACTGGCCCCCTACGTCGACTACTGGCGCTTGCTGATCGATTTCAAAGACTCCAAGGACCCCGATCCGACGTCGATCAATGCTTTTCTGAACAGCAACGACGGGTCCTACGTCGCCGAAAAGTTGCGTGGCGACTGGCTTCGTCAGTTGGGCAAGAAACAACAATGGACGGCTTTCATGGCGGAATACCCGCGCCTGGCGCAACCGGATCAGGATTTGGCGTGCCATGCGCTGCAAGGCCGGCGGGCGCTGGGCGACAAAAAGGCGCTCGACGACGCCATGGCGCTCTGGCTGACATTGCTTGAACCTCCGGAACCCTGCTACCCGGTTCTTGAAGCGCTGATCGTCGACAAGCGCGTTCTCGCCGACGCCGTCTGGGAGCGCATCCGCCGCCAGTTCGAAGCGAACAAAATCCCGGCGGCGCTGTACACCATGAACTACCTGCCGGCCAGTCAGATGCCCGAGAAGAAAGTGGCGCAGACGCTCGCCGACACCCCGCTGCCCTGGCTGAGCCGCTTACCGGCCGACTTCGCGGCCAATCGCGCGCAACGCGAACTGGCGGCCCTGGCCATCCAGCGTCTGGCCCGCAACGACCCGCGCGCGGCGGCCGAGCAGTTGGGAAAAATCGCCGCGCAACTCAAAGGCGGCGAAAGATCGTGGGCGTGGAATCAGATCGGCTGGCAGGCGGCGCAGCGGCACATGCCGGAAGCGCTCGACTGGTATCGGCAGGCCGGCGACGGCCCCCTTTCCGACGAGACCGCGCAGTGGAAGGTTCGCGCCGCCCTGCGCGCGCAGGACTGGCCAAGCGTTCGTGGAACGATAGAGAAAATGCCGGCCCCGCTGGCCGCGCAGCCGGCCTGGGTTTATTGGTTGGGACGCGCCTATCGCGCCGAAGGTCGCCATGACGACGCCAACGCAATGTTCGCCAGAATTGCCGGCCAGCCCGATTTTTACGGCAACCTGGCCAATGACGAACTGGGCAAGGCCACCGCCACGCCGAGCAAACCGACTTCGCCGACCCGGGATGAATTACTGCAAGTGACGGCCAACCCCGGCGTGCAGCGGGCACAGGCGTTCTTCCGCCTCAACTTGCGCACGGAGGGCGTTAAGGAATGGGCTTGGGCCTTGCGCGGCATGAGCGACCGGGAACTCCTGGCGGCATCCGAAATCGCCGCGCGGGCCGGCATGTATGACCGTGCCATCGCCGCCGCCGATCGCACCCGTCTGGAACACGACTACTCGATGCGCTATCTGGCCCCGTATGGCGATCAGGTCCGCCCGGCGGCACGCAATCAAGCGCTCGACGACGCCTGGGTTTACGGACTGATGCGCCAGGAAAGCCGGTTCGTCAGCACCGCGCGCTCGCACGTCGGCGCCTCCGGCCTGATGCAATTAATGCCGGCCACCGCCAAATGGGTGGCCAACAAGATCGGCCTCAAGGATTTCCAGCCAGGCCGGGTCAACGACACCGAAACCAATGTCTTGCTGGGTACCACCTACATGCGTCTGGTGCTCGAAAATCTCGACAGTCACCCCGTGCTGGCCTCCGCCGCCTACAACGCCGGCCCGGGACGCGCCCGCCGCTGGCGCGCCGACATTCCGCTCGAAGGCGCGATCTACGCGGAAACCATCCCGTTCAGCGAAACGCGGGATTATGTCAAGAAAGTAATGAGCAACGCCGTCTTCTACGCCGCCTTGTTCGAAGGCAAACCGCAAACGATCAAAAGTCGTCTCGGCATCATTCCGCCACGTGCCGGCGGCGAGGCCAAGGGCGAGAGTTTGCCTTAAAATGACGTTTTTCCCGAACCTCATTTCACCGGTAGGATGCCATGGAAATTAAGAACGTGCTGTTGCTGGGTGGTAGCGGTTTTGTTGGTGGCTGGATAGCCAGTGCCCTGTCGGATCGCGGTGTGCGGGTGACCATTCCGACCCGTCGTCGAGAGAACACCAAGCAACTGATCATGTTGCCGATGATCGACATGGTCGAGGCCAACATCCATGACCCACGGGCGCTCGCGGAACTGATGCAGGGCCAGGACGCCGTGATCAACCTGGTCGGCATCCTGCACGATGGCGACTCCCGCCTGCCTTTCGGCAAGGGCTTCGCCAAGGCGCACGCCGAATTGCCGAAAACGATCGTTGGCGCCATGCGCCAAAGCGGCGTCAAGCGCCTGGTGCACATGAGCGCCTTGCAGGCCGGCGTCAAGGCGCCGTCGGAGTATCTGCGCTCGAAAGGCGAAGGCGAAGCGGCGGCGCGGGCGGCAACGGGCGATCTGGAGGTGACCATTTTCCGCCCGTCGGTCATTTTCGGACCGGACGACGCCTTCCTCAACACCTTCGCCAAGCTGGCGCGCCTCTTTCCGGTGCTGCCGCTGGCCAGCGGCGCGGCGGCCTTTCAGCCGGTATTCGTCGGCGATGTCGCCAACGCCTTTGTCGATTGCCTGGGTAAACCAGCCACTTTCGGTCAGACCTACGAATTGTGTGGGCCAAAAGTCTATACCTTGCGCGAGCTGGTCGAATACGCCGCCAAACTGATCGAAAAGCCGCGCCGAATCATCGACCTGGGTACCGGCGGCTGGGCCTATTTGCAGGCCGGCGTGATGTGGCTGCTCCCGAATCCGCCGCTGTCGCCGGACAACCTGCGCTCGATGGAAGTCGATAGCGTGACCAACGGTTCGCGCGACTATCCCGACTGGCGGCCGACGCCGCTGGAAGCCGTGGCGCCGTGTTACCTTTCGCCGAACGAACTGACGCAGTTTCGCCTGGACCGCTACCGTTTCCGGGCCGGCCGCTGAGCGAACGGGCTGGCGGATCGCACGAGGCGCGCCGACCGACGCCTCGTGCCCCGACCGACCCCACTGACGACGACCACTCGCGATGATGCAAGTTTTCGCCGTTGGCGGCGCCGTGCGTGACGAGTTGCTCGGTTTGTCGGTGCAGGACCGGGATTATGTCGTCGTCGGCGCGTCGCCCGAGGAAATGCTGGCGCGCGGTTTCAAACCGGTCGGCAAGGATTTCCCGGTTTTTCTCCACCCCGAAACGCACGAGGAATACGCGCTGGCGCGCACCGAGCGGAAAACAGGCCCCGGCTACAAGGGTTTCGCTTTCAGCGCCGCACCGGCCGTCACGCTGACCGACGATCTGGCGCGCCGCGACCTGACGATCAACGCCATCGCCCGCGCCGCCGACGGCACGCTGACCGATCCCCACGGCGGGGTGGCCGATCTGAGGGCGGGCGTGCTGCGTCATGTCGGCCCGGCGTTCGTCGAAGACCCGGTGCGCGTACTCCGTCTGGCGCGTTTCGCGGCGCGTTTCGCCGATTTCACCGTCGCTCCGGAAACCCTGTGCCTGCTGCGCGAGATGGTCGCCGCCGGAGAAGTCGACCACCTGGTCGCCGAACGGGTCTGGCAGGAACTCGCCAAGGGCCTGATGGAAGCCCGGCCGTCGCGAATGTTCGAGGTCTTGCGCGACTGCGGTGCCTTGGCACGGCTGCTTCCCGAACTCGACCGCCTTTTCGGCGTGCCGCAGCGTGCCGACTTCCATCCGGAAGTCGACACCGGCGCGCATGTGCTGATGGTTGTCGAGCAGGCCGCGCAACGCGGCTGTGCGCTACCGATCCGCTTCGCCGTCCTGCTGCACGATCTCGGCAAGGGCGGCACGCCGGCCAGCGACCTGCCCCGCCACCCCGGTCACGAGGCACGCAGCGTCGAACTGGCGCGCGCCGTCTGCGCGCGGCTCAAGGTGCCGGCCGATTGCCGCGATCTGGCGTTGCTGGTGGCGCGCCACCATGGCGACATTCATCGGGGCCCGGAAATGGGCGCCGCGGCCGTCGTCCGTTTGCTGGAAGCGACCGATGCTTTCCGGCGACCCGCGCGCTTCGAGCAACTGCTGGAGGCCTGCGCCTGCGACTTTCATGGCCGGCTCGGTTGGCAAGACATTCCCTACCCGGCGGCGCCACTGTTCCGACGCGCATTGACGCAGGCGCGCCGCGTCAATGCGGCGGCGATCGCCCGTCATGGCAGCGGACCGGAAAAAATCGCCGCGCGTTTGCACGAAGCGCGCGTGACGGCGGTAAAAGCGCCGGATACCACCGACGCCCCTGAATCCGCGCCAACTCCAACACTCCAACACTCCAACGCCCCAACGAAACAGTGAGGCGGTGGCGGGCTAGAGGGTCACGCTGCGATCGCCGACGGCGAAACCGAGCAATGGCTCGGCAATACCCTTGCCCAGCGCCATGACTTTGAACAGCTCGCCCATTTCCGCGGGAGAGATCAGTTTTTGCGCCGCGCCGGCCAACGCCAGATACGATCGCGGATCGTCCGTCGGCGTGCGCGCCAACACCTCGGTCAAACCGCAGTTGAACAGGAAATTCGCCTGCGTGGCATAGCCGAGCAGTTCCAGACCGGCGCCGCAAGCACTTTCGACAATCGCCGTGAAATCGACGTGCGCGGTGATGTCCTGCAATCCAGGCAAATAGAACGGTTCGCCGTGCGCATGGTGGCGGTAGTGGCACATCAAGGTGCCGGCATGACGTTGCGGATGATAGAACTCGCGACGGGGAAAACCGTAGTCGATCAGCAGCAACGCGCCGCGTCCGAGCACGGCCGCCCACTCCGCAATCCACGCCGACGCCGCCAGCGGGATTTCGCTCAGGTAACCGGGCGGCAATTCGCGGTCCGCGGCCACCGCCCGCGCTTTCGCCAGCAGGGCGCCGGTCGCCGGACGCTCGCGCCAGACGAATCGTCCATCGTCGACAGCCACCCCGCGTTCGGCGATGTCGTCGCCGTGCCAGACGACCAGACCGACCGGCATGGCGTCCAGCACTTCGTTGGCCAGCACCACGCCGTCGAAATGCGTCGGCAGACGCTCCAGCCACGACACGCGCGGCAGTAGATGCGGCGCGCGCGCGGCGAGTTTTTCGCCTTGTCGCGCCCGCAGTTCGCCGGAAAGTTCAAGAATGGCGTAGCTGTCTGGCAACGCGCCGCGGCGCTCCAGTTCGCCTAGCAGATCGACGGCAAGCTGCCCGCTGCCGGCGCCGACCTCGATGATCCGCGGCGCGCTGAGCGCCAGCAGTTGTGCCACCTGCGCGGCGAGCGTTTGTCCGAAAGCGGCGCAAAGTTCCGGCGCGGTGACGAAATCGCCGGCCGCGCCGAATTTGCGCGCCCCGCCGGCGTAATAGCCCATGGCCGGCGTATACAAGGCCCGTTCCATGAAGCGATCGAAGCCGATCCAGCCGCCGGTTCCGGCAATTTCATCGGCGATATGGCGGCTCAAGGCGTCGCTGCACGCAAGCGCTTCGGCCTCTGGCGCGGGCAAGGCCGCGTTGGCGACGGGAGAACGTATCAGCATGGCACCGATGGGTGGTGGTCGCCCCGCATGCCGGGCGCCCATGCGGCTGGCCTCCGGCAGACGACCGAGAAAGGCCGCGGCGACACGGCGCGACACATCGGCATTACCCGGCGAACGGCAATGCCGTCACTGCTCGTGCCTTTCGAAACGAACCTTCCCGTACATTTCTGGATGCGTGATCGCCAACCAGTAGCCGGCCTCGGATTCGGCGCGGGTCCAGGTCGCCGCGCGCAACGGGATGAATTGAGGTTCGCCACCTACCGACCACTCCAGGGTATAGCTGTGCAGGCCACCGCGACCTTGGCGGTGAATCTTGCATACCGACGCGGGAGACTCGCGACGGAGTCGCGCATTGCCGTCGTCGGCCAGGCGCAAACGATAATTCGGTCCCTTGCCTTGATGCTGAACGACGAACTCGCGCCTGTCGGCGGCGGCATGGACGATTTCCCATTCCGCGCAGGCTTCGATGATCGCGCCAAAGGGCACCCCGGCCTCGTCGGGAATGATTTCGGCGCTGACCGGGTGGTCGTCTTCGCCGCCCTCGACCAACTCGTGCCATGGCAAACCCCGGCGAGTGGGCGGTGGAAAGGGCAGTGCGTGCTTGCCTTGCCGAATCCGGGCGAACAGTGACGATTTCCTGACATCCTCTAGGTCGATGGTGGGAAACGTCGAACGCGGATCGGAGCGGAAATTGCCCGCCCCCATGTAGCCGACATCCCAGAGCGTTCTCAGCCATTCGGCCGTGTCAAGGGCCACCTGCGCCAGTTGCTCGTCCAGTTCGGTGATGCCGGGATCGGGTTCATGGTGCACGCGCGCCTCCTCGGCATGCGCCGCCGTTTCGCGAATCCGCAAACGGATCAACTCGCGCCAGAGGCGACCGACCCATTCCGCATCGTTCGGGGACAGGTCCTCGATGCGATCGGACAAGGTCAAAAGTTCGTCGGCGTCGAGAGGTTTATCCGGATCAATCATAAGCCACGCTCCCTGATGATGATGGTCGGCAGTGTAACTGTTATGGCAGCGGGATGGACCTTTTTTTGGCGAGGAAACAACGGGAATCCGCTAGAATCGGGCTCTTTTCGGCGCGGATCGGAACGAAAAAAATGAACGCGAAAACGATATTGGTTACCGGCGCCGCCAAGCGACTGGGTCGTGCGATCACGACCGAATTGCACGCGACGGGCGCCAACGTCATGCTTCATTATCGTCGGGCGGCGTCCGCCGCCGAGTCCCTGGTCGCCGAATTGAATGCCATTCGACCGTCGTCGGCGGCTTGCTTGCAAGCCGACCTGCTGCAAGTCGAGACCTTGCCGGAATTGGTGGCCGGCACGCTGGCGCGTTTCGGCCGTCTCGACGCGCTGGTCAACAACGCCTCGAGTTTCTTTCCCACGCCCCTTGGAAACATCGATCTGGCGGCATGGGACGACCTGATGGGCAGCAACCTCAAGGCGCCGCTGTTTCTCACCCAGGCCGCCGCGCCGTACCTGAGAGCCGCGCGTGGCGCGGTGGTCAACATCACCGACATTCATGCCGAACGGCCATTGGCCGGCTATCCGCTTTATTGCGCCGCCAAAGCGGGCTTGCTGGGGTTGACGCGCGCGCTGGCGATCGAAATGGCGCCGCACGTGCGGGTCAATGCCGTCGCGCCGGGCCCCATTCTATGGCCGGAAAGCGACGTCTTCGACAAGGCCACGCAACACGACATCGTCGCGCATACCTTGCTGAACCGCGCCGGTTGTCCGCGCGATATTGCCCAGGCGGTGCGCTACCTGCTGGATGACGCCAACTATGTCACAGGTCAGGTGCTCAACGTCGATGGTGGACGCACCGCTCACCTGTAACATTGTCTGGAACGCCAAGCCGCAGGAGAGAGCCCGTTGGAACCATCGAACACCTTGCTACGCATCAGGAAACGTCTCGAAAGCAGCACCGGCAAGGCGATCGCCGACTACAACATGATTGAAGACGGCGACACGGTGCTGGTCTGCGTATCGGGCGGCAAGGATTCCTACACCTTGCTGTCGGTATTGCTGGCCTTGCGTGAACGGGCGCCGGTCGATTTCCGTGTGATCGCCATGAATCTCGACCAGAAACAGCCCGGGTTTCCCGCCGAGATTCTGCCGGGCTACCTGTCCACGCTCGGTATCGAGTATCGCATTGTCGAGCAGGATACTTACAGCATCGTCAAGAGCAAGATTCCCGAAGGCAAAACGACCTGCTCGCTCTGTTCGCGGCTTCGCCGCGGCGTGATCTACCGGACCGCCAAGGAACTCGGCGCCAACAAGATTGCCCTTGGCCACCATCGCGACGACATCGTGCATACCCTGTTTCTCAACCTGCTTTTCGGTGGTCAATTGAAGGCGATGCCGCCCAAGCTTCTCACCGACGACGGCGCGCATGTGGTGATTCGGCCGTTGGCCTATTGCGCCGAGAAAGATATCGCCCGTTTCGCGCGCGGCATGGCCTTCCCGATCATTCCTTGCAATCTGTGCGGCTCGCAGGACAACCTCCAACGGCAGAAAATCCGCGAAATGATGGCCGACTGGGACAGCCGTTTTCCGGGACGCACCGAGGCGGTATTTTCAGCGTTGCAGAAAGTGATTCCGTCGCATCTGGCGGACAACGCGTGCTTCGATTTCAAAAACCTGCGCGTCGGCATGGCAATGCACGCGGCTGGCGGCGACACCTTGTTCGATCCGCCGGCCTTGTCCGGAACACCTGAGCAGAAACTGCGAAACTGGGGGCTCTTGTCATGAGCACTGATGAAAAAGGCTTGTCGATCGTGGTTGCCGCCGTCGCCAGCAGTCCGCGATTATTTGAAAAACTCAATGGCACCGAAGCGCTCTACGCCGTCGAACGCTGCCTGAAACGGATGACGCGCGGCATCGATGGGTTTCGCGGCCGTATCGTCCGCGGCACGCGCGATGAAATCGTGGCCGCGTTCGTCACTCCGGACGAGGCGTGTCAGGCGGCGATCGCCATGCAAAGACGGCTGGGCGACTTGCCGCCCGTTGGTGGCATCAAGCTGGCGGCCCGGGTGGGAGTGCATCATGGGCGGGTCATCGACGACGGAAACGATATCGTCGGGCACGGTCTCAGTGTTGCCGAGGCGCTGGCGGGCCTGGCAACGGCCGGGCAGATTCTGATCGGCGGCGAGACGCGGAACAAACTCTCGCCGCTTCTGCAATCGCTGACACACGGTCTGGCGAAAGTCTGGCTGCAAAGCCTGGCGGCCGAACAATCGGTTTACGAAGTCCATTGGCTGGAATCCCGGAGTCCGGCGATCAAGGCGGCTACCGACTCCTCGACGCCGAACAGCGACAAGAAACAGCGCTTGCGCGTCTCATACGGCAATCGCACCATCGTCCTGGAAAACAAGGAAGACAGCGTGGTCATCGGCCGGGACACCGCCAGCCAGATCACCGTGCATGACCGCCGCGTGTCGCGTCAACATGCCCGCATCGAGCGCGTCGGAGACTATTTCGTCTTGAGCGATCTCAGCACCAATGGGACTTTCGTCACCCTCGCGGGGGAGCCGGAACTGTTGCTGAAGCGCGAGGAATTCATTCTGCGCGGTAGCGGCATCATCGCCTTCGCTGCCTCGGCGAACCATCCGGCAACCGACGTCGTCGAGTTCGAACTTTTTTAACGGTCGGACAACCGTCACCAGGGCTTACGGCGGCAGCGCGCGCGCCACGACCAGCAAGGACACGTGCGACGCACCGTGCAACTTGACGGTTCGCGCCAACTCGTCCAAAGACGCTCCGGTGGTCATCACGTCATCGATCAGCAGCAGGCGCTTGCCGCTGAAGTCCGTGCGGCAATGAAACGCCCCACGCACGTTTCGCGCCCTTTCCCGCCAGGGCAAATCGGCCTGTGCGGCGGTCTGGCGGTGGCGGAGGCAACCGCGCGCGTCAACGGCGACGCCGAGAGCCTTGGCGACCGGGCGTGCCAGTTCCAAAGCCTGATTGAAGCCACGCTCGCGCAAGCGCAAGGGGTGCAAGGGCAAGGGAACGATCAGATCCGCCCGCACACCGTCAGCCAACAGCGCCAGATGCCGGCCGAAGTAGGCGCCAAGCGCCAGACGATGACCGTACTTGAACGACTGCACCAGTTTGTCCACCGGGAATGCATAGCTGAAGGCCGCGATCGTCGCGTCGTAATGCGGTGCTTTTGCCTGGCATCGTCCGCACATTTCGCCGTTGGGCGTCGGAATGGCGCAACGGGGACAAAGATTCGCCGGCAGGCGCGGCAAATCCGCCTCGCAAGACGGGCAAAGGACGCGCGGCACGCCGACAGCGCCGCATAACAGACAATCCTGGGCCAGCAGTCGCGCGAACGATCCGCGGACCCGGCGGACGCTTTGAGTTAAGATTGACATCCTTCCAGTGCTCGCAAGCAAATCGTCACGGGCCGCAATTCACCTTATACATAGGTCTCAAACTCATGAACGCCATTCCGCAAGCCGCGACGCGCACGCCTTCGAGCGCCGCTTCGTCAGACAAATCCCGCTGGACTGTCGCCGATGTCGAGGCACTGTACCAGATTCCGCTGATGGATCTGGTTTACCGCGCCCAGCAAGTCCACCGTGAAAATTTCGACGCCAACGAAATTCAGCGCTCGACGCTACTTTCGGTGAAAACCGGCGGCTGCTCGGAAGATTGCGGTTATTGCTCGCAATCCGCGCGCCATCATACCGAAACGGAGCGCGAAGCCTTGATGCCGCTTGACGACGTCCTCGCGGCGGCGCGGGCGGCCAAGGACAAGGGCGCGTCGCGTTTCTGCATGGGCGCGGCCTGGCGCGGACCGAAGGACAAGGACCTCGCGCAAGTCACCGAAATGATCCGCGCCGTCAAGGGGCTCGGCCTGCAAACCTGTGTCACCCTCGGCATGCTCAAGGACGGACAGGCCGAGGAACTGAAGGATGCCGGGCTCGATTACTACAATCACAACCTCGACACCGACGCGTCTTTTTACGGGCAGGTGATCACCACCCACAAGCACGCGGACCGACTCGACACGCTGGGACAGGTGCGCGATGCGGGAATCAAGGTCTGCTCGGGCGGCATTATCGGCATGGGCGAGTCGCGTCGGAATCGCGCCGCCTTGATCGTCCAGCTGGCCAATCTCAATCCGCCACCGGAATCGGTGCCGATCAACAACCTGGTGCCGATTCCCGGCACGCCTCTCGCCAACGTCGCGCCGCTCGACAACTTCGAGTTCGTGCGCACCATTGCCGCCGCGCGGATCGCCATGCCGACCAGCTTCGTGCGCTTGTCCGCCGGCCGGGAGGCGATGTCGGAAGAATTGCAGGCGCTGTGTTTCCTTGCCGGCGCCAATTCGATCTTTTACGGCGAAAAACTGCTGACCACCGGTAACGCCGAAGCCAGCCGCGACGAAGCGTTGTTCGAAAAATTGGGCCTGCGTCCGATCTGATCGCCCATGAAGGCCACGGCGCAGTTCGTCGATCCGCGCCAGGTTCGACGGAATTTCGCGCGCGCCGCCGCGACTTATGACCAAGTTGCCGTGTTACAGCGCGAAATCGGCTGCCGGATGCTGGAGCGGCTGGATTATGTGCGTCTCGAGCCGACACAGATTCTCGATCTCGGCTGCGGCACCGGCGCCAGCCTGACCGCTCTGCACCAACGCTACCCCAAGGCAACCTTGATCGGTGTCGATTTGAGCGAAGCCATGTTGCGCGTCGGCCGGGCACACGGTTCGCGTTTACGCTGGCTGCTGCCGTTTCTGCGTGTCGATCGCGCGCCGCTGCTGGCAGCGGAAGCGACGGCGCTGCCAATCAAACCCCTGAGCGTCGATTTGCTGTGGTCAAACCTGCTGCTGCCGTGGATCGATGACCCGCTGGCGGTCTTTCACGAAGCACATCGCGTGCTCAACGTCGACGGCCTGCTGATGTTCTCGGCCCTGGGGCCGGACACGCTCAAGGAATTGCGCGCCTGTTTTACCGACGGTGATGCGCATACCCATCGCTTCACCGATCTGCACGATTACGGCGACATGCTGCTCGCCAGCGGCTTTGCCGACCCGGTGATGGATGTCGAAACGGTGACCATGACCTATCCCGGTTTCGACGACCTGCTGGCCGACCTCCGGCGCAGCGGCTCCGCTTGCGCGATGCAATCGCGCCGCCGCGGCCTGATGGGACGCGCGGCATGGGCCGCGACGCGCGCCGCGTATGAAAGCCTGGCCCGTGACGGTCGCCTGCCAGCCACCGTCGAGGTGGTTTACGGACACGCCTGGAAAACCGCGCCCAAGAAAACAGCGGACGGGCGTGCGATCATCCGCTTCGAACCCAGGCAACGCTTGCGCTGAACGGGCGGCGGCACAAGTGGTCGGAGCGGATCTCGCGTCCGACCGCCAACGGCGATTCAAAGAAAAAATTCTTCCAGCCGCTCGAAGACCTCGTGTTCGGCGCCGTGCCGGCGGACCGCCAGCACATCCTCCAGCTTCTCGACCTGCTTGACCATCTGTTCCAGCCGCTCGTCTTCGTTGACCAACAACCAGATGCGACTGGTGGCGCCGCCACCCACCGGCATGCACAAAATGCCTTCCACGTTGTACGCCCGCCGCGAAAAAAGGCCGACGACGTGCGACATCACGCCGGGGTGGTTATTGACATCGAGTTCAAGCACCGTGCGCGATAGGGCGTTGTTTTCCGTCGTTGAAATTGAATTCATCGTTCAGCCTCCGATCATTTCCTTGTTGGCGGCACCGGGCGGCACCATCGGCAGCACTTGCTCGTGCAGGGCGATACTGGCGTGGATCAGCGCCGGTCCGCGTTGGCGCAGGGCAGCGGCCAGAGCGGCCAGCGGATCGCTTTCATGGTCGAGATCGATCGCCGGCACGCCAAAACCCTCGGCCACCCGGATGAAATCCGGCATGCCCTTGAACCGCGAGGCGTAAATGCGTTCGCCGTAGAACATCGTCTGTTGCTGGAAAACCAAACCCAGCGAGGCGTTGTTCATCAACACGATCTTGACGTTGACCTTTTCCTCGGCGGCGGTGACCAGTTCCTGCACGTTCATCAGGATGCTGCCGTCGCCGGTGAAACAGACTACCGTCCGCTGCGGCTCGGCCAGCGCGGCGCCGATCGCCGCGGGCATGCCGAAACCCATCGTGCCCAGGCCCCCGGACGTCAGCCACTGCCGCGGCCGCCGCAACGGATAGGCTTGCGCGACCCACATCTGGTGCTGGCCCACGTCGGTACAGATCGTCGCCTCGTCGTCGAGGCAATCGGACACCGCGCGAATCAAACCGTATGGGGTGCGCGGATCGTCGATACCCGGCATGCGCAGCGGCTGCGCCGCTTTCAGTTCGGCCACGCGCGCCAGCCACCCCTGGCGCGCTTGCGGCTTGATCGACGGCAACAAAAGCCGTAGCGACTCGTCGACATCGCCGGCGATGCCGACATGCGCGGTCTTGATCTTGTCGAGTTCCGACGGATCGATGTCGATATGCACGATTTTCGCTTGTGGGCAAAAACCGGCCACCTTGCCGGTCGCCCGGTCGTCGAAACGCGCGCCGACGGCAATCAGCAGGTCGCATTCGTCGAGCGCCAAATTGGCGTAGCGCGCACCGTGCATGCCCAGCATGCCCATGGAAAGGGAATGGTCGACGGGCATGGCGCCCAAAGCCATCAGCGTCATCACCGTCGGCAAGCCGGCTTTCTCGGCCAGGGCGACGGCACGTTCCGCCGCGCCCGAGTGAACCACGCCGCCACCCAGATAAAGTATTGGCTTGGCCGCGTCGTTGATCATCGCGGCCGCCGCGTCGATCAATTCGACGACCGGCGCCGGAGCGGCCGCGGCGACACCGGGTGCCGGCCACTCGCCCACCTCGACGATCTGGTTCTGCACATCTTTCGGAATATCGATCAGTACCGGGCCCGGCCGGCCGGAGGCGGCGATACGAAAAGCGCGCGGAATGATGTCCAGCAAATCCGCCGCCGCGTTGACCAGGAAATTATGCTTGGTGATCGGCAGGCTCAAACCATAAGTGTCGACTTCCTGAAACGCGTCGGTGCCGATCATCGCCCGCGGCACTTGCCCGGTGATCGCCACCATCGGAATCGAATCGAGCTTGGCATCGGCAATGGCGGTCAGCAAATTGGTCGCGCCCGGCCCGGAAGAGGCCATGCACACCGCCGGCTGGCCAGTGGCGCGGGCCATGCCCTGGGCGATGAAACCACCTCCCTGTTCGTGCCGCACCAGCACGTGATGAATCAATTTCGATGCCGACAAGGCATCGTAAATCGGCAAAATCGCGCCGCCGGGAATGCCGGCCAAGGTGCGCACACCCTGCCTTTCGAGTAGACGCACGACAATCTGGGCGCCGGAAAGTGTTTCGGGGGAGGATTGAGGCAAGATATTCTCCTTCAAAGGGATGAACATTTCGGCGTCGGCGAGCGTCGGTCCGGAAAAGCAAAACCCCCGCTCGGTTCGCGCCGGCGGGGGTTCTTGAAATTTTCAGTCAGTCGTTATTGCAACTTGACTATTTTCTCTCGGCCCTCGACGACGCGCTCGGTACAACGCCGACGACGCGTACGACAGGGCACAGCACGCCGACCACGGCGAAAGGCGCGAGCAGGCGCAGAGGGCTGAAATCGGCGAGTGAACCACGCATTGTCGTCAAGTCGAAAACATAATGGTCAAGCCGCGATTAGAACCGACGACTTGAGAAAATGCAAGCGCTGATGCCATTGCGCCGAACGGCGTCGGTCATCGCTGCCAACGGCGGCGGTCATTTCCTGTCGATTGGTACGCACGTGCTAAAATCGGCGCCTTTTCAAGGCTTGTGAGGCACACGATGTTTTCCGCAAATGACACTCTGGCAAAAACCGACCCCGAGATCTGGCAAGTCATCGAGAATGAGGACCACCGCCAGGAGCAACACCTCGAACTCATCGCCTCCGAGAACTATGTCAGCCACGCGGTAATGGCCGCGCAAGGGTCGCAATTGACCAACAAGTACGCCGAAGGCTATCCCGGAAAACGCTATTACGGCGGCTGCGACTATGTCGATATCGCCGAGCAATTGGCGATCGATCGCCTCAAGAAACTGTTTGGCGCCGAGGCCGCCAATGTCCAGCCGAATTCCGGCTCGCAAGCCAACCAGGCGGTGCTGATGGCTTTCGCCAAACCGGGCGACACCATCATGGGCATGAGTCTGGCCGAGGGCGGTCACTTGACGCACGGCATGTCGCTGAACATGTCCGGCAAGTGGTTCAAGGCGGTGTCCTATGGCCTCAACGAAAAGGAAGCCATCGATTACGACAGGATGGAAGCGCTGGCGCGCGAACACCAGCCGCGAATCCTGATCGCCGGCGCCTCCGCGTACGCGCTGCGCATCGATTTCGAGCGTTTCGCCAAGGTGGCCAAGGAAATCGGCGCCATCTTCATGGTCGACATGGCGCACTACGCCGGGCTGATCGCCGCCGGTTGCTACCCGAATCCGGTGCCGCATGCCGACGTGGTCACCTCGACCACACACAAGACGCTGCGCGGCCCGCGCGGCGGCGTCATCCTGATGAAGGCGGAGCACGAAAAAGCCATCAATTCGGCGGTTTTCCCCGGTTTGCAGGGTGGCCCCCTGATGCACGTCATCGCCGCCAAGGCCGTGGCGTTCAAGGAAGCGCTGTCGCCGGGTTTCCGCAAATATCAGGAACAAGTGGTCGCCAACGCCCGCGTCATGTCGCGAGTGCTGTCGGAGGAGCGTGGTTTGCGAATTGTTTCCGGCATTACCGAATCGCACGTTTTTCTGGTCGATCTGCGCGCCAAGAACATCACCGGCAAGGATGCCGAGGCCGCGCTCGGCGCGGCGCACATCACGGTGAACAAAAACGCTATCCCCAACGATCCGCAAAAACCTTTTGTGACTTCAGGCATCCGCATCGGCTCGCCGGCGATGACCACCCGCGGCTTCACGGAAATCGAGTCCGAGCAGGTGGCGCATTTGGTCGCCGACGTGCTCGACGCGCCTGACGATCCCGCCGCCTTGCAACGCGTACGCGCCGAAGTCGGCGCTTTGTGCGCCAAGTTCCCGGTTTATGGGGCCAAGACCAGATGAAATGTCCGTTTTGCGGCGCGGACGGCACTGCTGTCGCCGATACGCGCCTCAACGACGATGGCGACAGCGTCCGCCGCAGGCGGCGCTGCGTGAAATGCGACAAGCGGTTCACCACTTACGAGCGGGCGGAGTTGCGTTTGCCGCAAGTGATCAAGAAAGACGGTTCGCGCGTCGATTTCGACCGCGAAAAACTGGTCGCCAGCCTCTGGCTTTCCCTGCGCAAACGCCCCGTCGGCGCGGAGGCGGTTGATGCGGCCATCGGGCGCATCGAGGAGAAACTGCGCGCCATGGGCGAACGGGAAACGGCCTCGGAGAAAATCGGCGAAATGGTGATGAGCGAGCTGAAAAAGCTCGACAAAGTCGCTTACGTCCGCTTCGCTTCGGTTTATCGGCGCTTCGAGGACGTGGACGAGTTCTCAGAAATCATTCGCGAAGTCTCCCGCCCGACCCAAACCTTCAGCCGCTGATGACCTCACGCGTCTTCAGTGCCGCCGACCACGGGTTCATGGCGCGGGCCTTGCGTCTGGCAGAGTCGGGCCTCTACACCACCACGCCGAATCCGCGTGTCGGGTGTGTGCTGGTCCATGGTGGACAAGTCGTTGGCGAAGGCTGGCATCGACGTGCCGGCGAGGCGCATGCCGAAGTGAATGCCTTGCGCGCCGCCGGCGACAAGGCGCGCGGCGCGACGGCCTATGTCACTCTGGAACCTTGCAGCCATCACGGTCGCACGCCGCCTTGCGCCGACGCGTTACTGGCCGCCGGCGTCGCGCGGGTCGTGGCCGCCATGCGGGACCCCAATCCCCTGGTTGCCGGTCAAGGCCTGGCACGCTTGCGCGATGCCAATATCCGGAGCGAGTGCGGCTTGCTGGAGGACGCGGCGCGCGAATTGAATCTCGGCTTCGTTGCGCGGATGACTCGCAATCGCCCGTGGCTGCGACTGAAGCTCGCCGCCAGTCTCGACGGCAAAACCGCCTTGCACAACGGTCATAGCCAGTGGCTGACCGGGCCGGCCGCCAGGCGGGATGGCCATCGCTGGCGGGCGCGGGCGTGCGCGATCCTGACCGGGATAGGCACAGTCCGCCACGACGACCCGCAACTCAATGTACGCGACCTCGATCCCCGGCAAAGGGCAAGCGATGTGCGGCAACCGCTGAAAGTCATCGTCGACAGTCGCCTTGAATTGTCGGCCGACGCCAGATTGTTGCGCGAGGGCCGGGTGCTCGTTGCCACCACCGCACGCGGGCACGCACGATCGCGCATTGCCGATCTGACCGGGCGCGGGGCCGAAATTTTGCAACTCCCGGATGTCGACGGGCGGGTCGACTTGTCCGCGCTGTTGCGGGTGCTGGCCGAACGCGGCATCAACGAAATCCATGCGGAAGCCGGCCATGGTCTCAGCGGTACCCTTTTGGCACGTGGCCTGGTCGACGAACTACTGCTTTATCTGGCGCCGTGCCTGATCGGCGACAAGGCGCGCGGGATGTTCGATCTCCCGGCGCTGGAATCCCTGGCGGGAAAACGCGTGCTGTCTATCCGCGACCTGCGTTCGCTGGGCAACGATTTGCGCGTCGTGGCGCGTTTCAACTGAGGCACGCCGTCGCCGCGCAAACCGCGCACTGCGGGTCCTTGCCGAATTTCACGCTTCGCCATTCCATCGACAGGCCATCGAGCAGCAACAATCGGCCAACGACCGGGGTGCCGGCACCGGCGAGCAACTTGAGCGCCTCGGCGGCCTGCATGGCGCCGACGATGCCGGTCAATGGCGCGAAGACGCCGGTTACCGCGCAGCGCACGTCGTCCACGTCGTCACCTTCGGGAAAAAGGCAGTTGTAGCATGGCGCATCGGCGCGGCGGGTATCGAAAACCGACAACTGCCCTGAAAAACGGATCGCCGCGCCGGAGACCAGCGGCGTGCGGTGAGCGACACAGGCGCGATTGACGGCGTGCCTCGTCGCGAAGTTGTCGCAGCAGTCCAGCACCACGTCGACTCCGGCAACCAGTCTGTCGAGCATCGGGCCCTCCAGACGGGAGGTCAGCGCTTCGACAGTGACTTCGGGATTGATCGACCGCAAGGCCGCTTGGCCGGACAGCGCTTTCGCTTGGCCGAGGCGGTCGTGCGCATGCAGGATCTGGCGTTGCAGGTTGGTCAGATCGATCGTGTCGCCATCGGCGAGAAGTATACGGCCGACACCGGCGGAAGCCAGATACAGCGCGGCTGGCGATCCCAGTCCGCCGGCACCGACAATCAACGCCGTTGCCTTGAGCAAGCGCTCCTGGCCCTCGATGCCGATCTCGTCCAGCAGGATATGGCGGCTGTAGCGCAGCAACTGCCCGTCATTCATCGCCGGAAAGCTGGCATTTATTTGTACTCGCGCCACTCCGGCGGCGTATCGTCATGGTCACCATGCGGGTGGCGTTCCCAGGCATGGGTATAGGCCTCCGATTGGGAGCGCTTGAGTGGCCGCGCGGGGGTATCCAGGTTGTGCAGTTGCGTTTCCTCGACGTAATGGATCAGCGCTCGCCGCATCTTGTTCATCAAGGTATTGTCGAGGTGGTAACCCTGTTCTTCGAGTTCCCCCTCGAGTTCCTGAAGGCAATGTCGACGGAGGTCGTAGGCCACGTCGATCGCGCGCACCGCTTCGCGCAACGCCAGTTCCAGACCACCAAGCGTGCCGAGAAAGCCGGACGCTTCCGACACCTGTCCCGGCGGAAACTTGGCGAAAAAAATGCTCCGCCGCTTTTGAATCGGCTCCGGCTGCCGCAGCATTGCGGGTGATCGTTTCACTGTCGGCGACAGGAAGAAAACTTATCGCGGACTCTGCATGATCTGCATGCCCTTGAGAAGATTCAGCGCCTGTGTCAACTGATAGTCCTTCTTGGACGCCAATTCACGGCTCGGCCCTTCCGATTCGTCGGGATCGTCCTTGGCCGCGCCGACGGCGGCGCCTTTCGGCTTCACCGGCGCCTTGCCGACAGGCGACGATTTCGCCGGCGCTTCCTTCACTTGCGAAGCGGGATCCTTGCTGGCGTCGAGGTGATGATCGAGGTTCGCTTCGCGCAGGCGCTCGGTCGAACCGCCATTGGCGCTTTCTTCGACCACAATGTCAGGGACGATGCCTTTTGCCTGAATCGAGCGACCCGACGGTGTGAAATAGCGCGCGGTAGTCAGCTTGATCGCCGTGTTTCCCGGCAGCGGCAATACCGTTTGCACCGATCCCTTGCCGAATGTCGTCGTTCCAAGAACGATGGCGCGTTTATGATCCTGCAGCGCGCCGGCGACGATCTCGGAAGCGGAAGCCGACCCGCCATTGACCAGCACCACCATCTGCACCTTCCGTGCGTCGGGCGGTAGGCTGCGCATGAAATCGTCACGACTGCCGCGCAGATAGTCGGCCGGTGTGGCGTAAAAACGATGCTTGGCATCGGCTGTGCGCCCGTCGGTGGAAGTAACCAAGGTGTCCGGCGGCAGGAATGCCGCCGAGACGCCTACCGCGTTGTTGAGCAGTCCGCCGGGGTCGTTACGCAGGTCGAGCACCAATCCTTTCAGCGGCCCGGGTTTGAATAGCTCATTCAAATGCTTGACGACGGCGGCGCCTGTGTTTTCCTGGAAGGAAGTGACGCGCAGGTAGCCGTAGCCTTCCTCGACCAGCTTCGATTTCACGCTCTGGACCTTGATCACTTCGCGCGTCAGCGTGATGTCCAGCGGTTTGCTCTCGCCCTTGCGAACGATCGAAAGCCTGATCTGGGACTTCGGTTTGCCGCGCATGCGTTTGACGGCTTCGTTCAGTGTCAGGCCCTTCACCAGGGTATCGTCGATCTTGAAAATCAGGTCACCGGGCTTGACGCCGGCGCGATAAGCGGGCGTGTCCTCGATCGGCGACACCACCTTGACCAGACCGTCTTCCATGCCGACTTCGATGCCGATGCCGCCGAATTCCCCTTGCGTGCTTACCTGTAGGTCCTTGAACGCATCGGCGTCAAGGTAACTCGAATGCGGATCGAGATTGGAAAGCATGCCGCTGATCGCGTGAGTGATCAGCTTCTTGTCTTCCACCGGTTCGACATAGTTGGTCTTGATGGCATTGAAGACTTCGGCGAACGTGCGCAATTCCTCGACAGGCAAATTGGCTCGCGTCTCCTTCTCCGCTATGGCCGAAAATTGCAGGCTGATCAACACCCCACCGACTACCCCGGCACAAACCAGCCCGGCCTGTTTCAACTTACCCATTTATCCCACTCCAGTGCGCACCTCACTTCAAGCTGACCCAACCCGACGGGTCGATTGGTCTTCCTTGGTGACGAAGCTCAAAGTATAAACCGGATTCCGGGTTGCCACCGCTGTTGCCAACCACGGCAATGGGCTCGCCGCTGCGCACCTCGTCGCCCACCTGTTTCAGCAGGGATTCGTTGTTGGCATACACCGAAAGATAGGATTCGCCGTGGTCGACGATCAGCAAGTTGCCGAAACCGCGCATCCATTCGGCAAAGACCACGCGACCGCCGGCAATGCTTTTGACTTCCGACCCGCTACCGGCGCGAATGAACAGGCCGCGCCAGACGCTCCCTTCCTGTCGAGCCGCGCCAAAGCGTCCGACGAGGACACCACGCGTCGGCGGATGAAGAGCGCCTTTCAGACGTGAAAGACCAATTCCTGTCGGCGGTATCGCCGCCGCCCCCTCTTGACGGCTCTCGGATTCGGCCACGAGCGGTCTTTCCGGGGGAGCCACGGATCCCTTCGGCGAGCGATCCGGTTTTGTCGAGCGATTTTCCTGTCGCGCCGATGCTTGTCGCTGCGCCGCCTGTTTTTCCACCGTCCGTCGTTCGGCGTCGCGGACTCGCTCTTCGCGACGGGCGATCTCGCGCGCCTCAAGCGCCTTCGCCGCAATGATTTTAGACAAACGATCAATCAGCGCCGTCATGCGCTTTTCGTCCCGCTGGAGATTGCCGATCTCGTGGCGTTGCGTCGCGATCCGGTATGAAAACGTTTCGAGCATCGCTTGCCGTTGCTGGCGCTGGACAAGCAGACGTTCGTGCTGGATCTTGCGCTTGGCTTCGAGGTCCACCAGTTGCTGGGCTTGCTGGCGCGTTTCTTCTGTCAGCGCTCGCTGGCGCTGCATGGACGATTCGATCGCGAGCAAAATCTCCCGGCGCGCACGACCGATTGTTTCCAGGTAGTGGAGGTCGCGAGCGACTTGACTGGTATCGTCGCCGTTGAGGAACAGACGCAGCGGATCGGGATTGCCGCGCACATATTGGCGGTAAAGCAATTTTCCCAACCTTGCCTGCTGACCTTTCAATTGCCTTTCAAGTTCGTCCGATTGCCTCGCCAGATCGCCAAGCGTTGCTTGCAGCTTGCCGCCTTGCCGCGTTAAGAGGAGCAGCTCGCGTTGCGTCGACGAAATCGCCCGCTCGGTGTCCGCCAGATCGTCGCTCGCGTCGCGGCGAGAACTTTCCGCGGCGGCCATTTCTTTTCGCAACGTGTCGATTTGCGTGCGCAACGAGTCGAGGTCGGCCTGCTTGTCGGCGACTTCGCCAGCGGTCGCCCTTTTTTCGTCGGCTGGCGACGGCTTATGCGTAGCCGTGATACCGGACGATAGACAGAAAAGTATCGCCAGCATCCCGAGCAACCACCGCGGACGCTTGGCGATCCGAGCCACCTTGTCGTCGCGCGATGACATGCCACGCGAGCGAGAGCCGGGAAGACGAAAGAACTTTTCGTTGGTTGTCGTCAACGACGGCACGCGCCTTTCAGTAACATCCGGTAAGCTGCGAAGAGCCATCGCAAGGAAAGCGACTGGGCATCGAATTGACGGCGGAGCGCACGACTACACTGTGTTTTGTCTTATAATGGACCGATTATATGATAAGTAGTCATCCTGGCGCATTGTGTCCATCCAAATCAGCATCATCGATAAGCAGGAACATATCGAGCAGGCGGCCCGTTCGCTAAAGTCCATATCGCATCCTTTGCGCCTGAAAATCCTCTGCGTCATTGGCGACCAGGAAGCATGTGTGCAGGAAATCGTCGACGCCGTCGGGACCTCGCAAAGCAATGTCTCGCAACATCTTGCCATTTTGCGTGAAAAAGGTGTCCTGCTTACCCATAAGCGAGCCAACCGTGTTTACTATCGCGTGGGCGACTCACGCATCCTGCAGTTGATCGGCATGATGCGCGAGGTGTTTTGCGGCGGCTAGGCGTTTTTGACGAGCATCGTTCCCGGCTTGCCGTAGTAGCCGAGAAACGTGCGGCCCTCTTTGCGCTTCTCTCTGTTTCTGGAGTATTCATTGGAATTCATACAGCAAAACATTTATCTGGTGGCGCTTGCGATAGCCAGCGGCACGTGGCTGCTGTTCCTGTCGGCACACCGCCCTGGCGGTGCCAGATCGCTCACAACGACGCAGGCGACTTTGCTGATAAATCGCGAAAACGCGCAGTTGATCGATGTCCGCGAACCGAACGAGTACGTTGGCGGACACCTGAACGACTCCCGCAATATCCCCGCCGGCTCGCTTGAGGAACGGGCAGGGGAGTTGTCGCAATTCAAAGACACGCCACTGATTCTCGTTTGCCAGTCCGGTACTCGATCTGCGGCCGCTTGCGACACTCTGAGCAAACTCGGTTTTACAAAAGTGCATACCCTGGCGGGTGGCGTGCCGGCGTGGGCGGAAGCGGGTTTACCACTTAAAAAAGGGGCGCGTAAATGAATAGCGCCCCTCCTGTCGTGATGTACTCGACCGCCGTCTGCCCGTTCTGCGTGCGCGCCGAGCAGTTGCTGCGCGCCCGAGGCGTGACGACGATCGAAAAAATTCGCATCGACCTTGATCCCGACCGCCGTGCCGAGATGATTGAGCGAACCGCCAAACGCACCGTTCCGCAGATTTACATCGGCGACCGATATATTGGTGGCTGCGACGACCTGCTAGCCCTTGACCGCTCTGGCAAACTGCTGCCCCTGCTGGCTGGCGAACCCGACTAAAACCTTTTTGTCCGTCAGTGATTTTTTCCAACCTCACCTGCCTGAATGACCGATATGAGCGACCAAGAAAACCCGGTATTTGCGATTGAAAAACTTTACGTCAAGGATCTTTCGGTCGAAGTGCCGAATGCGCCGCAGATCTTCCTGGAACGCGACGCGCCGCAAATCGGCATCCAGTTACAAACCAGAGCGCAAGGTGTCGGTGAGGGGGTTTTCGAGGTCACACTGACCACGACAGTGACCTCAAAGATCGGCGAAAAAACGGTCTTCCTCGTCGAAGTCGGCCAGGCGGGCATCTTCCGCGTACAGAATGTCCCGGAAGAAAACATGGACCCCCTGTTGTCCATCGCCTGCCCGAACATTCTCTTCCCCTACGCACGCGAAGTGGTTTCAGATGCCGTCAGCCGCGCCGGTTTTCCGCCGGTATTGCTGCAACCGGTCAATTTCGAAGCCCTCTACATGTCGCGCCTGCAGGAACAAGAGTCGGCGCAAAACGCATCCAGTCAATCGACTATCCAGTAGAGGAACATGGCGATGAAACGGTTGGCCGGCCTGCTGTTTTTCGCGATGATCGTCACGCCTTCGCTGGCGGTCGAGTACCGCACGGTGGACACGGCGACCGTGCTTTACGATGCGCCATCGCAAAAGGGCAGTAAGCTGTTTGTCGTCCGGCGCGGTACACCCGTAGAAATGGTGGTGATTCTCGAAGGGTGGTCGAAGGTTCGCGATGCCGATGGCGGTCTGGCCTGGATCGAGGCGAAATATCTAAGCAAGAAGCGGTCGATCATCGTCACCGCCAGTCGCGCGCAAGTTCGTCAAAGCACCGAGGAAAACGCGGCGCTTGTCTTCGAAGCCGAAAAAGGTGTCGCCCTCGATTTTGTTGGCGCGGCGTCTGGCGGTTGGATCAAAGTGCGACATCGCGATGGACAGTCCGGTTTCGTCCTCGCCAATCAAGTCTGGGGCGCCTGACTCGAGATGAAACTGGCGGTGATCGGCGCAGGAGCGTGGGGAACGGCCCTCGCGATTTCCTTCAGCGCGCGTCATGCCGTTACCCTCTGGGCGCGACAACCGGCAGATAGAACCGCTCTGCAAGCGGAACGCGAAAACCGTAAGTTTCTGCCGGGCTATCGTTTTCCGAATGCCTTGCATATCGGAAGCGACTTTCACCAGACGCTGGCGGATACCGAGTTGTTGGTGATCGCCACGCCCATCTCCGGACTGCGACCGGTCGCTCGTTTGTTGCACGAAAATAATCTGGTTCGGCCGCTGATTTGGGCTTGCAAAGGTTTGGAAGCCGGGACAGCCGTTCTGCCGCACCAGATCGTCGCCGATGAACTCGGTGTCGACGCGCTTTGCGGCGCCTTGTCCGGCCCCAGCTTCGCCGAGGAAGTCGCCGGTGGCCTGCCGACGGCGGTCACCCTGGCGGCCAATGACAGTGCGTTCGGACATCGGACAGCGCTTGCGTTACACAGCTCCCGGTTTCGAATTTACGCTAGCGACGACTTGCCAGGCGTCGAGGTCGGTGGCGCCGTCAAGAACGTCATGGCCATCGCCACCGGCATATGCGATGGCCTTGGCTTGGGGCTCAACGCGCGTGCGGCGCTGATTACTCGCGGTGTTGCCGAGATCGCGCGCTTCGGTGCCGCGCTGGGTGGACACCCGACAACTTTCATGGGGCTGGCGGGCATTGGTGACCTGATCCTGACGTGCACCGGCAATTTGTCTCGCAACCGGCGCGTTGGTCTCGCACTTGCCGCCGGCAAGACGCTGGCGGAGATACTAGACGACCTTGGGCACGTCGCCGAAGGTGTCAGCACCACGCGCGAGGTGGCGCGGCGGGCGGAAGAATTAGCTGTCGACATGCCGATCACCCGTGCCGTCGAAGCCATACTTTATCGCGACGAGCCGGCCGCGAAGGCTGTCGAAAAACTGCTCAGCCGAGATCCGAAGGTCGAAGCCAGTTGAGGCGCCCGAGCGTCGCAATCACTGGCGGCGGGGCGGAGGCGTTTGGCTTTCGGGTCGTTCGGATCAGCGAGATCAGCGAACTCGCCTGACGCTGGCGCCAAGCTGACCGAGTTTTTCCTCGATCTTTTCGTAGCCTCGGTCCAGGTGGTAAATGCGCTCGATTAGCGTTTCGCCTTGCGCTACCAGACCGGCGATCACCAGACTCGCCGAAGCGCGCAGATCGGTCGCCATCACAGTCGCCCCCTCCAGATGTTCGACGCCGGTCACCACCGCGTTGTTGGCGTCGATCCGGATGTCCGCACCCAGACGAATCAACTCGACGGCATGCATGAAACGATTCTCGAAAATCGTTTCGCGAATGACCGCGGAACCCTCTGCCACGCAATTGATGGCCATGAACTGCGCTTGCATATCGGTTGGAAAAGCGGGATACGGCGAGGTACGCACGCTGACGGCCTTGAGCCGCCGAGGCGCATGCAAGGTGATCGCATCCCGTTCGGCAACGATGTCGCAGCCGGCGTCGAGCAGTTTGTCTACCACCGCGTCCAGATAAGCGGCGGAAGTATTGGTCAGGCGAATTCTTCCGCCGGTGGCGGCGGCGGCGCAGAGATAGGTCCCGGTTTCGATCCGGTCGGCCATGATCGAGTGGGTTGCGCCATGCAGACGTTCAACACCGCGAATGCGAACTCTATCGGTTCCGGCACCGGAAATTTGCGCGCCCATTGATACGAGACAGTTGGCCAGATCGACCACCTCCGGTTCGCGAGCTGCGTTCTCGATGATCGTCTCGCCCTCGGCGAGTACCGCCGCCATCATCAGATTTTCGGTGCCGGTGACGGTAACCATGTCCGTGACAATGCGTGCGCCTACCAGCCGGCGTTTTCCGGTGCCGGTCTTGGCGTGAATATAGCCATGCTCGACGTGAATTTCCGCGCCCATTGCCTGCAAGCCCTTGATGTGCTGTTCCACCGGCCGCGCGCCGATCGCGCAGCCACCGGGCAGCGACACCCGTGCTTCGCCGTGGAGGGCCAGCAAGGGGCCGAGAACCAGGATGGAGGCACGCATGGTCTTGACCATGTCGTAGGGGGCGAGAGGATTGTTCAGCCCATGGCTATTGAGTACTACCCCGTCTGCGCCGTCGTGAACCACCTCGACCCCCATCTGCTCGATCAGGCGCAGCATCGTCGCGATATCCCTGAGGCCGGGCACGTTGGTCAAATGCAACGGCTCGGACGACAATAGGCTGGCACAGAGAATAGGCAGGGCCGCGTTTTTGGCGCCTGAGATGGCGATCTCGCCGGCAAGGGGCGTGCCGCCCTGAATCAATAATTTATCCACGGCCGGCACTCCATTCCTCAGGGCTGCGTGTGGTCATCGACACCGCGTGCAGCTCGCCGCTGTCAAAATAAGGGCGCAAAATCTCATTTACCCGTTGCTGCCGATGCACGCGACTCTTGCCGGCGAATTCGGCGCTGACAATCAGCGCCTCGAAATGCTGGCCATCGCCAGCGACCTGCAGATGTTCGCAAGGCAAACCCTCGGCGATGATCTGGCGGACTTTTTCGGGAAGCATCATCCGTTAGGACCTCAGTTTGTAACCGCTCCGAAGGAGCGCTAGTGTTGCCGCCGATACCACGACGAAACTTGTGCCTACCACGAGCAGGCTGGTTTCCGGTGCGACGTCGGACACGCCGAAGAAGCCAAATCGGAAACCATCGATCATGTAAAACACCGGGTTGAAACGCGATACGTGTTGCCAGAATGCCGGCAAGGAATGTATTGAATAAAACACGCCGGAAAGCATGGTCAACGGCATGATCAGAAAATTCTGGAACGCCGCTAATTGGTCGAATTTATCGGCCCAGATTCCGGCAACCAGACCCAGGGCACCCATCAGGCCGGCGCCAAGAACCACGAACACCAGAATCCAGACCGGTGCGACAAACATCGGCAAAGCAAACCAACTCGTTACCAAGAACACGCCGACGCCGACCATCAGTCCGCGTAGAACCGCGGCGGCGACATAGGCCAGGAAAAATTCGATATAGGATATCGGCGGCAAAAGGACGAAAACCACGCTGCCGGTCACTTTCGACTGAATCAGACTCGACGAACTATTGGCGAAAGCATTTTGCAAGGCCGACATCATGACCAGCCCGGGAATCAGGAAGGCGGTATAAGCCACTCCGTGAACCTGAACATGCGACTCCAGGACATGTGAAAAAATCATCAGGTACAGCAACGCGGTCAACACCGGCGCGGCAACAGTTTGAAAGCTCACCTTCCAAAAGCGCAGAGTCTCTTTATACAACAAGGTTCGAAAACCGATCATCACTGCAAAGCCTTGATTTTCTGGTCATCGCCACCCTTCATCACGCCCAGGAACACATCCTCCAGGTCGGTTTGCGTCAGGCGCATGTCGTCGATCATACAACCCGCCAGCCGCAAACCGGTCAATAAGGGTTCCATCTCGCCGATCGTGGCTAAGTGGAAGGTCCAGACGCCTTCTTCGTTTTCCGTTCCGATGTCACGCAAGGCCGCGGGTAGCCGGCCGGCGTTTGCGAGTCGTAAATGCAAGGTTTGCCCCGAGAAACGCGCCAACAAGTTGCTGGTGGTGTCCAAGGCGACGACACGTCCTTGTTTTAACATGGCGATCCGCCCACACAAGGTTTCGGCTTCCTCGAGATAATGTGTCGTCAGGATAACCGTATGCCCCTTGCCGTTCAGACGCCGAACGAACTGCCACAAACCCTGTCGCAACTCGACATCAACGCCGGCCGTCGGTTCGTCGAGAACGATCACCGGCGGTTTGTGCACCAATGCCTGTGCCACCAGGACACGCCGTTTCATGCCTCCCGAAAGGCGGCGCATATTCACATCGGCCTTGGCCGTCAAATCCAGATTGGCGAGAATTTCGTCGATCCAGTCGTCGTTGCGGCGAATGCCAAAATAACCGGATTGGATGCGCAAGGTTTCACGCACCGAGAAAAACGGGTCAAAAACAAGTTCCTGGGGCACCACGCCAAGCAGGCGTCGCGCTGCGCGGTAATCACCAACGACATCGTGTCCATGAACGGCGATTCGGCCCGCATCGGGACGAACCAAGCCGGCCAGGCAAGAGATCAAGGTCGTCTTGCCCGCACCGTTTGGACCCAACAGCCCGAAAAACTCGCCTTCGACAATTTGCAGCGAGATGCCGTCGAGCGCGCGCAAGGTGCCAAAACGTTTCTCGATCTTGTTGATCGCTACCGCAACACTCATCGGACATCGCCTGCCGAAAACGCCATCCGTTCAGGTAAGCGGGAGCAGTTCGGAGACGCCGTAAAGCATCGCCAAACTGAGCATGTTGGCCGGCGGGTTGACAATATGTAAACGCAAGTTGCGCTCTCCAGCCGTGCGCAACCAGGCGAAAACAACGCCAAGAGCCGACGAATCGACTTCACCGACCGCCGATAAATCAAGGATTGTCGTATCGCCCGCCGTTCCGGCGCTCCGCAAAAGACCGCGCCCTGCTTCGAGCAGGGCGCGGGCGTTGCTGATCACCATCGGCGCGCCAACGCGCAATTTTCCATTGCTTAACTCGATCATTTTTTTCCGGTTTCGAGCTGCTTGTTCCGATTAACCAGCATCTGAATCAGACCGTCAATGCCGTTGTTGCGGATTTCCTGATTGAACGTGTCGCGATAGTTGGTGACCAGGCTGACACCGGCGACGATCACGTCGTAAACTTTCCAGGAGTCACCCTGCTTTTCCAAGGCGTAATCCAGTTGAACCGGCTTGCTGCCCGGCTGCACGATCTCGGTCTTGACCAGCACGTCGGTATCCGATGCCTGCAATTTGCTGGGCTTGTAGTTAACCGTCTGATTCTTATAGGACGTCAGTGCGTTCGAATAGGTGCGGACCAGCAAGGTCTTGAACTCTTCCGACAGACGTTTTTTCTGTTCCGGTGTTGCCGTGCGCCAATCGCGGCCGACCGCCAAGGAGGTCATCCGCTGGAAATTGAAATAGGGCAAGACCTTGCTTTCAACCAGTTCCATCGCCTTCCGCGTGTTGCCACCCTGAATGTCCTTATCCTGACGGACGACGGTCAGTACATCTTCTGTGACCTGACGAACCATGGCATCCGGTCCGCGATCCTGCGCCAGAACGGCGGTGGTGACGAGAAACAAGCCGAACAACAACGACAAAAAAGACTTCATACGATTTTCCCGGAAGAGATTCATTTTCTGCATAACGCAGCAAAAGAGAATTTGCCGACCAATGTCGTGGAACTAGTCATCAAAACGCTCACGTGGCGGAGTACCATCGTAAATCTCGTTGCGGCGGTGCTGAAGATAGGCATCACGAATGTAGCTGTATTTATCGAACGCTGCATCCTCGACAACCTTATCCGAAGGCAGCAAACTCGCACGCACATCAATGAACCGCGTGGCAGCCAAGCTGTTACGTAAGGGAACGTCGTTTATTCGCCATACCGGATCGTAATAAGTATCGACCAGCCAGCCAAAACTATCGCGTGTCGTTCGCGGCCCAATGATCGGCCAATAAAAATAAGGACCATCGCCAACTCCCCATTTGCCGAGCGTTTGGCCAAAATCCTCGGTGTGCTTGGTCATGCCCATTTCACTGGCGACATCGAATACGCCGCCAATACCGACCGTTGTGTTGATCAACACTCGACCGACATCGGACACGGCGTCCTGCCCCTTGCCTTGCAGCAGGTTATTGGCCGCCGTCCACACATCCCAGATGTTGCCGAAGAAATTGCCAATGGCAACCTTGACCGGTAACGGTGCCGCCGCGTCATAGCCTTTTGCCACCGGTTTGACGACGACATCGATACCCTCGTTAACGCTGAACATGGCGCGGTTGAAGCTTTCAAGCGGGTCTTTTGGATTATTCGCCGTGGTCGCGCAAGCACTGACGGCAAGAACGGCCAGCGTGATGACCAAACAGGGCGGCTGCGTTGACAGGACAGGTTTCACCGATATTCTCCCATGCTATTTTTCGCTTGGTCCGTCTGAGGCTTTATTGAACATGAACTGGCTGATCAGTTTCTCCAGCACCACCGCCGACTGCGTCTTGGCAATGGCGTCGCCGGCGGCGAGCATCTTTTCGTCGCCGCCCGGGTCCAGTCCTATGTACTGTTCGCCGAGCAAACCCGCGGTCAAGATCAGGGCGAAAGTGTCTTTTGGGAAACGGTAACGCCCATCAAGGCTCAAGGTCACCACCGCTTCGTAGCTCTCGGCATCGAAACGAATGTCGGCAACCCGTCCGACGAGTACACCAGCGCTTTTCACCGGTGCGCGGGCTTTCAAGCCACCGATGTTAGCAAACTTGGCGGTCACCTGATACGTCTCTGAAAAATTGGCGGCAGAAAGGTTTCCGACTTTCAGCGCCAGAAACAACACCGAGGCCAATCCCAAGGCAACGAAACATCCGACCCAGAGGTCGAGCAACTTGCGGCTCATCCCGCCTCCCGAAACATGAAAGAGGTCAATACAAAGTCGAGGGCCAGGATCGCCAGCGCGGATTTGACGACAGTGCTCTTGATCGAACTGGAAACACCCTCGGCTGTCGGCACGGCGTCGTAACCCTCGAAAACGGCAATCAGCGAAACGGCAATACCGAAAACGAAACTTTTGACGATGCCGCTCCAGACATCGTAGCGAAAATCGACCGAGGCCTGCATTTGCGACCAGAACGCGCCCTCATCGACCCCGATGAACACCACGCCGATCAGATAGCCGCCAAAAACTCCGGTCGCCGAGAACAGTGCGGCGAGCAAGGGCATGGAGATCACGCCACCCCAGAAGCGCGGCGCCACCACCCGCGCAATCGGATTGACCGCCATCATGTCCATGGCCATCAATTGTTCGGTGGCTTTCATCAACCCGATTTCGGCGGTAATTGACGACCCGGCTCGCGAAGCGAAAAGCAGTGCCGCCACCACCGGACCGAGTTCGCGCACCAGCGACAGCGCGACGAGAACGCCGAGCGCGTCGGCAGAACCGTAACGCTGCAGCGTGTCGTAGCCTTGCATGCCGAGGACCATGCCGATGAACAGCCCGGAAACCATGATGATCAGTAGCGACTGAAATCCGGAAAAATAAATTTCCCGAATCGTTAGATTGATCCGCCGGAAGGACTGGCCGGACCACAGCAACAGCATGACGAAAAATCGTGACGCAAAACCCAGGCGCTGCACGGCGTCGGTGACGTGGTGTCCAAGGGTGCCAAGCGCCGACAACAGAACGCCGGAGGGTTTGTTCTCACCGCCCATGGGTTCCCTTTCCAAGCATTTCATCCATTAACGGTTCGGCGGGATAATGAAAAGGTACCGGGCCGTCCGCTTCGGCACAAACAAACTGATGAACGAAGGGGTGCTTGGAAGCGCGAATTTCATCAGGTGTTCCCGAAGCGACGATTTTCCCTTCCGACATGAAATAAATGAAGTCGACGATGTGCAGCGACTCTTGAATATCGTGCGTGACCATGATGGTTGTCGCGCCCAGTGCGTCGTTCAGTTTGCGAATCAACTGACCGATAACGCTCAACGAAATCGGATCGAGGCCGGCGAACGGCTCATCGTACATGATCAGCATCGGGTCCAGCGAAATCGCTCGCGCCAGCGCCACCCGCCTGGCCATGCCTCCGGATAACTCGGCTGGCATCAGCGCGTGCGCGCCCCGCAGACCGACCGCGTTGAGTTTCATCAACACCATGTCGCGAATCACTTCTTCCGGCAGATCGGTGTGTTCGCGCATCTGGTAAGCAACGTTGTCGAAAACCGAAATGTCGGTGAATAGCGCGCCAAATTGAAAAAGCATGCCCATTCGCCGGCGCATGGCATAAAGTTCGTCATTGTTCAACGCCGGCACCGACTGGCCATCGACCAGAATTTCACCGCGACTCGGGCGCAACTGACCGCCAATCAGACGCAAGAGGGTCGTTTTGCCACACCCGGAGCCTCCCATCATGGCCACGACTTTGCCGCGCGGAATGGACAGGCTGATGCCTTTGAGGATTGGTCGATCCTCATAGGCAAAATCCAGATCCTTGATCTCGACAAGATTATCGGCAGACACGGCATCTATCCCGAAGGAAAAAAGCGAGGGCGAATTATACCCGACAGCCACCGCGTGGAATGTGAATTACTTGACGCCGATATAATTGTGGAATAATGCCGGCCAAGCGCATTCTTTAATCACGCCAAGGTTTTGATGCTTATTACCCCACCGGACGCCGCACCTTCCGAAAAGCCACTGCTGCTGATCGTCGACGACGATGCCTTGATCTGCGACACCTTGAGCTTTTCCATGAGTCCGCAGTTCGAAGTGGTTACCAGCCACTCGCGTCCACATTGCCTGCAACTGCTCGCGCGGTTGCGCAGAACGCCGGAACTGGCGCTGCTCGATCTCGGTTTGCCTCCCCTGCCGCATCGCCCCGACGAAGGTTTTGCGCTGATTTCGGACCTCCTGAAAATCTCGCCCGAGATTCGTATTGTCATACTTTCGGGACAAAGCGACGAAGGCAATGCCCGCCACGCGCGAACCTTGGGCGCGGCCGATTTTGTCGCCAAGCCGTGCAACCCCGTCGACCTGCAGCAGATTCTCAAAGGCGCGCTGACTTTTCGCACGCTGGATACCCGGCGCCAAACGGACACCGGCGCGCCGACATTGATTGGCGACAGCCCGGCCATGCAAAAGCTGCGCATGCAGGTGCGGCAGTACGCGGATCTGCCGTTTCCGGTGCTGATCGAGGGCGAATCGGGCAGCGGCAAGGAAATCATCGCCTCCAGTTGCCTGCATCACGACACGCATAGACGTCAGAAGCCGTTTTTGGCCCTGAACTGCGCGGCAATATCGCCCAACCTGGTCGAAGCCACCTTGTTTGGCTACGCGCGTGGCGCGTTCACCGGCGCCGTCGCCAGCAAGACAGGTTATTTCGAGGATGCCGCGGACGGCACGCTGTTCCTGGATGAAATCGGCGAGCTGCCACTCGAACTGCAAGCCAAACTGTTGCGCGTCCTCGAAAACGGGGAGTACCAACGCGTGGGCGAAACCCAGAAGCGCACCAGTCGGGCACGCATCATCGCCGCCACCAACCGGGATTTACGCAAGGAAGTGCGGTCGGGCGCTTTCCGGTCGGATCTCTATCATCGTTTGTCGGTTTGCGCCATCGCCGCCCCACCGTTGCGCGACATGGGCGACGACAAATTGCTGTTGCTGCACCATTTTCGCGAACTTTACGCGACACAGACACACCGCCCCCCGTTCCGCCTGTCGAACGCCGCCGAGACGGTATGGCTTGGGTACGCTTTTCCCGGCAACGTGCGCGAATTGCGCAACATTGTCATCCGGCTGACGACCAAATACGCGGGCGCCTTGGTCGACGAGGGCGGTTTGGCGTCCGAACTCGATCTGCCGGACGAGCCGCTCGTGGCGCCGCCGGTGGGCGATGAACTCGCGGAGGAAGGCGGAGACGCGATCCTCACCGCCGCCATGCGCCGGTTACGGCAGCGCGAGCCGTTCAATCTCGATCTGTTGCTCGACGCGACCGAGCGTGGCTACATCGAGGCCGCCTTGAAGCTGACGCACGGCAACGTCAGCCAAGCCGCGCGGCTGCTCGGCATTCATCGCACGACGCTCTACAACCGCATGGATTCGGCGTCGCGCCAGTCATGATGTATCTCGACCATTTCGGGCTGCGCGAAGCGCCTTTCAGGATTACTCCGCATACGGAGTTCTTCTTCGACGGCGCCAAGCGTGGCGCTACCCTGGAAGCGCTGATCTACGCCATCACTCATGACGAAGGTATCGTCAAGGTGAGCGGTGAGGTCGGCAGCGGCAAGACCATGCTTTGCCGAATGTTGTTGGAAAAATTACCGGCCAACGTCGAAACCGTGTATCTGGCCAACCCGATGCTGTCGCGCGACGAGATCCTGCTTACCATCGCCGAGGAACTGCGGATTCCGCTCGCCGAAGGGCGGGGACAACTGTTGTTGCGCTCGCTGCAGGAGCGTTTGCTGGAAATCTACGCCACCGGTCGCCAGGTGGTGGTGTTGATCGATGAGGCGCATGCCATGCCGCCGGAAGCTCTCGAAGAAATCCGCCTGCTTTCCAACCTCGAATCGAATCGCCACAAACTCCTGCAAATCGTCCTTTTCGGTCAGCCGGAACTCGACGCTCGTCTGGCTGAAAGCGGCATGCGTCAGCTCAACGACCGTATCACCCACCACTTTACCCTGGAGCCGCTGCGCCGCGACGACATCGGGGTTTATCTGATGTTTCGTCTGCGCGCCGCCGGCTACCGCGGGCCGGACCTCTTCACCGGCGCCGCCATTCAGGCCATCACCCAGGCGTCGCAAGGGTTGACCCGGCGGATCAACATTCTCGCCGACAAAGCCTTGCTGGCCGCTTTCTCGGAGGGTGCGCACCAGATCGACAGGCGCCAAATCAAGGCGGCGATCGGCGACGCGCGCTTCAAACGGATCGCTAGCGGCAACGGCCAGCGCTGGCGCATGCCGATCGGTATCGTCGTCGGACTCTGCGCGACGGCGGCGGTGGCTTACCTGGCCGGCAGCCGGACGGTTGGCGCGCCGCAGGACGGTTCTCCGGCGGCAACGGCGAGCAACGCGCCGCCGGCACCTCACGTTCTTCCCGCCCCTGAACCGACGGCGGCGCCGGTGGAAAAAAGCGCATCGGTTTCGCCGGAGTCCGCGCCGCCGCCGACCCTCGCCGAACGCATCGCCGCCACGGAGAACTGGTTGCGGACGGTGCCCGACGGTCACCACGTCATTCAACTGTTGGCCGCCGATGCCGGTAGCCAGCGGGAGGTTGCCGAATTCATCGCCGGCAACGAAAAAACGCTCGACCCGCGGGCGCTCCGGATTCATCGCGCCAGATTGAACGGCCGCGACCGGCTGGCGGTCATTTACGGCGATTATGTTTCCCGCGAGCAGGCCAGCGCGGCCTTGGCGGCGCTTGGCGCGATCCGGCGTTCCAACAATCCCTACGTCCGGCCAGTGAGCCAGTTGCGCTAAGCACCGCCGGCGGGCGCTTGCCAATCGCCATGGGCGCGGGCCCGCCGGGAGCGCATGGTAAACTCCGGCGTCCGATCTTCCGGCCCGTTCCGCATGCAACCCGCCACCCCGCCTCCTGTTTCTTCTCTGCGCATCTATCTGCGGTTGCTCGGCTACCTGCGGCCTTTTCTCGGCGTGTTCGGGATCAGCCTGCTCGGCTATCTGATGTTCGCGTCGTCGCAGCCGATGATGGCCGGCATCCTGAAATACTTTGTCGACGGTCTGAACGCGCCACGCGGCGCCACGCAGCAGGTCTGGCCGGTGCTCGGCCACCTGGAACTGATGTACGGCATGCCGCTGTTGCTGGTGCTGGTGATCACCTGGCAGGGTGTCGGCTCCTTTCTGGGCTTCTATTACCTGTCGCGTGTCTCGCTGGGATTGATCGACGATTTGCGGCGCGCGCTCTTCGATAGCCTGCTCAGCCTGCCGAACGCCTATTTCGACCATCAGAACTCCGGTCACCTGATCTCGCGCATCACTTACGATGTGACCATGGTCACCGGCGCGGCGACCGAGGCGATCAAGGTGGTGATCCGCGAAGGAATGACCGTGGTCTTCCTGTTCGGCTATCTGCTGTGGATGAACTGGAAACTGACGCTGGTGATGGTCGCCATCCTGCCGGTCATCGCGCTGATGGTCAGTCGGGCCAGCCGGAAATTCCGCAAGCAAAGCCGCAAGATCCAGGTGGCGATGGGCGATCTGACGCATGTCGCTTCGGAAACGATCCAGGCGTATCGGGTGGTCCGCGGTTTCGGCGGCGAGGAGTACGAATCGGCGCGTTTCCGCGTCGCCAGCGCCGACAACACCACCAAGCAGTTGCGGATGATCAAAACCATCGCCAGTTACACACCGGCCCTGCAATTCGTCGCTTTCACCACCATGGCCGTGCTGCTGGCGCTGGTGCTGTTCCTGCGCGGCGACGCCTCCGCCGGCGACCTGGTGGCCTATATCACCGCCGCCGGCATGCTGCCCAAACCGATCCGCCAGCTTTCAGAAGTCAGCGCCACTATCCAGAAAGGCCTTGCCGGCGCCGAAAGCATCTTCGCCCAGATCGACGAAGCGCCCGAACCGGATCACGGCACCGTCGAGGTCGAAAGCATCAGCGGCCGTCTACAGGTCAAGGATCTGTCTTTCGTCTATCCGGGCACCTCGCGCACCGTTCTCGACAAGGTCAGCTTCAGCGTCGAGCCGGGACAAATGGTGGCGCTGGTCGGTCGTTCCGGCAGCGGCAAATCGACGCTGGCCAACCTGATTCCGCGCTTTTACAACCACGATGCCGGGCAGATTCTGCTCGACGGCATCGATGTCGAAAAATACACCCTGCGCAACCTGCGTCGCCACATCGCCCTGGTGACGCAACAGGTGGTGCTGTTCAACGACACGGTCGCCAACAACATCGCCTATGGCGATCTGTCGGGCGCGCCGCGCGCGGCCGTCGAACAGGCCGCGGCGGACGCCTTCGCGCGCGAGTTCATCGATCGCTTGCCGGCGGGTTTCGATACCGTGGTCGGCGAAAACGGCGTGATGCTCTCGGGCGGCCAACGGCAGCGGCTGGCGATCGCGCGCGCGCTGTTGAAAAACGCGCCAATCCTGATTCTCGACGAAGCCACCTCGGCGCTCGACAGCGAATCGGAACGCCACATCCAGAGCGCCCTCGACCAGGCGATGAGCGGCCGGACCACCCTGGTCATCGCCCATCGCTTGTCGACCATCGAGCGGGCCGACCTGATTCTGGTCATGGATCAGGGGCGCATCGTCGAGCGCGGCACGCACGCCGAACTGCTGGCCCGCAACGAGCATTACGCGCGTCTGCACAGCTTGCAGTTCAGCGAGGAGGCGGCAGGAAAAATCGTCTGATCCGTCGGGCAGCGCTCAACCCGGCGGCAGGTGCGCGTCCAGCCAGCGGTGCAGCGTCGATCCGGCTGGCCAGTCGCGCAGCAGACGCGCGCGGTCGTCCCGCCAGGCGCGCGCGTGGGTCGCCGGCAGACGATGCTGCCTTGCCGTCTCGAGATCGGTCAGCATCAGCCGGCCCGCGCTCCACAACAAACTCGTCGCGCTCAGGCGACCGTGGCTGATGCGCTGCCGACGCAGATCGTCGATCAGCGCCAGCAGCGCCCGCGCCACGGCCAGCGGTGGTTCGCGATCGGCCAGGAGATGATCGCCCAGCGTCGTGCCGGCACAATGGTCGTTGATCAGCCAGGCGCGGCGGCGTAGCGGCCCGACGCGCTCTTCGATCATCGCCAGCGGCGCCGGCGTGGCGATGCCAAGAAAGCGCAGGCGATGGCCCTCGCGCCAGCCGCGCCAGGCATCGCTCGAACGCCCCAGCCGACTCAAGGAATGGCTGAAATCGGCGACCGGGTAGCGGGTGACGGTCAGAACCCGTTCGGCCACGGCGACGTTGACCACGCAACGCGCCGTCGCCGGCAGCCGGCACGCTTCGTCCACGAAAGCTTTTGGCGCGGCGATAAGCGGGGCCAAGTTCCGCGCCTCGTGGCGAACCACCGCGCTGAAACGGGTGAACGTGTGCTCGACGGCGAACAGCGTGCAGTCGCGCACCGTTTTGCGCAGGAAATCGGCCAGCCGCCAGGCTCTGACCGCCGCGATCCGCTGGCGCAGCCGCGCCGGATCGGGCGCGGGGCGCCCGGCGCCTTCGTCACCTTCGTCGTACGCATCGAGCAGCGATGCCGGCAAGACATCCCAGGATAACGGCAGTTGCGCCAGGAAAACGGCCAGATTGGCGCACGCCGCTGTTGCCGACAGTGGCCGTCCGGGGCTGATCGTCCGCACCGCATCGCCGTCGACGAGCAACACGCCGTCACCGTCATAGAGGAAATTGCCGAAATGCAGGTCGTCGTGGGCCAGTCCCGCGGCATGCAATCGGCCAAGTAGCGTCAGTGCCGGTGCCAGCAATGAAACGGCGGCGGCGTCGCCGACCGGCGCCGCCGCGAACGGCGCCCAGGCGGCCGCCAGATTTTCCGCGGTGTCGAGAAAAGACGTCAGCAGCGCATGGCCACCGCCGACCATCGCCGATGTGGCGAGCAGGGGCGGTGTCGGCACGCCAGCGGCAAGCAGCGCCTCGATGCCGCGCCGCTCCCGACGGCAATGCGCCTCGCCACGCGGACCGATGAACAGTTTGGCCAACACCCGGCGGCCCGCCAGATCGCCCTCGCCCACCAGGCGCTTGCCAGGCAGCACGCGCAACAAGCGGACGACGGTCAGTTGGCGACCATCGGCCAACGCGATGCGGAACGGCTCAGGCGGTCGACGACCGGCCGCGCGCAGCATGTCGGCCGTGAGCAAGGGAATGTTCCCCGTGCCCGGCGCCGGGGCCTCGCTACTCGCGGCCATCGAAAAATCCGACGATCCTGGCGATGCGCTTCCGGTCGTCGTCGCTCGGTCGTTGGCGCTGCATGTAGTCCAGATAAAAGCGCAGACGCTGGCTGCGCGACAAGTGGTGTTTGGCCACTTTGTCGAGACAGGCCAGATCCTTGATCCGCCGGTAGTCGAGAACCGCTCCGCGATAAAAGGCGCCGCTTGGGCAATCGATCAGATACACCGTCGGCACGGGCTGGCTGTCGACCAACAGGTTGCGCCATTTCAGGTCGTTATGCGCGAAACCGGCGGCGTGGAGGGTGCGCGCGATGGTGGCGAGTTGTCGCGACACCGCCGTCACCCAGCGACGATCGCGCAGACGCGGGTCGCCATCCTGCGCGATCCGGTCCAGGTCCATGGTGTCGGGAATCTCGGCGGTGATCAGCGCTCCGCGAACAAAAGCGCCCGCCCGTCGTTCGAGTCCGTAAGCCACCAGCGTCGCGGTCGGTATTCCCCAGGAGCGGAACGCCAACAGGTTGCGCCATTCGCTGCGAACCCGCGGCGCGCCCAGCCAGGGGCGCAAGCCGAACCAGCGCCGCCGGAGGTTTTTTCCGCTGCCGACGTAACGCTTGACGTAGTAGCGTTGGTCGTCGATGTTCACGCGCAGCACATGGCACAGCGAGTCGTCGGCGACCCGCTCGCCGCTGAGCGAGAAAACGCTTTCCAGGGTGGCGAAGGCGTCGGCCACCGCGCCGGCCGCGTATCGCGGGTCCAGGTACCAGTGACTCACGTCATTTCACCGGCGGCAAGCTTGCGCACGAAGCGCTCTTGCAGGCGCCGCGCCTCGCGGGTCAGCGCGGCGAGCAAGGTGGCCTCGTCGCGCAGTATCTGGCGCAACGGCCGCGCGAAATAGACTCGCAGGAAACGCAGAAAATCGCGGCGGGTCAGGCCGATGTCCAGCGCCGAGAAATAGAGCGCCGCCAGGTCCTTGTCGCGCCAGCGCGACGGTGTCCGCGCCCGGACCTGAGCGCGGTGCAGGTCGATCAGCGACAGCTTGCACCGCGCCGCGGTCGGCGGTGGATCGAGGTGGAGCAGAAAGTGGCAGATATAGAGGTCGCGATGATTGACACCGCCACCGTGCATCGCGCTGACCATCCGCGCCACGCGGGCGATCAATGCCCGTTTCAGATCGATCGGTGGCGGCTGACGGCGCCAGTCGAGCGAAAAATCTTCCAGACTGATCGTCGGCGCCAGTTCCTCGGTCACGATGAACGATCGCCGCCGCGCCGGATTGCCGCCGCGCTGGCCAAACGCCACCGCGCGCATGCTGTCCACGCCAAGTTCGTGCAGGCGCCGGATCGCGCACCACTCGTTCCGCGCGCCGAGCACCGGCGGTCGTAGCGAGGCAAGGTTCTTGACGATTTCCCGCCAGCCGACCCCGCGATGGATTTTCACGAAATACCCGCGGCCGTCGACCTCGGTGCGCAGGGTTCGCCGTGCCTCCAGTTCGCGGAAAACCTCGCCATCGAGCGCCTCGACGGCGACGAAAGGGTCTTGTCCGGCCCATAGCGAGCGGAACGGCTCGGCAAGAAAGATGGCGGCGGCGCTCATCGCCGCGCCTGCTCGATCAGGTCGGCGGCGCGCTCGGCGTTGCCATAGATCGCCGCCCGCGCGGCAAATGCCAGACCGTTGGCCTGCCAACGCGCGCGCGCCGGCGCGTCGTTCAACATCCGCGCCAACATTTCGTCGAGGCGCGTTTGCTCGAAGGGCTCGGCGAGAACCAGACCGGCGTCGGCATCGGCGATGTAATGCGCGTAGCCACAGACGGCGGTGGTCAGCACCGGCAAGCCGGCGACCACGGCTTCGAGCAAGACCATGCCGGCGGTCTCGTTATACGCCGGATGGATCAGCAGATCGGCGCCGAGCAAGAATCGCGGGATGTCGCCGCGGCCGCGCAAAATGCGCACTCGTTCGGTGAGCGCGAGCGCGCGCGCCTGTCTGATGAATGGCTTGGGGTCGTCATCGCCGATGGCGATCAAGCGGCTGCGCCGGGCCAGATCCGGCGGCAACGCGGCCAGCGCCTTCAGACTGCGGTCCAGGCCCTTGGTCTTGAAACCGGAACCGATCTGCAACACCAGCAAGGCATCGTCGGCCAAGGCAAACTCCCGGCGAAACGCGGCGCGAATCTCGTGCGCGTTATCCGGCGCCCGCCGGTCGCCGGCGATTCCCGGCGGCAAGAGATGAAAACGTGCGTCGGCGGTGCCGTGATACTGCTGAAACAGGGTTTTCTGCCGCTGGGCGAGAATCAAAATCTCGGTTTTCGCCGTGGCACCGAATACCGCTCGCTCAAACGCCGCGAAGTGACGGTAGCGGGCCGACAGCCGGTATAGCGGGTTGCGCAGCGTGCGCGCCTTGTCCTCGTAACAGGGGTCGGCGGCGAAATAGACGTCCAGATTAGGCATTTTGTTGAAACCGACCACCCGCTCGACTTTCCGCTTGGCCAGGTCCCTGTCTATCCAGGCGCTGAACTTCGCGTAGCGGCGTGGATTGGTCAACGCCTTGACCGGCACGACGATCACCTCAAAACCAGCGGGAATCTCGCCACGCCACTCCAGGGTGTACACACGGATCGCATGGCCGCGTGCCTGGCACGCCAGCGCGATACGGAGGAAATCGCGCTGTAGGCCGCCGAAAGGGAAGTATTTGTACAGACAGAAAGCGATGGTCATCGAAGCGTTTCCGGCCTGACTGCGCGCGCGGCCACCGCGCGGTCGATCTTCCGACAGCTCACCGCGGACTGTCCTGTTCCGCGACCGGGGTGCTTTTTCGTTGCTTGTAGCGGTTATACCCCCACAAATATTGCGCCGGACACTCGCGGATCAAGTCTTCGATTTCGTGGTTGATTTGCTGCGCCCGCTGCTCGATGCCGCCGGTCAGCGGTCTAGCCGGAGCCCGCAAATGAAAATGATAGCCCCGACCATTCGGTAGGCGCTCGGCCCAGACCATGATCACCGTCGCGCCGCTTTCAACCAGACGTGCGGCCAGAGTCATCGTATAAGCGGGTTTGCCGAAAAAATCGAGCCAGCGACCCTCGCCTTCCTTGGGCGCCTGATCCGGCAGCATTCCAACCGCCTCGCCGCGTTTCAGGGCTTTGAGCAGGGTGCGTACCCCCGCCAGATCGGCGGTGGCCAAGTAAAGCCGCGCGCGCGCGCGGCCGGCTTCGATCATCGTCTGAAGCCACGCTTGTTTGGGCGGACGATAAAGCACCGTGATCGGCGCTTGAGTGGACAGGTATTGGGCGGTGACTTCGAAGCAACCGAGATGCGGCGTCAGATACAAAATACCCTTGCCACGGCTGGTGGCCGCCTCGACGAGTTCCCAGCCCGACACCTCGACAACGCGGGCCGCGGTTTCCGACAGTGGGTGCAACCAAATCTTCGGCAGTTCGAGCATTCCCTTGCCCGCTTCGCCAATAGCGGCCGCCTGGACGCGGGCGACACCCTCCGGGCCGAGGGCAAGCGACAGGTTCTCGCGCAGATGACGACGATAGGTGGGTGACAGCAGCCATGTCAGCCAACCCAGGACGCCACCCAACAAATGAAGCCAGGCCAGCGGCAGATGGCTTAGGAGACGAAAGAGAATGATCACGCGAAATCCGGCAACAACGACATTGTGGGAAAGTTTGACCAGCCGAAACCGGAAAACTATAATTATCTCTCCGCCGAGTTAATCAGGACAACTTGCAGGGCGGGAAAAGCCACAATGGGCTATAAATACTGCTAAAGCGTCGTCTGCTCGAAACCCCGGGGCTGGCTACGACGCCATATCGGGGTTTTTTTATTGGAGCAGACAGTACTGATGAGCAAGGAATATCTCTTTACCTCGGAATCGGTTTCGGAAGGGCACCCCGACAAGGTCGCCGACCAGATTTCGGATGCCATTCTCGATGCCATTCTCGCTGAAGACCCGCCTGCGCGGGTCGCTTGCGAAACCTTGGTGTCCACCGGTCTGGTGGTGATTTCGGGCGAAATCACCACCAAGGCTAACATCAACTATCGCGAAATCGCTCAGAAAGCCGTTCGCCGCATCGGTTACGACAACTCGGAAATCGGTTTCGATTACAAGAGTTGCGCCATTCTAACGGCGATCAACCGCCAGTCGCCGGACATCGCGCAAGGCGTCAATGAAGGGCAAGGTCTCGACCTCGACCAAGGCGCCGGCGATCAGGGCCTGATGTTCGGTTACGCCTGCAACGAAACCGACTCGCTGATGCCGTTGCCGATTCATTACGCTCACCGGATCATGCAGCGTCAGGCCGAAGTTCGCCGCGACGGCCGCCTGCCTTGGCTGCGCCCGGATGCCAAAAGCCAACTCACCGTTCGCTATCTGGACGGCAAGCCCCAGACCATCGACACCATTGTCGTCTCCACCCAGCACCATCCCGAAGTGTCGCACGCACAAATCACCGAGGCGGTGATCGAAGAAATCATCAAGCCCGTGGTGCCCAAGGAACTGCGTGGCGGCGATATCCGTTATCTGGTCAACCCGACCGGCCGCTTCGTCGTCGGCGGACCGCATGGCGACTGCGGGTTGACCGGGCGCAAGATCATTGTGGATACCTACGGTGGCGCTGCCCGTCATGGCGGTGGCGCCTTTTCCGGCAAGGACCCGTCGAAAGTCGACCGTTCGGCGGCCTATGCTGCCCGTTACGTGGCCAAGAATGTCGTTGCCGCCGGCCTCGCCGAGCGTTGCGAAGTACAGGTCGCTTACGCGATCGGTGTCGCCAAGCCGGTATCGCTGATGGTCAACACCTTCGGCACCGGCAAGGTCGGCGACGAAACCATCGTCGCGTTGATCGGCAAACACTTCGATCTGCGGCCCAAAGGCATCATCCAGACGCTCGATCTGCTGCGCCCGATCTACAAAAAAACCGCTGCCTACGGCCACTTCGGCCGCGACGAACCGGATTTCACCTGGGAAGCCACCGACAAGGCCGCCGCGCTACGGGCAGACGCCGGACTGTAAGCGGGATTTCGGTACCGCAAAAGGGGACCGGTCAAACGGTCCCCTTTTTCGTCTGCCGGCGGGTTGGCGGTGTAGACTGCCCGTCTCGACATTTGGCCAATCGATCAAAACATCATGCTCAAGCGAATCAAGGTTCAACAGCTCACGGTGGGGATGCATCTCAAGGAATTTTGCGGCTCCTGGATCGACCATCCTTTCTGGCGCACGGCTTTCGTGCTCACGAATCCGAAAGACATCGAGGCCATACGCGCCAGCAAAATCAAGGAGGTGTGGATCGATTGCAGCAAGGGACTGGACCTGCCCGCCGACCAATCGGCGGTTCGAATGGCCGAAACCGATGCCGAGGTTGAAGCCGATCAAGCCAAGGTTTCAAAAGAAGAACGGCAGCTTGAACGTACCTCGATCGACGCTGAATTTTCGCGCGCGGCGAAAATCGTTGCCCAATCCCGGCATGCCGTGACCTCGATGTTCGAGGAAGCGCGCATGGGCAAGGCCATCGATGCGGGCGGCGCGCAACGGCTGGTCGAAGAAATTTCCGATTCGGTGCTGCGCAACCCGGGCGCACTGATCAGTCTGGCACGCCTGAAAACCGCCGACGACTATACCTACATGCATTCGGTCGCCGTTTGCGCGTTGATGGTGGCCCTGGCGCGGCAACTCAGTCTCGATGAAACACAAACCCGTTCGGCTGGAATCGCGGGTCTGCTGCACGACATCGGCAAGGCGGCGATGCCGATGGAGGTGCTCAATAAACCGGGCAAACTCACGGACGCGGAGTTCGCGATCATCAAGTCGCACCCGGAGGAAGGCCATCGGATGTTGCTTGAGGGCCAAGGCGTTGACCCGGTAGCGCTCGATGTGGTTTTGCATCACCACGAAAAAACCGATGGGACCGGTTATCCGAAACGTTTGAAGGATCCGCAGATCAGCTTGTTCGCCAAGATGGGCGCCGTGTGTGACGTGTACGACGCGATCACCTCGAACCGCCCTTACAAGGCGGGCTGGGACCCGGCCGAGTCGCTGAGCAAAATGGCCGAGTGGAGCGCCGGACATTTCGACCCCAAGGTTTTTCAGGCTTTCGTGAAAAGTATCGGCATCTACCCGATCGGGTCATTGGTAATGCTCAACTGCGGGCGCCTTGGGGTGGTGATCGAGCAGGGCGAAAAGTCGCTGCTCAAACCGCTGGTCAAGGTCTTTTTCTCGACGCGCGCGAACACGCGCATCCGCCCGGAAACCGTCAATCTAGGGACGGGTGCCGGCAGCCATTTAAAGATCGTTTCCCGCGAGGACCCGGCGAAATGGCAGTTTCCCGATCTCAACGAAATCTGGTCGGGCCGTCCCGATCAAAATCGCTGAACACCCAATACCCAATTCCGGCGGCGGGCCTACTTGTGATAGGTGTGTCCACCGCTACCCGAGCCGTGGCTAGTGGTCGCGCTGGCGTCGCGGTCGAATAGACTCCAGCCCTGATACTGGGCGTTGGCGAAGAAAAGAAGGGCCAGCACGCCGAAAATCACGTTGGTCTTGAACATGCTATTTTTCTTCGTCGCTAAAATCGCTTTCGCTCCAGCGCCTTGATTCGAAAGCATTTCGTCGCCAACGCGAGAGCAAGGGGAAGCCGGAAAGGAAAACCAGCGTCAGGACGTAATTCGACCACGCGGCCGGGTTCCTCACCACTTCCAGCTTATCGGCCGCGGTCCGCGGATTGTCCTTGCCGAGTTCGTAGTCGATGACCAGATAGTAGGTGCCGGCCGGCACGGCGCGGAAAACGATTTCGTCGGACGGCGAGCCCTCGGACCAGCTCTCGCCCTCGTCTACCCCTTTGTAGTGGCTGATTTCCTGGATGGCCGTGTACGCCTGCCCGGTATTTCTTTCGACCAACGCGGTATTCAACGATAACCAGTTGTTTTCCAGATCGGTGTTGTGACTGACGACCAGAGATCGGGCGCGGTTTTTCAGAATGAAATCCTGACTGGTGAGAGTGCCTTCTTCGTTGAGTTGCGAGAACACCAAGGGCTGTTTGAGTACCACCTGCGAGGAGAAAATGAAGGCGAAGGCGAACTGTAGCAATGTCGCCATCGCGGCCAACGTCCAGAACAGCCGGCAAATGCGCGCATGTCTTTCAACCAACGGGTTGGGCTGGTTGGCATGGACACCGACACGCTCGGGAGGCGCTGCCTTGACGCCGAAAGCGGCGCTTATTTCAGTGGGTTCGAGATATTCGCCTTGCGACCAAGTCACTTCTTTGGTGCTGACTTCGCGAGAAAGCATCAGTGGCGGGCAAACATAATCATCGACCCGGCAGGTTTCGCCGACCTTCACCCGCCAGTAAAACTCACCGACGACATACGTTACCTCGGCCTTGCAAGTGCCGAAGCGTTTGAATTTGTCGCGGCCGCGAAAAAAATCGCGTTGTTTACGGTTGACCGACGGCGGGTTGGCGACAGTGCGGACAAAATTCCAGTGTCCCCGATCTTCGACCAACCAGGCGAAACCGTCTTCTTGGTTGAACAGCAGGTATTCCGACCACGAATAGTCGACGCCATCCGTCGTGGTGCGGCGTTGCATGAAACCGATGCACTCCCAGTCGCTGCCTTTCAACGTGCCGCGACTGGCGAGCGGCAACCACGGCGGCACGCGCAGTGCTTGCGCGGCGTCGGCGAGCAATTTGACATTCTCGTTTTCGACACCGATCAGAGAACCGCAACTGTCGCAAGCAATGCTGGCGATGGCTTCCGAGTGAATCCGCAAGGGCGCCGCGCAGCGCGGGCAATTGAAGGCGCGCGCGCCCGTCGTCGGCGCGGCGGCCAGCGCCGGGTCGCGCGCTTCCTTCAGCTCGGTTAGCCGCAGTTCGGCGAAAGGCACCGACTGACCGACAAAAACCAGCGGCGGTGTTTCGCTGTAATCCAGGGTCACAAAACGGTCGTTGCCACGCAGGTCGGCGGTATTGACGTCGTATCCGGCAGCCACCTTGAACGGAAGCTCCCCCTGCCCAGCGACGCAGCGTGCCGTCTCCAGATCCGCCACCTGGAAACGACGCCCGTCGAGCACGACCGGCATGTCCGGTCGCAAGGCCTCGAAGGCCGGCAAAGGGTCCTTGACGGCGACTTGCGCGCTGACGATGTATTCGCCGGCGGCCTCCGACAGCCACGCGTTGCGACCATCGTCGAACAGAAGGTACCACTCGTTCCAGACTCCGGCGTCGTATTTGAGCTGAATGCGGCCGATGACCGCGAAGTGACGGTCGCGGTAGCGGCCCTCGCTGCCGATCTGGAGGCGCGACGTGTCTTCCAGCAGGTCGGCCATGCGACCGAGATTTTGGAGATCCTCGCCGCTACGTAGCAACGTGCCGCGACAGAACTCGCAGACGACGTAAAGCGACGTGGCCGACCGGAAGACCGCCGGCGCGCCGCAGGAGGGACACGTGGTTTTTTTCACCGCGAAACAGGGTCAAGCCGTCGTTGTCAGGTCGCGACTGTCGTCCTCAGACCAGCTTGCCCAGTAACTCGGCTTTCTTGGCATCGAATTCCGCTTGCGAGAGAATGCCCTTGCTTACCAGGCCATGCAGTTTCTCCAGAGTGGCGACCACCTCGTCGGCATTGACCGGGTTTGTCGTTGCGGCGGCGGATGCGGTGGGCGTGGCGCCGGGCTGCATCGCCTGCGCCATCGCGGCGCTCATCGTCTGACCGATGCTCATGCCGGCGCCGAGGCCGGCGCCGAGGCCGGCCATGCCGCCTTCGTTCTGTGCCGCCAGCGGAATGCTGTTTGCCACCTGATATTGCGTGTAACGCCCCATGTCGCCGATCATGTTCATCCCGATGCGGGTGTCGAGAACTTTTTGCAGTTCTTCCGGCAGCGACACGTTCTGGACGACGAAATTGTCGAGCGTCAGACCGTAGCGCTGAAACACCTCGCTCAGTTTGTCCCGCAATGCGCGGCTCATTTCGTCCTGATTGGCGGCCATGTCGATGAACGGGACGCCCGATTCGCCGAACAGGTCGGTCATTGAACTGATCACCAGATTGCGCAACTGGCCGTCGAGGTCGGCAACGGTGTATTCCTCGCGAGTGCCGGAAATTTCGCGGTGAAACGTTCGCGCGTCGCTCAGTTTGTACGAATAAATGCCGAAGGCGCGCATCCGTACCATGCCGAAATCCTTGTCGCGAATGGTAATCGGGTTCGGCGTTCCCCACTTGCAATCGAGTTGCAGGCGGGTCGAAAAGAAATAAACGTCGGACTTGAAGGGCGACTGGAAAAGCTTGTCCCAGTTCTTGAGGTTGGTCAGTAGCGGCAAGGTTTGGGTGGTGAGTTTGTACAAGCCGGGGCCGAAAACGTCGGCGATCTGGCCTTCGTTTACAAAAACAGCCAGTTGCGATTCGCGGACCGTCAGTTGCGCGCCATATTGAACCTCGAAATCCTGCATCGGGTAGCGCATGGCAAGAACGCCGTCACCTTGCTCGGTCCAGTGGATGACGTCGATGAACTGTTTCTTGATGAAATCCATGAGGGCCATGCCATTCTCCTGAGAGTAAGCGTTGGAAGGCGATACCGCTTCGTTGCGGTGATCAGTAGGTCATACAAGCCGCGTTGATGAGACCGACGCTGACCGAAAGAACCGCCAGAAAAACCGCCGGCGCCGTCTTGCCGGCAGGAATGTCATCGTTCAACTGCGGCAGCGCGACGCGGCTTACCAGATACGCCAGAATCTGAATCGCCCCGGCAATGCCTCCCCAGGACGCCAGATCGAGCAAGGTATCGCTGTGGGCAATGACATTGGCGACCGGCATGGCGAATCCGAGCAGGGCGCCGCCAAGGCTGATCGCCGCCGCCAGGTTGCCGGCGCGAATCAACTCGAATTCATGATAGGGGGTGATATTCACATAAACCAGCAAAAAAACCGCCAATAGCGCAAGGGCCACGAGAAAGTAGGCCAAAAAGGCGGGCAGCATCGTCAGCAAATGCGTGGGCATGCGGTTACTCCTGTCTGCGGATCAGCGCAAGGCGGATTACAAGGATGCGGCATAACGCACCAGTCCGGTGAGGATCAGATTGTCTGCCAACTGGAAGGGAATCTTCAAGTGCTCGGCCAGTCGGCCGGCGCCCCCGCCGGTCAACAGGCAGCGGGCGCCGGATTTTCCGGCAAGCAAGGCGAACATGCGCTCGACGGCGCCAACCTGCGCCTGCAGGCAACCGCTGTAAATCGCGTCGCCGGTACAGCACGGCAGGGCGCGAAAAACGCCTTCGGCAAACGGCAACTGCGCGGTGTTGTCCGCCAGCGCCGAGCGCATCAGATCGAACCCCGGCAGAATCACGCCACCGCCAAAGACCCCTTCCGCATCGAGCAGGTCAACGGTCGTCGCCGTGCCGGCGCACACCACCAGACATGGCGCGGGGGAGAAGGCGCGGGCGCCGATCATCGCCGCCCAGCGGTCGGCCCCGAGTTGGGCCGGCCTCGTGTATGAGGAGCGAACGCCGCAGCACTCGGCGCTGGCATGCAGAAACGATACCGTGTCTCGCCGGCGGTCAAGCACCGACAAAATCGTTGCCGCGACCGCGGAGCCGGCCACATTGCAGACCACGACAATTGCCGGTGTGGGCCACTCGTCGGCGGCTTCCCCGAGAAAGGCCGCGTCGGCGGTTGCCAGCACCCCGCTGTCCAGCCAGCCGTTGCCGTCGTGGACTCCCCACTTGATGCGGCTGTTGCCGGCGTCGATGGCGACGATCATGCGGCGCGCAGCGACAGATCGCCGGAAAAGCAGCGTTCCATGCCGCTGGAAGTTTGCAGCAGCAAGGCCCCATCGGCGTCCGCACCGAGACAGATTCCCTCGCGATCGGCCTGTCCGTCGTTGAGCAGCCGTACGTGGCGGGCCTGCCAGGCATGGCGCGCCTGCCATTCGGCGCGAAGAGGGGCGAAGCCGGCGACGGCAAAACGGTCGAGAACGTCGACCAGTTCGATCAACACCTGCGCCAGAACGCGATGCCGGTCCGGCACCGGTTCGAGGACTTGCGCCAGCGCCGCCGGAGGATAGAGGAATTCCTTCGCGTCGCCGGCGGGCATCCGCAGGTTGAGGCCGATGCCGAGCACAGCCAGCATGCCCGTTGGAGCGGCCTCCGCTTCCAGCAAGATTCCTCCTACCTTGCCGCCGTCGAGCAGGATGTCATTGGGCCACTTCAAGCCGACGCCATGGGCACCGCAGGCCGCGAGCGCGCGTGCTACCGCCAGACCGACCGCCAACGGCAACCCGCTCAGACGAGCGGCACCGCCGGTGAAGTGCCAGAGCACCGAGAAAGTGAGACTGCCTTCCGGCGACGATAACCAGCGACGACCGAGCCGGCCACGCCCGGCACTCTGTTTGTCCGCGACCAGCAGGGCGCTCCTGGCGACCGCCGCCGTCGCGCCGTCCTTGCGCGCCCGTTCGAGCAGCATGGTGTTGGTCGACTCGCATTCGGACAGCGCCTCGATCGAATACCGGTCGCCGATGGTGCCGAGCAGCGAAAGCAGATGGCGCGGATCGATCAGGGGGGCACGGGGAAACGGGTCCATGGCTGCTTCATCGAGGTCAATGTCTTCATTATCGCCGATTATCGCGACGAGGACACCTCGCGATCGTCGCCGGCCGCGCCAACGCTGTCCAGCCCGAGTTCCTGAATCTTGCGCGTAATGGTATTGCGGCCGATGCCCAGTGCCTGTGCCGCCTCGATCCGGCGCCCGCCGGTATGTGCCAGCGCCCGATTGATCAGGACGCGCTCGAAAACATGCAGCAATTTTTCGTGTACCTGACCGGTTTCGCCGGTCAATAGACGGTCGACTTCCTGCGCCAGGGCGCTTCCCCAATCGCTGGCCTGTGCCGTCGGGATCGTATCGCGCAATTCAGGCGGCAAGTCGGCCAGTTCGACGAGTTGACCGGGGGCCATGACGGTCAGCCAGTGGCACAGGTTTTCGAGTTGTCGCACGTTTCCCGGAAAGTCGACCGCGCAGAGATGCTTCAAGGCCGCCTCGGAAAAGCGTTTTCCCTCGACGGCGAGTTCGCTCGCGCTTTTTTGCAGGAAGTGGCGCGCCAGGATTGGAATATCCTCCCGCCGCTCGCGCAAGCTGGGCAGACGCACGCGGATGACGTTCAAACGATGGAACAGATCTTCGCGAAACAACCCTTGCCCGACGCGGGCCTCGAGATCCTGATGGGTGGCGGCGATGATGCGCACGCGCGTTCTCAGCGGCGAATGGCCGCCAACGCGGTAGTAGTGGCCATCCGAAAGCACGCGCAGCAGTCGCGTTTGCATTTCCGCCGGCATATCGCCGATCTCATCAAGAAAAAGCGTGCCGCCTTCGGCCTGCTCGAAACGACCTTGACGTTGCGTGGCGGCACCGGTGAACGCACCGCGTTCATGGCCGAACAGTTCGGATTCCAGCAAATCGCGAGGAATCGCCGCCGTGTTGATGGCGATGAACGGCTTGTCGGCACGCGGACTGTGGCGATGCACGGCGCGAGCCACCAACTCCTTGCCGGAACCGGATTCGCCCGTGATCAACACCGTTGCGCTGGATTGACTCAGCCGCCCGATGGCGCGAAAAACCTCCTGCATCGCCGGCGCCTGGCCGAGAATTTCCGGTGTCAAGCCGATCTCATTGGGCGCACCGTTCTGGTGCATGCTTTCGCCGATGGCGCGCCGGATCAATTCCAGCGCCTGATCGACATCGAAAGGTTTGGGCAGGTATTCGAACGCACCACCCTGAAACGCCGAAACCGCGCTCTCCAGGTCGGAATAGGCGGTCATGATGATCACCGGCAGGGTCGGAAAACGCTCCTTGAAAAGTTGCAGCAGTTGCAGTCCCGACGGACCCGGCATGCGGATATCGGAAAGCAGCACTTGCGGCGCATCGGCGCCAGCGTCGAGATGGGCCAGCGCTTCGGTGGCCGAGGCGAAGCTCTGAAACGGGATCTTTTCGCGCGACAAGGTTTTTTCGAGGACCCAGCGGATGGATTGATCGTCGTCTACGACCCAGACTGGCTTCATGGCTTTCTCAAATGGCGTGGCAACGTCCGCTTGGCAAGCAAGAAATCTGCCAGTCTCCTTATCCGAGCGGTAGTCGTACCGTGAAGCACGTCGCTCCCGGTCGGCTATCGCACTCGATCGTTCCCAGGTGCTGTTGAACAAAGCTCTGCGCCAACGTCAAACCGAGGCCGCTCCCGCCCTCACGGCCGGAAACCAGCGGATAAAACATCCGTTCCCGGATGTCCGCGGGAACGCCGGGACCGTCGTCGCTGACTTGCACTTCCAGGGCCAGGCGATGGCGACGTTTGCACAGAGTCGTCTGCCGGCTGACGCGGGTGCGTAGGACGATCCGTCCTTGCCCGACAAAATGGCCGTCGCTCTGGCCGCCGATCGCTTGCGCGGCGTTACGGGCGATATTCAGGAACACCTGAATCAGTTGTTCGCGGTCGCCGATCAAGTCGGGCAAACTGGTGTCGTAGTCGCGATGAACGCGAAGAATGGTCGGAAATTCCGCCGTCAGCAGGCTGCGCACGCGTTCGAGAATTTCGTGAATATTGACCGGGCCGGGCTGCATCGGGCGATGCGGCGACAACAAACGCCGCATCAAATCCTGCAAACGGTCGGCTTCCTTGATGATCACCTGCGTGTATTCGCGCAAACCGGGGTTGTTCAGTTCGTGTTCAAGCAACTGCGCGGCGCCGCGAATGCCGCCGAGCGGATTCTTGATTTCATGCACGAGATTACGGATCAGTTCGCGACTGGCATGTTGCTGCTCGATCAGGCGCTCTTCGCGGCTGGCCTTTATCTGCTGGTCGATTGGCCATAATTCGACCAGCAGGCGAGCTTCCTGTGTGTCGATGGGATTGACCACGCAATTGAGTTGCAAGGTTTCGCCGGCGGCCAGGCGCAACTCGATGTTTTGACCGGAGTAAACCCAGCCATGATCGAGCGCGCCGTTGAGCGCGTTCAACAAGCGCGGCGGGCACTCCATCAGGCGGTCGAGCGGGCAGCCCGCGAAAACCCGGCTGCTGATCGCCAGCAGGTTTTCGGCGGCGGCGTTCATGTAACGGATGATCAGCTTGTCATCGAGCAAGACCACCGCCGACGAGAGAAGATCGAGTCCGCCAAAGGGATTGGCCTGGTTTTCAGTCATTGGCGGCACGGGTCCCGAAGGCCGTCACGAGCGCTGCGTCAGGCGGCTCAGCGCAGATTGGACATTTCCTTCTGGATCGCCTCGACATTGCGCTGATGAATGGCGACCTTGTCCCGGTATTGCTGAACACGCTCTTGAACCTTGCCGCCGCTGATGCCGCCGCCCTGCATGCGCTCGCTCGGCAATACCAGTGTTTCTTGTTCGGCCAACTCTTTTTTGGCCTGCTCGACATTCTTTTGTTCCGCCGCCAATTCACCTTCCAGAATCCGCCGCCGATCGCCGTCACGGGATTTCTGCGTTTGTCCGTCAACCTTCGGAAAACTGGCGGGTGTCGAGGTGGCGGCCGAGGCGGCCTTGGGCGCCGCCTTGGCGCTTGGCGCGACATTCACCGGATCGAGAAAAATTTTCTTGCATGTTTTGCTGGGCAAATTCGAATACGTGACATGCCCGTCCGAATCGGCACATTTATAGATGTCCTGTGCCTGGGCCGTCAGTGACAGCAGGGCCATTGCAAACCATAGGTCTTGCCGCTTCATCGTTGTCGCATTCCTCTATTGCCGCCCGACCGGAGAGTGAGCTTCCAGCCTTCGTCATCCAGAATCAGGCCCGCCGTGGAGTGGATGAGGTAAAGCAATACTAACGCGGCGAGCCGGCTACCGGTAGACAAAAAAAGGACGGGCAAGCCCGTCCTTCGTTACTCGGCGGTGTCCTAGCAACTGTAGTAGAGGTCGAACTCAACCGGGTGGGTGGTCATGCGGACCTTGTTGACTTCGTCCATCTTCAGATCCAGATAGGCGTCGATCCAGTCGTCGGAGAACACGCCACCGCGGGTCAGGAACTCTCGATCCTTGTCGAGCGCGGCCAGTGCTTCCTCAAGGCTGGCGCAAACGGTCGGAATCTTGGCGTCTTCTTCCGGCGGCAGGTCGTAAAGGTTCTTGTCGGCGGGATCGCCGGGGTGAATCTTGTTGACGATGCCGTCGAGGCCAGCCATCAGCAGCGCCGAGAAGCACAGATAAGGGTTGGCGATCGGATCCGGGAAACGGGTTTCGATGCGACGTCCCTTGTCGGAAGCGACGTGCGGCACGCGGATCGAAGCGGAGCGGTTCTTGGCCGAGTAAGCCAGCTTCACCGGCGCTTCGTAATGCGGCACCAGACGCTTGTAGGAGTTGGTGCCCGGATTGGTGATTGCATTCAGTGCCTTGGCGTGCTTGATGATGCCGCCGATGTAGAACAGGGCCAGTTCCGACAGGCCGGCGTAGCCGTTGCCGGCGAACAGGTTCTTACCGTCCTTCCAGATCGACTGATGCACGTGCATGCCGGAACCGTTGTCGCCGACGATGGGCTTGGGCATGAAGGTCACGGTTTTGCCGTATTGATGCGCGACATTGTGCACCACGTATTTGAGGATCTGCGTCCAGTCGGCGCGCTTGACCAGCGTGCTGAACAGGGTGCCGATTTCGCATTGTCCGGCGGTGGCGACTTCGTGGTGATGCACTTCGACGGGAACGCCGATCGATTCGAGCGTCAAAACCATCGCCGAGCGGATGTCGTGCAGGCTATCGACCGGCGGAACCGGGAAATAACCTCCCTTGACACCCGGACGGTGACCGGTGCCGCCTTCACCCTCGGATTTTTCGCCGTTGGTCCAGGCCGCTTCCTGCGAGTAGATTTTCAGGCTGCAGCCGGACATATCCACGCTCCAGGCCACCGAGTCGAAGATGAAGAATTCCGGTTCGGGACCGAAGTACGCGGTATCGCCAATGCCGCAGGATTTCAGATAGGCTTCGGCACGCTTGGCGATCGAACGCGGGTCGCGGTCGTAGCCGCGGCCATCGGCGGGATCGACAACGTCGCAAGTCAGGACCACCGTGGTTTCGTCAAAGAAAGGATCGATGTAGGCCGTGCTCGGATCGGGCATCAACTGCATGTCGGAGGCCTGGATTCCCTTCCAGCCGGCAATCGACGAGCCATCGAACGCGTGGCCGTTCTCGAATTTGTCTTCGTCGAAAGCACTGATCGGCACCGTGACGTGCTGCTCCTTGCCACGAGTATCCGTGAAGCGGAAGTCAACGAATTTCGCTTCGTTTTCCTTGACCATCTTGATTACATCTTGCGGGCTTGCCATTGCAAAGTCTCCTGAACGGGTGCCGGGCAGGCCGGCGACAGAGAAAATAAGCGTGCCGGGGGTAAAAGCAGAAAACATGCCAATCCACACCTGCGAGCTTTTTATTGTGCCACAAGGGTTAACCGCATTCGTGCGCTTTTTGCATGCACCGAATGAGGGCATCCAATTCTGGTTTGCACTATTTTGGTGCGCTGCGTGCGAATGTCGGGACGCAGCCGAATCAGCAACTGATTTATACTGTCCGCCCTTCATTCGTCACTCGATGCCAGCCAGTGATCGCCATGGGAAAACTGACCGATCTACTGCAACTTGCCCAGGAGCGCGGGCGTGAACTGGGCCTTCCTTACGCTGGTGCGCTGACGCCTCAGGAGGCGTTCAAGGTGTGGCGCCTGGCGCCCGGCGCCCGGCTGCTCGATGTTCGCACGCGCGCGGAATGGGATTGGGTGGGACGCATCCCGGGCGCGGTCGAAATTGAATGGCTGAGCTATCCGGGGAACAAGCCGAACGCGCACTTCTTGGCGCAACTCAAGCAGCAGGTGGACCGGGAGGCCTTGCTGCTCGTGATCTGCCGCAGCGGCGTCCGTTCCCACCATGCGGCCACGGCGGTCAACGAGAACTTGCAAATGACTTGCTACAACGTGCTGGAAGGTTTCGAGGGCGACAAGGACGCCGAAGGCCAGCGCGGCAAGGTTGGCGGCTGGCGGCTCGCCGGACTGCCGTGGCAAAGCTGAACTTTTCCGCCGCCCGCCCGGTCTGGCATTCTTCATCTGTTTCGACTCCATAAACACATCATGCAAACCGCGACGATCGACTTCGACAATTTCAATCACTTGCAGGACGACGCCTGCCATCGGCGCATCCGCGCCGCCCGGGCGCGCCTGGGAACGGAGGCCGTCCTGCTGTGCCATCACTATCAGCGCGCCGATGTTTATCAGTACGCCGACCTCACCGGTGATTCGCTGAAGCTCTCGCGGCTGGCCTCGCGGACCGACGCCCGCTACATTGTCTTTTGCGGTGTCCACTTCATGGCGGAAGTGGCCGACATCATGTCGAAGCCGGCGCAGATCGCCATTCTTCCCGATCTGGCGGCCGGCTGTTCGATGGCCGACATGGCCAATCTGGCCAAGGTCGAACGCTGCTGGCGCGAGCTCGCCGAGGTGTTGGATGTCGACCGACAGGTCACGCCGGTGACCTACATCAATTCCGCCGCCGATCTCAAAGCCTTCTGCGGCGCGCACGGCGGCATCGTCTGCACCTCCTCGAACGCCGGCACCATCGCCAACTGGGCTTTCGCACGCCGGGAAAAAATACTGTTCTTCCCCGACCAGCATCTCGGGCGCTGGACCGGCGCGGAAATGGGCATCGGGCTCGATGAAATGATGGTCTGGGACCCCGATCTTGAAATGGGGGGGCTGACCGCCGAGCAGATCCAGCGCGCGAAGCTGCTGTTATGGAAAGGGCATTGCTCGGTTCATCAGATGTTCCAGCCGGCGCATATCCTGCGTTTCCGCAACCAGTATCCGGACGGACTGGTCATCGCCCACCCGGAATGCAGCTTCGAGGTCTGCAAGCAGTCGGACTTCGTCGGGTCGACCGAACACATCGTCAGAACGATCAAGGAGGCGGCGCCGAACACCCGCTGGCTGGTGGGCACCGAGTTGAATCTGGTCAACCGCTTGGCGGAAGAAGTCCGGCACGAAGGCAAGATTGTCCAGTTCATGGCGCCGACGGTATGCATGTGCTCGACCATGCAGCGCATCGATCCGCAACATCTGGCCTGGACCTTGGAGAATCTGGCCGAAGGCCAGGTGGTGAACCGGATCGTGGTGCCCGCGCATGAAGCCGAATTAGCCCGGCTGGCGCTCGACCGCATGCTGGCGGTTTCGTGAGCGCGAAGAGTCGATGAGCAACTCTTCATTGCCCGCCGCCTGCCGGATGTACGGCATCAGAAACTGCGACAGCATGAAAAAAGCCTTCGCCTGGCTGACGGCGAACGGTGTCGCTTATGAGTTCGTCGACTATCGCAAAGCCGCGCCGAGCGAGGAGCAACTGGCCGACTGGAGCCGTCGCCTTGGCTGGCGAAACCTGCTCAACACCCGCGGCACGACGTGGCGCGGGCTCGACGAGGCGGCGCGTGCCGACATCGACGAAAACAAGGCACTGCGTTTGCTGGCTTGTCATCCGACGCTGATCCGGCGCCCGGTGATCGACGGTGGCGACGATCTCTTGCTGGTCGGTTTCGATCCGGAGCGCTATGCGCTGGCATTCGGCGGGACCGGGAAATGAGCGAAGACTGCGAAGACCGCGTCAACCGTTTTTTGCTTGACGACCTGGACATCGGCGGTGCCGTCGTCCGACTCGGGCCGGTGTGGCAGACGATGCTCGCCGGTCGCGACTATCCGCCGGCCGTCGTCGGCGTGCTCGGCGAAATGACCGCCACCACCCTGTTGCTTGGCGGCAAGCTCAAACAGCCGGGGCGCCTGACGATCCAGTTGCGCGGCGACGGCGCCGTGTCGCTGCTGGTCATCGACTGCGACGAGCGATTGCGGATTCGCGGCATGGCCCGCTGTGAACAAGACCCCGGCGAGGGGTCGGCGCGAGCCTTGCTCGGCCAGGGGCAACTGCTGATGTCGCTGGACATGCCGTCGATGCGCGAGCCTTACCAAAGCATCGTGCCGCTCGACGGTGACAGCATCGCTGAAATCTTCGAGCACTACTTTCGACAATCGGATCAACAGCCGGCCCGCTTTTTTCTGGCCGCCTCACCGGCGGGCGCGGCGGGGCTGTTCCTGCAAAAACTGCCGAACGCCGATCGGCGCGACGCCGACGGCTGGGCGCGCATCGAGGCGCTGGCCGCCACGGTCACGGCGGCGGAACTGCTCGCCCTGCCGGCGGAAACGCTGTTGCGGCGCCTGTTTCGCGACGAAACCACGCGGCTCTTTCCGGCACGGCCGGTGGCCTACAACTGCCCGGAGGACTGGGAAAAAGTGCGCGCCCTGCTGCGTTCGCTCGGACGCGATGAAGTTTATGCCGCCTTGCGCGAACGCGGCGAGATCGTGATCAAGGACGACATTTGCAATCGCGATTATCGCTTCGACGCGCTGGCCATTCAGGAACTGTTCGCCGACACCGCGCCAAGCACGCCGCCGACGCTTCATTAACCGCGTGACGGCGACCGCCGGCGCTTTCACAGTACCTTGCCGGGATTCATCAAGCCCAGCGGATCGAGCACGCGCTTGATCGCGCGCATGGTTTCGATCTCGACCGGGCTTTTGTAGCGCCGCAATTCCTGTCGCTTCAACTGGCCGATGCCATGCTCGGCGCTGATGCTGCCACCGAGTTCGTGGACCAGGTCGTGGACGAGACGGTCGACGTCCGGCTGCGAGGCGAGAAAAGCCGCGCTGTCGGCGGCGGTCGATTTCGACTGGTTGTAATGCAGGTTTCCGTCGCCGATATGCCCGAAAGCGACGATCCGAATGTCTGGAAAACGCGCGTGCAACAAACGGTCGGCGCGTTCGAGGAACTCGGCGAGGCGCGAGATCGGCACCGCAATGTCGTGCTTGATGCTCAAGCCTTCGCACTTTTCCGCCGCGCCGATATTTTCGCGCAAGGCCCACAAACGCCGCGCCTGTTCGGTGCTCTGCGCCAGCACGGCGTCGCCGATGTCGTCGCTTTCGAGCGCCGGGGCGAGAAACGCCGCCAGCGCCGCGCGCAGATCGCCGTCCTCGCCGCCGCCGGACAATTCGATCAACAGATGCCACGGACTGGCCGGAACCGTCGCCTGCACGCCGGGAATGTGTCGCCGGACCAAGGCCAGCGCAAGGTCGGACACCAGTTCGCAGGCCGTCAGCGCGGCCCCGAATCGCGTCTGCAAATCGGCGAGCAGGCGCACGGCGGTTGCCGGCGAGTCGATCGCCAACCAGGCGGTGGCGGTATCGCGGGGCAAGGGAAATAGCTTGAACGCGGCGGCGGTGATGATTCCCAGCGTTCCCTCGGCGCCAATGAACAGCTGTTTGAGGTCGTAGCCGGTATTGTCCTTGCGCAAGACGCGCAGACCGTCCCAAATTTCGCCGCTGGCGAGCACCACTTCCAGGCCGAGCGTCAATTCCCGGCAATTGCCATAACGCAGGACTTGCACGCCGCCGGCATTGGTCGACAGATTGCCGCCGATCTGGCAGCTGCCTTCGGCGGCCAGGGAGAGGGGAAACAAGCGTCCGGCCTGGGCGGCCGCCTCGTGCAACACGTGCAGGACGCAGCCGGCCTCGACGATGGCCGTGTTGTTGGCCGGGTCGATCGATCGCACGCGATTGAGCCGGCAAAGATCGACGATCACCGCGTCGCCGGCCGGCGACGGCGTCGCGGCGCCGCACAGACTGGTGTTGCCGCCCTGTGGCACGATCGGCGCGGCGGCGGCGGCGCATTCGCGCACCACCGCCGCCACCGCCGCCGTGCTCGCCGGGCGGACCACGCAACGCGCCGCGCCGCGATAACGGCCACGCCAATCGCCCAGATGAGGGGCCATGGCCTCGTCGCCGGTCAACACGTTGTCGGCGCCGACGATGTCCTTGATCCTCTCGATCAAATTCGAATTGCCCCCGTTCATGCGCTCCCCCGGTCATCAGGCTGGTCGGCCGCACCGCATGCGATGCGCCAGCGTCGATTGTACGGGTCCCGGCAAGCCGTGCGGCGCTTTGATCGAGGCGAAGGCTCCTGTGGTGCCGGTACTCTCGCCGTCTCGGGTTTCCGGTGACGCGCCAGAGGGGGCGCGGTTCGAAAAAAGGTCGAGGACTGGGCGATCGTCACGCCATAGCCACGAAATCTTGCGCCAACCGGGGGCGACGCGGATGACGCCCTTGTTGGCGGTGGTATTATTCTCCGGCATGGTGGAAAGCGCGATTGCTCGCCTTTCCTCAGCCGTTCCAAGGCCCAGGCGTGTTTCACGTCCTGTCTGGCCGCAATTCCGATCAATGCAATGCTCGCCGCCATACCGGTCTGGCTGGGCGCGGCCCACGCACCGGCGGATGGCGAGCGCGAATCATGAACCTTAGTGGAGTGCCAACCCGATGTCCGATCACCTGCAAAATCATTCCGAAACCGAAAAACTACGCGCCCATATCGACCAGAAACTGGTCTGCAACGTCGCCGCCGAGCCTACCCGGGCCAGCAAGGCGGACTACTACCAGGCGTTATCGCAGATCGCCCGCGAGCAACTGGCCAAGCGATGGGTGACAACGCAAAATGCCGACAATGCCAGCAAGGCGCGCCGCGTTTACTACCTGTCGATGGAATTCCTGATCGGTCGCGCGATGAACAACGCCTTGTCGGCGCTCGATCTGCGCGATCAGGCCGCCGAAGTATTCGCCACGCCCGGCCCGTCGCTGGACGAGGTGATGGAATGCGAGCCGGATGCGGCGCTGGGCAACGGCGGCCTGGGCCGTCTGGCCGCCTGCTTCCTCGACTCGATGGCCACGCTTGGACTGCCGTCCTGGGGCTACGGCATGCGTTACGAATACGGAATGTTCGCGCAGTCGATCGTCAATGGCCATCAGGTCGAGAAACCGGAAGCCTGGCTACAGAACCGCTCGCCTTGGGAGTTTCCGCGCGCCAACCGGCACTACACCGTGCATTTCGGCGGGCATGCCGAACATAACGAGGATTGGGCCGAATGGCATGCCGCCGATGCGGTCGAAGCCAAGGCCTTCGATTATGTGATCCCCGGACACGGCACCGATCGCGTCAGCACCTTGCGCTTGTGGAAAGCGGCCGCGCCGTCGGAAATCGATCTCGGCGCCTTCAATACCGGCGACTACCAGCGCGCCGCCGATTTCAAGAACCGTTTCGAGAACATTTCCTGGGTGCTCTACCCCAACGACAGCACCTCGGCCGGCCGCGAACTGCGCTTGCGGCAGGAGTATTTCTTCGTGTCGGCCTCGGTACAGGACATCCTTTACCGCCACGTGGCCGAAAACGGCACCCTGGACAATCTGGCCGACAAGGTGGCCATCCACCTCAACGACACCCACCCGGCGATCGCGGTCGCCGAACTGATGCGGCTGCTGGTCGACGACCACCAGATGGCCTGGGAATCCGCCTGGCGGCAGTGCCGCCGCATTTTCTCCTACACCAACCACACCCTGATGCCGGAAGCGCTGGAGACCTGGAAGGTAACGCTGATCCAGCGCGTGCTGCCACGACACATGCTGATCATCTACCGCATCAACCAGGAGTTTCTCGACGAGGTGGTCCGCTTGTACCCTGGCAACATCGATCTGATGCGTCGCGTGTCCCTGATCGACGACGGTGCCGGTCACGAGAAGGACAAGCGCGTGCGCATGGCGCACCTGTGCATCGTCGGCAGCCACCGTATCAACGGTGTCTCGCAACTGCACTCCGACCTGATGGTGCAGACCATCTTCGCCGACTTCGCCCGCCTCTACCCCGAGCGTTTTCACAACAAGACCAATGGCGTCACGCCACGACGCTGGCTGGCGCAGGCCAATCCCGCGCTGTCCGGGCTGCTCGACGGACGTATCGGCAAGGATTGGCGCCTGCATCTCGACCGTTTGCAGGACTTGCGCCCGAGCGCCGACGACGCCGGCTTCCGTGACGCCTTCGCCGCGGCCAAGCTCGGCAACAAGCAGCGTCTGGCCAACTACGTCGCCCGTGAAGTGGGCGTCGCCCTCAATCCGGAAAGCCTGTTCGACGTGCAGGTGAAGCGGATTCACGAGTACAAGCGGCAACTGCTCAACGTGTTGCACGTGATCACCCGCTACAACGCGCTGCTCAACGGCGAAACCGCCGGTTTCGCGCCGCGCAGCGTCATTTTCGCCGGCAAGGCGGCGTCCTCGTACCACATGGCCAAGCAGGTCATACGCTTGATCCACGACGTTGCCGCGGTGGTGAACAACGACCCGCGCACCCGCGATCTGTTGCAAGTGGTCTTCATTCCCAACTACGGGGTGTCGGTTGCCGAACTGATCATGCCGGCCGCCAATCTCTCGGAACAGATTTCGACCGCCGGCACCGAAGCCTCCGGCACCGGCAACATGAAACTATCGCTCAACGGCGCGCTGACCATCGGCACCGAGGACGGCGCCAACATCGAAATCCGCGACAATGTCGGCAGCGAGAACATCTTCATCTTCGGCAACAACACCGCGCAGGTGAACGCGATCCGGCAGGCGGGCCACAAGCCGATGGACATCTACCAGCGCGATCCCGCGCTCAAGGAGGCGCTCGACCGGATCGACAGCGGCTTCTTCTCGCCTGGCGAACGGTCGCGCTATCACGACATCTTCAACAGCCTGTTGCATTACGGCGACCATTACCTGTTGCTCGCCGACTACGCCGACTATGTCGTCACCCAGAAGCGTGTCGACGCACTGTACCTGACACCCGACGAGTGGCAGCGCAAAGCCATCATCAACGTCGCCGGCATGGGCCCGTTTTCGGCCGATCGCACCATTCGCGATTACGCCAACGACACTTGGAACCTCAGCACGCTTACAACGTAAGGAAGCCTCAAATGCTTGACACAGCAGAGATCATCGCCCTTTGCCGGGCAGAACACGGCGACCCCTACGCCGTTCTCGGAATGCACGCCGACGCCGATGGACTGTGGGTCCGCAGCCTGCAACCCGGCGCGCTCGCGGTGGCGGTGCTCGACGCCAAGAACGGGCGGCAACTGGTCGAACTGAAGGAACGCCAGATCGACGGCGTCGACGGCTTTTTCGAAGGGGTGATTCCGCGCCGCCGGAACAACTTCCCCTATCGCCTGCGCATCACTTGGGCGAACGGTGTCCAGGATACCGACGACCCGTATCGGTTCTGGACCGTGCTCGGCGAAATGGATGTCTGGCTGCTGGCCGAGGGTTCGCATTTGCGCCCCTTTGAACGTCTCGGCGCGCATCTCTGCGAGATCGACGGCGTTGCCGGCACCGCCTTCGCCGTGTGGGCACCGGATGCGCAACGGGTCAGCGTCGTCGGCGACTTCAATACCTGGGATGGTCGCCGGCACCCGATGCGCTTGCGTCGCGAATGCGGCGTTTGGGAAATTTTCCTGCCCGGCGTGACCGCCGGCGCGTGCTACAAATACGAAATCCGTGCCAGCGGCGGGCATTTGCTGCCGCTGAAAGCGGACCCCTATGGCTTCCAGGCGGAAATGCGACCCTCGACGGCCTCGATCGTTTGCGCGCTGCCACCACCGGTGGCCGCGGGCTCGTCGCCGGCCGGCGATCGGCTCGACGCGCCGATGGCGATTTACGAAGTGCATTTGGGCTCCTGGCGGCGCGCCGACGACGGTGGCTTTCCCAACTGGCGGCGTCTGGCCGAAACGCTGATTCCCTACGTTCTCGACCTCGGGTTCACACACCTCGAACTGCTGCCGATTTCCGAGCATCCTTTCGACGGTTCCTGGGGTTACCAACCGTTGGGGCTCTACGCGCCGACCGCGCGCTTCGGTGATCCCAGCGGCTTTCGCGAGTTCGTCAAGGCCTGCCATGCGGCGGGTCTGCGGGTGATCGTGGACTGGGTGCCGGCGCACTTTCCAACCGACGAACACGGCCTCAGCCGTTTCGACGGTCACGCACTCTATGAGCACGCCGACCCGCGCGAAGGCATGCACCAGGACTGGGGCACGCTGATCTACAATTTCGGGCGCCGCGAAGTCAGCAACTACCTGATCGGCAACGCGCTATTCTGGATCGAACGCTACGGTGTCGACGGTCTGCGGGTGGATGCCGTCGCCTCGATGCTCTACCGCGACTACAGCCGTTCCGAGGGGCAGTGGGTGCCGAACGTTTTCGGCGGTCGCGAAAACCTCGAAGCCGTCGCTTTCATGCGCCGGATGAACGAAGTCCTGGGGCAGGAAACCCCCGGCGCATCGACCCATGCCGAGGAATCCACCGCCTGGCCGATGGTCAGCCGCCCGCCGTCAATGGGCGGACTGGGTTTCCATTACAAATGGAACATGGGCTGGATGCACGATGTGCTGGCCTATATGCAGAACGATCCGGTGCATCGCAAGTATCATCACAACAAACTCAGCTTCGGCATGATGTACGCCTTCACCGAGAATTTCGTCCTGCCGCTGTCGCACGACGAGGTCGTGCATGGCAAGGGATCGCTGATCGGCAAGATGGCCGGCGACTACTGGCAGAAATTCGCCAACCTGCGCGCGCTGTATGGCTATATGTGGGCGCATCCGGGCAAGAAACTGCTGTTCATGGGCGGCGAATTCGGCCAGTGGAACGAATGGAACGATGAAACCTCCCTGGACTGGAATCTGCTCGACTTCCCGCTGCATGCCGGCGTCAGCCGCCTGATCCGCGATCTCAACGGTCTGTATCGCCACCATCCCGCCTTGCATCAGGTCGATTTCGAGCCGGCCGGTTTCGAGTGGATGGCCGCCGACGACGCCGACTGCTCGGTGGTGGCCTTCGTCCGCTGGACGCGCGATCGTTCGCGCGCCATCCTCTACGTTGGCAACTTCACCCCGGTCGTCCGGCACGGCTACCGCATCGGCGTCCCGACCGGCGGTCAATACGTCGAACGGATCAATAGCGACTCCGAACACTACGGCGGCAGCAATGTCGGCAACGGCAGCGATCCCTTGACCGCCGAACAGATTCCGGCGCACGGTCGCGAATGGTCGCTCAGTCTGACCCTGCCGCCGCTTGCCGCGCTCTATCTCGAATGGCTGCCGTGACCGCCGCCGCCCGCCTTGCCGCTGGGCGGCCCTGGCCGCTCGGCGCCCACTGGGACGGCGCGGGCGTCAACTTCGCGCTGTTTTCCGCCCATGCCGAACGCGTCGAATTGTGCATTGTCGACGGCGAATGCTCGCACACCCTGCCGATGCCGGAATGCACCGATCACGTCTGGCACGGCTACCTGCCCGGCGCGACGCCGGGACTGCGCTACGCCTATCGCGTGCATGGCGCCAACGCGCCGGAAAAAGGCCAGCGCTTCGATGCGCGCCGCCTGTTGCTCGACCCCTACGCACGCGAGGTCGTCGACCGCTTCTCCTGGGCGACGTCCGACGATCCGCGGAATGGCGTCGTCGCCAGCGTCGTCGACAATGAATTCCCCTGGGGCGGCGACGCCCCGCCGGCCATCCCCTGGGCCGACACCGTGCTCTACGAGATTCACGTCAAGGGCGCCAGCCGGCAGCATCCCGGCGTTCCCGAGGCGCTGCGCGGCACCTATGCCGGACTCGCCGCGCCGGCGATGCTCGATCACTACCGCCGGCTCGGCGTCACCGCCCTCAGCCTGCTGCCGATTCATTACTTCATCGACGAACAACGGCTGGCCGGTCAGGGCCGCGTCAACTACTGGGGCTACAACACCCTCGGCTACTTCATCCCCGAAGCGCGCTACGCCGCTCGAATCGGCGGGCAATCGGTGATCGACGAATTCAAGACCATGGTTCGCACCCTGCACGCCGCCGGTCTCGAGGTCATCCTCGACGTGGTCTACAACCACACCGCCGAAACCGACGAATGGGGTCCGACGCTGTCCTTCAAAGGCATCGACAACCAGAGCTACTACCGTCTGCCGGCCGACAATCCGGCCGCTTACGAAAACTTCAGCGGCTGCGGCAACACTCTCAATCTGGCTCAACCACGGGTTCTCCAGTTGGTGATGGACTCGCTGCGCTACTGGGTCGAGGCGATGCACGTCGACGGTTTTCGCTTCGATCTGGCGGCGGCGCTGATCCGCGACAGCGCGTTTCTGGCCGCTTTGCGGCAGGACCCGGTGCTGCAGAAGGTGAAGCTGATCGCCGAACCGTGGGACGTTGGCCCCTACGGCTATCGCCTGGGGCAATTCCTGCCCGGCTGGGGCGAATGGAACGACCGTTACCGCGACGACGTGCGCGCCTTCTGGCTCAGCCGCGACGCGGGCGCCGGGCAACTGGCGCAGCGGCTTGCCGGTTCCAGCGAGCTATTCAAGGCCGGGGGACGCGCGCCGCAGGCCGGTGTCAACTACATCACCGCCCACGACGGGTTCACCTTGCGCGATCTGGTGAGCTACCAGTCGAAACACAACGAGTTGAACGGCGAGAACAACCGCGATGGTCATGGCCACAATATCTCGTGGAACTGTGGCGAGGAAGGCGACAGCGTCAACCCGGAGGTCATCGACCGGCGTCGTCGCCTGCAAAGGGCGCTGCTGGCGACCTTGCTGATTTCGCAAGGCGTGCCAATGTTGCAGGCTGGCGATGAACTCGGTCGCACGCAGAACGGCAACAACAACGCCTACTGCCAGGATAGCGCCATGACCTGGATCGACTGGAGCGGCGCCGATGCCGAGCTGACCGACTTCGTCGCCGGCATGATCGGCTTGCGCCGGCAATTTCCGCAACTCCGTCGCCGCCACTGGCTGACCGGCCAGGCCGCGACCGCCGACGGTCCGCCCGACGCCCTGTGGTGGCATCCGGCCGGGCGCCCGATGGTCGATGCCGACTGGCAATCGAACACGCTCGATGCGTTCGGCCTGCGACTTGCCCCGACGGCGGACGACGGCGGACGGGCGCTGCTGTGCCTGATCAACCGCGACGATAAACCGGTGACCTTCCTGTTGCCCGACGGCGCGTGGCAACAAGTGTGCGACAGCGGCGGCGACACCCCTTTCGCCACCATTTGGCGCGAGAAAAGCAGTCCGGTAACGGCGCGCGGCATCCAGTTGCTTGCCCTGTCCTGAGGGCTTGACGGCGTGCCTCTTGCACCGCCGGCACCAGCAACCCCGCTCATCCGCCCGCGTGCCACGCGCGCGCGGCGACGCACCTGACATGAGGAGGCGGCATGATTTTCGAATTCCTGTTCAACCACTGGGGCCATGCGCTACTGTCGATTGCCGCCGCCGTTCTGCTGTATCAGTCGGCGGTGGTGGTTGGCGGCAACGAAATCGCGTTGATCGAACGGCGCTGGTTCGGTCACAAAATGCCGCAGGGACGGGTGGTGGCCCTGGGTAACGAAGTCGGTATTCAGGCGCGCACCCTCGGCCCCGGCCTGCATTTTCTGATTCCGTTCATCTACAAGGCGGCAAAGAGCGTTTTCACCGAGATTCTGGAAAACGAAATCGGTCTGATCGAGTCGGTGGACGGCTCCTCGATTCCCGCCGGCAACATCTTCGCCGCCGTGGTGGCCGGGCACAATTCCTTCCAGGATGGCGAGGCGTTCATCCGCAACGGCGGCCAGAAAGGCCCCCAGATCGAGGTGTTGCCGCCAGGCAAATACCGGATCAACCCCTATCTGTTCAAATTGACCAAGGGCAAGGTCACCGAAATCAAGGATTTCGAGATCGGCATCGTCGAGTCGGTCGACGGTGCGCCGATTCCGGAAGGCAAAATCTTCGCCCAGGCCGTCGACGGACATTCGTCCTATCAGAATGGCGACGCCTTCATCAAGAACGGCGGACAAAAAGGACCGCAGATCGAGATCATTCCGCCGGGAAACTATCGCATCAACCCTTATCTGTTCAAGGTCACCAAGAGCACGGCCACCAAGATCGGCGAGAGCGAAATCGGCCTGGTGGAGTCCGCCGACGGTTCGGCGATTCCGGCCGGTCGCATTTTCGCCAACGTGGTGCCCGGACACAATTCCTTCCAGTCTGGCGCCGATTTCATCAGGAATGGCGGTCAGAAAGGGCCGCAGACCGAGATTCTGCCGCCGGGGGTGTATCGCATCCATCCTCATCTGTTCAAGATCACCAAGGCCAACGCCGTGGTGATCGCCAAGGGCGAGGTCGGCATGGTCACCGCCCAGGACGGATCGCCGATTCCAATGGGGCGGCTGCTGGCCCAGAGTGTGCCGGGACATTCCAATTATGAAAACGGCGAGGCGTTCCTGAAAAACGGCGGTCAGAAAGGGCCGCAGATCGACGTCCTGCTGCCCGGTACTTACCGTATCAACCGGAATCTGTTCGCAATCCAGATCGCTCCGGCGGTCATCGTCGAGGCCAACAAGATCGGTCTGGTCACCGCCCTCGACGGGATTCCGCTGCCGGAAAGGGAATATGTCGCCAGCCCGGTCACCAACCACAACGATTATCAGGACGGCTCCGCCTTCTTGAGCAAGCAGGGGCAGCGCGGTCCGCAACTGGATGTCCTGCGGCCGGGCACCTACTACATCAATCCGTTCATGTTCAGTGTCGCCGTCGACGACGTGGCGGTGATCGAGCGCGGCCAGGTCGGGGTCATCGTCTCCAATGTCGGCGAAGATCCGACCGAAGAGATGCAAAAACGCCTGGGTTCGGGTCAGGCCGGCGCGTCGGAGGAGGAGGGCAAGGAAAGATACGTGGTGCCCAAGGGGTATCGCGGCATCCAGGAGGAAGTCGCCGGGCCGGGGCGCTACTATCTCAACCGGCGGGCCTTCATGGCCTACGTGATCGACACCACCAACATCACCATCGACTGGGACGACCAGAAGGACACCCGCTTCGATCAGTTGACCGTCATCTCCAAGGACGGCTTCCCGATCCAGGTGTCGGTCAAGGTAGTGATCCGCGTCCGTCCGGATCAGGCGCCGTACATGGTGGCCAAGGTCGGTTCGATCGACAACCTGATCCAACACGTCATTCACCCGATGATCGACTCGTCCTTCCGCAACCAGGCGTCCACCGCGTCGGCGATGAATTTCCTGCAAAGCCGCTCGGAGGAGCAGGCCAAGGCGGAAACCCGGGCCCGCGTCGACCTAGAGAAATACCATGTCGAATGCGTGTCGGTGCTGATCTGTCAGATCAAACTGCCCGAGGATCTGATGCAGACCCAGACCAAGCGCATCATCGCCGAGCAGCAGCAGGAAATGTACAAGATGGAGCAGCGCTCGCAGGCGGAACGGACCGAGATGGAGAAGATGCGCGCCACCGCCGACCAGCAGCCGACATTGGTGGCTTCGGAAATCGCCGTCAAGGTGGCGACCCAGAAGAAGAGCGAGATGATCACCCTGGCGGAAGGCGACGCCGAGGCCAAGGCCCTGTTGGGCGTCGGCGAAGGCAAGCGCCTGAAGGCCATCGGCGATGGCGAGGCGTCCCAGATCGCCGCCGTCGGTGAAGCGACGGCGCAGGCGTACAGCAAGCAGCAGGCCGCGATTGGCGAAGAGGCCATCAAACAGATCAAGATCGTCGAACTGATCGCCGCCGCCATCCAGAGCGGCAAGATCAAGATCGTTCCCGATGTGCTGGTCAGCGGCGGCGGCAACGCCGGCGACGGCTTGATGGGAATGTTGACCAAACTGCTGCCGGGAGTCGATCTGAACGCCTTGATCCACAAACCGGGTGTGCCACCCAAAAGCTGAGCGAACCGGTCGCCGCCTCGGCCCTTGAACGACGGAAAAAGTCCTTGCGGCCCGGAAACGGTCATCCTGAACTTGAATTTTTGAAAGGAAATGCCATGAACGCGATTTTTAAAGGCGGGTGTCTTTGCGGTGCCGTCCGTTACCAATCGTCGGCGGCGCCGGTGATGGCCGGCAATTGCCATTGCCGCGATTGTCAGCGCGCGAGCGGCGGCGCGTATGCGCCAACGCTGTTCGCGCCGACCGCCGCCGTCGCCATCGATGGCGAGGTCCGGTATTTCGAGGTCAAGGGCGACAGCGGTCACGCGGTCAGTCGCGGCTTCTGTCCACGGTGCGGGTCGCAGTTGTTCGGGCAAGTGGAAGTCATGCCGGGCCTGCTGGCGATCCGGGCGGGAACCCTCGACGATCCCGGTTTGTATCAACCGGCCATCGATCTTTACACGGCGCGTGCGCAATCGTGGGATTTCATGGATCCCACGCTGCCCAAGTTTCCCGAAATGCCGCCGCACGCGTGATCGCCCGACTCCGCCGGCGCGACATGCCGTCGACCAGCGAATTCCCGGCGACGACCACCGAACGCGGTGTCCGCATCGCGCTGATGTTCGCCCTGGTCGCCGAACGCCTCTCGATTTTTTACGCGCACGACCAGTGGCTGCGGGAAGCGCAAGGCGCGACGCTGGCCGCCGAGTGGCTGGCGCGGTCCAAGCGGCAACTGCCGCTCACCGAGCGGAAACGCCTGTCGGACTTGAGCGACCGCTTGGCTCGGCGGATTGCCGCGACGCTAAGCCGCGAAGCCGGGCTGTACACCGCCCATGAAATGATGGAGTCGCTGACCACCGACACGCTTTCCGAGCCGGCGCAATCGCTGATGCTGGAATGCGAACGCCTGGTCGACGAAATCGTCGAGACTTGAAGGTCAATCCCAGACGCGCAGGGCCTGCAACTGCCGCGTCGCGGCCTCGCCCCAACCGCGATTGGCCGCCGGACTGGCCGGGCTGGGGTGCAGGATGCGTCCGATCTTGATTCCCGTTCCGGCCAGTGCCTGCGCGGCTCGCGCCTCGGCGAAGGCACCGACGCCGATCAGCCACTCCGGTTGCAGGGCGGCGACCAGCGCCCGCAGATGCGCGTCGCAAGCGGCTTGCAGCGGAACGGTTTCCGTCGCCGGCAACTTGTCCGGCGTCAGATTGCGACCGTGATCGAAAAACGCCAGCGGGCAATAGTTGGCCACGAAATGCTCGGCGAAAAAAGCCGCCGGATTGCCGAAACGTTCGCGGAACAACCCCCACAGCCGCCGTCCGCTGACCTCGGAACGCGTACAGGCAAACCCCTCGACCGGACGACGGGGATTTTCCAGCGCCGGCTTGCCGACTTCACAAGCGATGCCCAGCCAGTCGCGCACCGTCGCCACCTCGCCGAAAGGCACACCGCATTGCACCATTCCGAAAGGGCCGGGATTCATGCCCAGAAACACCACCCGCCGCTGGCCGGCGCCGTAACGACGCAAGTAGGCGGCGTGCGCTTCCCAGGCGTAGCTCAGCGGATCGTAGACATGGCTGACTGGCGGCGCGAAGCGTTGCGTCGCCAGCGCGGCCGACAAATGCCGCGCGGCGGCGATCAATTGTTCGGCGACGGCGGCGTTTCGTTCCATGGCGCGACCTTGAACAACAGCAACATGCCCGGCACGGCGAGGGCGAAGCAGAGCACGAAGAAGCCGACCCAGCCCAGCGACTCGACCAGCGCGCCGGCGGACGCATTGATGAAGGTTCGCGGCACGGCGGCGAGGCTGGTGAACAGGGCGAACTGGGTGGCGGTGAACGCCGGATTGGTGGCGCGGGCGATGAAAGCGACGAAGGCGGCGGTTCCCAGGCCGACCCCCAGGCACTCGGCACCGATCACGCCGGCGAGCGCCGCGCGGTCCACCAGTCCGATCGGCGCCTGCACGCCACGCCACGCCAGCCAGGCGAAACCGAGAATGGTGACCGCCTGCACCGCGCCGAACAGCCACAGTGCGCGGTTGATTCCCAGTTTGATCATCCACAAACCGCCGAGCAGCCCGCCGAAGACCGCCGGCCACAGTCCGGCGTGCTTGGCGATCACGCCGATATCGGTCTTGCTGAAACCAAGGTCCAGATAAAAGGGCGTCGCCAGCGCGGTGGCCAGCGAATCGCCAAGTTTGTAGAGGAAAATGAAACCGAGGATCAATAACGCGCCTCGCCAGCCCTGGCGGCCGACGAACTCGTGAAACGGTTCGACCACCGCCTGACGCAAGGTTTTCGGCGCGCCGACGACCGCCGGCTCGTTGACCAGCAGCACCATCGCCATTCCCGGCGCCATGAAGGCGGCGGTGATCCAGAACACCTGCCCCCAGGGCAGCAGGTCGGCGAGAATCAGCGACAAGGAACCGGGCACCAGGCCGGCGATGCGGTAGGCGTTGACGTGTACGGCGTTGCCGAGGCCAAGTTCGCCTTCGTCGAGGATTTCACGGCGGAAAGCGTCCAGCGCCACGTCCTGGGTCGCCGAGAGAAACGCCAGCGCCACCGACAGCCAGATCACCGGCGTCAGATTGGTCGACGGCGAAAAGCCGCCCAGCAAACCGATCGACAGCAACAGGCCGATTTGCGACAGCAGCATCCAGCCCCGACGGCGTCCCAGCGGCAAACGGTAGCGGTCAAGCAGCGGCGACCACAGGAATTTCCAGGTGTAGGGAAACTGAATCAGGGCGAAGAAGCCGATGGTCTTCAAATCGACGCCTTCGCTGCGCAGCCATGCCGGCAACAGGTTGAGCAGCAGATACAGCGGCAGACCGGAACTGAAACCGGTAAACACGCAGATCAGCATCCGCCGGGTCAGCAGCAGTCGCAGCCACGCGGGGGTCAAGAGCGGCGTCCGAGACGATAGAAGGCGAGGCTGCCGTTGAGATTGGGATCGTCGGCGACCGGCTGGCCGGTTTCGTCGAAAGCCAGGCGCTCGCGTATTTCGATGTCCAGCCGGCCGCAGAGGTTTTCAAAATCGACGATGGTGAAAAAGCGGACGTTCGGCGTGTCGAACCAGTCGTAGGGCAAATCCTCGGACACCGGCATGTGCCCGTCGGCGATCGCCGCCCGGTTGGCGCGGTAGGCGAAATTCGGAAAACTGACCACCGCTTCCTCGGCGACGCGCAGCATCTCGGTCAGAATGTGTTCGGTGGCGCGCATGGTCTGCAAGGCTTGCGAGATGATCACGTGGTTGAAGGACAGGTCCTCGAAGCCGGAGAGACCGCTGTCGATATTCATCTGAATCACGTCGACGCCGTTGCGGATGCAGCCAAGAATGCTTTCATGGTCGATTTCGACGCCGTATCCGGACACGCCGCGTGTTTCCCGCAAATAGCGCAACAAGCGGCCGTCGCCGCAGCCCAGGTCGAGGACACGTTCGCCGGGCGGAATCCAGCCGGCGATCACCGCGAAATCGAAACGCTCGCGCTGCTCGGCCTTCACTTTCCTTTCCTGTTCGGTCATACGGCGATGTTCTCCAGATAAGCGCGCAACACGGCGTGGTAATGCCGGTCGTCGAGCAGAAAGGAGTCGTGCCCGGCATCGCAATCGATTTCCGCGTAGACGACGCGCAAACGGTTGTCCAGCAGCGCGAAGACGATCTCGCGCGACCGGGACGGCGCGAAACGCCAGTCGGTCGAAAAACTGGCCACGAAAAAGCGGGCCTTGGCGCGCGCCAGCGCCGCCGCCAGATTGCCGTCGTAATCGTAGGCCGGGTCGAAATAATCGAGCGCCTTGGTGGTCATCAGATACGTGTTGGCGTCGAAGAATCCGGCGAATTTGTTGCCCTGATAGCGCAGATAGGATTCGATCTCGAAATCGACGTCGTAGCTGAACTTGTGCTCGCCGTGCCGCAATTGCCGGCCGAATTTCTCGGCCATCTGGCTATCCGACAAGTAAGTGATATGGCCGACCATGCGCGCCAGCCGCAAGCCGTTGACCGGCACGACGCCATGGTCGGCGTAGTAGCCGTCGTGAAAATCGGGGTCGGAAAGAATTGCTTGTCGCGCCACTTCGTTGAAGGCGATATTCTGCGCCGACAGCTTGGGCGCCGAGGCGATGACCATGGCGTGCCGGATGCGCTCGGGAAACTGTAGCGACCATTCCAGCGCCTGCATGCCGCCGAGGCTGCCGCCGATCACCGCCGCCCACGTCTCGATGCCCAGACGATCGGCGAGCCGGGCCTGCGCCGCCACCCAGTCCTCGACCGTCACCAGCGGAAAGTCCGCGCCGTAGACACGGCCGGTTTCCGGGTTCATCGACAGCGGGCCGGTCGAACCGTAACAGCCGCCGAGATTATTCACTCCGACCACGAAGAATTTCCCGGTGTCCAGCGGCTTGCCGGGGCCGACCAGATTGTCCCACCAGCCGAGGTTATCGGGGTCGTCGGCGTAGCGGCCGGCGACATGGTGGCTGCCGGAAAGCGCGTGACAGACCAGTACCGCGTTGGATCGGGCGGCATTGAGCGTGCCGTAGGTTTCGAACACCAGTTCGAAGCCCGGTAACACGGCGCCGCTGCGCAACACCAGCGGTTCGTTGCAATGCATTTTCCGCGGCACGACGACACCGACAGAATTCTCTGGAAACATACTCGATCAAATCGCTGACAAGGACAGAAAAAAAGAAAAACCCAGCCGGCCTGCTTGGCGGACTGGGCTTGCCGCGCTTTAGCCGTATTTATCAAGCGCCCGCAAGCTGATGGTTCAAATCGGCGCCAAGGCCGCAGAAGGTACCCGCGGCCCGGGGAAAAGTCAATTCAGGCGTTCAACTTGTCGAGTTGTTCCCTGATCTTGCCGGGTTCTTCGTAGCGCAACATCCGGCGAACGAGGGGCGCCAGTTCGGCGCAATTGCTCTGCATGATCCGCTGTTTGACCGACAGGATCTGCGCCGGATGCATCGAAAACTGCCGCAGGCCCATGCCCAGCAACAGGCGGGTCAGCGAGGGATCGCCGGCCAGTTCGCCGCAGATCGAAACCGGAATGTTCACCTTTTCCGCGCTGGCGATGGTGTGCGCCAGCAGCATCAGCACCGCCGGGTGCAAGGGGTCGTAGAGTTGCGAGACTTGTTCGTCGCTGCGGTCGATTGCCAGGGTGTACTGGATCAGATCGTTGGTACCGATCGACAGGAAACTCAAACGCCGCAGAAAAAGGCCGACCGCCAGCGCCGCCGCCGGAATTTCGATCATCGCGCCAATGGCGATCGTTTCGTCGAACACCACCCGTTCGCCACGCAGGCTGGCCTTGGCGCGCTCGACGGCCGCCAGTGTCTGGTCGATCTCGTGCGCCTGAGACAGCATGGGAATCAGCAGTTTGATCTTGCCGTATTTCGAGGCGCGCAGAATGGCGCGCAATTGCGTCTGGAACATTTTCGGCTCGGCCAGCGACAGGCGGATCGCCCGCAGGCCCAGCGCCGGGTTGTTCTGCACCCGTCCGCCAAGCGATTTTTCCGGATGCAGATCCTTGTCGTAACCCAGATCGAAGGTGCGAATGGTCACCGGCCGGCCGGCCATCCCCTTGACGACCTTGCGGTAGGCTTCGAACTGCTCGTCCTCGGTCGGCATGTCGCCACGATCGAGGAACAGGAATTCGGTGCGGAACAAGCCGACGCCCTCGGCACCGCTATCGAGCGCGCCAGCGATGTCGCCCGGCAGTTCGATGTTGGCGTGCAGATCGATGTCGATACCGTCCAGCGTTGCCGAGCGCGCCGTTTTCAGCCGCCGGAGCTTGGTGCGTTCGAGTTCGATCTGGCTCTTGCGCAGCCGGTACTCCTCGAGAACGCGCTGGTCGGGATTGACGATCAGCACGCCGCGCGTGCCGTCGACGATCAGCACTTCCTTGTCGCGGATCAGTTGCCGGGCGTGAATCAGGCCGAGAATCGCCGGAATGCGCAGGCTGCGCGCCAGAATCGCCGTGTGCGAGGTAGACCCGCCGACATCGGTGACGAAGGCGGCGAAATGATGATCCTTGTAGGCGATGACATCGGCCGGCGAGAGATCGTGCGCGACGACGATCAGGTTTTCTTCCTTGAAGCCCTTGTTGGTCCTGAGCGCCATCCGCCCCGGCTGGCCGACGAGTTCCTTGATCACCCGCTCGACCACCTGCCGCACATCGTAGCTGCGCTCGCGCAAGTACTGATCGTCGATCCGTTCGAACTGATCGACCAGCAGTTCCATTTGCTGCACCAAGGCCCATTCGGCGTTGCAACGTCGCTCGCGGATCAGTTGCTTGGGGGTTTCCGCCAGTTCCGGGTCGGCAAGAATCATCGAATGCAGGTCGATGAAGGCGCCGAACTCGCTGGAGGCGTGCTGCATGCGGCCCTTGAGCGCGGCGAATTCCTCGCGCACGCGCTGAAGCGCCATTTCAAAACGCTCCACCTCCTTGTCCACCAATCGCGGCGCGATCAGCAGGTGCGAAACCTCCAGGGTCGCGTGCGATATCAAATGCGCGCGACCGATCGCGATACCGCCGGAAACCGCCAGACCGTGCAGCGCAAAACTCATGGTGTACTCATTCTCCTTCGCCGAACTTGTCGGCGATCAACTCCAGGATGGCGTCGTTGGCCGCCTGTTCGTCCGAACCGTCGGTTTCGACGATCACCGTGGACCCTTTTCCCGCCGCCAGCATCATCACTCCCATGATGCTCTTGGCGTTGATCCGGCGTCCTCCCTTTTCCATCCACACCTCGCTGGCAAAGCGACTGGCGACTTGCGTCAGCTTGGCGGATGCGCGGGCGTGCAAACCCAGCTTGTTAAGAATTGCGGCTTCAGCGCGTACCATCACTGGTTCCCCATTGTCTATTTGATTGAATCGACAGGCAACTTGACGACCCCGTCGTGGGCGCCGCTGACTGCCTTCTGCAACATGACTTCCATTCCCCGTTCGCGGTACGTCAATGCGCGCAGCAACATCGGCAGGTTGACACCGGCAATGCCCTCGATGTGACCCGGCACGAGCAATTTAAGCGCCAGATTGCCCGGTGTGGCGCCGAAAACGTCGGTCATCACCAGCACGCCTTCCCCGCCGTCGACCTCCTTCAGCAGCAGACGCGCCAGCGGCAGGATATCGAGCGGATCGTCCTGCGCCGCCACGCCGAGCTGCGCGATCAGCGGTGGCCGCTTGTTGAGAACGTGACACACGTTCTGAATCAGGCTTTCGCCAAACGAGCCATGCGTTATCAAGAAGATACCAATCATTACCCCTCCCCCGCAGCAAGCCGCCATTCTAAGCGATTCCAACTCGGCAGGCAGCACCGCCCGGCTGGATCATGGGATTATTTCAACCTCCCGCGGCTCGCCGCCGACAAAAGTCAAGCGTCGCCGCATGGCTTCGCTAACCTGCAGGCGACCGTCGGCGTCGACGCGCAGAACGTGCGTCACGGCCAGTTGGCGCGCGAGACGCGGCCAGTCGACACCGCCGATGAACAGCGGCTTGGAGGCGACATCGGACCACATGCCGGCTTGCGCGCGCGCGGTGATCAGCACGCTGAGCGACTGGGTGTGCGTCACCGGCCGGCCGCTGCGCGGATCGAGCAAATGACAAAAGCGCTGACCGTCAACCTCGACATAGCGTTGATAATCGCCGGAGGTGCCGATGGCTTCGCCGTCGGCGAGTTCGAGAGTCGCCAGCGGACCGGGCTGCCGCGGATGCTGAATGCCGACCCGCCACGGCTGGCCGTCCCGGTTTCCCAGCGCCATCACGTTGCCGCCGATATTGATCAGCGCGTGGCGCACGCCTTGTGCCCGCAGGGTGGCGGCCGCGCGATCCAGCGCCACGCCTTTCAGATAACCGCCGAAATCGAGCGCCACGTCGCGATTACGGCTGGAGACGAGGTTTCCGTCGAGCTGGAGGTCGACGATGCTCGGCGACGACCGACGCCAGGCCGCCAAGGCCTCTGCCTTGGGCAAGGCCGTCGGCAATTCGTCGGACTGAAACCCCCACAGGCCGATCAAACGGCCGATGCCGGGGTCGAAGAGCCGTTCGCTGGCCCGCGTCAGGCGTTGCGCCTCGCCGATCAGCGCGGCCATTTCCGGCGACACGCGCTGTTTCCGGGAGGCGGCGATGGCGTCGTTCAGGGCGCTCAGTTCCGACGGCTTCCAGGCGTGATAGGTGCGGTGCAGGCGGTCGAATTCACGCAGGACGGCGCCGGCGCCGCGGCGCGCCTCGCTTTCCGGCAGCCCGGCGATCAGTATTTCGACGCGGGTGCCGAAGACAAAAGCTTCCTGCCGATGCGGCGCCTCCTGGCCACAAGCGGCCAGGCAGCAAGCGAGCAGCACGACGATCCGGCGCGCGGCGCGCACGGCTGTGGCTGTCGCCACGCACTGGCAAAACACGTTTTCCACCGCGTCCATTTTCCCGGAGAACGCGCGAGGCGAAAAAGGCGGCGAAAAAAGCCACCATCGATTTTTGCGAGCATCGCTCATTTTCTGGGCGCTTTCCCGGCGAGCGGTTTTTTCCCCGCGGGTCTGATTTTATTGTCCGCGCGATCGAGCCACAGCAGGGCCTCGGCATAAGAGACGAAACGGCTGAGGTAATCAGGCGCGATGTCCCGCATCGTGGCCAGAGAGTGAAGTACCAGCCGATGCGAATTGAGCGGACCGGCGTTCTCTGGCGCGCGCGCGATGGCTTGCGCCACTTGTCTGGCGGCGCGGAGTCTTGACCAGGTGGATCTGAAGTCGCGCAGCGCCTTGAGTTCGGCGCGCGGTTCGCCGCCGGCTACCGGACCGGCGGCTTCGTCGATGTCCGACGATTGTCGCGCCAGGCAAGCCGTCAGATCCGCCAGCGAAACGTGCCGATCTTGCTTGTCGAATCCGGCGACGAATCGTTTCACTCCGCCAAAATCGCCGGCATCGAAAAGGCGCCGCAGCTCGTCGGCCGTTTCCGGATGGCGCGCCGTGAAGCACGCGATCGTTTGCCCGGACTCGTTCCGCGTGCGATCGAAGCGGTCCCGGTAGGTCGCCAGCGCGGCCCGCAGCGTGCCGTCGAGCCGCCTTCCGGTCGCGCCCCGGTGCTCGCGCCGGCGCCGGGCCAACGCTTCGATGAAGTGGAATCGCACCGGGTCCAGCCGGTCGGCGCCCATCGTGCGCAAGAAGGCGATTGCCGTGGCGGGATCGGCCGCATGATCCGTCGGCGAAGGTCGGCACGCGCTGTCGTCCACGGCAGAGACGTCCGTTTCAGCCATCGGGCGGCGTTTTTCCATTCGACGCCTTGGGCACCGGCGCCATTTCCACCCGCCGGTTCCGGGCGCGTCCTTTTTCGTCGGTGTTGGAAGCCACCGGCTGCTCGGTGCCGAAAGCGGCCGCGAAAACCAGCGACGACGGCATCCCTTCCTCGATCAATGCCCGGGTGACCGTCAGCGCGCGCTGCGCCGAGAGTTCCCAATTGTCGGCGAAGCGGTGGTTGCCTTGCTGTATCGGCCCATCGTCGGTAAAGCCGCTGACCATCAACAGCTCGTCGCGCTCCCCCAGGTAGACGCGCAACGGCGTGACCAGGCTTTTCAGGAGGAGCCGGCCGTCGGCTTGCAACCGATCGGAATTCAGCGAGAACAAGACGCTGCCGCTGATGCCGATGCGCCCGTCGTTCAAGGTGACCCGCCCGGCCGCGAGCGGAACGGCCAGGGCTTTTTCCAGCGCCATGCGGCGCTGTTCTTCCTGCTGCCGTTTTTGCACCTCGGCTTCCAGATGGCTGGCCAACTCCAGTTGCACGCCGAGCACGCCGACCAGCAACAGAACGAAGGCGCCCAGCAGGCCCGACATCAGATCGCCGAAAATGGCCCACACCGGCGCGGTCTGCGCCATGCCGCTATCGCTATCGTCCATCAGGGCGCCTGCTCGGCCAGGGTGGCGGGTTGGTCGGCGATTTGCCGGAGTTCGTCCATCACCGCCTTTTGCGACAGGAGGCTCAGGTCGATGATTTCCCGCGCCTGCGCCACGTAGTAGGCCAGCTGCTCGTCGCTTCTGGCCGTCGATTTCTCCATCGCGGCTTCGATTCGCTGCAGATTGGCGATCAGTTTCTCGTTGGCCTCGCCGAACAAGCCCACCGCGAACGCGAACGCGTCGCTCAGGCTCGAGACTTCGACGGCGCCGCTGCCAATGCACGCGCCAAGTTCGGTAAGCCGCGCCGACTCCGCGCCGACCTGTTCGGCGAACTGCCGGCCGGTGCGGCCGAGCAGTTCGGTCGTGGAAGCCACCATGGCGTCCAGGGTCGCCCGCTGTGCTTCCGCCGATCGATCGATCGTGACCAGCAGCGAATTGAGCGAGGCCATCGTCTGGCAGCGCTCGTCGAGCAACTGTTTGTCCCGGGCGATGCCGCGGCTCATTTCCAGACGCAGTTCCTTGATCACGTCGGCGGCGACGCGCGGCGCTTCCGAGGCGGTTTCCAGTAGCCGCGCGGCCTGATCGAGCGTCTTGCCGGCGTTCGCTTGCGCCTGTTCGCCGATGTCGCGCGCTGTTTTTTCCAGGGTCGCGCAAATTTGCTGCTGTTGCGACAGCGCCTGTGCGCCCGCCTGTTGCCATTCGCGCTGAAGCCGCGCCGCCATCGCTTCCAGCGATTGTGTCCAGGTCGCCAGCCGCTGCCGGTCGTCGGCCGCCTGGCGGGTCAGTGACGCGGACAAGGTCTCGCCAACCGCGTTCAGAAGCGATGCCGCCTCGTGGGCGAAGCGGGCGTTGAACGCCGTCATCGACTGCTCCAGCCGGTCGATCAAATCGTCGCCGTTCTTGCGCTGCGTGGTCAGCGCCGCCTGCCAGGCCGCCGCGACGCTGTCCAGTTGTCCTCGCGTCGAATCGATCAATTTTTCGTGCATCAGGCCTGTTTCACGCGCGATTCCCGTCATCGCGGCGTCAACCGCGGTGTCTATCGTCTCGTTGGCCAGGCGGGCGCTGTCGGCCAGGTTGTCCTTGAGCGATTTCTCGACGGCGCTGGCCAGGGACGCGTACACGGTTTTGACGTCGCCATGGAAAGCGTCCTGATTGCCCAGCAGGCGTTCGTTGAATTGCTCTTCCCGGCGCTCCATCCGCGCCAGCATCGTTTGCAGCTGGTCGACCAGATTCGGCAGCGCCTGGGCTTGCCGTTGCAGCGCCTTGAAGGTTTCCTGACGTTGAAAGGCGAACGAGTGCACGCGCAGCACGGTCGCGATTCGGGTATCCAGCCGTTGCGCCGCCAACAACCTTTCGCGCCGGCTCAGCGCCGACAGCAGGCCCAGCATCGCCGAAGCGGCCACGCCGGCCACCGAGGTGCCGAACGCCAGCCCCAATCCCTTGATCGGCGCCGCCAGCGCCGCGCGGATCGCTTGTAGATCGGTGGTGCCTTCGAGCGCGAAGACGGCGCCGTTCAAGGTGACGACCATCCCGAGAAAGGTGCCCAGCATGCCCAGCATCACCAGCAGGCCCACCAGATAGGGAGTCAGCGCGGGGCCGGGCAAACCGACGCGTTCACCCTCGATGCGCAGGCGGACCGGGTTTTGCAGCGATGGCGGCAGGCTGTCGAGCCACGCGGACAGAGTCGGCCACTCCAACGCGTCGGGCAATTCCGCCAGCGCCGTGGTCAGACTCGACGTCGCGCGGCGAAACGAGAGCAGTTCGAGCGCGCCGACGACATAGACCGCGCCGATCGCCGCCGTCATCGTCAGCGCCAGCGCGTTCGAACCGATGTACCCGAGGCCGACCCACGCCACCGCCAGGAGCCCCAGCAGAAAACCCGGCGCGAAGAGACGATTATCCATTTGTGCCGATCACCTCGTTCCCAATGCGTCAATAAGCCCGGCCGTCGGCTGCAGGCGCAAATCCAGTTCGGCGAGCAGCACGTCTTGCAACTCCTTTTGAAACGTCGCCAACCAGCCGCCGGACCGCGTCCACGACGACGGGGTATCCGCTTCCGGCGTATCGGCCATTGTCCGACGATGCGTTTCGAGCAAGCGTTCGAAACGTCTTTCCAGCAGCGACGGCACCATCGACAGCAACTGGCGCTCGCGCGCATACAACACCTTGTCCAGCGCCTCGTCGAGGGCGGCCAGCCGCCCAAGAGACGCCGACGCGCTGGCAAGCGCTTCCCGGACGCGAATGCGCAAGGGGCGAATGCGCCCTTCCATGTCGCCCTGATGCGCAAGATAGAAGCGGCGATACGGCCCATAGGCGGCCACCGCGTCGAGGCCGGCGCTGCTCGCGTCGGACGTCGGCGCCGGCAATTTTAGTCGTGTCTCGCCGGCGTTGGGCGAACAACTCGCGACGATGGAATCCGCCAAGGTCGCCCGTACCCGCTTGAACTGCTCTTCCACCGCGACGTCGACGGCCGTCGACGGCCGGGACGTCGCACGGAAATGGTGCGTGGCGTGCAGCGCGATGGCGTCGGAGACATTCAGCCACTCTCCCAGTCGTTCCGCGAAATCCGGCGTCGACTCAGCGGTGTCCACGACGAGCAGATCGCCGAGCAGACGAACGAGTGGCGAGCTGTTGAAACTCGTGCGCGGCAAGGCTGGCGTCATTCCAGGGTTCGTCATTCAAATTCGTTCGCGAGAGACCGGCGGCGCTGGCGGTTCGCGACGCCGAACAAGGCGTCCGGCCTTGGCGGCCGGGCCACCCCGCGTGAAAGAAGAGGCGACCGTCAGTCGCCGTCGCCGACATCCGCCTGATCGCCGAACGGCTCGCTCGGCGACTGACGGTATGTTCCTGACCGACAGACGTTCGCCATGCGGGCGATATTGTCGACTGGCGCCACCAGCCAGTATCGAAGCCGCGTCGCGGCCAGAAAAACCAATGATAAAGTCATGAATACCGTCGGATTCAAACCGGATCAGGGGCGAATCTTAACAAGATTATTTTCTGGAACGCGAAAAAGGCAATACATCTACCCGTTCGCTAGAGGATAGGCGCATGGCTTTGTCAAGCGCCTCAAGCGCTGGCGCGCTGGACCACATCGGTCTTGCCGCCGATCCGCAACAACCCGTGCTTGCCGAATGGCGCACGGAGTCGCCGTTCTCACCGACCAATGCATCCGGGACAAAACCATCGGGAAGAAACATCGACGATGCATAATTGATGGCTATCGCCAGGCATTTCGTGGACAATGCCCAGCTATTCAAAAAACAACAACATACGCGCCCGCATGCAGGCCATCGCCATGTCGAATCCATTCTTCGATCACCCGATTCTGAACTCCCCATATGAGCGTCCATCGCAGCATTGGGAGTTGGACAAGTCCGGGCAGCCGACGCAGAAAATTCTGGCGACACGCCGTCGCGCCGAGTTCATTACCCCGATACCGAAGCCGAAGAAGCAAAAGATGACGCCCAGGCAGGAAGGCTTCATCTTCGACGAGGGCGAGGGTCTATCCAACAAGGCGCAGCAGTACGACCCGACCTCGATCATCAACGAGGTACGGAAACACGTCGATGCATGGCGTGCGCTCCCGAATTCGAGCCAATGGCAAGTCACCCCCGAAACGGCGCGATTGCTCCAGCATTGGCGTCATCACGGATTCAGTAGCGTTCGGCCCTTCTTCTGTCAGGTCGAGGCGGTCGAAACGGCGATCTGGCTGACCGAGGTCGCTCCCGGCGCCAAACACGGAAAACGACTCCTCGATCACTTGGCGTCGGCCAACAAGGACGCCAATCCCGAGTTGATGCGGCTGGCGCTCAAGCTGGCGACCGGGGCGGGCAAGACCACCGTGATGGCGATGATTATTGCCTGGCAGACGATCAATGCGGTGCGTCGCCCCACCAGCAAGCAATTCACGCGCGGCTTCCTGATCTGCGCGCCGGGCCTCACCATCAAGGACCGCTTGCGCGTCCTCCAACCCAACGATCCCGACAGCTACTACAAGGACCGCGAACTGGTGCCGAGCGACCTGCTCGACGACATGGGCCGCGCCAGGATCGTCATCACCAATTACCACGCCTTCAAGCCGCGCGAGCGCATCGACATCTCCAAAGGCGGGCGGCAACTGCTCAAGGGCCGTACCGGCGACGAAATCGTCACCGCCGAAACCGAAGGCCAGATGATTCAGCGCGTCATGCCCGACCTGATGGGCATGAAGAACATTCTGGCCATCAACGACGAAGCCCATCACTGCTACCGCGAAAAGCCGTTGGAGATCGACGACGAGGAACTGAAAGGCGACGACAAAAGGGAGGCCGAGAAGAACAACGAAGCCGCCCGCTTGTGGATCTCCGGCCTTGAAGCCGTCAAACGCAAGCTCGGCTTGTCGCGCGTCATCGACCTTTCGGCCACGCCGTTCTTCCTGCGCGGCTCGGGTTACGCCGAAGGCACGCTGTTCCCCTGGACGATGAGCGATTTCTCGCTGATGGACGCCATCGAATGCGGCATCGTCAAACTGCCGCGCGTGCCGGTTGCCGAAAACATTCCCGGCGAGGAGATGCCGGTTTTTCGCGATCTGTGGAAAAACATCGGCAAGGACATGCCCAAGAAAGGGCGCGGGTCGAATCCGGATCTCGACCCGCTCAAACTGCCGACACGCCTGCAAACGGCCTTGCAGGCACTTTACGGCCACTACGAAAAAATCTTCAAGCTCTGGCAGGACGCCGGGATCAAGGTGCCGCCGTGTTTCATCGTGGTCTGCCAGAACACTGCCATTTCCAAGCTCGTCCATGACTTCATCGCCGGCTTTCAACGCAAGAACGACGACGGCTCCAGCACGCTCGAAAACGGCCGTCTGCCGCTGTTCCGCAACTTTGACGAAAGCGGTAAGTCGCTGCCGCGCCCCAATACCCTGCTGATCGACAGCGAGCAGCTCGAAGCCGGCGACGCGCTCGACGACAAGTTCCACGACATGGCCGCCGACGAAATCGAGCGTTTCCGCCGCGAGATCGTCGAACGTACCGGCGACGCCCGCGCCGGTGACCACATCACCGATCAGGAACTGCTGCGCGAGGTCATGAACACGGTCGGCAAGGCGGGGCAACTCGGCGGCTCGATCCGCTGCGTGGTGTCGGTCTCGATGCTCACCGAAGGCTGGGACGCCAACACCGTCACCCACATCCTCGGCATTCGCGCCTTCGGCACGCAACTGCTGTGCGAGCAGGTGATTGGCCGCGCCCTGCGTCGCCAGTCCTACGAGCTCAACGAAGAAGGCCTGTTCAACGTCGAATACGCCGACGTCTTCGGCATTCCCTTCGACTTCACCGCCAAACCGGTCATCGCCCCGCAGCAGAAGCCGCGCGAGACGGTGCAGGTCAAGGCGATCCGGCCCGACCGCGATGCGCTCGAAATCACCTTCCCGCGTGTCGAGGGTTACCGCGTCGAACTGCCGGAAGAACGTCTGCTCGCCAGGTTCAACGAGGAATCGACGCTGGCGCTGACGCCTGACTTGGTCGGGCCGACCGAAACCCGCACCGAAGGCATCATCGGTGAGGGCGTCAACCTGACCGTTGCCCACCTGGGCGACGTGCGCTCCTCCACCTTGCTCTTCCACCTCACCCAGCGCTTGCTCTATACCAAGTGGCGCGATCCCGGCGAGGAACCCAAGCTGCACCTCTTCGGCCAGTTGAAGCGCATCACCAAGGAATGGCTCGACAACCATCTGGAATGCAAGGGCGGCACCTATCCCGCGCTGCTGATGTACCAGGAACTGGCCGACATGGCGTGCAACAAGATCACCGCCGCCATTACCCGCCAGTTTCTCGGCGAACGGCCGATCAAGGCCCTGCTCGACCCTTATAACCCGAGCGGTTCGACACGGCATGTGCGCTTCAACACCTCCAAGCCCGACCGCTGGGAAACCAGTTCCAGGCACTGCCATATCAACTGGGTGGTGCTCGACAGCGATTGGGAGGGCGAGTTTTGCCGTGTCGCCGAGGCGCATCCGAAGGTGCGCGCCTACGTCAAGAACCACGGCCTCGGCTTCGAGGTGCCCTACCGCTACGGATCGGAAACGCGCAAATACCTGCCCGACTTCATCGTGCTGGTCGACGACGGCAAGGGGCCGTACGACCTGCTGCGCCTGGTCGTCGAAATCAAGGGCTACCGGCGCGAGGATGCCAAGGAAAAGAAATCGACCATGGACACCTACTGGGTGCCCGGCGTCAATCACCTCGGCACGTATGGCCGCTGGGCCTTCGCCGAGTTCACCGACGTGTTCCGGATGCAGGACGATTTCACCAAGAAGGTCGCGGCGGAGTTCGACAAGATGCTCGCGGTCATCGGAGTCGATACATGAAACTCGAATCCTTCAAACCAGGCCGCTGGCAGCAACGGCTGCAATACAAGAGCTTCGAGCCAACCTTGGTCAACCACGACTGGCACTGGGAAGACCCGCAGATCAATGTGCTGCTTGAAGCCGCCAACCGCGCCCTGGGCGAACTCAATGCGTATTCACTGATCGTGCCGGACATCGACCTGTTCATCGAAATGCACGTGGTCAAGGAAGCCCAGACCTCCAGCCGCATCGAGGGCACCCATACCGGCATCGACGAAGCCGTGTTGCCGGAAGAACAGATCAAGCCCGAAAAACGCGACGACTGGCGCGAGGTTCGAAACTACATCGACGCAGTCAATTACGCCATCGCCGAGTTGCGCAAGCTGCCGCTGTCCAACCGGCTGCTCAGACAGACCCACGCCATCCTCCTGCGCGGCGCGCGTGGCGAGCACAAGCAGCCAGGGGAGTTCCGCACCAGCCAGAACTGGATTGGCGGCTCCAGCCTGGCCGATGCTGCCTTCATTCCTCCCCACCACGAAGGCGTGCCGGAACAAATGGGCGATCTGGAGGCCTTCTGGCACAACCGGAACATTGCCGTCCCCCACCTCATCCGCATCGCCATCAGCCACTACCAGTTCGAGACCATCCACCCTTTTTTGGACGGCAATGGTCGCATCGGCCGCCTGCTGGTCCCCTTGTATCTGGTCAGCCATGGCGTGCTGGCCAAACCTTCTCTCTACCTGTCGGATTTCTTCGAGCGCAACCGGGGCAGCTACTACGACGCCCTCACCCGCGTGCGCCTGTCCGGCGACCTGGTTCACTGGGTGCGTTTTTTCCTGCAAGGCGTGGCCGAAACCGCGGCCAAGGGCCGCGATACCTTCGGCAAAATCCTCGCCCTGCGCACGGACGTGGAGCATCGCATCCTCAGCCTGGGGAAGCGCGTGCCCAACGCCCGCGCCGCGCTGAATCTACTTTACCGCCGCCCGGTGATCGCCGCCGCCGACCTGGAAACCGGGCTCGGCGTATCCGGTCCAACTGCCCAAGCGCTCGTCAAGGATTTGATCCGTCTGGAAATCCTGACCGAGATTACCGGCCAGATGCGGGGTCGGCTGTATACGTTCCACGCTTACCTTGACATGTTCATTAGTTAACGGAAATTATTTATCCTTAACTAACGCTCACCAATAATTAAGCCTGCCCACCCTCGACAACCTGACATCATGGCCAAACAACCCATCCCCAAGAACGTCGAGCAGATTACCCACGACTCTGCCCGCCGCAAGAACATCCCCACCGCCGAATACCAGTCGGTGCTCGACGACGCGCAGAAAACCCCCAAGCAGGTACGCTACCCGCGCAATACCGACCTTGACCCGCAACTGGTCTGGCGCGGCAAGGACGAACAGGACTGGTCCGACCTCGTCGTCCATGCGCCGCCGCTCTACATTCAGGAAAAAGTGCATCCCAAGGCGCTGATCGACGACCTGCTGCGCGCATCGAAGGAGCGCCAGCACGAAGCGGGGCAGACGACGCCCGACCTCTTCGCCGACTTCAACGGCATTCCGCAGGGCGCCGACAAGACCGAGTTCTACCAGCACGACCAGAACTGGAGCAACCGCATGATCCTCGGCGACAGCCTGCAAGTCATGGCCAGCCTTGCCGAACGCGAAGGGCTGCGCGGCAAGGTGCAGTGCATCTATTTCGATCCGCCCTACGGCATCAAATTCAACAGCAACTTCCAGTGGTCAACCACCAGCCGCGACGTAAAGGATGGCAATGCCGGTCACATCACGCGCGAACCGGAGCAGGTCAAGGCGTTTCGGGATACGTGGCGGGATGGGATTCATTCCTACCTCACCTACCTGCGCGACCGCCTGACCGTGGCGCGCGATTTGCTGACCGATTCGGGGTCGATCTTTGTTCAGATTGGCGATGAGAATGTGCATCGGGTTAGGGCGGTAATGGAAGAGGTTTTTGGAGAAACGAATTTTGTCAGCCAGATTGCATTTCAAACGACGACAGGCCGAGCAAACGCGACTCTTGCGGCAGCCTCAAATTACCTTCTATGGTTTGCCAAGAATGCCGATACACTGAAATTTCGCTCTCCACTGTTGCCGAAATCCAGCGGAGCATCTACTGAGCAGGTCTATCGATTGATTCGTAAGCCTGACGGTGATTGGCGACGACTAAATACCAATGGAAGCGAGGAACTTCAAGAAGGCGAGCGCATATTTCGAGCGGACAACATTACCAGTTCGCGTCCTGCAGGGGATGGGGATGTGCGTTTCTTTAAGCACGAAGGGCGATCATATCCATCTGGTAAGGGCACCTTCAAGACCGATGAGCCTGGACTAAAGCGGCTCGCAAAAGCAGATCGTATATGGAAAGCAAAAAATAGCATTCAATACGTCCGCTACCTTGACGACTTCGACGCAATACCGATCTCCAACGTTTGGACTGATACACAGACGGGCAACTTCACTGAAGACAAAGTTTACGTTGTCCAAACAGCGCAGAAAGTCATACAACGCTGCCTCCTCATGTCCACCGACCCCGGCGACCTCGTCCTCGACCCCACCTGCGGTTCCGGCACCACCGCCACCGTCGCCGAACAATGGGGCCGCCGCTGGATCACCATCGACACCTCGCGCGTCGCGCTGGCGCTGGCCCGCGCGCGCATCATGGGCGCGCGCTATCCCTTCTACCTGCTCGCCGATTCGCGCGACGGGCAGTTGAAGGAGGCCGAGCTCACGCGCAGCGCGCCGAGTTCGCAAGCGACGCACGGCAACATCCGCCATGGCTTCGTCTACGAGCGCGTGCCGCACATCACGCTGAAATCCATCGCCAACAACGCCGAGATCGACGTGATCTGGGAGCAGTGGCAGACGAAGCTCGAACCGCTGCGCGAAGCTTTGAATTCCGCCCTGAGGAAGAACTGGCAGGAATGGGAAATCCCTCGCGAGGCCGACGCGACCTGGCCGGACGCGACGAAGACGCTCCACGGCGACTGGTGGCGGGCGCGTGTCAACCGGCAGAAGGAAATCGACGCCTCCATCGCCGCCAAGGCGGATTTCGAATATCTCTACGACAAGCCCTACGAGAACAGGAAGGCGGTGCGCGTCGCCGGCCCTTTCACCGTCGAGAGCCTGAGTCCGCACCGCGTTTTGGGCGTCGATGAAAACGACGAACTGATCGACAGCCTGCGCCAGCCGGAGGCCGACTACGCGGCGAAGCAGTCTTTCCCGCGGATGATTCTGGAAAACCTGAAAACGGCGGGAGTGCAGCAAGCGCACAAGGAAGACCGGATCAACTTCACTTCGCTGGTCGCGTGGCCAGGAGACCTGGTCTGCGCCGAAGGCCGTTATGTGGAAGCCGAAGGCGTGGAAAAGCGCGCCGCCATCTTCATCGGCCCGGAATTCGGCACCGTGCAGCGCGCCGATCTGGTCGAGGCCGCGCGCGAAGCCGCCGATGCCGGTTTCGACGTGCTGATCGCCTTTGCCTTCAACTTCGAGGCGCACACCACCGAGTTCGCCAAGCTCGGCAAGCTGCCGGTGCTCAAGGCGCGCGTCAACGCCGACCTGCACATGGCCGAAGACCTCAAGAACACCGGCAAGGGCAACCTGTTCGTGATTTTCGGCGAGCCGGACATCACGCTCCTGCGAGACGACGAAAAGGCGGGCGACCGCCTGCGCGTGAAGATCAATGGCGTCGACGTGTTCAAGCCGCAGACCGGCGAAATCATCAGCGACGGCGCGGACGGCATCGCCTGCTGGTTCATCGACACGGATTACAACGAGGAAAGCTTTTTCGTGCGCCATGCCTATTTTCTCGGCGCCAACGATCCCTACCGCGCATTGAAGACGACGCTGAAGGCCGAGATCGACGCCGAAGCCTGGGCCTCGCTCAACAGCGACACCTCGCGCCCATTCAAGAAACCGAAATCCGGACGAATCGCCGTCAAGGTCATCAATCACCTGGGCGATGAGGTGATGAAGGTGTTTCGGGTGAACGGATGAAGCTGTTAAAACTCGCGATTGGGAATTTCAAGCGAATTGAATCAATCGAAATTCCCCCGTCGGATGTGGATAGTCCGTCCTGAACAACACACAAACCGATGTTTCGATTGATTAATTTTGTGGTTCGCGGGGGTTCCGAACCACCGGAAACGCGATAATGAGACCTTGATTCAGGACGACTTATCTCGCCAAGGTCACTCCGCGGCCTAACTTTGACGACGCGCAAGAACCGACAAGTCAAATATCGATATTCCGCGCCGCCAAGGCGTTGGTTTCTATGAAATTTCGTCTGGGTTCGACCAACTCGCCCATCAATGTGGTGAAGATTTCGTCGGCGCCGATGGCGTCTTCGATCTGCACTTTCAGCAAACGGCGTACTTTCGGGTCCATGGTTGTTTCCCAGAGTTGCTCCGGATTCATTTCGCCGAGACCTTTGTAGCGTTGCTTGCTGACGCTGCGTTCGACTTCGTTCAGTAGCCATGACATGGTTTCGGCGAAACTGCCGACCGGCTGTTTCTTTTCGCCGCGCGTCACGAAACCACCCGGGCCAAACAGGCCAGCCAGCATTTCGGCGGTCTTGCGTAATTGAACGTAATCGCCACTGACGAGGAGATCGTCGTCGATGACCCCGACCTTGAGGTTGCCGTGCAGAATCTTCTCCAGGCGCAGTTGCCAGCGTTCCTGGACAGTATCGTAGCGGGCGACGATGTTGATTCCCAGTTTGTCGCCGACGGCTTTCATCAACACCTCGGCGCTGGCCAGCGCCGCGGCTTCGTCGGCCAGTTCCACTTTGAGGTTGGCGTCGATCAGCGCATGCAGCACTTCCGGGTTGATCAAATGCGACAGACGGTTGATTACCGCTTCCGCCAGTAAGAATTCGCGCGCCAGGGCTTCAAGCGCCATGCCGGTGATTTCCGGTGCTCCGGCAGCCGGTGTCAATACCGAACCTTCGAGCGCCAGACCGAGAAGAAACTGTTTTAACGCCTGATCGTCCTTGATATAACGCTCAATTTTTCCGTGTTTCACCTTGTATAGCGGCGGTTGGGCAATGTAGATGTGACCGCCTTCGACCAACTCGCGCATTTGACGATAAAAGAAGGTCAGCAACAGTGTGCGGATGTGCGCGCCGTCGACATCGGCATCGGTCATGATGATCAGGCGGTGGTAGCGCAGTTTCTCGGGTTTGTATTCGTCCTTGCCGATGCCTGTTCCCAGGGCGGTGATCAGGGTGGCGATTTCCTGCGAGGAAATCAGCTTGTCGAAACGCGCTTTTTCGACGTTGAGGATTTTTCCCTTGAGTGGCAGGATCGCCTGGAATTTTCGATCACGCCCCTGTTTGGCCGAGCCGCCGGCGGAATCGCCCTCGACCAGGTACAGCTCGCATAACGCCGGGTCTTTTTCCTGACAATCCGCCAGCTTGCCGGGAAGGCCGACGCCGTCGAGCAGGCCCTTGCGCCGGGTCATTTCACGCGCCTTGCGGGCGGCATCGCGGGCACGCGCCGCTTCGATGATCTTGCCGGTGATCACCTTGGCATCCACCGGTCTTTCCTGCAGGAACTCGGCCAGTTTGGCGGCGACGACTTCTTCCACCGCCGGCCGTGCCTCCGACGACACCAGTTTCATCTTGGTTTGCGAGGCGAATTTCGGATCGGGCATCTTGACCGACAGCACGCAGGCCAGGCCTTCGCGCATGTCGTCGCCGGCGATATCGACCTTTGCCTTCTTGGCGATCTCGTGTTCCTCGATGTAGCGGTTGATGACGCGGGTCATCGCCGCGCGCAGACCGGTCATGTGCGTGCCGCCATCGGCCTGCGGGATATTATTGGTAAAACAAAGCACTTGCTCGACGTAACTGTCATTCCATTGCATCGCGACTTCGACACTGATCAGCCCGTTGACGCTTGCCGAATCGCCGCTGGCATAGAACACATTTGGATGCAATACGGTCTTGGAGCGATTGATATATTCGACGAAGCCCTTGACGCCGCCCAGAAAAGCGAAGTTTTCTTCCTTGCCGGTTCGCTGGTCGTTGAGGCGGATCTTGACGCCGTTGTTCAGGAACGAGAGTTCGCGCAGACGCTTGGCGATGATCTCGTAGTGGAACTCGACTTGCCCGAAGATTTCCTCGTCAGCCATGAAATGCAACTCGGTACCGCGTTTTTCGGTATCGCCGCCGATACGCAGCGGTGAGACTTCGATCCCACGCTGGACTTCGATCAGACGATCGACGACCGCGCCGCGATTAAACTCAATGAAGTGTTTTTTGCCGTCGCGCCGAACCGTCAACCGCAGCCATCTCGACAAGGCATTGACACAGGAGACGCCAACGCCATGCAGGCCACCGGAAACCTTGTAGGAATTCTGGTTGAATTTGCCGCCCGCGTGCAGCACGCACATGACGATTTCCGCTGCCGAGCGTTTCGGCTCGTGCTTGTCGTCGAACTTGATACCGGTCGGAATGCCGCGGCCGTTGTCGGCCACGGAAATCGAATTGTCGGCATGAATGGTGATCACGATATCGTCGCAGTGACCGGCAAGCGCTTCGTCGATGGCGTTGTCTACCACCTCGAATACCATGTGGTGCAAACCGGTGCCATCGGAGGTGTCGCCGATGTACATGCCGGGTCGCTTGCGAACCGCCTCCAGACCTTCCAGTTGCTGAATGCTTGTTTCGTCGTAGGCAAATTCTTCGTGCTCTTCAATCATTGCGAATCCGTTAATCCGTTATCTTCATTGAACTGCTACCGCGCGATGTTTTTTTGAGGTTGAGTTGGCGATGCCAAAATCCCTAGATGCGCATCGGCATTACCACGTATTTGAAGCTGGCGTTGCCCGGCAAGGTCAGCAGCGCGCTGGAGTTGGCGTCGTTGAAGCCCCATTCGATCGTTTCATCGGCGGTGTTGTTCAACACATCCAGCAGATACGAAACATTGAAACCGACATCCAACGGCTCGCCGTCGTAGGCGACTTCGATTTCCTCCTGCGCCTCTTCCTGTTCGGCGTTGGCGGCGACGATCTTCAAACTGTTTTCGGCCAGGATCAGTCGAACGCCGCGAAATTTCTCGTTAGTGAGAATCGCTGCCCGAATCATCGACTGCAACAGGGTAACCCGATTGACCGACACCACGTTGCGCAAACTTTCGGGGATGACCCGCTGATAATCCGGGAAGCGCCCGTCGATCAGCTTGGAGACCAGATTGATGTTCCCGAAATGAAAACGCACCTGCGTCGGCAGGATTTCGATATGCAGGGGCTCCTCGCTATCGCTTAACAAGCGGTTGAGTTCGATCACTGTTTTGCGCGGCACGATCAATTCCTGACGAGGCGCGCCAGCCGGTTCGTCCTCCAAGGGCATGGTGGCGTAAGCGAGGCGATGCCCGTCGGTGGCTACCGCGCGCAATTCATCTCCGTCGACGATCAGCAACAGGCCGTTGAGGTAGTAACGAACATCCTGCATCGCCATTGAATACAAGGTCTGAGCCAACAATCGTCGAAACTTGTTTTGCGGCACGGTGATTTTCTTGCTTTCGCCATCCGACAGGGTCATGCACGGGAAATCGTCGGCAGGCAGGGTCTGCAAGTTGAAACGACTTTTACCCGCCTTGATCTGAAGACGCTTGTCTTCGAGAACCAGACTGATCTCGGCGCTTTCTGGCAACGAACGCAGGATCTCCTGCAATTTGCGCGCGCCGACCGTTACCGCGCCATTGCCGCCCTCGCCGTTGGCGTTGGTTGTCGAGGTGGTGATCTGGATTTCGATGTCGGTGGCCAAAAGGGTCAACAAGTCGCCTTTCTTTTCCAACAACACATTCGAAAGAATCGGCAAGGTATGGCGTCTTTCGACGATTCCCGAAACGGCTTGCAAAGGGGCTAGCAGAGTGTCGCGTTTGGTTTTGATAAGAACCATATATATAAATCCTATAAAAACTATACTTTGGCCAATTCTGTTGATATGTCTAAAAGTTTTTATAATTCAAATTGTTAATTCGAAAATTCCCACTGTGGAAAGTCGGTATGGCGTTGTGGATGGTTTCTGAAAACTTGTCCACAAACCGATTTGGCCACTTTTGTTCACAAAATTCGCAATGTTTTTTCCGTTGTTGTACACAGAACTCGTTTCAAGTTTTAAGTACCTGTAGCAAAACGTGAACATCATGGTTCAGTTCGTTGTCCTTGGTTCGCAGTTCGTCTATCGTTCTGACGGCATGCAGTACCGTGGTGTGATCGCGGCCACCAAAGGATTCGCCGATTGCCGGATAGCTCATCGGAGTCAGATTTTTGGCGAGCCACATGGCAATCTGACGCGGTCGAACGATGACCCGTGTTCTTTTTTTCGAGAACAGATCCGCCACCTTGATCTTGAAGTAGTCGGCAACCGTTTTCTGGATGTTCTCCACGGTGATCTGCCGATTCACCGAGCCGATCAGATCCTTCAACGCTTCCTTGGCTAGTTCAAGCGATATCTGCAAGCCATGGAAAGATGAATACGCCAAGACCTTCTTCAATGCGCCTTCCAGTTCGCGGACGTTGGAACGCAAATGCTTGGCGATGTAGAAAGCGACTTCGTCATCGAGCATCACGCCTTCCACTTCCGCCTTCTTTTTGAGAATCGCCACCCGCATTTCGGTTTCCGGTGGTTCGATCTGTACCGTCAGTCCCCAGTCGAAACGCGTGATCAGACGATCTTCAAGCCCGGAAATATTTTTCGGATAAGTATCGCAACTGATGACAATTTGCTTTCTAGTTTCGCTTAGTGCATTGAAAACATAGAAAAATTCTTCTTGAGTGCGGTTTTTTCCATTGAAAAACTGTACGTCGTCAAGCAGCAACACGTCCAATGAGCGATAGTAGCGTTTAAAAGTATCAAAGGACTTTTGCTGGTAAGCGCGAACGACATCGGAGTAATAGTCCTCGGCATGCACGTAACGCAGCACCTTGTCGGGATAGGCTTCGAGAATCTGGTTGCCGATGGCGTGTATGAGATGGGTTTTCCCCAAACCGGCGCCACCATAGATGAATAGCGGGTTGTAAGTTGCCTCGCCCGGACTGATGGCAACCTGCCGGGAAGCCGCGCGGGCAAGGTCGTTGGCTTTGCCGACTACCAGGTTGGCGAAAGTGAAGGTCGGAATCAGGCGTGTTTTTTCGTAGCTGACTTTATCGCGATCGCCGACCGGCAGGCTCTTTTTGCTTGAAGAAGTACCGTTGGCTATCGACTGGGGGCTTGTCGGCGCTTTGGCAACCGCTGCCGCTGAAGTATTTCGTTGTGGTGCCGCGCGTTCGCCGAGTGTCAAAGTGACATTGATTGGCTTGGCGAAAAACTCGCTACCGAGCTCCTCTATGCGTGCCAGATAACGCTCTTTGACCCATTTGAGAATGAAACCATTGGGCGCGAGGATGCGCAATCCATGAGCAAGATCCTCTTCGCCGTCCAGGCGGAGAGGGCGAATCCAAGTATTGAATTGCTGCGGAGGGAGTTCCTGTTCGAACTGACTCAGGCAGGAGGACCAAAAACTACTCATTGTCGTTCATGGGGCGTGATTCCGAGCGACGCGGCGGGAAAAAAGCAAAACATCTCGAGATGTTACCGCTGAAAAAAACCGTCGAAGAGGCGTGAGTGCTTTATTTAAACTATCGCTCGCCTAAGGAACGATGAAAGTCGCCGGGAATTGCCTTTTGGCAACACCCGACACTGCGTGGCCAATTCTAACCGCTTGGACGAAAGTTATCCACAGCTTCGGTGTACGTCTCGGCTACTAGCCTTTGAGATCATTGTTTTCGAGACGAAATGCAACGTTGTTTCGGCTTGGTAAGCCAGCCAATTCGGGATACATCCTTGACAGGTGTTGTGCAAAAGCTGTCTAATCGCACGTTTTATTTGCATTGACTTCAGAGGTTTGAACATGAAACGTACTTATCAACCGTCGGTTGTTCGACGCAAGCGCACGCACGGCTTCCTCGTTCGTATGTCAACCCGTGGTGGTCGTGCCGTCATCCGTGCCCGCCGTGCCAAGGGTCGTCATCGTTTGGCGGTTTGAGCGGCAGTCGCCCTGTTGCGGAAGACGGTGCCACACTGGCCGGCGTCCCGGTATCCGCCAACGCTTTCCCAAAGCATTACCGCCTGATCAAAACGGATGAATATTCATCCGTTTTTGGTTTCAGGAAGGTGCTGAAGAGTCGGCATTTCCTGCTACATTACCGCCCACGGAACGCGAGTGAAACTCCGGGAGCTCGCCTTGGTTTGGTGGTCGCGAAGCGTTTTCTCCGCCGTTCTATCGATCGAAATCTGGTGCGTCGATTGGCCAGGGAAAACTTTCGTTTGTTGCGCGCGCGCTTGAAGTCGTGTGATTTCGTATTGCGCGTGGCGACCAAACCACAGGTTCTGGACCGGCGGGCGATGGCACAGGAAATCCGTGGTTTGCTGGGCAAGATGACCTCACCGGAACCTTGAGCGGATGAAACGATTGCTACTTGCATTGATAGGCTTTTATCGCTACGCGATAAGCCCGATGCTTGGTCGCCGTTGTCGTTTCTTTCCGAGTTGTTCCGAATATGCGGCGGAAGCGGTACGAAAACATGGTGTTGCCAGAGGAACCAGCCTTGCCGTTGTTCGTTTGTGCCGCTGTCACCCTTGGAACCCCGGCGGTTTCGACCCCGTACCTTGAACCTCAAACAAATCACATAGGTTTTCATGGACAACCAACGCCTGCGCCTGATCCTCCTGCTGGTCTTCTCGTTCTCCTTGGTAATGCTTTGGGATGCCTGGCAGAAATACAGTCAACCAAAGGCCGTGGCGCCGACGGCCATCGGCGCGACTCCGACGGCAACGCCACCGCCGACGCCGTCGGCCAGCCTACACGCGGCACCCGCGGCTCTTCCCGAAGCGGTTGCGGCGCCGAAAACAAGCGACAAGAGCGAAACGATTACCGTCAAGACCGATCTTTTCGTGGCCAGCATTTCGACCCTGGGTGGCGATATCGTTCGCCTTGAGTTCAACGGTTACAAGGACAGCGTCAACAAGGACAAGAATTTCGCCCTCTTCGACGGGAAGCATCAGTATCTTGCACAGAGCGGTCTGATCGGCGATAACTTGCCGAATCACAAGACTGTTTTCTCGGTGGCCGCTGGCAGCAGGGAACTAGGCGCCGATGCGCGGTCGATCCAGATTCGCCTCGAGGCGCCAGTTACCAACGGTATCAAGGTGGCCAAGCTTTACACCTTCAATCGCGGCAGCTATCTGATCGATGTGGTACATGAGATCGACAACCGCGGTGAGAAGGAAATCGTCGCGCACGCCTATTATCAGTTGCAGCGCGATACCAAGGCGCCGGAAGGCGAAAGTTCGATGGTGTCGACGTTCACCGGCCCGGCGGTGTTCACCGATCAAGGCAAGTACCAGAAAGTTGCTTTCAGCGACATTGAAAAAGGCAGCGCCAAATTCGCCAGCAAGGCTGACGATGGCTGGATCGCGATGGTTCAGCACTATTTTGTTGCAGCGTGGATTCCCGAGATCGGCCTGCCACGCGAATACTACATGCGCAAGGTGGACAACAGCCTGCAGCCCGCGGTCGGTGCCGGTGTCATCGTACCGACGCCGGTGGTCGCTCCTGGTTCCAAAGGGGTTTTTTCAGTGCCCCTTTATGCCGGTCCGCAGATTCAAAGTAATCTGGAACAACTGGCGAAGCCCAAGGCGGAAGGCGGTATCGGCGCCGCGGGATTGCCGTTGGTGGTCGATTATGGCTGGCTAACGGTGATTGCCGCGCCGATTTTCTGGTGTCTCGATGCCATTCACAAAGTGGTCGGCAATTGGGGTTGGGCGATCGTTCTGCTGACCGTCGGCATTAAGTTACTGTTTTTTCCATTGTCGGCGGCCAGTTACAAGTCAATGGCCAAGATGCGGACCGTCACGCCGCGTCTGATGGCGCTCAAGGAGCGTTATGGCGACGATCGGCAAAAATTGAATGCCGAAATGATGGCGCTGTACAAGCGCGAAAAGATCAATCCGTTGGGCGGTTGCCTGCCGATCGCGGTGCAGATTCCGGTGTTCATCGCTTTGTACTGGGCGCTTCTTGGTGCCGTCGAAATTCGTGACGCGCCGTGGATCTTGTGGATTACCGATCTGTCGGCCGCCGATCCCTACTATGTGTTACCAGTCGTCATGGTGGCGACGATGTTGATCCAGACCAAGCTGAATCCGACGCCGCCAGATCCGATTCAGGCCAAGGTGATGATGATGATGCCCTTCATCTTTGGTGCCATGTTCTTTTTCTTTCCGGCCGGGCTGGTGCTGTACTGGGTGGTTAACAATGTCCTCTCCATTGCCCAGCAATGGCAGATTACCCGGATGATCGAAGGTGGCGCCAAAGCCGCCAACGACAGTACCGCCTGAGGCAAGCCAAGGCGTCGCCATGATCGCCGCCATCGCGACCGCTCCCGGTCGCGGTGGTATCGGCATTGTTCGGGTCGCCGGTGAAAATCTTCAGCAATTTGCCTGCGCCATTGGCGGAAGATGCCCGCCTCCCCGGGTTGCCAGCCTGAGCGATTTCCGGGCGGCCGATGGTGGCGTCATCGATACCGGCCTGTTGCTGTACTTTCAAGCACCGAATTCATTTACTGGCGAGGATATTCTCGAGTTGCACGGGCATGGTGGCCCGGTGGTCATGCAAATGCTGCTCGAGCGCTGTTTACAGTTGGGTGCCCGGCTGGCCGAGCCTGGTGAATTCACCCGTCGGGCTTACCTCAACGGTAAACTCGATCTGGCTCAGGCGGAGGCGGTCATCGATTTGATCGATGCCGCCACGGCCGCCGCCGCTCGCAGTGCCGTCCGTTCGCTGCAGGGCGATTTCTCCCGTGAAATACAGTCCCTGCTAGCGCAGCTGATTGAATTGCGCACATTGGTCGAGGCAACTCTCGACTTCCCTGACGAAGACATCGATTTTCTGGAACACAGTGACGCATTCGGACGGCTTGAACGCTTGCGGCTACAACTGCAACAGGTTTTCGAACGTGCCCGACAAGGTTGTCTGTTGCAAAGCGGTTTACATGTTGTCCTGGCGGGGCAACCCAATGTCGGCAAATCCAGCCTGCTCAATCGATTGGCCGGCGATGAGCTGGCGATCGTCACCGCTTTTCCGGGCACCACTCGCGATCTGGTTCATGGCAATTTGCAGATCGAGGGTATGCCACTGCACGTGATCGACACGGCCGGTCTGCGCGAAACGGATGATCCGATCGAGAAAATGGGAATCGAGCGCACCTGGCGCGAGATCGAGCGTGCCGATGTCGTCGTTTTGCTGGTCGACGCGCGGCACGGTGCTGGCGATCCTGAACGCACCATCGTCGACCAATTGCCGCCGCATCTGGCCCGCATCACGGTTCACAACAAAATCGACCTCGTCGCCGCTGCCGCCGAGCGGCGTGAAGATTCCAATGGCACGACGATTGCGCTATCCGCCAAATCGGGCCTTGGTCTCGAATTGCTGCGCCAGGAATTGCTGCGGATCGCGGGTTGGCATGCCGTCGAAGATGTATTTATTGCTCGCGAACGGCACTTGCATGCGCTGGCGGAAACACAGCGATATTTGGTAGACGCGCAAGCCCGTCTGCCGCACCTCGAAATCTTCGCCGAGGAATTGCGCCTGGCGCAATTGTCGCTGGCGACGGTGACTGGCGAATTCAGTTCGGATGATTTGTTGGGAGAAATTTTTGGGCGTTTTTGCATCGGAAAATAGCGAGTATTCCTGCATAGTCCGAAGCCTTCCGAAAAACACCTTGAAAGCCCGCGTAATAGCGGGCTTTTTGTTCTGCTATGGGCTTGCATGTTCCGATTGAATCCGCATAAACTTGTGCCCATGATTGTGCCCATTGTGGAGTTCTCCTAGAGGCCATGGGCACAAATACTGTGCCCAATGCCCAGCAGGAAGGGGCGGAGAAATCGCTTCAAGATGGGCACAGATGGTGGGCACACGGCCTGAATGCCGCGCTGAACGTTGCATTCAGGCCGTGTGCCCAAGGGTTTCGAGTGTGCCCATGAAGCCGCACGATCATGGGCACAAGCAACGGTGGAGGGTGGAATCATGGCGCTGACGGATACCAAGCTGCGGAATCTCAAGCCCGGCGAGAAGGCATATCAGGAAGCCGACGAGGGCGGGCTGTTCGTGGAAGTGATGCCCGGCGGGGCGAAGGTCTGGCGGCTGCGCTACCGGCTGGCCGGGAAGCAGGAAAAGGTTACGCTGGGCGACTACCCCACCTATTCCCTGGGCGAAGCCCGCACCTGGCGGGACGACTGCAAGGCACTGGCCGGGCGTGGCCTGTCCCCAATGGCCTTGAAGCGCGGCGATCCTGTCCCGGATGACACCGCCCCCGCCGTCAAGGAAATGGCCCAAGCCTTCGTCCGCAACTGGTGCATGAAAGCCGTTGAGCGGGCGAAGGCGAAAGAGGCCGAAGCCAAGGCCGCCGACACCGTGGAAGCCTTCGCCCTACGCTGGTATGCCGAGATTGCGGAACCCGCGAACAGCAGCCCCCGCAACATCAAGCGCATTCTCGATAAGGACGTGATTCCAGCCCTCGGTGCGAAGCAGATTGCTGATGTGACCGTGACCGACATCTTGGCGATTACCGACAAGATCAAGAATCGCGGGGCCGACCAGATGGCCCTACAAACCCGCAACGTGCTGAAACGGCTGTTCGCCTATGCCATTGCGCGGGAGAAAACCACGTTCAACCCTGCGGCCGCCATCGAGGCGAAGTTCATTGCCCAAGCCAAGAGCCGGGACGTAGCCCTGACCCCGGAGGAAGTCGGGCGGCTGTTGCGGGCCATCTACCAATCCAGCATGAAGCGGGCGCACAAGCTGGCGCTGCATCTGCTGATCCTGTGCATGGTGCGGAAATCCGAATTGATCGAAGCCAAGTGGGAGGAAATCGACTTCGACCGCGCCGAGTGGTCGATTCCCGGCGAGCGCATGAAGAAGGACAAGCCGCACCTTGTCCCCCTCTCCCGGCAGGCGGTGGCGATGTTCGAGGAATTGAAGGGGCTGGCGAGCGGTTCCGACTGGGTGTTCCCCAGCCGTGGCGAGCTGAAACAGCCGATTGCGAAAAGCACTTTAAATGTGGCGGTGCGGGCGCTGGAAATCGAGGTGCGCGACTTCGTAATTCACGACTTCCGGCGCACGGCTTCTACCCATTTGCATGAAGCCGGATTCAATAGCGACTGGATCGAGAAGGCGCTGGCCCATGAAACCAAGGGCATCCGGGGCGTCTATAACCGGGCTCAGTATGCCGACCAGCGGCGCGAAATGCTGCAATGGTGGGCCGACTTCGTGGATAGCCAAATCCATGACGGGCGAGGCAAGGTCATCATCGGGCCTTTCGGCAAAGCGTATCGGGCGGCCTGACCATGGCGAACCGATGGAGGGAGTACGACCGTGGCCGCCTGCGTGTCTGGCCTGATTGGGGAAGCAGCGGCATCTGGTATCCGCAAGCAGGCAGCGAGCCGGGACAAGGGCCGGTAAGCATGGTGAGCCATGAAGCCCTGGGCCTGCCCGACTGGCTGGCGGAACGCTTCGCCCGCTGGATCGAATGGTATGACGACTATCTCCCGGAGCGGCCGGATGCATTCCCCTGGGAGAAGTTCAAGGACGAAGGCCAGATTCTGGCTTTCGAGTTGTCCCGGTTCGTCGGGGATGAATACCAAGTTGAATACGACGGCCGCTAGGTCATCGTCTTTCCGTAGCCTGACGGTTTCAGGCAAAGCGGGCCGGTCGGTGTTTGCCCACCGCGCCGGCCCTGACCGAAACGCAACTGCAAGGAGTTACGAAATGGCTACCCAAGAGAATATCAAACCAGCGGCCGAAGCCGCAGAGCGCGACGCACTCAACGAAGCAAGCATGGCACTCGGCCGGGCGTGGGGACTTGCTGAAACCCTATGTTTTCAAGCGGGCGAACGCCCCAACGATTTCGACGTCGAGGGCGTCATGCGCGTGATTCACTCGCTGGTAGGCCAAGCGAAGGCGAAGGTAGGCGCTCGGGCCGTTGATCTGGAAATCGACGCCGCGCTGGCGGTTTGTTGTCTGGTCATGGTGGATTCCCAGGAAAGCGCCTACGACCCCGGCTCGTCGTCATCGTGGGCACTTGAGGCCGTACCGAGTGCTATTCAGCGCGCGAAGGATGCAGTCGACACCGTGCCCTGGGGGCGGCCTCAACTGAAAGCCGCTTGATTTCGGCCGCCTTATGTCTGGCCTGATAGGGTACCCACAACAGAACCGCGTTTTCTACCTGGGGATGGGCAATCTACGGTAGGGGTGCCCGTCCCGTCCGCTATGCGCTGTAAATAGCTTAGCCGTGCCGGTGCATTCCGCACCGGCCTCTTTCACTAGAGGCAAACATGGCTAATCAAATCCATTCCGCGCTAACCATCATCCGGCGCAAGCAGGTTGAAGCACGCACCGGGCTTTCCCGTTCCACCATCTACGCGAAGCTGCGGCGCAATCCCAAGCGCCCCAGCGACTACGACCCTACCTTCCCCAAGCCCGTCGCTGTTGGGGCAAAGGCCGTCGGCTGGATAGAGGCCGAAGTCGAGGCGTGGCTGGCCGCCCAAATCCAGAAAAGCCGCAAGGCATAAAGGTAGGCGGACATGGATAAGAAAAACGCCCGGCTGACCGAAGCCAAACCGAGCGCACAACGACACGCGCATCTTATCACCCCCACCGTTACCGCAACGCCTCGCCGTGGCCGCGACGGATGGATTCTCGAATTGACCTGCCCGCATTGTGGCGAAACTCACACACACGGCGGCGGCGATGGCCTAGTAGCACAAGGTGGCCACCGGATAGCGCACTGCCGACGCTTACATGGAGTTGGCTACTTCATCGACCTGGACACCGATAAATCCGCAAGGGGGCAATATGACGACCTTTGCTGATCGTGCCGCGCCACTACTGGCCCAAGGCATCCCCGTTTTTCCCTGCTGGGAGAAGGCGAACGGGAAGATTCAAGCCGACGGCAAGCCGAAGAACCCCGACGGCAAGAATCCCCGCACGGCGCACGGCTTCAAGGATGCGACCACGGATGCCGGGCAGGTTGCCGCCTGGGCCGCGCAATGGCCGGATGCCCTGGTGGGTGCGCCGACCGGCAAGGCTTCCGGCCTGTTCGTGTTCGATGTGGATGTGAAGAACGGCAAGGACGGCTTTGCCACGTTGCAGGCGAAGGGCTGGGCCTTACCGGAAACCCGCACCCACCGGACGAAGCGGGGTGGCGGGGCGCATTACCTGTTCCGCAACCCCGACGGCAAGCTGCTAAAGAACTCCGCGAGCAAGTTGGGCGACGGGCTGGATACGCGGGGCGATGGCGGTTACATCGTCTGGTGGCCTGCCCACGGCGGCGACGTGGAACACCCGGACATGCTGGCCGACGTGCCGGCCTGGCTGCTGGATGCGCTGCAATCCGAACCCGCCCCCGACCGCAAGGCGCAAGCCGTGGTGGCCGATGGCGAGGGTTTCACGGAAGGCCGACGCAACGACAGCCTGTTCCGCCTAGCGGCTTCGCTGTGGGCGAAGGGGCTGACTGTCGATGCCATCGAGGCGGCGCTGCAAATCGAGAACAAGGCGAAGTGCGCCCCGCCCCTGTCGGCGGATGAAGTCCGCACCATTGCCCAAAACACCGGGCGCTATGTCGAGGGCGCGACCGGCGGCGAACGCTGCGCCTACGGTGGCGGCGAGTTTGAAGTGGCCCCCGCTGGCGTGGCTTTCATCGGCACCGGCAAGGATGGCGAACGCTTGCCCGCCCTGTGGATTTGTTCCCGCCTCTCCGTTCGTGCCAAGACCCGCGACGCCAAGTCGGGCGAGTGGGGCCGCTTGCTGGAATGGCGGGACGACGACGGCGTGACCCATCAATGGGCAATGCCGCTGGAACTGTTGCAAGGCGACGGCGCGGACGTGCGGCGCGAACTGGCACGGCTGGGCCTGTCCATTACTCCGGGCAAGAAGGGGCGCGACATGCTGGCCGCCTTCCTGCAAGTGTGGGACGTGGAAGCCCGCGCCCGCTGTGTGGAACGGCTGGGCTGGCATGGTGGCGTGTTCGTGACCCCGGCGGAATCCATCGGGCAGGACGCGGAAATCGTGGTGTTCCAGAATGCCCACGCCATCGAACCCGCCTACTCGGTGGCTGGCACTGTCGAGGAATGGCGCGATTCCGTTGGCCGACTGGCCGCCGGTAATTCCCGCCTGGTGTTCGCCCTGTCCGTGGCATTCGCGGGCGCATTGGCGGACGTGGTGGGCGAGGATTCCGGGGGCTTTCACTTTCGCGGCGCTTCATCGTCGGGCAAGACAACGGCCCTCAAGGTGGCGGCTTCCGTGTGGGGCGATCCATCGGCCTATCCCCGCCTATGGCGGGCGACGGCGAACGGGCTGGAAGGGCTGGCGGCGCTGCACAACGACGGCCTGCTGATCCTGGACGAACTCTCGCAAATCGACCCCAAGGAAGCCGGGGAAGCGGCCTACCTGCTGGCGAACGGGCAAGGCAAGGCACGGGCATCGCGCACCGGGACGGCGCGGCAGGCGGCACGCTGGCGCTTGCTGTTCCTGTCGGCGGGCGAGGAATCGCTGACCGCCTTGATGGCGCGGGCCGGGCGCAAGGTGAATGCCGGGCAGGAAATCCGCCTGGCCGACATTGACGCGGACGCGGGGGCGGGCCTGGGCGCATTCGAGGCGCTGCACGATCAGCCGACCCCGGCGGCGCTGGCGCTGGCCTTGAAGGATGCCGCGAACCGATACCACGGCGCGGTGGGGCTGGCCTGGCTGCGCTGCATCGTGGCCGACCGCGCCAAGCTGGCCGACTTCATCGCGGCAGGCATCAAGCGATTCGTGGCGGACGTTGCGCCCAAGGATGCCGCCGGGCAGGTGCTGCGCGTGGCGCGGCGCTTCGGCCTGGTGGTGATGGCCGGCGAGCTTGCCAGCGGGGACGATCTGATCGGGCCGGGCTATGGCCTGACCGGCTGGGCGGAAGGCGAGGCGACCACGGCGGCGCGGAAGTGCTTTGCCGCCTGGCTGGATGGCTTCGGCGGCATCGGCAACCGCGAGGAACGCGCCATGCTGGGGCAGGTGCGGGCCTTCTTCGAGGCGCACGGGGCAAGCCGCTTTGCGCTGCTGGATGACGCCTTCCCCAATGACCGGCCTATCGTCAATCGGGCCGGCTTCGTGCGCACGACTGCCGACGGCGGGCGGGAATTCCTGGTGCTGCCGGAAGCCTTTCGCAAAGAGGTATGCGCGGGACACGACCCGAAGGCGGCGGCGCGGGTGCTGGTGGCGGCCGGCTGGCTACTCCCAGCCGAAGGACGCCATATCGCGCAACGGGTGCGTGTCCCCGGCCTGGGCTTGACCCGCTGCTACGTTTTTACCGGGCGCATGTGGGAGGGCGACGAGTGAAGCGGGCGGCATCGAAAACAAGTGGGAACAGTGGGAACATGCGGCAAGCCAGTATCCACGCGGGTTTCCGTGTTCCCACACAGGCCGGCGGCTGTGGGAACAAGTGGGAACAACCGGGAACGGGCGATTTTCTGCACGTTGAATTGCTGGCGTCCTACGCGCATGAAATCGCCCATTCCGCTGCCGCCTTGCACTTCGGCTGCGCGGTGCTGGTGGAAATCAGCCATGACCCGGCAACGCGCTACTTCGATGGCGTTTGCCGCTTCCGGCACCCGGACGGCGAACTGCCCACGGAAGCGGTGCGGGCTATCGCCCTGGGCGGAATCGTGGGCGAAGCCGCCTACTGGTTGGGCTGGGAAGATCCACGCCTGACACCTGAGCGGCTGGCTGAATCGGTGCGGGCGGGTAGCGTGTCTGTCTCCCCCAGCGATCTGCTACACGCTGCGGGTTGGCAGGTGGAGGGCATGGCGCGGGCCTTCGGGATTGCGTGCAATGCCTGGGCGTGGATCGTCGCGGAAGTGGAAGAACACGCCCTAGTGGATCACCCCTGGCTGGTTGTTCCCACTGTTCCCACACACGGGGAATGTGTGGGAACAGCCGAAAGCCTTACGGCACAAGGGATGCCGCATGTTCCCACTGTTCCCACAGGAAACAGGGGGAAGTGAAATGACGGAAGCCGAGTACATCCCCGGCGGAAAAATTCCGCCCGAATGCGAACCCCCAAGCGGGAAAGTGCTTGCCCTTACCCCCCTGCCGAAGATTGATCTTCGGGACGCGCACGCCATCCGGCGCGAGTTGAGCAGCGTCTATCGGGACATGCGGGCCGGGCGCATCGCCAGTCAGGACGGCACCCGCTTGGCCTACGTCCTGGACATGATCCGCAAAGCCTACGAAACAGCGGTGCTAGCCGAACGGCTGGAACTGCTAGAACGCACCATCAACCCACGAAAGGACTGACCACCATGAACCATCATGACCGACTGACGAAGGCTTACCGTGGCCTGAATGCCGACCAATCGGCGGCGCTGGCCTTCCACTACATCAGCGAAGGCAACGCGCTGGAATTCAAGCGCCTGGGCGATGCCGTGCCGAGGAAGGATTACAACTGCCCTGACGTGGCCTATCAGGCGCGGCTGGATGGCTTCACGCGCTTTGCCGCGTGCTGGGCCATCGAGCACTGGCGGCTGCGCTGCCACAAGGCGGAAATGCTGGGGGCGGCGCTGGTAGCCAATCGGCGCGGGGAAGATGTCGAGAAAGCTGATGCCCTTCTCGATGCCCATGAACGAGCGGAAAGCTGCCTGCTGGCCCTGGACGTGGCCCTGGGGGCGATCTGCGCCGAGCATGGCCTTGATGCTGACGACGTGCGCCGGATGGCCGGAACGGAAGCCTTCAAGCCTATGCGCGAGGGCATGGCACCGGATGCCGACTACTTGGCCGCGATGCAGGCGGGCCTTGCCCAGCTTGCGGAAGCGGAATGACCCAAACCAAACCCAGCGAGTACATGGCCGCTTCCGTCGAGGAAGTGGCCGCCTGGCTTTCTGCAATGGAAGGCCGTGAAGTGACCGTCCATGAAGTGCGGCGCATCGAGGCGCAAGCACTGCGGAAACTGCGGATGGAGTTTGCCCGACGGGGATTGTCGCCGGCTGTCCTGCTGCCGGAACGGCTGGCACGGTGATGGGGCAAAATGGGGCATGACTTCAAAAAGTGTGCCCAAGAATGTGCCCATGATCGGCACCGGATTTTCATCAATCAAGCAGTGGCGCGGCTTTGCGCCTATTCGCTAGCTTCTGCATCGATAGCGAGCCTTCCGGCGTAGTCCGAAGTGTTCCGCGAATCGCCTTCAAACCCGCTTAAATACGGGTTTTTTGTTATGCACAAGGCTTGTATGTTCCGCAGCAATCCGACAAAATGTGTTCCCAAGAGTGTTCCAATGGCTGTTTTTCGTGTTCCCATGGTGGCGCTTCGGTGTTCCCAAATAGCCGTTTTAGAAGGCAGTGATTTCAGGTTTTCATGGGAACACAAGGCGGGTGCAATATGACTGAAAGCCACGTAGATACGGGTGTTCAAGCATGTGTTCCCATGGGGTGTTGGTGTTCCCATGATCGAGGCTGTTTCCATGTTCGCCTATGCCATTGCGCGGGAGAAAACCACCTTCAACCCGGCGGCGGCAATCGAGGCCAAATTCATTGCCAGCGCCAGAAGCCGGGATGTGGCCCTATCGCCGGAGGAAGTGGGCAAGCTGCTATGGGCGATCTATCAATCCAGCATCAAGCGGGCGCACAAGCTGGCGCTGCACCTGCTGATTCTGTGCATGGTGCGGAAGGGCGAGCTTATCGGCGCGAAATGGGACGAGCTAGACCTTGAGAAAGGCGAATGGGCGATCCCCGGCGAACGCATGAAGAAGGACAAGCCGCACCTTGTCCATTTGTCCCGGCAGGCCGTGGCGATGTTCGAGGAATTGAAGGGGCTGGCGAGCGGATCAGAGTGGGTATTCCCCAGCCGTGGCGACCTGCCTCAACCGATTGCCCATAGCACATTGAATCAGGCGGTGCGTTCGCTGGAAATCGACGTGCGGGACTTCGTGATTCATGACTTCCGGCGCACGGCTTCCACGCATCTGCATGAGGCTGGCTTTAACTCGGACTGGATCGAGAAATGCCTAGCCCATGAAACTGGGGGGATTCTGGGCGTCTACAACCGGGCGCAGTACGCCGACCAACGGCGCGAAATGCTGGACTGGTGGGCCGACTTCGTGGATAGCCAGATTCAGGACGGGCGCGGCAAGGTCATCATCGGGCCTTTCGGCAAAGCGTATCGGGCGGCATGACCATGGGGGCGCAGTGGATGGAATACGACCGTGGCCGTCTGCGCGTCTGGCCCGATTGGGGAAGCAGCGGCATCTGGTATCCGCAAGCGGGCAGCGAGCCGGGACAAACCGGCGGCAGCGGGCACCAAAGAAAGGAACGCAGTAATGGGCTTCTCCGTTTTCAATCACATTGCTCTTGCGATCCATCGGGCGGAAACACAGTGGCCGCCTACCTATCCCCGCCGGGGAACACTTCTGACCCCAAGTGATGACCCGACTATTCCGCGCGAAGCCTGGGGTGTGGATGAATGGAAAGCATACGCGCTGTTCCTTGAGGAAGCGGGCGGCATGATGGCAAAACGCCTGCAACGTGCCCAAGGCGATTTGCGCGATGTGCGAATGAAACTGACCCGGCGGCGAAAAGCTGGGGGCACCCATCCGACTTTCACAACCTTGCTTACATGCGAACCCGCACAACCCAAGAAGCGCGGGCGCAAGCCGACCGATCATACGCGCCACCTAGCGGAATCTGCCTTAGCGATTCGGAGCGAGGCCGCAAGAAAAGGGCTGAAACTCACAGACAGGAAGGCGCTTGAAGAAGCCTTTGCCGCCGTCGGCCAACGCAAGACGCGGGCGAACGGAAATGCCGCAAGGCACATTCTGAACACGATGAGCAAATTGCGCGGGCGTCATGCCAATTCGACAAGTTGAGGTTCTTGAAATGCCGTGATTTGAGCGGTTACACAGTGCGTGTCGCGTCCCCGGATGTTCCGGGGCGGTTCTCCTTCATCCGAGGTAAGCGACATGGCCGCACAAATCCAAAACGCGCTAACCATCCTACGGCGCAAACAAGTCGAAGCCCGCACCGGGCTTTCCCGCTCCACCATCTACGCGAAGCTGAGGCGTAATCCCAAGCGCCCCAGCGATTACGATCCGACCTTCCCGAAACCGGTAACCAAGGAGTACAACAGGTACCGTGCCGCAATCGCGCAAGGCGACGAAGCGACTGTTCCCTACAAAACCACCCGCCTGGGTCTGGAAGGGGCGATGCTTCTCGGTGGCCTGGGGACTCGCAATGTGGCGGGATTCGAAGACGCACTAGGAAACGGAATCAGCCTAGGTGGACGATTCCGACATCTTGAAATATCTGCTTAGTCATGCTCCTTTAAGCCACTTTTATCTCTTTACTCCTCCGGGAGCCGAAGACGCGCTGATGAAGTATTCGACTCGGTGGGAGCATCGTGGAACCTCTTGGAGGACGATGATGAAACTGTTGCGTGTGCAGTTGCTTTCCTGAAGAGATCAGGCGTCAAGACGTTCGATGACTATGCTGCATTGTTGGAGTATGAACGACTTAAAGGAACACCCGATTAATAGCAATAATCGTGGACAGACCCAATACCGTCAATTTAAGCCATGGACCTATTATCGGATAGGCTGGTAAGCGCAAAAGGGGGGGTAACGGCTTGGCGATTTCGTGGAAAACCTCGGCCCGGTCGGCGCCATTCGAGCGTTCTGGCGATCAATGTGTGCAACTCACCCAGAGCGTTGGCCGGGTGAGAGAGCCCCGGAACAAGACGCGGCAGGATGACCTTGACGGCGATCATGGCGCAGGTCGGATTGGGCAGGAAGAGCCGTCGGGTTTCGGAAGACACTCTCTCACGCGCCAGATAGGCAAAGGTAGCCAGCAGATTACGCAGCCAAACCCTAGCCAGAAAATTCGGGCGAATCGAAAGAGGCAACCCACCAGAAAAATGCGCCACAGCCAAACGACAGTTGAGCACTTTGAAACATTCCCCGATACGCCAGCGGTAAAGATCAGCAAACTCGCAAGCCGGATAGGCCTCGCGATACCCGGCGTGCCTTGGGGAAAGCGATATTATAACATAAGAATATCCCTTGATTAAATCAGTGGTTCCTTGTTGGCGATGGATTTTTTTGTCCCGACCGGACCGGGTTCGGGATAATCTTTTCAGGTGACAGGATATGTGGGAAAAAATAATCGCGCTCGCAATCGTCGTTTTTTCGTCGCCGGCTTGTCTGGCGGGTTTCGAAGAGGATTTGGTTGCCGCGGCGAAATCGCAGATCGGGGTGACGCGTATTTACGACGCGAGTTATCAGCGGATCGATTTTCCCAATGGCGATGTGCCTTTGGTGCGCGGGGTGTGCACCGATGTGCTGGTCCGCGCCTACCGAAAACTGGGCATCGACCTTCAACTGCTCGTTAACGACGATATAAAAATAGCCCGGGGCGCGTATCCGAAGACTTGGGGTCTTCGCAATCCCGATCCGAACATCGATCACCGGCGCGTGCCGAATCTCGCTGTATTCTTTGCTCGCCATGGGAGATCGCTCCCTCCGGAGAACAGAAATCCGGACGCTTATGGTGTGGGTGATATTGTCGTCTGGCGTCTTCATTCGGGTGTTCCGCATATTGGCCTCGTTGCGGCGGAACGGTCGTCGGCAGGCACGCCGCTGGTTATCCACAATATCGGTGCCGGGACCCAACTCGAGGATAGTTTGTTCGAATACACGATTACCGGCCATTATCGCTACCGCGGCCTGCGGTAAAACCCCTGCTGAAAAGACGCGGAAAGGACGCGGAAAAAGAAACGAGATATTAACCCGGCAATCAAATAGCGATTAGTGATAAAATATTGGGCATGGAAAAGA
>ERZ795062.55-NODE-55-length-112009-cov-20.873171_pt1 | contig 112009 bp, 102 predicted proteins | sample MGYA00375146_ERZ795062 | MGnify/ENA primary metagenome ERZ795062 (study PRJEB30191, sample SAMN05720281) | activated sludge metagenome | isolation source: Anaerobic digester | place: USA | collected 2015-07-16 ...
AGTGGGCTGCGTGATCGCCGAGAAACCGTGGCTCAAAAGAGCCACACCCAAAGGATAATCGATATGATGTGCGCTGTATGCGGAAAGCCATTCCGGAGGCGAGTTGCGATTCAACAAGCTTCCGGTCGTGCCGTTGCCGCCATCGTCGTCCGCGGTGTTCCACCGACGTGACGCCGAAGCCGGCGAGTAAACGTGGGGGGACCATGAGCAAGGGCGAGAGACGGGCAATGGCGACCGATTTGGCCGGGTCGGGCGGCAAGATTCTCGCGGGCGGGTTTTCGCAGCGGCTTTGCCGGCGACTGACGGAGTGTATCGCCGCACTGGCCGCCCTGGAGCAGATTTCCTCTCCGATCGTCCCCTATATCGCTGCCTGGCGCGAGCACGAGAAGATCATCTGGTATGAATACGTCGGCGCGCGGTTTCTCGCCCTTCTCGGTTGCGAGCGGCGGGAAGTCGACGAGGTTTTTCGGCAAAGTATCGTCGATCGACGGCTTTACCGTTACGCGGATCGGGAGAGCAAGGTCGAGGAGGACATCGTGACGCGGGCTGAGTTGCGTGGCGAGCAGGCCAGTTTGCGCGAGGAAGTGAAAAAGGCAGGGGCGGTGGAGTGCGTCTACCAACTGGCCTTGCCGGGAGGGAAGAAGATCTGGCTGAAGGACCAGGCCAATATCGAGGTCTTTGTCGAGGACCAGATCTGTCTCTCCATGGGCTGCCTGACCGAGGTCACCAAGGAGATGGAACAGAAGCATCTGCTGGAAAAAATCGGCTATTTCGACGAACTGACCAAGTTGCCGAAACGAACCATCCTGCAGCGGATTATCGAGATGAATATCGGTAATCTCGACCGCGGCCATATCAACGATTTTGTCTTTCTGTTGCTGGACCTCGACTACTTCAAGACGGTGAACGACATCCATGGCCATCAGGCCGGGGACCAGGTATTGGTCAGCCTGGCGAATGTGATGCGCGCTACCAAGCGGCATGAGGATGAGATCGGCCGCTATGGCGGCGAGGAGTTTTACGGGATTTCAGTCGGTGGCTTGAAGAACGGTGTCCAGTTTGCCGAGCGCTTGCGTCTGGCGGTGGCCAAAACCGATTTCATTTTCGACCGTGAGCGGATCCCGGTCACCGTATCCGTCGGCCTGGTCGCGGCGAGCCAACTGGCGGGAGTAGGGAAAATCAGTGTCGAGGAGCTGGTGCGGGTTGCCGACAGGCGCTTGTATGTGGCCAAGGAGGCGGGGCGGAATCGGGTGGTATTTCGAGGCTGACACCGCAGGAATTGCCGGGTTGCACGAAAGCGCTGCCCTCGACCATCCCATCCAGCAGCCTGGGAAAGACTTTGTTCTGGCTGCCGAAGCGAGTGGATTTCGCCTACAGCAACCGCGCAGACCCGATCACGCGGTTGCCGCTCTGCCCGCCTCCTACGCCTTGAGCAGGGGGTTGAGCGTGTAGGTGCCGGTCAGCCTGGCCTCGGCGAGAATGTGACCGTGCATCGCCGCACGGACCTGCTGGCCAGTCAGTTTGCCCTCGACCGGCAGCGTCGGACTATCGAGAGCGAAAAGGGTAAACACGTAGTGGTGGATGATCTCGTCGTTCCATGGCGGGCAAGGGCCATCGTAGCCGTAGTAGTCGCCACGCATGTCATTGTCGCCGGCAAACCAGGCAGTGTAGTCGTTGATTCCCTGGCGTGCGTTGTGGGGCGCGTGTGGTCCGGACTTGCCGCGTGGCGTGACATCGTTGGAAAACTCGCCTTCCCTGATCTCGCGCAGATCGGCTGGCAGATCGACCAGCACCCAGTGAAAGAAATCAATGCGCGGCAGCGAGGCCGGCACTGTCCGGTTTTCCTGATTGACGTCGTCGCCCCGGCTCGGCACATCCGGATCGTGACAGATGAGAACGAACGACCGGGTTTCGGCGGGTACATCGCTCCACGCCAGGCGCGGGTTGCGATTGCTGCCGAGACAGACATGGTGTTCCGGGTCAGGGGTACAAAAGGCAAACTCACCCGGGATCGGCTGCCCATCACTGAAACTGCTGCTGGTCAATATCATCGCTCATCCTCCAGATTGATTTAATCCACGGCGCTGCGTTTGAAGTCGCGCAGGCGAAAGCCTGCAACCCATAGTGTAGCGAAATAGACGCTCGCCCCGAAGCAGACGAGCAAGGAAAGATGCAACAGCCGGGTGGCGAGCGGCCAGATCAGCCAGTCGGCCGTGGCGCCAACGGCAAACCACAGCGAAACACCCATGCTCGACAGGGCGCAGGCCAGCTTGCCGTAGAACACCAGCCAGCCCGGCTGCGGCGTATAGATGCCGAGCTGACGCAGGCCGCGATAGAGCAGGCCGGCGTTGAGGCTCGCGGCGAGGCCGATGGACAGGGCCAGCCCGGCGTGTTCGAGCCAGCCGATCAGCAGCAGGTTCAGCACCTGTGTGACAAAGAGCGTCAATAGGGCGATCCTGACCGGGGTGCGGATGTTCTGGCGGGCGTAGAAGCCGGGAGCCAGCACCTTCACCAGGATCAGCCCGAGCAGGCCGATGCTGTAGGCGGCCAGCGCGTCGCGGGTCCTGAACACATCGGTGGCGGTGAAGGCTCCGTGGTGGAAGAGCGTGGTGATTAGCGGCACGGCGAGAATGGCGAGCGCCAGCGCTGCCGGTGCGGCGAGCAGGAAGGTCAGGCGCAGGCCCCAGTCGAGCAGACGGGAGTATTCCTCCGGTCGCTCGGCGGCGTGGCACTTGGCCAGCGAGGGGAGGAGCACGGTGCCCAGGGCGGCGCCGAGCATTCCGGCCGGGAACTCCATCAGGCGGTCGGCGTAGTACAGCCAGGAGACGCTTCCGGTATTGAGGAAGGAGGCGAATACGGTGTTCAACAGCAGGCTGACCTGCGCTACCGAAACCCCGAGTACCGCCGGCGCCATCAGCCGAAAGATACGCCGTACGCCCTCGTCCTGCAGGTTGATCGAGAATCGCGGCAGCATGCCGATGCGCCGCAGGCTGGGGATCTGGAAGGCAAGTTGCAGGGCGCCGCCGATAAACACCGCCCAGCCGAGGGCCATCACCGGCGGTTCGAATTGCGGTGCGGCGAAGAGCGCCATCAGGATGAACGAGACGTTGAGTAATACCGGCGTGAATGCCGGCACGGCGAATCGGTTCCAGGTGTTGAGAATGCCGCCGGCAAGTGCCACCAGCGACATGAACAGGATATACGGGAAAGTGAGGCGGGTGAGACTGACCGTCAGGGCGAACTTGTCCGGATCGTCGGTAAAGCCGGGTGCCGAGAGATAGACCAGTAGCGGCGCGCCGGCCATGCCGAGCAGGGTGACGGCGAAAACCACCAGCAACAGCAGGCTGGCCACACGGTCGACGAGCTGCCGGGTTTCCTCGACCGGACGCGTGTTGCGATACTGGCCGAGCACGGGTACGAAAGCCTGCGAGAAGGCGCCTTCGGCAAACAGGCGGCGCAACAGGTTGGGAAGCTTGAAGGCCACAAAGAAGGCGTCGGTGAGCAGGCCGGCCCCGAAGGCGCGCGCAATCACGAAGTCTCGGACAAAACCGAGGATGCGCGACAGCAGGGTCATGCTGCTGACGGTAGCGAGAGTCTTCAGGAGGTTCATGCGGGCTCCGGAGGGTTCAGTACTTCACGCGCGCAAAGTAGGTCTTTTCGGAAGCCTCCAGTGCCTGCCGCAGCGTGACGATTCCGATCTGAGCCAGCAGTGGCAGCATTTTCAGGAACACCTCTCCAGTGGTGCAGGCATCGCCCAGCGCACTGTGGCGGCCGGTAACCGAAACGCCCAGCCGTTCGGCGATGCTGTCGAGCTGGTGAGAGTCCTGGTTGGCATGCAACACACCAGACAGCAACAGGGTATCGAGTACCGGCTGGCTGAAGACTACACCGGTACGTTCTTCCTTCATCTGCAGGAAGCGCATGTCGAACGCCGCGTTGTGCGCGACGAGCACAGTGTCGCTACAGAAATCATGGAAGGCCGGCAGCACCACGTCGATGTGCGGCTGACCACGCACCATGTCGTCCGTGATGCCGTGGATGCGGGTTCCTTCGGGGCGCAGAAAGCGCTCTGGATCGACCAGCTGATTGAAGTTTTCGTTGCGCAGGAGGCGGCCGTTGACGATGCGCAGCGCGCCAATCTGGATGATTTCGTCGCCAGCTGCGGGTTCGAGGCCGGTGGTCTCGGTATCGAAGACCGTGTAGACGAGGTCCGAGAGTGGTCGATCCAGGTCGGCGCTCTGATCCCGAAAATGGAACAGGTCGAAGTCGTAATACTCCGGGCGCACGTCATCGACGTCAACGCTTTCTCCTGTGGCCATGTTCTCCGGAGGCACGACGGGCAGGACAAAGCGGAAGAACGCACGATGTGCAGCCTTTTCGCGGTCGTACCAGATTTCACCGCCGTGGCGGTCAATGACGTCGCGCAACGACAAGGGTGAGCTCTCGTTTCCCACTTGCATGGCATCCGTTTCCCAGGTGTAGAAGGTCTCCGATGACATGGCGTGCCCGGCCCAGATGATGTCGAGATAGGCCAGCTTGCCGAAGGGCAGCAGCCGGAAGCGCAATTCCTTGATTTGATAATGATCGATCAGACGGGAGGCAAGGAAGCAGATCGAGAATACCAGGGAGAAGCTCTCCGCTCTCAGCCACAGCCCTTCGTCGATCTCTTCCATCTTGCTCGGCAGTTTCAGCCGTGCTTCGATGCGGCGCTGGGCGGCGGCGATGAGGTCGATTCCGAGGACGTCTTCGAGTGGCCAGCGGGTCTTCAGCGAATCGGCAAACTCGGTCATCGTCTGGTCGAGACGTTGACTCATGCGCACGACTTCATCACTGATGATGCTGACGAAGCGCTCGCGAATCTCCATTTCCATGTCCGGGTAGTCCATCAGGTTGCCGACGGCCACCCGGATGTTGGCCAGGCAACCCCGGCTGCCGTCGGTCAGCGACTGTAGCACCTGATCACGGCGCGATTCCTGTTCCAGGCTGCGGGTGATGTTTTCCACGGTGAGCACGTAACCGCTCATCTCGCGCTGCTGGGATTCGTCGCGGGACGACAGTACCGGTACCAGTTGAACACGCAAAAGCTGCCCGCCGCGGGCAGTCGTAATGAAATTGGCGATCGCTGCTGCTGCGCCTTTATGCAATCGCTGGCGCACGACCTCCAGCGCGTGGTCGATCTGATTGCGTTCGAGAATCGAGAAGATCGAACGTCCGAGGCCGATCAGCGCGCCGCTGGCCAGGGCTGCGCCAGCTTGTGCCAGACCGCTGAATTGCAGGCGCGCGCGGCTGTTGTAGAGCAGGATGCGACCATCACGATTGCAGACCACTACCGCTTGCGCCAGTTCGGACATCAGCGCGGCCAGGCGGTTCTTCTCTTCCTCGACCGACGACTTGGCAGCGGCGATCTGGGCATCGACATCGTCCATCAGACCATCGCGCTGCTGCGCCAGATCATTCGTCGCCTGGGCCAGCAACTGGACCTCCGGTGGACCCTCCGGCGTCACTCTGAAATTGCGGTTGGCCGACAGCATCAGGCGCAGGCTCTCGGCCATCTTGAGCAATCCCTGTACGTACTGGCGGAACAGGTAACGGATGACGAGCAAACCGACGACGAACCCGAAGGTAGTCATCAATGCGCCTAGTGACAGGTGTGGCGCGATCAACTGGATGAGCAGCGTCTGCTCTGCCGGCTGCGCATCGGCCCAGATCAGGACTGCCGTAATCAGGAAGGGCCCAGTCATCAGCATGCCAAGCACGATGACGGAAACGATGAAACGTATGCGCGCGTTCATTTGTCAGACCTGTTCAACCTGCAGTCCAGCCATTCTACCGGCGATCTTCCGAAAGCGCCCGTGCAGCACTGTGTCGGTGATTCCGACGGCGTCGCTGTCACAGAACTAGTTCTTGAGCCGATAACCGGTCTTGAAGATCCATGCCACGATCGCCAGAAACAGGGCCAGGAAGACCAGGGTCATGGCCAGGCTGATGCCGACAGCAACGTCGGCGATTCCGTAGAAGCTCCAGCGGAACCCACTGACCAGATAGACCACGGGGTTGAACAGGGTGATCGTCTGCCAGACGGGAGGCAGGACATCAATCGAGTAAAAGCTGCCGCCAAGGAAGGTCAAGGGGGTGATGATCAGCAGCGGCACCAGTTGCAGCTTCTCGAAGTTGTCGGCCCAAATGCCGATGATGAACCCGAAAAGACTGAAAGTGACGGCAGTAAGAACGAGGAAAAGGATCATCCACCAGGGATGCGCGACCTGCAGTGGCACGAACAGGCCGGCCGTCGCCAGGATGATCAGGCCGAGGACGATCGACTTGGTCGCGGCCGCGCCGACATAACTGGCAGCGATCTCGAGGTACGACACCGGGGCGGACAGCAGCTCATAGATGGTTCCGGTGAATTTCGGAAAGTAGATCCCGAATGAGGCGTTGGAGACGCTTTGAGTCAGCAGTGACAACATGATCAGCCCGGGCACGATGAAGGCTCCGTAGCTGATGCCGTCGACCTCGGCGATGCGTGCGCCGATGGCCGCCCCGAAAACGACAAAATACAGGGACGTTGAAATCACCGGTGAGACGATGCTTTGCAGCAGAGTGCGTCGGGTGCGTGCCATCTCGAAGAGGTAAATGGCGCGCATGGCATGCAGGTTCATCTGGTGTCCTTTACCAGGCTGACAAAGATGTCTTCCAGGGAACTCTGCGTGGTGTGCAAATCCTTGAACGCGATGGACGCGTCATGGAGATCCTTGAGCAGCGCGATGATGCCGGTGCGTTCCCCGCTGGTGTCATAGGTATAGGTCAACTCGCTGCCGTCGCTGGACAGTTCCATCTGGTAGGGCGCGAGTGTGGGCGGAATAAGCGCGAGCGGCGTCTGCAACTGCAGCGTCATGCGCTTTTTGCCCAGCTTGCGCATCAACTCGGCCTTGTCTTCGACGAGAATGATCTCACCCTTGCGGATTACCCCGATCCGGTCGGCCATCTCTTCGGCTTCGTCGATGTAATGCGTGGTCAGGATGATGGTCACTCCGGTGGCCTGCAATGAGCGCACCAGTTGCCACATGTCGCGCCTCAGGTTGACGTCGACTCCTGCGGTCGGTTCGTCGAGAAACAGGATCTGCGGCTCGTGGGAGAGTGCTTTGGCGATCAGCAGGCGACGCTTCATACCGCCGGACAAGGTGATGATCTTGTTGTCTTTCTTGTCCCATAGGGAGAGTTCGCGCAGGACCTTTTCAAGGTAGGCGGGATTCTTTGGCCGGCCGAACAGACCACGGCTGAAGGATACGGTCGCCCATACCGATTCGAAAGCATCGGTGGTAAGTTCCTGTGGTACGAGGCCGATCGTGGCGCGCGCGGCACGGTAGTCCTTGATGATGTCGTGACCGTCTACCCGCACACTCCCTTCGCTGGCATTGACAATTCCGCAGATGATGCTGATCAGTGTCGTTTTTCCTGCGCCGTTTGGACCAAGCAAGGCGAAAATTTCGCCGCGGCGAATGTCCAGACTGACCCGCTTGAGCGCCTGGAACCCGGAAGCATAGGTCTTGGAGATACCGGATACGGAGAGGATTGCCTGCATGTCCGCGACCATAGCATAGATGCGTCAGGAGGCGCTTGCCGACCACGCCGACTGTACTCATCGACTTGGCGCGCGCAGGCCGAAAGTGCCGGGGGTGCGGAAGCGAACGGCTGTGACCTGTCTCAGGCCTTGCGAATCTGGGTAATGACCGCTCTGGTAATCGCCGCGGTGCCGTCCTGGCCACCGAATTCGATCGGGCAAATGCCAGTCAGCGCCTTTTCCACCGCGTGTTCCAGAATGCGTGCGCCATGCGCCAGCCGGGGCTCGCTGTGCTGATCGGCCAGCCAGTCGAGCATCAGGGCAGCCGAAAGAATCTGTGCCACCGGGTTGGCGATTCCCTGACCGGCAATGTCTGGCGCACTGCCGTGCGCCGGCTGGAAGACCGCATGTTTATCACCGATGTCGGCGGAAGGGGCCAGACCGAGGCTGCCGACAACTCCTGCCGAAAGTTCGGAAAGGATGCCGCCAAAGGCATTCTCGGTAACCAGTACATCAAAGTCCCACGGCGACTTGACCAGATTCATGGCGGTGGCATCGACGTAGGCATACTCGGTCCTGACATCCGGGTACGTGGACGCGACCTCGCCAAATACCTTGCGGAAGAAGGCCATCGAAGACAGTACGTTGGCCTTGTCAACGCAGGTGACCTTGCCCGGCCGCCGTCGGCTCTTGGCGCGCCGTTCGGCGATCCGGAAGGCAAACTCGGAAACTCGGCGGCTGCCGTTACGCGAGATCATCATCGTCTCCCAGGCGACCCGATCCTCTTCCACAGTACCTCGCCCACGCGAGTACAGCAGACCTTCGGTCTGCTCGCGAACCAGGACAAGATCAACAAGGACCGCACGCTTGTCGGCCAGTATTCGCGGCAGGTTCGGATAGCTACGGATCGGGCGCAGACCGGCGTACAGGTCCATTTCAACGCGCAAGTCAAACTGGGTGGCGATTTCAGTTCCGTCCGGGTAACGGACATCGGGCAACCCGATCGCACCAAGCAGCACCGCATCGGCACGCTTGCACATGGCCATGCTTTCGTCGGCAAAAGCGGTTCCTGTTTTCTGGTAATGCGCGGCGCCACCCTCGATCTGCCGGAAGTCGAAACCCATTCCGCCCAAGCGTTCTTGAAGCACTTCCAGGACCTGCAGACATGAAGCCATGATTTCCGGGCCGATGCCATCGCCGGGAATGACCGCGATGCGAAAACGTAAATCTCTTTTCATGGTGGTCTTTTCATTGACAGAGGTGCACTCATAAATAAAACACGCTGCTTGGTCAAGCGCTTTTCTCACAATTGTCGCCACCGTGGCACCTCGTCGTGCCGGTCCAAACCTTCACATCTTCGACAATGTCGTTGAACGCGCCGAGTGGTACGCCGTGCGCTGGGGATCGAGGTCTTTGAAGAGCGGCTGTTGGATCAAGGACCGCCTACTCGGCATCGCCGCGCGCTTGCAGGCGTGCCTGGGAATCGACATGGTGGCGACGGGGTTCAGTGAAGGCAAGGACCAACCAGCCCTCGGCCGCCTGCTCAGCGAGTTCGGCAAACGCCGGGATGAAGTGTGCCGACGCGTGCTGGACGATCTCCCTCTGAGTCGCCACCGTCAACGGGATGGCCAGCGCCTTTTCGAGAAGTTGGATGCGGTGGACCGGCGATTGTGAAAGACGAACAGAACGCCGCAGCAGGTCTCTTGGTCATGACGGTCATCACTCTCGGATGTCAATATTAACTTGCCGGGACTGCGCACATCTCCGTCGCCGCCTTGACGACCAGGATGTCTTCCATCACCAAGTACTGCAAATCCGACCCGAAAAACATGTCCAGTGCATCGGTCGGAGAGCAGATCATCGGTTCGCCGCGGCGATTGAGCGATGTGTTGAGGACCACGCCGTTACCGGTCAGCTTCTCGAGTGCGCTCATCAAGTCGTGATAACGCGGGTTGAACTCGTGTTTCAACACCTGCGCACGCGAGGTACCGTCTTCGTGTACGACTTCGGGGACACGTTCCTTCCAGCCTGGGGCAACTTCGAAGGTGAAGGTCATGAACGGTGCGGGATGTCCGCTGTTCAGCATCTGCGGCCCGACGCTGTCGAGCATGCTCGGGCAGAACGGTCGCCAGCGCTCGCGGAACTTGATCTGGGCGTTGATCCGGTCGGCGACCCCGGCAACGCTCGGGCAGCCCAGAATCGAGCGGCCGCCAAGGGCGCGCGGACCAAATTCCATCCGCCCCTGAAACCACGCCACGGGGTGTCCGTCCGCCAGCAACCTGGCGACGCGCTGCGGCACCTGCTCGATCCGTTGCCACGCAGGCTGCGCCGGATGGCGGGCGCAGGCGGCGATCACGTCTTCGTTGCTGTACGCAGGTCCAAGGTATACGTGCTCCATCTTCTCGACCGCCACGCCGCGCTGCACCGAGACATAAGCGGCTGCGCCGACCGCCGTCCCGGCATCGCCGGAAGCGGGCTGGACAAAGAGTTCCCTGACATCGGGACGGGCAATGATTTTCTGGTTAAGCTTCACGTTCAACGCGCCGCCGCCTGAAAAGGCGAGGCGTCCGGTGTCGCGCAGAATGTCGGCAAGGTAATAGTCGATCATCTGCAACGACAGATCCTCGAACAGCTTCTGCATGCTTGCCGCGTAGTGGATGTAGGGGTCGTCGGCGACGTCTCCCGAACGCCGCGGACCTAGCCAGTCGACCAGTTTCGGCGAAAAATAATAGCCTTTCCCGCTTTCCTTGTAGCGACGCAGGCCGATTACGTTGGCATAGTCGGTATTGATGGTCAATTCACCGTTCTCGAATTTGGCCAGGCGCGAGAAGTCGTATTTACCGGGGTCACCATAGGGGGCCATGCCCATCACCTTGTACTCGCCGTCCAGCATCTCGAAACCCAGATACTCGGTCAAGGCGCCGTACAAACCGCCCAGGGAATCGGGATCGTAGAACTCCTTGAGCTTGTGAATCCGGCCATTCTCGCCGTAGCCAAAAAAGGTGGTGGCGTACTCGCCCTTGCCATCGATGCCGAGAATCGCCGTCTTCTCACGGAATCCCGAGCAATGGTAGGCACTGGCCGCGTGCGCCAGATGATGCTCGACCGGCACGATTTCCGTATTTTTCAAATCGAAACCGAGTTGCTGCAGGCACCATTCGATACGCTTCCGGTAACGGTAATAGCGCCGGTTACCGCTCAGAATGGCATCCATGGCACGCTCCGGCGCGTACCAGTAGCGTTTGGCATAGTGCCAGCGCGCGGGCTCGGAAAGGCTGATCGGGGCAAAGGGGATGGCAACGGCGTCGACATCGGCGGGCTTGATGCCGGCAAAGTCGAGGCAGAACTTCGCGGCTTCGTAGGGCATGCGGTTCTTGGCGTGCTTGTCGCGGACGAAGCGTTCCTCTTCTGCGGCTGCGACGAGCCTGCCGTCGATGTAAAGCGCCGCCGAAGGGTCGTGGGTCAGCGCGCCGGACAATCCAAGTAGGGTCAGTGCCAAGGTCGAGGTCTCAGAGGATCACACCTTCGACCCAGAACGTGCATCAGCGGTCCCGGGTCGACGAAATCGGCAAGTATACCTGCCCCGGCCCATCTGCTGTTCGCTCGTCGGAACAAGCCGGTCCGGCCGGCGAAACGCCGCAAGGATCAATAGGGGCGAGGTTCACCGGGCGGCCGGGTCTTGAAACGACGGTGCACCCAGTAATACTGCTCCGGCATCGTACGTACCGCCGTCTCGATCCAGGCATTCATGCGCCTGGTATCGGCTTCGACGTCCTCGGAGGGAAAGTCCTGCCATGGCTCCCCGACAGTAACGATGTAGCCCTCGGCGCCGGGCAGGATACGCGTCACGCAGGGGACGACGGCGGCGCCTGCAAGCCGCGCCAAACGCGACAAACCGGTGATGGTGGCCGCCTGCACGCCAAAAAACGGGACAAAGATGGAATCCCGGCTACGGAAGTCCATGTCCGGAAGGTAGTAGAGCGGACGCCCGGCCTTCATCGCCCTGACGCTGGTTCGCACACTTTCCTGGCGCGAGAGCAGAAGCTGATCGCCAAAGCGCCTGCGCCCGCGTAGCAGGAGGCGATCGAAAACGGCATTGGACTGCACCGCGTAGATGCTGACACTGTCGAAACGCATGGCGATCCCGACGCCGCCGGCATCAAGCCCGACAAAGTGCGGCGCCAGCAGCAAGACCGGACGACCGGCATCAAGGAGAGTCCGTATCCTCTCTTCGCCAGCAACGCGGATCAATTTCGACAGCCTGTCCGGACTTGCCCACCAGAGCAGGCTGCGCTCGAGCATGCTGCGGCCGAGCACACAAAAATGCGCCTTTGCCAACCGTAGACGCTGGCGTGAATCGAACTCGGGAAAGCACAGACCAAGATTCACCATCACGATGTGCCGCCGCCTGCGGCCAATACGGAAGAGGATGATTCCGAGCGTTTTGCCGATGCGCGCCAGGATCGACAGCGGCAGAAAATGCAGCATCCATAGTACCGCCACGAGTAGCCGACTCAGCATCGTCTCAGCAGTGCTCCGGACAGGATGCCATGGTTGAGAATTCGCTGCGGCAAGGGTTCCTCGGACGATGAAATGTTGGATCACTGTTTTGACTGCGCCATGTACACACGCAGCACCGGCCCATCATTGTACTTGCATCGGGGCACGCCCCGTTTCTTTTGCTCGGCGCAAACCTGGCACATGTCAACCGGGCGGCGCGCATGATGGTAAGATATTGCGCCGCACAAGCTGCGGTGGGTGATTGGCGGAGCACCCGCGAGTATTCTCCGTTGGCGACAGATGGAAGGTTGGACACCAAGGCGATGGCCGAACAACAGGCAGAGAAGGGTTCGATTCAGGTCATCGAGCGGATGATGTCGCTGCTCGACGTGCTGGCCGACATGCCGGACCCGGTGAGTCTCAAGATCCTGTCGCAGAACACCGGCTTGCACCCGTCCACAGCGCATCGAATCCTGGCGGTGATGACCAGCGCCGCGATCGTCGAACGGCACGATGTCGGAACCTATACTCTCGGCATCCGACTGCTCGAATTGGGTAACATCGTCAAATCGCGGATCAACATTCGCCAGGTCGCCTTGCCCCTCATGCAGCAGTTGCATGAATTGATCGGCGAAGCGGTGAATCTCGGCATTCGCCACGACGATGAAATCATCTATGTCGAAAGGACATCGAGCGGCCGCTCGCTGGTGCGTGTGGTCTACCTGGTTGGTGGGCGTGCACCACTGCATCTGACTTCGGTTGGTAAGCTGTTTCTGGCCGCCGACGGGCTGGCCGATGTGCGTGCCTACGCCAGACGTACCGGTCTGCCCGGGAAGACGCCGCATTCCCTGACGCGCCTCGACGCGTTGGAAAAGGAACTCGACAAGATACGCCGCCACGATTTTGCCTACGACAACGAAGAAGCCGAAATCGGTCTGCGCTGTCTCGCCGCACCAATCCGCAACGACGAAGACCGGTTGGTCGCCGGCCTCTCGATCTCGGCGCCCAGTGACCGCCACAACCCGGACTGGATCACACCGATCAAGGCGACGGCCAACGAGATATCAAAGGCCCTGGGTTATCGCAAACCCCTGCGCAAGTAGTTTCCCCCGGCGAACACGCGGCCGCCTGCCATGGAATACGAGAGCAGGTTCGACCGGTCCGAATGCAGTTTACGCGCACCTTCCAACCGGCCGGCATGCTTCGCGAGATTTCCGGCGCAAGCGCCCACGGAGTGGAATTCCACCGTTGGGTCAACGCAAACGCTTTCTGCACCGTTAATCACGGTTGCACGACCCCATGGCGCGAGACGCATGGTGACCTGCAAATCCAATCTCACCCGGAGGAATTCCATGCACAAGCTGATTACCCTGTTGGTCGCTCTGCTGATGATCGCAGCAAATGCCTTGGCCGCGGTCAACGTGAATACCGCCAATGAGGCAGAACTGCAAATGCTCACCGGCATCGGTCCGGCGAAGGCCAAGGCGATCATCGACTACCGTACCAAGAACGGCGCCTTCAAATCGGTGGACGACCTTACCAAGGTTCCGGGTATCGGCCCGGCGGTATTGGGCAAGATGAAGAATGATGTGACGCTGAGCGGTTTGACGACGGCCAAGACGCCGGCCCAGGCCCCTGCACCGGCCAACGAGACGGCCAAACCGAGCCCGGCAGCGAGTTCCACTCCGGCGCCTGTGCCGACTGCCACCGCGGCAACACCCGCGCCGGCGAGCGCTACGAAAGCACCAGCCGCGCCAGCAACCGTGCCGGTTCCAGCGGCCAAGGCTGAACCCGGCAAAGCAACGCCATTGGCAAGCCCGACAGCAGCACCTGCCAAGGCGGTGACGGCCAGTCAGGCCGAGCCGGCAGCTGCGGCAGCCACTACAGCCAAAGGCGGGCCGACCAAAGCAGAGACCTCGATGAGCAAGGACGACGCCAAGAAGGCAGGCAAGAAGGAGAAGAAGGACGCGGCAAAAAATGCCGAGCCGGGCACACCGAAGAAATGATTCGGAACAGCCGGCATCGCCATCCACCACAGACGAACCCCGCTCCGGCGGGGTTCGTCACTCCGGGTAGCGATGTCCGCGAGGCGTGCAATTCCAACGCCAGGACCTGTTTGCTGCCACCGCTGCTACGATGCTTGCTACACTCCGGGCCTGCGTCAATAAGCCGACCCCATGCGCCCCCTGCCATCACTGCTGCCTTTCCTGTTTGTTTTCCTGTGGAGTACGGGTTTCGTCGGCGCCAAATTCGGCCTGCCGTACGCCGAACCCCTGACTTTTCTGCTCGCCCGCTACCTGCTGGTGCTCGCGCTGATGACCACCTTTGCTCTGGCCACCCGCGCGCCGTGGCCTGCCGATGCGCGCCAGGTTGTCCACATCGGCGTGTCCGGCCTGCTGGTGCATGCCATCTATCTCGGCGGGGTGTTCATGGCCATCAAGCATGGTCTGCCGGCCGGCGTCACGGCACTGGTAGTCGGCATGCAACCGCTGCTCACGGCATGTGGTGCAGGCTTCCTGCTCGGGGAACGGGTCTCGCCGCGGCAATGGCTGGGCCTGGTGCTCGGCTTTGCCGGCGTGGCACTGGTCGTGGCCAACAAACTCGGCAACGTGATGCTGGCCGCGATGCTGCTCCCGGCGGCCGTCGCGCTGCTCGGTATCACCCTCGGCACGCTTTATCAGAAGCGCTTCTGTCCGCATTTCGACCTGCGAACCGGTTCGGTGATTCAGTTCCTGCCGACAGCGGTGGTGACCGCACTGGCCGCGTGGACCAGTGAAAGCATGCACATCGAATGGACGCCACAATTCACCTTCGCCCTGCTGTGGTTGGTGCTGGTGCTCTCGTTCGGCGCGATCAGCCTGCTCAACGTCCTGATTCGCAGCGGCAGTGCGGTCAATGTCGCCAGCCTCTTCTATCTGACGCCTCCGAGCACAGCGATCATCGCCTGGCTGGTGTTCGGCGAAACGCTCGGCGGCGTGGCCCTGGCCGGGATGGTGTTGGCGGTAGGCGGTGTCTATCTGGCGCGGGCACCCGTCCGATGAGCGACACAGCCAAACCGGTGCGCATCCTCGGCATCGACCCCGGCTTGCGCATCACCGGCTTCGGTCTGATCGAGAAGACCGGAAACCGGCTGGCCTACCTGGCCAGCGGCTGTATCCGGACCAACATCAGGGACTCCCTGCCCGGCCGCCTGGGGACGATCTACTCCGGCCTGTGCGACCTGGTGGCGCAATACCGACCCGACCAGGCAGCAGCCGAGATCGTCTTCGTCAATGTCAATCCGCAATCCACGCTGTTGCTCGGTCAGGCGCGTGGCGCGGCGATCACCGCGCTGGTTTCCCGCGGACTCGACGTTGCCGAGTACACTGCACTGCAGGTCAAACAGGCCGTTGTCGGCAACGGTCATGCCGACAAGGTGCAGGTTCAGCACATGGTGCGCCGACTGCTGTGCCTGTCGGCGGACCCCAGCGCGGACGCCGCCGATGCGCTCGCCTGTGCGATTACGCACGCGCATGGCGGACAGGGGCTCGGACGGCTGGCAGACGTTGCTTTGCGCGTACGCAACGGCCGACTGATTGCCGTAAAAGCCCTGCGACAGTGAGCGAGAACAAACGATGATCTGCCGACTGACTGGAATCCTCCTCGAAAAAACCCCGCCACAAGTGGTGCTCGACGTACACGGCGTCGGCTATGAACTCGACGTGCCGATGAGCACGTTCTACAACCTGCCGGCGAACGGCGAAAAGCTCAGCTTGCTGACCCACTTCCTGGTCCGCGAAGACGGGCACTTCCTCTACGGTTTTGCCAGCGAGGCCGAGCGCTTCGCCTTTCGCCAGTTGCTGAAGATTTCGGGTGTCGGCGCGCGCATGGCGCTGTCGGTGCTCTCGGGGCTCTCGGTCAGCGATCTGGCCCAGGTGGTGGCCCGTCAGGAGGTCGGACGCCTGACCAGGGTGCCAGGCATTGGCATCAAGACCGCCGAACGCCTGCTGCTCGAACTCAAGGGAAAACTCGCCGACGCGCTGCCAACCACCAGCGTGTCTGCCGACGACGCGCACAATGACATCCTCAATGCGCTGCTGGCGCTAGGTTACAATGAGCGCGAAGCCGCTGCGGCGATGAAGCAATTGCCCGCCGACATCACCATCTCCGATGGCATCCGCCAGGCGCTCAAGCTGCTGTCAAGAGTCTGAGACGACAATGAACCCCGGCCACAAACAACTCATCCAGATCGCCCTGGTCGCGCTGCTGCTGATCGGCTGCATTGCCGTATTGCTGCCGTTCACCGGCACCCTGCTGTTCGCCATCGTCATCTGTGTCACCACCTTGCCGATCCGCAATCGCCTGCTGACCCTCTGCGGTGGCCGCAGCAACCTGGCCGCCCTGCTGGTGTCGATCCTGCTTCTGATGCTGCTGGTGGCGCCGATGGCCTTGCTGTCAGGGTCACTCGCCGACGGTGTCGAGATGGCGATACGCTATTTCAAGCCGCTGATGGAGGGTGGTTTGCCTGCCGACCCGCCGGCCTGGCTGGTGAGGCTGCCGATCATCGGCCGTGATGCCGCCGCCTATTGGCACGAGCTGATCGAGAGCCGGGAAGAGATGAATAATCTGCTGCACCAGTTTGTTGACCCGACCCGCAGGTTGGCGCTGAGTGCCGCCTCACTGCTGGCACAGGGCCTGATGCAACTGGTGCTGGTGATCTTCTTCGTCTTCTTCATCTTCCGCGACGCGCACATCTATGCCGAGGCACTGCACACCAGCAGCCGCGCACTCGCCGGCGACCTGGGCGAGCGCATGCTGGCGCTGGCCGAGGGAACGGTCACCGGGGTCATGGTCGGGATCGTCGGGACGGCGGCGGCACAGGCGATAGTGGCGATGATCGGGTTCATCATCGCCGGCGTTCCGGGGATCGTCATCCTGACCGTCGCGACGTTCTTCTTTTCGATGGTGCCGGTGGTCGGAGCGACGCTGATCTGGCTCGGTGCGGCTGTCTGGCTCTACCACGAAGGTCAGACCGGCTGGGCCCTGTTCATGGTGCTGTGGGGCATGTTCGGCATCAGCAGCGTCGATAACTTCATCAAACCGATCCTGATTTCGCGCACCGCCAGCCTGCCACTGCTGCTGATCGTGGTCGGTGTCTTTGGCGGCGTGCTGGTTTTTGGCTTCATTGGCCTGTTCCTCGGGCCAACGCTACTGGCCCTCGGTCAGGTCCTGATCCGCGAGTGGTTGGCGCATGCCCATTCGGATCCGTCGGCATCGCGAGCCACGGCCGGAAAGCACGCGTCACCATGATCGAGAACGACCGCCTAGCGACTGTTCCGGGGGAGCGGCTGATTTCGGCCGAAGCGAAATCCACGCAGGAAGAAGCGATTGAGCGCGCCCTGCGGCCTCGGCACCTGGCCGAATACGTCGGGCAGGCCAAGATTCGCGAGCAACTCGCGATCTTCATCGAGGCCGCCAGGAAGCGCAACGACACGCTCGATCACGTGCTCCTGTTCGGCCCGCCAGGGCTGGGGAAAACCACACTGGCGCACATCATCGCGACCGAAATGGGGGTCAACCTGCGTTCGACTTCAGGCCCGGTACTCGAACGCGCGGGCGACCTCGCCGCCATCCTGACCAACCTCGAACCCCGCGACGTACTGTTCATCGACGAGATCCACCGTCTCTCGCCGGTTGTCGAAGAGATTCTTTATCCGGCGCTCGAGGACTTTCAGATCGACATCATGATCGGTGAGGGTCCCGCGGCGCGCTCTGTCAAACTCGACCTGCCGCCCTTCACACTGGTCGGGGCGACGACCCGTGCCGGCATGTTGACCAATCCGCTGCGCGACCGCTTCGGGATCGTCTCGCGACTCGAGTTCTACACGCCCGAGGAACTGACACTGATCGTCACCCGCTCTTCGCAACTGCTCAAGGTGCCCACCGATGCCGGCGGCGCGCTGGAAATCGCCCGCCGTTCGCGCGGCACGCCACGCATCGCCAATCGCCTGCTGCGGCGAGTTCGCGATTTTGCCGAGGTACGGGCCGGCGGCTGCATCACGCCGGAGGTCGCGGATGCGGCGCTGTTGATGCTCGACGTCGATCACGGCGGACTCGACGTCATGGACCGCAAACTGTTGTTCGCCATCATCGACAAGTTCGGCGGTGGCCCGGTAGGCGTCGATAACCTCGCCGCCGCCATCGGCGAGGCGCGCGATACGATCGAGGATGTGCTCGAACCCTATCTGATCCAGCAGGGCTTCCTGCAACGTACGCCGCGCGGGCGCGTGGCGACGGCTGCCGTTTACCGCCACCTCGGCCTGGAGACGTCGACTGGCGAACCTCAGTCTGAGTTGTGGCGGACGCCCTGAGCCCCTGCACCAGACGGTCACAAACCCTTACATTTGCCACCAGATTGCTGCCTTAGAATCGGCCCCGGCCATGAAATACCCGCAGAAGCCCAGCGCGTTCACCCTTCCGGTGCGCATCTACTACGAAGACACCGATGCCGGGGGCGTCGTCTATTACGCCAATTACCTGAAATTTTTCGAGCGCTGCCGTACCGAATGGCTGCGCGAGATCGGCTATCGGCAGGCCGACCTGCTGCGCGATCCCGGAATCGCTTTCGTCGTTCGCAGCGTCCGGGTCGACTTTCTGAAACCGGCACGGCTCGACGATGAACTCGTCGTCGGTCTGGAAGTGGAGAAGATCAGCCGCGCGCAGTTATTTTTTCGGCAGCACATCCGGCGCGCCGATGTGCACAGCGAAGGCGGCTGGCAAGAACTGGTCAGCGGCAGCATCCACATCGTTTGCGTCAACTCGACGCTGATGAAAGCCACCTCGATTCCCGCATTTCTGCGTACCAAACTGGAAGCCCTGCAATGAATGTCTCGCAAGACCTTTCGATTCTGCACCTGATCCTCAACGCCAGTGCCGTGGTCCAGGCGGTCATGCTGTTGCTGGCCGGCGTCTCGTTCATGTCCTGGTACTACATCTTTCGCAAGTGGTTCACCGTCAAGGCGGCGCGCGCGCAGACCGAGCAGTTCGAGCGCGACTTCTGGAGCGGTGGCGACTTGAACAGCCTCTACCAGAGCGCGATCAACGACCGCCACAGCACCGGCAGCATGGAGCGCATCTTCGAGGCGGGCTTCCGTGAATTCACCAAGTTGCGCAGCCAGAAGAACCTCGACCCGAAAGATGTCATCGACGGCTCGCGACGCGCCATGCGCGCCACCTACCAGCGCGAGATGGACAGTATCGACTCGCATCTCGCCTTCCTCGCTTCGGTCGGCTCGGTGAGCCCCTACGTCGGCCTGTTCGGAACCGTCTGGGGAATCATGCATTCTTTCCGTGGCCTCTCGAACGTCGGGCAGGCGACGCTCGCCGCGGTTGCCCCCGGCATTGCCGAGGCCCTGGTCGCCACTGCCATCGGCCTGTTCGCGGCAATTCCGGCGGTAGTCGCCTACAACCGTTTTGCACACGAAATCGATCGGCTCTCGTCACGCTTCGAGTCGTTCATGGAGGAGTTTTCGAACATCCTTCAGCGGCAGATGAGGTAAGGCCATGCGTCCGCGTCGTCTGAAGAACGAAATCAATGTCGTTCCCTATATCGATGTCATGCTCGTGCTGCTGGTCATCTTCATGGTGACGGCACCGATGATGACCACCGGCACGATCGATGTGCCTTCGGTGGGCAAGGCTGCGCAGACACCTGCGGAAGCCCTGCGAGTTGACGTCGCCGCCGACGGCAAGCTGAGTCTGGTTCTCCCGGGGAAGTCCGAGGGCCGGCGCGTGCATCTCGGTGATCTGGGAGAAGCGGTCGTGGCGGCGCAGAAGACCCCCGAACAAGCGGTGCTCGTGGCCGGCGACAAGAAGGTCAACTATCAAGCGGTGATGGATGTGATGGCCGCGCTGCAAAAGGCGCAGGTCAAACGCATCGGCCTTCTCGTCGAGCAAAGCGGCCGGTGAGTTCCTGAACTGTGGAAGCTGTCGAACCCATCCTTCGGCCGCCGCAGGACGACCCGGCGAAGTGGCCTTCGCTGGCCCTCTCGGCGACCGTCCACTTGCTGCTCATTGCTGCGCTGTTCCTCGGTGTGCAGTGGAAGAGCACGCCGCCTAGCGCAGTCGAAGTCGAAGTCTGGCGTGCCGTCCCGGCTCCCACACCAGCGAGCCAACCCGAACCAAGACCGGAACCCCGGCCGGAGCCCAAAGCAGAACCAAAGTCCGCACCCAAAGCGGAGCCGAAACCCGAACCCAAGCCCGAACCCAAGCCCGAACCCAGACCGATTCCGAAACCGGCTCCCATTCCGGAGCCGAAGCCTGAACCCAGGCCGGTTGCCAAAGCGATGCCGAAACCCGAGCCGAAAGCGGAACCCAGGCCACCCATCAAGCCGGATATTCCCCTGAAGGAAGAGAAAAAGCCCAAGGAACCGCCGAAGAAGGAAGAACCCAGGGTCAAGGAGCCGCCGAAGAAAGACGAGCCTAAGCCGAAGGAAGCACCGCCAAAGAAGGAAACGCCGAAAAAGGAAGAACCCAAACCGAAGGAAACTCCGCGCAAGGAAGAACCGAAGACAAAGGAACCCGTGCGCAAGGAAGAACCCAAACCCCGGGAACCTGAACGAAAAGACGAGCCGAAGGCAAAGGAAGCGTCCCGGAAGGAAGATCCGCGTAAACCGGAAACGGATCCAAGGCCAAACCCGCGTGATGCCCTGGATCGTGAACTGAAGGAACTCAAACAGCAGAAGGCTGAGCAGAAAGCCGCAGAGGATAGGCGCGCGCGCGATGAAGCTCAGGAGCGTCTACGCAAGCAGTTGCAGACCGAGCAGGCGTCGGCCGAGAAAGCACGTGCGCAGTCGCTCGACGAGGAGGCGTACAAGCACAGAATTCGCCTCAAGGTTCGCAATAACGTGTCGTTGCCACCCGGCATCCAGGGTAACCCGAAGGCGGAGTTCGAAGTGACGCAGCTTCCCACCGGCGATGTGCTCGATGTCAGGCTACTCCGGTCGAGCGGGAACCCGGCGCTCGATGCTGCGGTCGAGCGAGCGATCCGCAAGTCGTCGCCGTTGCCCAAGCCGGCCCAACCCGAACTCTTCAAGCGTGTTCTCAACCTGTCGTATCGACCCCAGGACGACTAGCAAGGCACCACGGTTGTGCAACCATGGCCTCTGCTCACCACCGTGAACGCCCATCAAGTCGGCCTCTTTGCCGATTCCCGCGAACTCGTCGTCGGGATCTTCAAGAGCCAGGTCATGCCTGCAGCGTTCGGCATTCGGCAAGATCACGTTTCGTTACAAATCAAGCGCATTCAGAGACGATATAATCGCGCATTCTGTACTGGACTGCCCCATGCTTGGAATTGTGATCAAACTTCGTCGTTTCGGCCTCCTGGCCATCGGCGCGCTGGCCCTGCTGCAGGCTTCGGCGCACGCCCAACTGACCATTGAAATCACCGGTGCCGGCGCCAACCGAATCCCGGTGGCGATCGCCGATTTTGGCGGCGAGGCCAGCGCAGCACGCGTCGTTACGTCCGTCGTACGTGGCGACCTGGAACGTAGCGGCCTGTTCAGGATGATCGACCCTGGCGCAGCGGTCATGACCGAGGCGTCCGCCCCGGTCTACGAGGAGTGGAAGAGCCGGGGTGCCGACGCGCTGGCTGCCGGCAGCATCGGCGAAAGCACCGACGGTCGACGTGAGGCCCGTTTCCGGCTCTACGACGTCACCAAGCAGAGCGTGCTCGGCGGCTCCGCTTTCGTGACCTCGAAGCCGATGTTGCGTGCCGCCGGCCATCGCATTGCCGACATGATCTACGAAAAGCTGACCGGTGAACCCGGCATCTTTTCCACACGAGTCGCTTATGTGATCAGGGCCGGCGCCGCGCGTTACGAGTTGCACATCTCCGACGCCGACGGCCAGAACGCACAGGTGGCACTGATCTCGAAGGAGCCCATCATCTCGCCCTCCTGGTCACCCGAGGGCGGCCGTCTGGCCTATGTGTCTTTCGAAAACAAGAAGCCGGTGGTGTATGTGCATTCACTGGCCTCGGGAAAACGTATTGTCGTGGCCAACTTCAAGGGCTCTAATTCGGCGCCGGCGTGGTCGCCTGACGGGCGTAAGCTGGCGGTGGTGCTGAGCAAGGACGGCGGCTCGCAGATCTTCACGGTCAACGCCGATGGATCCGGCGTGCTACGCCTGACCACAGCCAATGCGATCAATACCGAACCCAACTTTTCTCCTGACGGACAATTCGTCTATTTCACGTCCGACCGTGGCGGCAGCCCGCAGATCTACCGAATTGCCGCCGGTGGCGGCGACGCGCAGCGAGTCAGCTTCGAGGGCAGCTATAACGTGACGCCGCGCCTTTCCCCGGACGGCAGGTCGATGGCCTTCATCAGCCGACGTGACGGCAGCTTCCGTCTTGCGGTGATGGACCTTGCCAGCCGGCAGGTACAGATCCTCACGGACTCGCACAAGGACGAATCACCGACTTTCTCACCGAACGGTCGAATGATCCTGATTGCCACCGAGGTCGGCGGCCGTGGCGTCCTGTCCGCAGTTTCGATCGATGGACGGATCAAGCAGCGCCTTTCGATTGCGGCGGGCGATGTTCGTGAACCGGCGTGGGGACCCCTCAACAAATGAAGAATCATTCCCATCACGAATCTTGTGCAGGAGAAACACCATGAAGCAACTCCTTATCCCGGCCGCCCTGGCTCTCATCATGGCCGCGTGCAGTTCGACGCCCGAGGGCAGCGACCCAGCCGCAGGCGCACCCGTCGAGAGCCGCGGCGGCGGGTCGTCGGTGACGACGGTGACCACGGGTGGAGTCGAGACCGGCCGGTTGCCGGCGGTGCTCACCGATCCGAAGAGCATCCTGTCCAGACGCAGCGTCTATTTTGACTACGACAGCTATGAGGTCAAAGCCGAGTACAAGGATCTGGTGACTGCGCATGCCAAGTTCCTGACTGAGAATCGCCAGTTCAAGGTGTTGATCCAGGGCAATACCGACGAGCGCGGCAGTCGCGAGTACAACCTGGCTCTGGGTCAGAAGCGCGCCGACGCCATCCGCAAGATGTTGGCTTTGCTCGGTGCCCGCGAGGAGCAACTCGAGTCGGTCAGCCTGGGCGAAGAGAAGCCGAAGAATGAAGGCCATAACGACGCTGCCTGGGCCGAGAACCGTCGCGGCGACATGCTCTACAACGGCGAGTTCTAGGGTGGCGGCAACGCCCATGGTATGCCGGTGGGGCATTGCGCGCGCTCTGGCGATCGCCTTTTCGCTTGCCGTACTGGCCGCGCATCAGGCACAGGCCGGCCTCTTCGATGACGAAGAAGCACGACGCCAGGTCAAGGATCTGTCGGTCAAGACCAACGAACGCCTCGACACTTTCGCCAAAGGACAAATCGAGCTGGCGAACCAGATACAGGCCCTGCGTGAAGAGAACTCGCGCCTGCGTGGTCAGGTCGAGACGCTGACCTACGAGCTGGAATCGACCAAGAAACGGCAGCAGGATTTCTACGTCGATCTCGACGGTCGCCTGCGCAAACTCGAGCCACAGGCCGCGGCGAACATTGAGGCAAGACCGGCGGAAGAGAGCAAGCCGGTGGTCGAGGCACCCAGAAAGGTCGTCAGCGATCCGGCGGCCGAGACCCGCGAATACGAAGCAGCGCTCAATCTGTTCAGGGCGAACAAGCTCAAGGAAGCGGCGGCGGCTTTCGAGACCTTTGCCAAAGCCCATCCGGAGAGCACGCTGACCCCAAGCGCACAATACTGGCTCGGCAACGCCCACTACGCGCTGCACGACTGCAAGAAGGCGATCGATGCACAGCGGGTAGTGGCCAACAAGTGGCCGGCGCACGCCAAGGCCCCTGATGCTCTGCTCAACATCGCCACCTGCCAGCAGGAACTCGCCGATGCGAAGGGAGCGAAGAGTACGCTCGAAGCCTTGCTGGCCAAGTACCCGGAAAGTGCCGCGGCTACCACCGCCAGGCAGAGACTGAAAAAGTAGGCGTTTGAAGGCCGCAGTCAGCACACCGTCGCTGAAGATCAGCGAGATATTTCTGTCCCTACAGGGCGAGAGTTCGCGGGTCGGCTTGCCGACGGTGTTTGTACGACTGACCGGCTGCCCGTTGCGCTGTGTCTGGTGTGACACCAGCTACGCCTTCAGCGGAGGCCGGATGATGTCGCTGCCCGAGATTCTCGCCGAAGTTGCGCAGCACGGCGTGCGTCATGTTTGCGTGACCGGCGGCGAGCCGCTAGCGCAGCCGTCGTGTCTGCCGTTGTTGAGCGAACTGAGTGATGCCGGCTATTCCGTATCCCTGGAAACTTCCGGTGCGCTCGACATCAGCGGCGTTGATGCCCGCGTTTCGCGGATCGTCGATCTCAAGGCTCCAGGCTCCGGAGAACTGGATCGCAATCGCTGGCCGAACCTGGCCCTGTTGAATGCCGATGATGAGCTCAAGTTCGTCCTCAAGGACCGCACCGACTACGAGTGGGCACGCCGGATGATCGTCGAGAAGCGTCTCGCTGATCTCTGCCGCGTGCTCTTTTCGCCGGTTGCCGGTGAGCTGTCGGCGACAACCCTGGCTGAGTGGATACTCGCCGATCACCTGCCGGTGCGTTTTCAGTTGCAACTCCACAAAGTGCTTTGGGGTAACATGCGCAGCAAGTAGAACTCCAACTCACCGAGGCAACTCCAGTGAACGACGAACGACGCCACTATTCCCGCATCGCCTTTGCTTCGCCAGCGCAACTGATTCTCGGTACCCAGGCGCTTGCGGTACAAGTGATGGACCTGTCCCTGAAGGGCGCGCTGCTGCGTCTCCCCGGTGACGCAGAGCTGCCGCTGGGAGTTGCGGCTGTCCTCTGCGTGCCACTGGACGAAATCGCCAATGAGATTCGCATGGAGGCTAAGGTCGCGCATGTCGAAGGGGCACGGGCAGGCCTGCTCTGCCACAGCATCGACATCGACAGCGTGACTCATCTGCGTCGGCTGGTTGAACTGAACCTCGGCAACGCCGATCTGCTGCAGCGAGAACTCTCGGCGCTGCTTTCCTCATAGAGGGCGGTCTGCCGGCTGTGGTGTCTGCGGGCATCCGCACCAGTCTTGACTTGTGCGCATCCTGCGCTATGCTGGGCGCTACTCCGCAGCATGTCATGCGTTAAATGAATGACTTCCGGCTTGCTTGGAAGACTCTGTGGCGTGCATGCCCGTCATCTTGAGGGGAGAAGGATGCTCGCAAGGCAAATCATCAGGCGATGCCTGTCGCTGCTGCCGGTGCTCTGGATGCTTGCGTATGCCGGCGCGGCAGGCAGTGCCCCGGCACTTGAGCAAGTCGCCGCCGGAGTCAACATAGACCCTGACCAGATCTCCGTTTCCGGTATCTCCTCGGGCGGATTCATGGCCCATCAGTTTCATGTCGCGCATTCCGATCACATCATGGGTGCCGGTATCGTTGCCGGCGGTCCTTATTACTGTGCGCACGGGACGATTCTGGATGCCGTCACCCGCTGCAGCCAGTTCGTCATGCTCGAATGCTCGGCGCTTGGGCTGGATGCACGGTGGTGCGGGAACTCCGACCTGACTCCAGGGAACAAGACCGAAATCGAACACGTAGCCCGCACCTCGTTTGCAGAAGCGAAGAAGCAGGAGGTTGAAGGGACGATCAGCAAGCTTGCCAACCTCAGGAACGGCAAGGTGTACCTGTTCAGCGGCGCGCACGACCATATCGTTCCACTGGGCGTGATGGACGCGCTCTTCCATTTCTACGCCGACACCGACAAGGGTGGCGTGGCTGCGGAAAACATGGCCTATCGCCGCACTTTTCCTGCCCGCCACACGATGGTCAGAGACAGTTTCGACAAGCCTGCAGGTGATGTGGTGGGGCCGTGCCCATTGCCGCCAGCCGATCCCCCTGCCAACGACAAGGACGCCTATATCGACGATTGCGAGGCGGTGGCCAAGGCGAGTGCGCTGAAAAATCACTGCCTCTGCCAGCCAGCTGCCGCAAGCGCGGCGGGAGCGCCCTGCCCACCGCGAGGCAAGGAAGCGATCTGCCGGGATCTCGCCGACGTGGACCTGGCGGGTGCAATCCTCAAGCGTATCTACGGCGTGCAAGCGCTCAAAGACGCGCGCGTGCCTGTAGCAGAGAGCGAGGTTCTGGCCTTCGACCAGCGACAGGTTTTCGGCAAGTTCTCCGATACGCCTTACAATGCCTTGCAGAACGCCTCGATGGCCAGAGAGGGCTACGTCTTCATCCCGAAGGCATGCAAGGACGGCCGGACGTGCAAGTTGCATGTCGCGTTCCACGGCTGCCGCCAGGGCGGGACGACCGATGGCAGAATCGGTCACTCCGGCAATCTTTTCGCGAAGTTTGCAGGTTACAACGAATGGGCCCAAGCCAATCAGATCATCGTGCTCTACCCCCAGATTCAGGCGCGTGGCGGTGCTTCCCCACTGACGCCACCGCTTAATCCTCGGGGATGCTGGGACTGGTGGGGGCAGAACTACACCCATACCGCGTACCACACACAGCACGGCTCTCAGATCAAGGCGGTGGCCCAGATGATCAACATTCTCGCCGGAGGAAAGAATCTGCTCGAGATCCCGGCCGAGTGAGGTGCCCAAGCAGGCTGACGACAATGACCTGGTGGACATAGGCGTCACGCCGTCTGCCTGGACCTGAAAGCTAATGGAGGACTGGAAAATGGCGGATGTTTCCCAACTACTCAGCGACTGGGGCAAGGCTGTCGCCAGCATGGACGTGACCAAGGGTACGGAGGGGCTACTTAAAGTCCTGGCAGGGCTGAAGGTACCCGGCGTCAACATGGACGCACTGGTGGCCATGCAACGGGACAACCTGGAAGCGTTGAGCGCCTCCAATCGCGCGGCGCTCGAAGGGATGAAAGCGATCGGCGAGTGGCAGGTGAAGATCCTGCACGCCACGCTGCAACAGCTCAATACCGCGATCGAAGGGTTGTCCCGCAGTGGTTCGCCGCAGGAACTCATCGCCGCTGAAACCGAACTCGCCAGAAAAGCTTTCGAGACGGCAGTCGGCGAAATGCGCGGGCTGGCCGAAATCGTGATCAGGGCAAATCAACAGGCCACTGACGCCATCGTCAAGCGCATCCCCGAGAGCCTGGAGGAAATCAAGGACGTGCTGAAGATTCCGTAGCTGCGGCCACGCCAAGGCGGCGTTTCCGGCGCTCGGTCTGTTATCTGGGGGCCGCCTGCAACCAATCGCGCCAGGGGTCGTCCGGCTTGAACAGCAGGACCCCCCCGACGCCCTTGTCGACGATCAGCACATCACCCGCCGCGAACAACGCACCGCTTGCTTTTGCTACTGCCACCGCGCACGGTTTATCGATCTCCTGGCGCTTGAGCACCGCCAGTTCCCTTCCACCCATCGATACGATGCGCAGGGAACCGGTGCTGGCACCCATGTAGTCGTTACTGAACTGGGTAATGACGAAACCCTCCTTGACCGTCTCGAAATCGTCAAAGAGGTGAAACGGGCCCGTATAGATCACCCGTGGCTCGCCGGCACTGCCGTCGTCGTTGATCGGCACGCTACCGAGCACGGCGGCCGGCGTGGTGTTACCCGAGTAATATAGCGTCTGACCCTTGACCTTCAATCCATTGGGTTTGCAGCCGGGTGGACGGCACCACAGTCCCGCTTTGGAACCGTCGCCGTCAGCGTCGGTAGGTACCCTGTAGATGCCGGTTGAGATGCTCGGCCCGCTGTTGGCGACAAAGAGTGACTCGCCGTCAGTACTGATGGCGATGCCGTTGGCCAGTATGTTTCCGGGAAGCCCGGCGACGAGTTCCGTAAAGGCCAGCGGCATCTGCCTGAGATCGCACCGGACGATCCAGGATTCGACGGGATAGGTCATTGCCGCGAGCGACAGGCGCAGCAAACCGGTCAGCGTTTGCTGCAGTTCATTGACATCGTCCATCAGGGCATTGAGCAGGGGATTGTTTCCCTGCATGACATGCGCACATGCCAGGTACAGATAATCGCCATGCGCCGCGATCCCGTTCTTCATGCAGCGCTTCGGCACCCCCTTGACGCGCACCGGAATACGCTTTTTGTCGCAGTCATCGTCGGAAGGCCCGAGCAGTTCATACACCCCCTCACGGCCAGTCACGAACAGTCGTTGCGTGCCCGAAAAAACGATGCTTTCGGCATTCGAAACATCACGGCACAAGGTTACGACAGGGCCGCTCAATGGCGGGGCTTGGGATACCAGGGCAGCGTACAGGGATATCATCACGGGTCCTCCGCATCGGTAACTGAACGCCACTGATCAGACCCGTGGCGGCGATTTGCCCAACTCCCGGCGGCCTTGCTTCCGGGTAGCCTGCCGCGCGTTTAGCAACGACCGCCACTCGCTCCTGTTGCCGTCAGGACGGAGTGTGTCCTGAAAGAGAGCTGCGCACTTGCAGCGTACGTCACACCGATTGCATTACTTGCCCACCTGCCAGCGGTGTCTGATGACCAAAGCACACGCTCGGCGCGTCACCAGCGCTCATGCAAACCAGCAATTGCATGTGGCGCCAGCCAGTGACACAACTTTTACGCCAAGAACAACCCATCACGCGTCGTAAAGCAGTATATTCGCCACCCCATGAGCACGCAACTTTCATCTCCGGCAAAGCCGGCCGTCGTCCTCCTCTCCGGTGGGCTCGACTCCGCAACCACGCTGGCGATCGCCCGCTCCGGCGGTTTCGCCTGTCATTGTCTGTCGATCGATTACGGACAGCGTCATCGCGTCGAACTCCGGGCCGCGGCGGCTGTTGCCGCAGCGCTCGGAGCCTGCGAGCACCGGACACTGTCGCTGCGGCTCGACGCCTTCGGTGGTTCGGCGCTGACCGACAGCCGCATCGCCGTCCCCGTCGACGGCGTGCAGCCGGGCATTCCGGTCACCTACGTGCCGGCACGCAATACCATCATGCTGTCTCTGGCTCTGGCCTGGGCCGAGGTGCTCGGGAGTGGAGACATCTTTGTCGGGGTCAATGCCATCGACTACTCGGGTTATCCCGACTGCCGCCCGGAGTACATCGCAGCCTTCGAGCAGATGGCCAACCTCGCCACCAAGGCTGCCGTCGAAGGCACCAGGCTGCACATTCACGCACCATTGAGCGCGCTCGACAAGGCCGGCATCATCCGGCGCGGCAGCGAACTCGGAGTGGACTACGGGCTGACGGTTTCGTGTTATCAGGCCGACGAGGACGGCCGCGCCTGCGGGGTCTGTGATTCGTGCCGACTGCGATGCGCCGGCTTCGTCGCCGCCGGCTTGACCGACCCGACACGCTACGCCTTCTGAACCAACGCTGTGGCGATGACTGACCGGTGTATGCCCGTACCGACAAGGGGGTTACAGTACGCCTCGCAGAGTGCGCGAAGGGTATGGCGTTCGCGCTTCTTCTGATCCGCCGCCGACTGCCTCCCTTACAGCAATTCTTCCAGCCGCAAGCGAATGATCGTGCCCCTGACCGCCGGCAGGGCCTCGATACCGGCAATAGCCGCGTCGATGTTTCGTTCGCGCGTCTTGTGGGTGAGCATGATGATGTCGGTTTGCTCCTCGCCTTCACCGGGCTCGCGCTGGATCATGGCGACGATCGAGATGCCGTCGTCGGCGAGAATGCGTGTCACGTCAGCGAGCACACCCGGGCGGTCTTCGACGCGCAGGCGCAGGTAGTAGCTGCTGACCACGTCGGCAATCGGCAGAATCGCCAGATCGACCATCGCGTCGGGCTGGAAGGCAAGATGCGGGACGCGGTGCTCGGGGTCGGCGGTATGCATGCGCGTTACATCGACGAGATCGGCGATGACCGCCGAGGCGGTGGGCTCGGCGCCGGCGCCCTTGCCGTAGTAGAGCGTTGCGCCGACGGCGTCGCCCTTGACCAGCACCGCGTTCATTGCACCCTCGACGTTGGCGATCAGGCGTTTGGCCGGGATCAGCGTCGGATGCACGCGCAGTTCGACGCCTTCGGCGGTCCGCTTGGTGATGCCGAGCAGCTTGATGCGGTAGCCGAGTTGTTCGGCATACTTGATGTCGGCGGCGTCAAGCTTGCTGATGCCTTCAATATGCGCCTTGTCGAAGCTCATCGAGTTCCCGAAGGCGATCGCCGACATGATCGACAGTTTGTGCGCGGCGTCAACGCCTTCGACGTCGAAAGTCGGGTCGGCTTCGGCATAGCCCAAACGCTGCGCTTCCTTGAGCACGGAGTCGAAAGACAGCCCCTGGTCGCGCATCTCGGAGAGGATGAAGTTTGTCGTACCGTTGATGATGCCGGCGATCCACTCGATGCGATTGGCGGTCAGGCCTTCGCGCAGCGCCTTGATGATCGGGATGCCGCCGGCGACGGCGGCTTCGAAGGCGACCATGACCCCCTTCTGTTGCGCAGCCGCAAAAATCTCGTTGCCGTGCTTCGCCAGCAAAGCCTTGTTGGCGGTCACCACGTGCTTGCCGTTGTCGATCGCCTGCAGCACGAGCTCCCTCGCGACACCGTAGCCACCGATCAGCTCGACGACGATGTCTACCTCCGGGTCGCTGACTACGGCAAAAGCGTCATCGCTCATTCTGCAGGCGCCACCCGTGAGCTGCCGAATCCGTTCGAGGTCCTTGTCGGCAACGATACTGATCCGAATCGGACGACCCGCGCGGCGGGTGATTTCCTCAGCGTTACGCATGAGTACCGAATAAGTACCGCCACCGACAGTGCCGATTCCGAGAAGTCCAACATTGATAGGTTTCATAGAGCAGTCACGAGTAAGGGTTGTGGAAAAGTAAACAGCGAGCACGGCCCAGCGCAGGGCGGATGCGTCGCGGCCTAGGTCGGCCGGGTTCCTGCTCGCTGGCGGTAGCCGGCGAGGAAACGTGCGATGCGCGCAATCGCGTCGCGAAGGTCGTCTTCATGCGGCAGGAAGACAAGGCGGAAGTGATCGGGATCCGGCCAGTTGAAGCCGCTGCCCTGAACCAGCAGCACACGCTCTTCCTGCAAAAGTTCGGCGATGAAATCCTGATCGTTGTCGATCGGGTAAACCTGCGGGTCAAGGCGCGGAAACATGTACAGGGCCGCCTTGGGTTTGACGCAGCTGACGCCGGGGATGGCGGTGATGAGTGCGTGCGCCAGGTCGCGCTGGCGGCACATCCGTCCCCCCGGGGCTACCAGATCGTCAATGCTCTGGTAGCCACCCAGGGCGGTCTGGATCGCATGTTGTGCCGGTACGTTGGCACACAGACGCATCGACGCGAGCATGTCCAGGCCCTCGATGTAGTCACGGGCCTCGCGCAGGTCGCCGGAGACGACCATCCAGCCGGCGCGGTAGCCACACGCGCGGTAGTTCTTCGACAGGCCGTTGAAGGTGATGGTCAGCACGTCCTGCGACAGCGAGGCAATCGCGGTGTGCGTGGCGCCATCGTAGAGCACCTTGTCGTACACCTCGTCGGCGTAGATGATCAGGTTGTGCGCGCGCGCGATGGCGACCATCTCGCGCAGCACGCTGTCCGGATACAGGGCGCCGGTCGGGTTGTTCGGATTGATTACCACCAGCGCACGCGTTCTCGGCGTGATTCGGGCGCGCAGATCGTCAAGGTCGGGCAGCCAGTCGTTGGCTTCATCGCAGAGGTAGTGGCGCGGCGTGCCGCTCGACAGGCTCACTGCCGCAGTCCACAAGGGGTAGTCGGGTGCCGGCACCAGCACCTCGTCGCCCACATTGAGCAGGGCGTTCATGGCCATCACGATCAGCTCCGAAACGCCATTGCCGATGTAGATGTCCTCGAGCGTGACGCCCTTGATGTGCTTCTGCTGCGTGTAATGCATCACTGCCTTGCGCGCGGAGAAGATTCCCTTCGAATCCGAGTAACCCGCCGCCGTCGGCAGATTGCGGATCATGTCGAGCTGGATTTCCTCCGGTGCCTCGAAGCCGAAGGCAGCAAGATTGCCGATATTGAGTTTGACGATGTGGTGGCCTTCATCCTCCATCTGTTTCGCCTTTTGCAGCACGGGGCCACGAATGTCATAGCAGACGTTGTCGAGCTTGTTCGATTTGAGTACCGGTTTCATCATCCTGGCCTAGAGCAGGCCGTCCTTCCTGAACATGTCCTTGATGCCGCGAATCGCCTGGCGCGTGCGCTCCTCGTTCTCGATCAGCGCGAAACGGACGTGGTCGTCGCCATACTCGCCGAAACCGACGCCGGGTGACACCGCAACTCTGGCTTCGTTGAGCAGCTTCTTGGCAAACTCCAGCGAGCCCATCTGTTGATAGGCAGTGGGGATTTTCGCCCAGATGTACATCGAGGCCTTCGGAATCTCGACCATCCAGCCGGCTTCGTGCAGCCCCTTGGCCAGTACGTTGCGACGACCCTGGTAGAGTTGTCGCACGTCCTCTACGCACTGCTGTGGGCCATCGAGCGCGATCACCGAGGCGACCTGGATCGGTGTGAAGGTGCCGTAGTCGTGATAGCTCTTGATGCGCACCAAGGCGTTGCACAGTTCCTGGTTGCCGACCATGTAGCCGACCCGCCAGCCGGCCATGTTGTAGCTCTTCGACATCGTAAAAAACTCGACGGCCACTTCGCGCGCACCCGCGACCTGCATGATCGACGGCGCCTGATAGCCATCGAAGGTGATGTCGGCGTAGGCCAGGTCGTGTACCACCAGAATGTCATGCTGCCTGGCCAGAGCCACGATGCGTTCGAAGAAGTCGAGGTCTACGCAGCGCGCCGTCGGATTGCTCGGAAACCCGAGAATCATCATTTTCGGCTTTGGAATCGACTCGCGGATGGCGCGTTGCACCTCGTCGAAGAAATCGACGTCCGGTGTCATGCGCACCGAGCGGATGTCGGCGCCGGCGATGATCGCCCCGTAGATGTGAATCGGGTAGGACGGATTGGGAACCAGCACGGTATCGCCGCGGTCCAGTGTGGCGAGCATCAGATGCGCGAGGCCCTCTTTCGAGCCGATGGTTACCACGGCTTCGGTTTCCGGGTCGAAGCTGACATCGTAGCGCCGTTGATACCAGTCGCAGATGGACTTGCGCAGGCGCGGAATGCCCTTGGAGATCGAATAACCGTGCGTGTTCTCGCGCAGCGCCGCTTCGACCAGCTTGTCGGTGATGTGCTGCGGCGTTGGGCCGTCCGGGTTGCCCATGCTCATGTCGATGATGTCTTCGCCGCGCCGCCGGGCGGCCATTTTCAACTCCGCGGTAATGCTGAAAACGTAGGGCGGCAAACGCTTGATGCGGGAAAACTCTCTCATGATCCAGGCTCGGCTAGTGGTCAACGCAGTGGGCGACACATCGAACGCCGTGCGGCGCAACGCGGCCATCAGGCTCGGTCAGCGTCTGAACGCGGTCGACAAAAAAGCTATAATCCTACTTTAACGTCCTGTGCACCGCAATTTTCATGAAACTGCAGCTCGAAAACACCGATGGCCTGAACACCTTCACCGCCTACGGCGAGGGCTATGTCAGTGTCAATGGCATCCGCCACAACTGTAACCTGGCGGTGCTGCCTGATCGTCTGCTGCCGAACTGGACGCTGGCCACCTTCGAAACGCTGGGCGCCGCGGACCTAGAACTGCTCGCCTCTCTGGACGCTGAAATCATCCTGCTGGGGACCGGTAAACAGTTGCGCTTCCCGAGCCCGGAGTTGCTGCGACCGTTGGTCCAGGCACAGAAGGGGCTTGAAGTGATGGATCTGCCGGCAGCCTGTCGCACTTACAACATCCTGATCGGCGAAGGGCGTAAAGTCGCTGCCGGGTTGCTCCTTGTCTGAGCGCTGTCGAGGGGCGCTGACGCGTCGCTTACGGTAAATGAAGCGTATCGCCCTCAAGATCGACGTCGACACCTGTCGTGGCACGCAGTTCGGTGTCCCGGCACTGATCGATTTGTTGCAGCGAAACGATGCGTCGGGCAGCTTCTTTTTCTCCCTCGGTCCCGACACCAGTGGTCGCGAAGCCCGTTCCTTCTCGCCGAGCCGCCACTACGATTTCGTTACCCACCTCTATGGACTGTTCTTGCCAGCCCCTGATATTGGCGCCCGCCACGCAGATAACATGCGCCAGGCACGAGATGCGGGTTTTGAAGTGGCAATTCACGCCTGGAATCGCGTCCGCTGGGAAAGCGCGGTGATGACCGCCGAGAACGCCTGGATTGAAGCCGAAATGGCGCAGGCGTATCGTCGTTACGAGGACATTTTCGCCAACCCCCCGCACGCGCACGCGGCTTCCGGGTGGCGGATGAATCGTCATGCGCTGCGTCTGACGCAACGGCTGGGCTTTTGTTACGCCAGCGATTGTCGCGGGAAGTTTCCTTTCATCCCGGTTATCGATGGGGAAATCGTGCTTTGCCCGCAACTTCCGACGACACTGCCGACGCTAGACGAACTGCTGGCCACCGGCACGCCCTCCGTTGACCAGGCCGTCGATCGACTCGTCGAAGAATCCACCAGGGTCGATGGTGACCACGTATTCACCCTGCGGGCTGAGCTTGAAGGGATGCAGTACAGCGCCACGCTTGAACGCCTGCTCGTCGAGTGGCGGTGCCGCGGCTATCAACTGGTCGCCTTGCGCGACCTGCTGGCGTCGCGCAACATCACGACCTTGCCGCGCCATACGCTTGGCTTCGCTGAAATCCCGGGCCGAACGGGATCACGCATGGTCCAGGGGCGCGCGTTCCTCCAGGACTGAACGAAAAAAGAGGGCGGGTTCCGCACCGCCCTCGCTTGCAGACTGCGACCAGGAATCCCGGTCAGTCGCGATCGCCGCTGAAGAACATCAACAGGTTGAGCAGGCTGACGAAGACATTGTAGATGTCGAGATAGACCGCCAGCGTTGCTGAAATGTAGTTATCCTCGCCACCGTTGACGATCCGGCTGATGTCATAAAGGATGTAGGCGGAGAAGACCATCACGGCAATCGCCGAGATGGTCAGCGACAAGGCCGGAATCTGGAAGAAGGCATTGGCCAGCGCTGCCAGCAGGACGACGATCATGCCGATGAACAGGAACTTGCCCAGGAAGCTGAAATCCTTCCTGGTCACCGTGGCTACGCCGGCGAGTGAGAAGAAGATCAGCCCGGTACCACCTGCCGCCATGGCAATCAGCGAACCACCGTTGCTGAAGCCGAGCGCCACCTGCAGAATGCGCGACAGCATCAGACCCATAAAGAAGGTAAAGCCGAGCAACAGGACCACGCCCATGCCACTGTTTTTGGTGCGCTCGATGCCCCACATGAAGCCGAATGCGATCGTAAGGAAGAGCAGGAAAGACATCAGCGGGCTGCCGGACAAGAAGGCAAACTGCATCTGTACACCGACAAGTGCGCCAAGCACGGTTGGCAGCATGGTCAAGGCAAGCAGCATGAAGGTATTGCGCAGGACCTTGTTCTGCTGCAGTGCCAACTCGCCGCTGGCCTGGCCCGTCATCTGAAACTGGGGTTGCATACTGTTCTCCTGTATGTGAAATTACAATTACGGCGCTAAGACTAGCCAAATAAGGCGAAAGTTTCAATGCTCAAGGTGTCACGGGACGTAACGCTGCGCTCTCGGCGATGGGGCGGCGACGGCAGCGTGCTATCATTCAGTTCACTCAAGATCCTGAGCCGCACTGGCGACTGTAAGAACGGGCCTTGGTGAAGCTGCAGGAAGCGTGGCAGAGTGGTCGATTGCACCGGTCTTGAAAACCGGCGACGGGCAACCGTCCGTGAGTTCGAATCTCACCGCTTCCGCCAATTGAAAACAAGCGCTTGCGCTAAGCGTGTGCAACTGGATCTGCGGATGTGTGCCGCAGGCACACAGAAAGATGTTCGTTATGAACTGACGATCTGTGTCGAAGCTGCATGGAAGATGAGGGTAGGCCCCTCGGGGTCGGCTTTCAGGAGCGGGCCTCAAACCACCCCAAGCTGCTGCGGTCAAGAGTCGTGTCGAATGGTGTCGGTGAGTCCAGGTCAAGCGCGTTCCTGATCTTGTGGCTCATGTCGGCCTTGCCCTTGGGCCTCCCCACGCAACTCCAGTGAGCGTTTTCCGGGGTAAGATATGCGCATGGTGGACATTCCTGTGCAATCCCCGCGACCCAGGCTGGTGCGCGTGCTCATGGCTCGGCCCCGGCTACTCACCTGTGCACTGATCGGGGTGATGACGGCATTTCTACTTCCGCGTTCGCTGGCGCTGCACGGCAACACGCGTGCGATCATCGGCTGGAACGTCGGGGCGTGTCTTTACATGCTGCTCGCGGTGTGGATGATGTTCCGATCGACCCACGAGAGAATCCGGGCACGGGCGCTGCAGCAGGACGAAGGGCGAATCGTGGTTCTCTCGTTGGTCGTCGCGGCGGCGATCGTGGGGCTTGCAGCGATCGTCGTCGAGCTCGGGATAGCGCAGAACACTCAGGAGGCGCTGCGTTTTGCCCATGTCGGCCTGGCAGCGCTGACCATCGTCTCCTGCTGGGCGTTTACGCAGGTAATGTTCGCGCTGCACTACGCGCACGATTATTACGCTGCGCAGGCGCGGGGCAATCCCGGTGGCCTCGACTTTCCAGGCGGCCATGCGCCGGACTACGGAGACTTTCTCTATTTCGCCTGTGTGATCGGCACTTCCGGTCAAACCGCCGATGTCAGCCTGAGCAGCCGCTCAATGCGCCGAACCGGACTGGTGCACTGTGTCCTGGCTTTTTTCTTCAACACCACGATCCTGGCGTTGACGATCAACATCGCTTCCGGCCTGCTCTGAACGTACGCCCCCTTGCTTTCGCGTTCAACGCGGCGGTCACAGAGCGATACATCGCCTTACACTTGTCTTGACATCCCTTGCGTAGACGACGGCGTTATTCGGCACAAGGCGCTGCAATGACGCAGTGTCCGAAACCAAATCAAACAAGATTGCCCAAGGAGATTCAAAATGACGAAGACTGTGATCGCTCTGGTTGTTGCTGCTGGCTTTGCTTCCGCCGCTTTTGCCCAGGGTAATACGCCTGCTGCTCCGACGACATCCGTCGCCCCGGCGACCAAGGTGACGGCCCCGGCGGCTGCCGACAAGAAGGTGGAAGCGCCGAAGACCACCGAGACGGTGAAGGCCGAAGCCGCCCACCCGACGACCGCAGCTGTCGCCAAGACCGACGTCAAGGCTGAAGCCAGGCCCGAAGTCAAGGGGGAAAAGCAGGCGCACCAGGCACATCCGGCGAAGCATGTTGCGAAGCCCGCGAAGACCGACAGCAAGCCTGAAGCCAAGGCTGAAACCAAGCCGGAGGTCAAGGCCGAGGTCAAGACGGAAGTCAAGCCCATCGCTGCGGTTGCCGCGGTCAAATAATCCGCCTCTCAGGATGCCGGAAACCCTCAGGTTCGCCCCTGGGGTTTTTTTTGTTGCAGGCCGGCTGCAGAGCACCATCGCCCGCTGCGCAGGCCCTGTTGGGCGACCGAAAGTCCTCGCGTCAGCGACCGCCACCGCTGCCACCCTTGTCCCAGCCATAGCGGGTGGTGCGCTGCCAGCGTGTTTGCGGCTGACGCAGCGCATTGTCGACCGTCGACGGGCGTCGCGGGGCGACGGATTTCGGGGCGGGGGTGGATGGCTTGCCGGGGCGTGTCGGATTGCGGGTCATCTGGCGAGCCTCCATCGATGAATGTTCTGTACGGCCTGGTAAGCCCGTTGGTGTCCGGTCTCCAGCCCTGGTCGCGCGATGCCCTGAACCGTGCCGTGCGCCGGGGGGTGCGCGGGGCTGTGGTAGACTTCACGGCCATCTTAACACCCCAGAGGCGGCCATGTCCGGCAACACCATCGGCACCCTGTTTGCCGTGACTTCGTTTGGTGAGTCACACGGTCCGGCGATCGGCTGTGTGGTCGATGGCTGCCCACCCGGCCTGATGATCAGCGTGGCGGACATCCAGTGCGAGCTCGACCGCCGCAAGCCGGGGACCTCGCGGCATGTAACGCAACGGCGCGAACCCGACGCGGTCGAGATCCTTTCCGGCGTTTTCGAGGGCCGCACGACGGGCGCGCCGATCGCCCTGCTGATCCGCAATCAGGATCAGCGCAGCAAGGACTACGGCAATCTTGCCGAGACTTTTCGGCCCGGACACGCGGATTACGTCTATACCCGCAAGTACGGCTTTCGTGACCATCGCGGCGGCGGCCGCTCCTCGGCGCGTGAAACGGCGGTGCGTGTGGCGGCCGGGTCGATCGCCCGCAAATGGCTGGCCGAGCGCTACGGGGTCGGCATCCGGGGCTGGATGAGCCAGCTCGGTCCGATCGAGATTCCGTTCGTCGACGCGGCCGAAATCGACGGCAATCCTTTTTTCGCCCCGAACGCGGCGATCGTGCCGCAACTGGAGGAGTACATGGACCGTCTGCGCAAGTCTGGCGATTCGGTGGGTGCGAAGATCACGGTGACGGCCAACGGCGTGCCGGCGGGCTGGGGCGAGCCGGTCTATGGTCGTCTCGATGCAGAGATCGCCTATGCAATGATGAGCATCAACGCCGTCAAGGGCGTCGAGATCGGGGCCGGCTTTGCCTGCGTTGCCCAGAAGGGCAGTGAACATGGTGACGAGATGACGCCGCAGGGTTTCCTCAGCAACCATGCCGGAGGCGTGCTTGGCGGCATCTCCAGCGGCCAGGAAGTGATCGTGAACCTGGCCATCAAGCCGACTTCTAGCATCCGCCTGCCGCGCCGCACGGTGACGCTCGACGGACAGGTTGCTATGGTCGAAACGCACGGTCGACACGACCCCTGCGTGGGCATCCGCGCGACGCCGATCGCCGAGGCGATGCTGGCCCTGGTGTTGATCGATCAGGCCTTGCGACATCGTGCCCAGTGCGCCGATGTGTCGAGCAACAACCCACCCATTCCGGGTAAGGTGGCAGGATGACGGGTGGCCTTGCCAATGGTTATAATCGCGCGGTCCGGTCGCGCATAGGGCGGGCCGGGATTTGCCAGAGGCCACGATCATGCAAGTTGAGCATCACGATCTTCACCATGAGTTCCCTGAATACCTCGATTTCATTCACGCGCTGCAAGCGTCGAGCGAGCAGTTCGGCCACTTGTATGATCAATACCAGAACCTGACCAGGGAAGTCGAACGTCTCGAGGAGGAAGACCTGCCGGTCGACGACTTCACGATCGAAAACATGAAGAAACATCGGGTGTGGCTGAAAGACCAGATGTACCGGATGCTGGTGGCGCACAAGAGCGGCGGCTGAGCCGTTCGTCACCCGGCGGGGTCGGGTGCATCCGGTAGAATTGCCGGATGCATGCTCTGCCCTACTGGCGCCTCTCCGGGTACTATTTCTTCTATTTCGCCTTCATCGGCGCGTTTTCACCGTATTTCGGGCTTTATCTCCAGTCCTTGTCGTTTTCGGCCTGGGATATCGGTCTGTTGATGTCGCAGATGCAGTTGATGCGGCTATTCGCCCCTTATCTGTGGGGTGCGCTTGCTGATCGGCTGGCGCAGCGGGTGGCTGTCGTCCGTCTGGCGGGCCTGCTCAGCCTGCTGGGTTTCTCGACCTTTTTCGTCGTCAGCGGCTTCGGGCCGATGCTGATGGCCATGGCCCTCCTGGCGTTCTTCTGGAGCGCTGCGCTGCCGCTGGTCGAAACCCTGACCTTCGATCATCTGCGCGCCGAGCCGGCGCGTTACAGTCGCATCCGGCTGTGGGGTTCGATCGGTTTCATTACTGCGGTGATGGGTACCGGCGCGCTGCTCGACCGTGTGCCCCTGCCCGGTTTGTTGTGGGTGATCGTCGGCACGCTCGGCGGTATCCTGGTTTACGCTTGGGTGGTTCCCGAGGCGCTGCCGTCGGAGTCGGCCGAGGCGCATCTGCCGGTGGCCACGATCATCCGTCAAGCGCGCGTCAGAGCGCTGTTCACCGCGTGTTTTGCGATGTCGGCGGCGCACGGCGCCTTGTACGTCTTCTACTCGATCCACCTTTCCGATCATCACTACAGCAAATTCCTGGTCGGTTGCCTGTGGTCGCTCGGCGTTGTCGCCGAGATCGTGGTGTTCTTCTTCATGGCCGGGCTGTTGCGCCGGTTTGGTTTGCGTACCCTGCTGCTGGTCAGCTTTGCCGCTGCCGTGCTGCGCTTCCTGTTGATCGCTTGGGGCGCCGATTGGCTGTCGGTGATGATCTTCGCGCAGTTGTTGCACGGGCTGACCTTTGGCGCCTATCATGCCGCTGCCATCGCTGCCGTCAACCGCTGGTTCCCTGGTCATTGCCAGGCGCGTGGGCAGGCTCTGTATTCGAGCCTGTCGTTCGGCGCCGGCGGCCTGGTCGGCAGCCTGCTCAGCGGCTGGACCTGGGGTGCCTGGGGCGCGGCCCCGACCTATGCCATCAGTTCGGCCTTCGCGCTGGTGGGACTCGTTGTCGTCGCCGCGTGGGTGAAGAAGTCTGACCTGGACGCATGCGCTGGCGCTGACAGTGTTGATCGCGGTGTGACATAATCCAGCCGTTCATGTTGCCCGCCGGGGGCGAACTTCGCAGGATATCGATCGATGTCGCAGACCTTATACGAGAAGCTTTGGCAGGACCATGTCGTCCATCAGCAAGCGGATGGGACCGCACTGATCTATATCGACCGCCATCTGGTGCACGAAGTGACCAGCCCGCAGGCCTTCGAAGGTCTCAAGCTGGCTGGCCGCAAGCCTTGGCGGGTGTCCTCGATCGTCGCCACGGCCGACCACAACACACCCACCGACCACTGGGACCGGGGCATCGAGGATCCGGTGTCGCGTCTGCAGGTCGAGACACTCGATGCCAATATCCGTGAAGTCGGTGCGCTGGCTTATTTCCCGTTCCGGGACCCGCGCCAGGGCATCGTGCATGTTGTCGGCCCGGAAAGCGGTGCGACGTTGCCGGGCATGACCGTCGTCTGCGGGGACTCGCATACCAGTACGCACGGCGCTTTCGCGTGCATGGCGCACGGCATCGGCACGTCCGAGGTCGAACACGTGCTGGCCACGCAGTGCCTGCTGCAGAAGCGGTCGAAGACGATGCTTCTGCAGGTCGATGGAGTTCTCGGCAAAGGCGTGACGGCGAAGGACGTGGCGCTGGCCATCATCGGCCGCATCGGTACCGCCGGTGGTACGGGTTATGCAATCGAGTTTGCCGGCAGTGCGATTCGCGGCTTGTCGATGGAGGGGCGGATGACGCTCTGCAACATGGCCATCGAAGCGGGCGCCCGCCTGGGTCTAGTGGCCGTCGATGAGGTGACGATCGACTACCTGCGCGGCCGTCCGTTCGCTCCGCAGGGCGAGCAGTGGGAGCGTGCCGTCGTGGCCTGGCGCCGGTTGCACAGCGATCCCGACGCCCACTTTGATGGTGTCGTCGAACTGTCGGCCGCAGACATCAGGCCGCAGGTGACCTGGGGCACCTCGCCGGAGATGGTGGTGCCGGTCGATTCCTGCGTCCCCGACCCGGCCAGTGAGCAGGATCCGACGCGGCGCGAAGGCATGCAGCGTGCACTGCACTACATGGGGCTGCGCCCGAACCTGCCGATCCGGGAGATCTGGCTCGACAAGATCTTCATCGGTTCGTGCACCAACTCGCGGATAGAGGATCTGCGGGCTGCCGCCGGGATTGTCAGGGGCCGGAAGGTGGCCGGCAACATCCGGCAGGCCCTGGTCGTTCCGGGCTCTGGCCTGGTCAAGCAACAGGCCGAAAGCGAGGGACTGGACCAGGTTTTCCTCGCTGCCGGCTTCGAGTGGCGCGAGCCGGGCTGTTCGATGTGTCTGGCGATGAATGCCGACCGCCTCGAACCCGGAGAGCGTTGTGCTGCGACCTCGAATCGTAATTTTGAAGGACGACAGGGGGCTGGCGGACGGACTCACCTCGTCAGTCCTGAAATGGCTGCCGCCGCGGCGATTGCCGGGCACTTCTGCGATGTCGCGGAGTGGCTCTAGGGTGCAGGAGAAGACATGAAGCCATCGACGTTGATGCTGATGCTTGTTCTGGCGGCGCTGTCGCTGCCGGCGTGCAATACCATGCATGGCCTGGGCAAGGATATCCAGAAGGGTGGCCAGGCCATCGAGAGGGCGGCCAGCTGAAGCGGCCCTGAGAAAGGATAAGTATGGACAAGTTCATTCGCCTTGAGGGACTCGTGGCGCCGCTCGACCGGGCCAACGTGGATACCGACGCGATCATTCCCAAGCAGTTTCTGAAGTCGATCAAGCGTTCGGGCTTTGGCCCCAACCTGTTCGACGAGTGGCGCTATCTCGATGTCGGCGAACCCGGGCAGGACAATTCGCGGCGACCACTCAATCCGGACTTCGTTCTCAACCAGCCGCGCTATCAGGGGGCGCAGATTCTCCTGGCGCGCAAGAACTTCGGCTGCGGCAGTTCGCGCGAACACGCGCCCTGGGCCTTGCTCGACTTCGGTTTTCGCGCAGTGCTTGCCGAGAGTTTTGCCGACATCTTCTTCAACAACTGCTTCAAGAACGGTGTCTTGCCGATCGTCCTGCCGGCAGCCGAGATCGATGCGTTGTTTGCGCTGGTCGGGGCGATGCCGGGTTATCGGCTGCTGATTGATCTCGAGCGGCAGCAGGTCATTTGCCCCGATGGCCGGGCCTTGCCGTTTACCGTCGATGCTTTCCGAAAGGAATGCCTGCTCAACGGTTGGGACGATATCGGGCTGACCCTGCGCCATGCTGATCTGATCAAGGCCTTTGAGGACCGGCGGCGCATCGAGCAGCCCTGGTTGTTTGCCTGAGGGAGCGAAAATGAAGATCTGCATTCTCCCCGGCGACGGTATCGGCCCGGAAATCATGGCCGAAGCGGTGCGCGTATTACTGGCGCTTGACCTGCGCTGTGAACTGGAAGAAGCGCTGCTCGGCGGCTGCGCGGTCGATGCCACTGGTGAGCCTTACCCGGAGGCCACGCAGCGCCTCGCCAGGGCCGCCGACGCGGTCCTGCTCGGCGCCGTCGGCGGCCCGCAGTGGGACAACCTGCCACGCGCGCAGCGTCCCGAACGCGGTCTGCTCGGCATTCGCCAGCAACTTGGCCTGTTTGCCAACCTGCGCCCAGCGATCCTTTATTCAGAACTGGCCAATGCTTCGACGCTCAAACCGGAGGTGGTGGCCGGGCTCGACATCCTGATCGTCCGCGAGTTGACCGGGGATATCTATTTCGGCCAGCCGCGCGGTATTGAAATGCGCACGGTCGATGGTCACCAGGAGCGCTTCGGCTTCAATACCATGCACTACAGCGAAAGCGAGATTCGCCGTATTGTGCGCGTTGCTTTCGTAGCGGCCCGCAAGCGCAAACGTAAGCTGTGCTCGGTCGACAAGATGAATGTGCTCGAGACGACCCAGCTGTGGCGTGACGTGGCCAACGAAACGGCCGCAGAATATCCGGATGTCGAGCTCAGCCACCTGCTGGTCGACAATGCGGCGATGCAACTGGTGCGCAATCCGAAGCAGTTCGACGTGCTGGTCACCGGCAACCTGTTCGGAGACATCCTGTCTGACGAAGCGGCGATGCTCACCGGCTCGATCGGCATGCTGCCGTCGGCCTCGCTGGATGCCGACAACAAAGGTCTGTACGAGCCTTGTCACGGTTCCGCTCCGGACATTGCCGGTCGGGGGCTGGCCAATCCGTTGGCCACTATCCTTTCGGTGGCGATGATGTTGCGCTACACGTTTGCGCAGGAGGATGCCGCCTTGCGCATCGAGAACGCCGTCAGGAAAGTGCTGGCGCTGGGCTATCGGACGGCCGACATCTACGAGCCGGGGACGCAGAAGCTGGGTACCCGTGCCATGGGTGACGCAGTGCTGGCGGCACTTTGAATCGGGTTAGGGAAAAAGGTAAGAACATGATGAAGCTTGGTCTGGTCGGTTGGCGGGGCATGGTGGGCTCGGTGCTGATGCAGCGGATGGTCGAAGAGGGGGATTTCGAGCACGTCGAGCCGCTCTATTTTTCGACCTCGGCAGTCGGCGGCAAGGCGCCGCTGCTGGCTGGCAAGGAGGCCGCGCCGCTACAGGACGCGATGTCGATCGAGGCCCTGAGCCGGATGGATATCGTCATCACCTGTCAGGGCGGCGACTATACCAGGGAGGTCTTCCCCCGCCTGCGTGCCGCCGGCTGGCGAGGACACTGGATTGACGCCGCTTCGACCCTGCGCATGCACGACGACGCCGTGATCATCCTCGACCCGGTGAACCTTGAGGTCATCAGGGATGCGCTGGCCAGAGGCGGCCGCAACTGGATCGGCGGCAACTGCACGGTTTCGCTGATGCTGATGGGGCTTGGCGGCCTGTTCCGGCACGACCTGGTCGAATGGATCAGCGCCATGACCTATCAGGCCGCATCGGGAGCCGGGGCGCAGAACATGCGTGAACTGCTGCAGCAGATGGGGACGCTGCACGACGCGGTGAAGGCTGAACTGGCCGAACCGGCTTCGGCAATCCTCGAGATCGACCGCAAGGTTGCCGAAAGCATGCGTTCAGCGGCCTTTCCGTCCACTCATTTCCGCAACACGGCGCTGGCCGGAAGCGTCATTCCCTGGATCGATGCCGAGGTCGAGGGCGGTCAGTCCAAGGAGGAGTGGAAGGGCGGCGCCGAGTGCAACAAGATTCTCGGGCTGCCCGCGTTTCGCACCCCCGGGAGCATTCCGGTCGATGGCCTGTGCGTGCGTGTCGGCGCGATGCGCTGCCATTCGCAGGCCCTGACCATCAAGCTCAGGCGGGACGTTCCTCTGGCCGACCTTGAGGAGATCATCGCGCAGACCAACCCCTGGGTGAAGGTGGTGCCGAATCAACGCGAGGCCAGCGAGCGCGAACTGACGCCGGCGGCCGTCACCGGCACTCTCTCGGTCCCGGTGGGCCGTTTGCACAAGCTGGCGATGGGGCCGGAGTACCTTGGTGCGTTTACTGTCGGTGACCAACTCCTGTGGGGAGCGGCCGAACCCCTGCGCCGTATGCTTCGGATTCTGATAGATAACTGAATGATGGAGAAAAAACCGGGCTTGTGCGACCGGTTTCCGGGGTGCAGCCGGCTGCCGCTACCGCCGCATGTTTAGCTTGCATGGCTAACTTCATGATGTTATTTTAATAATCCCGATTTCGACGCTCAAGGTGGCGCCGTGGCCAAGAAAACAAATCACACAGCAAGCAATCTCAGACTGCGGACCTCGGTATTGGCGGTGGCGTCGGCTCTGACGCTCACGGCTTTGCCTGTGGCTACCGAGGCTGCCGGGCTCGGCAAGGTGAACGTCTTTTCGGCGCTGGGACAACCCTTGCGCGCGGAACTGGAAGTCTTTGCGACCCGCGAAGAACTTGCCGGGATGAAAGCCCAGCTTGCTTCGCAGGACGCCTTCAAACAAGCGGGTGTGGACTTCGCGCCGACCTTGTCGGGGATTACGCTGGCCGTTGATAAGCGCCCGAATGGTCAGGCGATCATCAGGTTGACCTCGACCAAGCCGATCAACGATCCGTTCGTCGATCTACTGCTTGAACTCAACTGGCCGACCGGCCGCTTGATTCGTGAATACACCTTCCTGCTCGATCCCCCCGAGTTCACCGGCAAGGCGACAGCGGCCGCGGCGCCTGCCATCGCCAGGCCAGTGGCTGTAGCGCGACAGACCGTCGACACGCGCCCGCTGGAGGACAAGCCGGCCAGGCCCGCGCCGTACCGTGGCCGGGCCAGTGAATCGGTGCAGAAACCCATGGACGGGGGCAGTTCCTACGAGGTCAAGCGCGGTGAAACACTGGGCAAGATCGCCAGCGAACTGCGACCTGAGGGAGTGTCTCTCGACCAGATGCTGCTGGCCCTTTTTCGGGCGAATCAGGACGCCTTTGACCACGGCAACATCAATCGCCTGAAGGCAGGCAAGATTCTTTCGGTTCCGGACAAAGCGGCACTTGAGTCGATTCCGCGGGAAGAAGCGAAGACGGTGATTGCCGCTCAGTCGTCGGACTGGGGGGCTTACCGTCGCAAGCTCGCCGGTGTGGCCGGCGATTTGCCGAGCCGGGAGGAGGTGCCACGGCAGCAGGCCGCCGGCAGGATCACCACCAGGGTGGAAGACCGGGCAGGCCCGTCCAGCGAACCCAAGGATCAACTCAAGGTATCGAAAACCGACCTTGCCGGCGCCAAACCATTGCCCGCATCGAGGCGAACCGACGAAGACCTGATCGCCAAGGAAAAGGCGCTCAAGGATGCCAATGAACGTCTGGCGAGCCTTGAGCGGAACGTGGCCGAACTGCAGCGACTGGTTGAGCTCAAGAGCCAGACACTGGCCGATCTGGAGAGACAGTCCGCTGGTAAAGTCACGCCGCCCGTCGAAGCCAGGAAATCGCCGGAAGACCCACGTCCGGCAAACCTTGCCGCGGCCCCTTTACCGGCGTCGACGGCCAGTGCCGTGCCTGCCCCGGTCAAGGCAGAACCTCCTCCTGCGGCTGCCGCAGGGGTGGCCGTCGCCAAGCCCGCCGACCAGCCGACCGATGTCAAGCCGGTGGAAGCGCCTGCCAAGCCCGAGGAAGTCAAGCCTGAAGTCAGGGTCGAGGTGGCGCCGCCTGCGCCACCACCGCAGCCGGCCGAACTGCCAAAGCCCAAGCCGGTGGTGGTCACGCCGCCAGAAGAGCCGGGTTTCATCGAAGACGTACTGGGAAGTACGGCCTTCCTGGCCGGAGGTGGAGCCATCGTGGCTCTGCTCGCTGCCTACTGGCTTGCCAAACGTCGTCGTCCGAGCGACGCCGAGGTGCCGTTGGGTGCGACCAGTACACTTTCTCCACTCAGCGAGGCCATGGTTGCCAAGTCGGTCTTCAACAGCGCCGGTGGCCAGAGTGTGGATACCTCCGACTCGATGGTCCAGACCGACTTCAGTCAGGCGGGTCCGGGCAGCATTGACACCGATGAGGTCGATCCGGTTGCCGAAGCCGATGTCTATATGGCGTACGGCCGCGATGCGCAGGCAGAAGAGATCCTTCTTGAGGCCAAGCAGAAGGATCCACGGCGCTACGCCATTCATCTGAAGCTGCTCGAAATTTACCTCAATCGCCAGGACCTCAAGCCGTTCTCCAAACTGGCCACGGAACTACACGATGCCACCGGCGGAGTCGGTGCTGAATGGGAGAAGGCGGTGGCCATGGGCCTCCAGCTTGACCCGAGCAATCCACTCTACGGTGCTGCTGCGCAGACCCAGCCAGCGCCCCGCAATGCCGCGCTGGCGGGTGCCGCCGCGGCAGCGTTCGCTTCGCAGGATACGCTCGTCAAGCCCCCCGCCAGGCCGCCAGAGGTCCCGGTGCTGGTGGATGTGCCACCGGTGCAGACCGCGGTGGCCTGGAGCCCGGCCGAAGAAGCCAAGCTGCAACCGTCTGATCTTGCCGATCTGGACTTTGATCTCGGCAGCAGCGAACCGGCGCCGCGACCGCCAGCACCGGTTGACGACGGCTACCTGGAAACGACGCTCTCGTTCCCTCACACCGTCGAAGGTGATGCCCTAGACTTTGACCTGGCGGATTCCGCTTCGATGCCGGCGGTAGCGGAAGCGCCTGGCCCGCAACTGGTGGAAGACGCGACTTCGCTTGCGGTCACCATGCTGGTTGGGGCCGACTCCTTGCCGAGTACTCCGGAGCCCGGAGCAGGACTCGATTTCGAGTTTGACCTTGGACAGGAGGTGCCTGGCGAGTCGAGCTGGGGGGTAACGACGCTCACGCGCGCCGAAACCGATGAGGAGGTACTCGACATCGGTTCGCCGAATGCGGAGGCTCTGGATGAGGCGCTGGAGTTTGATGTCCGGTTGACCGAGTCGACGGTCCTCGGCGAGGCGATGCAGCATCCAGCCTTTGACATGTCGTCGATCAGCCTGGATCTGGCTGAGCCCGACATCGAGGATCGTGCGGAGGCGTCAAATCCGAGTATTTCCCCGGAGTTTTCCTTCGATGCCGACCAGGAGGACACCCTGGTCAACCCGAACTTTTCGGTACAACAGTCACAAACCGAGCCGAACGAGGTGTTCGACTTCGCCACGGCTTCTGACGTCGGAGCGGAGTCCCTGATCAGTGCCGGCGAAGAGGTGGCCACCAAGATGGACCTGGCGCGGGCGTATCAGGAAATGGGCGACATCGAGGGCGCTCGCGAGCTCTTGCAGGAGGTCGCCAATGAGGGGGATGCGGCGCAACGTGGAGCCGCGCGAGCCCTTCTTGCCGGATTGCGCGACTAATCCGCATGCCTGGGATCGAGCACCGAACGGGTCGCCGCGCCTCCGTGCCTGCGGCTCGTTCCTGTGCGGATCGTGGGCGCTCAACGAGAACGCTGCCTTGTGCACCCGACCACCTGTCTAGTTGTCTGGCTCCTGAGTTTGGTGGCCGTACAGGGCCTGGAGAGCAGCCTGTTGGCGGCGACCTTTCTGGTGCTCCCGCTGTTCGGTCGTCTGGCTTTGCAACGTGCCATCCGGCTTGCCTGGGGAGCGCGTTGGCTGTTCCTGTCCCTGTTCGTCATTCTTGCCTGGGGTCGAGCCGGCGAGCCCGTCTGGGGCGGTGCCATGGCGCCCAGTGCCGAGGGTTTGAGCGAGGCCTTGACGCAAATCGGGCGCTTGTTGCTGGTATTGATGGCAGTAGCGGTGCTACGCCAGCGGTTGTCCGTGCCGGAGTTCCTGACCGCCGCGCATCGGCTGCTGTGGCCGCTGCGGCGCTGCGGCATCGATACCGATCGCGGGATTGTGCGGGTGCTGCTGGTCCTGCAGTACCTTGAGACGACTCCACGGCCGCGCGACTGGCGGCGGCTGCTCGAAGTGCCCGACGTCAGCAGCAGCGAGGTGTTCGAGTTGAGCGATCGCCACTTTCCCGGGCGCGACTATTTGATCATCGGGATGCTGCTGGTCAGCGTCGCGCTGCTCTACGGCTATGCACCGGTGTGAGCGATGAGACTTGCCCTGGCGGTAGAGTACGACGGCAGCAGCTTTCGTGGCTGGCAGCAACAACCGGGAGGCGGCACCGTCCAGGATGCGTTGCAGGACGCCTTGCAGCAGTTCGCCAGGATGCCGGTATCCGTAGTCTGCGCTGGCCGTACCGATGCCGGTGTGCATGCGTTGGGGCAGGTGGTGCATCTCGATACCCAGCTGGAGCGCTCGATGTTTGCCTGGGTGCGCGGCGCCAACACTTTCCTGCCGGCGGCAGTGGCCGTGCGCTGGGCACAGATCGTGGCGAATGACTTTCATGCACGCGCTTCGGCGTACTCGCGGCACTATCGCTATCTGTTGATCAACCGTGCGCACCGGACGGGGGTCTGGCACGGCAAGGCCGGTTGGTACCATCATCCACTGGATGTTGCGGCGATGCAGACAGCTGCGGACCTGTTGCTCGGTGAGCGCGATTTTTCCGCCTTTCGCGCCGCCGAGTGTCAGGCCATTTCGCCGGTGAAGATCTTGCGCCGTGCCGAGGTCCGCCGTTTTGACGATCTCATCGTCTTTGATTTCGAGGCCTCGGCCTTCCTTCACCACATGGTGCGTAATCTTGTTGGCAGCCTCGTTGCCGTCGGTCAGGGGAAGCATGCCCCGGAATGGATCGCCGAGTTGCTGGCCAGCGGTGATCGGCGCCTGGCGGCCCCGACCTTTGCGGCTGCCGGGCTTTACCTCGCCGCGGTACGATATCAGCCGCACTGGGGGTTACCCAACACCGCTGCGACCTTGTTCATGCCCGGCGCTTTCGATTCCTGCGGAACAGGCCGGGCCGGGTGATGGCGCCACGCATCAAGATCTGTGGATTGACTCGCGTCGAGGATGTGCAGCACGCTGTGCACGCCGGGGCGGATGCCATTGGCCTGGTATTCTACCCGCAGAGTCCGCGTTACGTCGATCTGCCGACGGCAGTTCGGTTGGCGCGTGCCGTGCCGCCCTTTGTCAGCATTGTCGGTCTCTTCGTCAATGCCGATCCGCTCGCCGTGCGGGCAACTCTCGCTGCGGTGCCGATTCACCTGCTGCAACTGCATGGTGATGAAGACGAGGCCTATTGCCGGCAGTTCGACCGACCTTACATCAAGGCCGCGCGCGTCAGGCCGGGAATGGATTTGCTACAATACGCGGCTGCCTTCCCCGGTGCGCAGGCGATCCTTCTCGATGCCTTCGTTGATGGCTACGGTGGCGGCGGCAGAGTTTTTGACTGGTCGCTGGTGCCCGCTGTGCTGGGCAGGTCGTTGATTCTGTCCGGCGGGCTGGATGCGGAGAACGTGACCGCGGCGGTGTGCCGGTTGCGACCCGAGGCAGTGGATGTCTCGTCAGGGGTCGAGGCGAGCAAAGGCATCAAGGATGCCGGGAAGATGCGTGCCTTTGTGGCGGCAGTGCGTGCGGCTGGGTCGATGAGCGGCGACGGCTGCGAGAAGAAGTCTTGACGGAATGGCAGATGCGCAGGAAGACTGGTGGGCGGACGCGGACGTGCTGGCGCCGCCACGTGGCTAAACATACCTGAGGCGACGACTGAGGGTTTTCCCGGGCGCTGAATCAGCGTCCTGTCGCAACACGTCGCAAGGAGATTGTTGATGGCCATTTGTGCCCATGACTTACCTGATGCCAGCGGCCATTTCGGCCCCTACGGTGGCATCTTCGTGGCGGAAACGTTGATTACTGCGCTCGCCGAACTCAATGAAGCGTACGCCGTCGCCCGGCACGACCCGCAGTTCGTCGCCGAATTCGAGTACGAACTCAAGCACTATGTCGGTCGGCCCAGTCCGGTCTATCATGCCAGGCGCTGGTCTGAACTCCTCGGCGGTGCGCAGATTTACCTCAAGCGTGAAGACCTGAACCATACCGGCGCGCACAAGATCAACAATTGCATCGGCCAGGCGCTGCTGGCGCGACGGATGGGCAAGCCGCGGGTCATCGCCGAAACGGGAGCCGGCCAGCACGGCGTCGCCACGGCCACCGTCGCCGCACGCTATGGCATGACATGCGTGGTCTACATGGGCGCCGAAGACATCCGGCGGCAGGCGGCCAATGTTTACCGGATGAAGCTGCTCGGAGCCAGCGTGGTGCCGGTCAACAGCGGTTCCAGGACGCTCAAGGATGCCTTGAACGAAGCCATGCGTGACTGGGTGACGAACGTCTCAGATACCTTCTACATCATCGGCACCGTCGCCGGCCCACATCCTTACCCGATGATGGTGCGCGATTTTCAATCGGTCATCGGCCGCGAGTCGATTGCCCAGATGCACGAACACTGCGGTCGTCAGCCCGATGCAGTGATTGCCTGCGTGGGGGGCGGTTCCAATGCGATGGGGATTTTTCATCCCTACCTGCCGTTCGAGGATGTGCGTCTGATCGGTGTCGAGGCGGCTGGTGAAGGCCTCACCACCGGACGTCACGCCGCTTCATTGACGGCTGGTCGTCCAGGTGTGCTGCACGGCAACCGGACCTACCTGTTGCAGGACGAGAATGGTCAGATTATCGAGACGCATTCGATCTCGGCCGGCCTCGATTATCCGGGTGTCGGCCCGGAGCATGCGTGGCTCAAGGACAGTGGCCGGGCCGAGTACGTCAGTGTCAGCGATGGCGAGGCGCTGCAGGCATTTCATGACCTGTGCCGGCTCGAAGGCATCATCCCGGCACTGGAGTCTAGCCATGCCCTGGCCTACGCCGGCAAGCTGGCGCCGACCCTGGACAAGGACAGGATTCTGCTGGTCAACCTCTCCGGTCGGGGTGACAAGGATATGCATACCGTGGCCGAAAAATCGGGCATCAAATTCTGACCATGAAAAGAATCCAGGCGGTATTCGCGCGTCTGCAGGCGCAGGGGCGCAAGGCGCTGATCCCGTTCATCACCGCCGGTGACCCCGATCCGGCGTTGACCGTACCCTTGCTGCGGACCCTGGTCCGCGCCGGTGCCGACATCATCGAACTGGGCGTTCCGTTCTCTGATCCGATGGCCGACGGCCCGACCATTCAGCGCGCCTCAGAGCGCGCGTTGGCGAAAGGGGTCAGTCTCCGTCAGGTGTTCGAGCTGGTGCGCGACTTCCGTACGGCAGACCAGGAGACACCGATTGTGCTCATGGGTTACGCCAACCCGATCGAAGCGATGGGCGTCGAGGCCTTTGCGGTTGCCGCCGGCGATGTCGGTGTCGATGGCGTTCTGGTCGTCGATTATCCCCCCGAGGAAGGGATCGATTTCGCGCATACGCTGCGACGGCATGGGCTCGCTCCAATCTTCCTGTTGGCGCCGACGTCCAGCGCCGCGCGAATCACGCAGGTCGGAGCCCTGGCAGGTGGCTACATCTATTATGTTTCGCTGAAAGGGGTTACCGGATCGGCCGCGCTCGACGTCGCTGCGGTTGCCGCCCGCATTCCGGACATCCGGGCACGCACCGGCGTGCCGGTCGGTGTCGGCTTCGGCATTCGCGATGCGGCGACTGCCGCAGCGGTGGCGAAAATTGCCGATGCGGTGGTCGTTGGCAGCCGGATTATCGAGGAAATTGAGCAATCGGTACCGGCGCAGGCGTGTGCGAACGTGCTCGCCCTGGTGGCGGAGATTCGTCGCGGAATGGACGCGGCAACGAGTATGTCAGGAGGAACGACATGGGCTGGCTGAACAAAATGCTGCCGCCGAAAATCAAGCGCAACGACAACGGTGTTGCGCGCCGGTCATCACTGCCCGAAGGTCTGTGGAGCAAGTGCGTGGCCTGCGAGGCGGTGCTCTACGCGACCGACCTGGCAAGCAACTGCAACGTCTGCCCCAAGTGCGGCCACCACAAGCGTCTGGACGCACGCGCCCGGATCGATCTGCTGCTCGATGCCGAGGGGCGCTGCGAGATTGCCTCCGAGGTGCTGCCGGTCGACTCCTTGTCGTTCAAGGACAGCCGCCGCTATCCTGAGCGCCTGCAGGACGCTACCGTGGCGACCGGCGAGACCGAAGCGCTGGTGGCGATGCGTGGCGCGATCAAGACCCTGCCGGTGGTTCTCGCCGTCTTCGAGTTCGACTTCATGGGTGGCTCGATGGGCTCGGTGCTGGGTGAGCGATTCGTGCGTGCCGTGCAGGCGGCGGTCGACGATGCCGTGCCTTTCATCTGCGTGACGGCCTCTGGTGGTGCGCGCATGCAGGAAGGTCTGTTTTCGCTGATGCAGATGGCCAAGACGACGGCGATCCTGACTCGCCTTTCGCAAGTCCGGCTACCCTTCATCTCGATCCTCAGCGATCCGACGATGGGTGGCGTATCGGCGTCGTTCGCGTTCATCGGCGACGTGGTGATTGCCGAACCGGGTGCGCTGATCGGTTTTGCGGGTCCGCGGGTCATCGAACAGACGGTTCGCGAGACCTTGCCGGAGGGTTTCCAGCGCTCGGAATTCCTGCTGGAGAAGGGCGCCATCGACATGATCGTCGATCGGCGCGAAATGAAGGAACGGGTTGCAGCGGTGCTGGCCATGCTGCAGAAGCGGCCGGCACTGCAGTGAGGCGCGGGCGTTGAGCGGCACCGAGGGCGAGACTGCGTCGCTCTCGCCTGCTGCGTCCCTGCAGGTCTGGCTGGCCCACCTCGAAAGCCTGCATCCGCGCGGGCAGGGAGGGATCGAACTGGGGCTGGAACGTGTCCTTCGCGTCAAGGATGAGTTGCGCCAGCACCCGGAATGTCCGGTGATCACCGTCGGCGGCACCAATGGCAAAGGGTCGACCTGTGCCTACCTCGAAGCCATCTACAGCCTTGCCGGTTTTCGGGTCGGCTGTTATACCTCGCCGCATCTGCTCGATTACAACGAGCGCGTGCGCATTGATCGGCGGCCGATAAGCGACGATGCGCTGTGCGAAGCTTTTGGCAAGGTCGAGGCGGCGAGGCAGGCGGCCGGACAGGTGCCGCTGACCTATTTCGAGTTCGGAACACTAGCAGCCATGGAGGCTTTCCGCAGCCAGGCCCTGGAGGTGCTGATACTCGAAGTGGGGCTGGGGGGGCGCCTGGATGCGGTCAATGCCTACGCGTCCGATTGCGCAGTGGTGACCGGGATTGCGCTCGATCACACTGACTGGCTGGGGTCGACCCGCACGTCGATCGGTTTCGAGAAGGCCGGGATTTTCCGCACAGGCAAACCGGCAGTGTGTGCCGACCCCGACCCGCCCCAATCACTCCTTGCGCAGGCCTCGGCCATCGGTGCCGACCTGCACTTGCTGGGTCGAGATTTCGGATACTTCGGCGATCGTCTGCAATGGACCTTCTGGGGGCGTGCCGGACTGCGACGCGGCGGCTTGGCGAACCCAGGACTGCGGGGTGCGTGCCAGTTGCGCAATGCCGCCGCCGCGCTTGCCGTCGTCGAGGTGCTTCGGCGGCGACTGCCGGTTTCGATGCAGGCGACCCGGCTCGGGCTGATCGATCCGCACTTGCCAGGGCGATTTCAGGTCCTGCCGGGGCGACCGGCGATCGTCCTCGACGTGGCGCACAATCCGCAGGCCGTGAGTGGGCTGGCCGAGAACCTGGCCGACATGGGTTTCTTCGCCAGGACCATTGCCGTCGTCGGCATGCTCGCCGACAAGGACATCGCCGGTTCGCTGGCGCCGCTGGCCGGCAAGGTTGCCCTGTGGTTGCTCGCCGACCTCGACGTGCCGCGTGGCGCTTCGTCTTCGCTACTGGCAGCCGCCATCAAAGCCGCAGATCTCGGAGGTGAACTCGAATGTCTGGCTTCACCGGTTCGAGCGTTTGAGCGTTCTGCCGAACTGGCTGGGGAAAATGATAGAATTGTCGTCTTTGGATCGTTCTACACGGTCGCGGCCGTCATGCGCAGCATGCAAAGTGGTCGTTGACCCCAGCGAGACGACTGGACTCCACGCTACCGATGACTGAAACATCAGACCCGCAACTGCAACTGAAAAAACGGGCTCGTCGCCGCCTCGTCGGCGCAGTTGCGTTTGCCGGACTGGCCGCCGTAGTTCTGCCGATGGTGATGGACGAGGAGCCCAAACAGCAGGTGCAGGATGTCCAGATTCGCATTCCCGGACAGGACCAGGTGCCGTTCAAGCCCAAGGAACTCGCTGCCAAGGCGACATCTGCGACGTCGGAGGCGGTGGTGAAGAGCGTGCCGGATGGCGAGCCACCGAGCAGCGCTGCCGGCGGCGACGTCGCGCCAAAGGTGGCCGCTCCGGCAGCCAAGGTGGCCGCTGTCGCTGTACCCAAGGCAGGTGACAAGCCTGCAGAAAATAAGGTCGCCAAGCCGGCGGAAAAGCCGCCTGAAAAGGCCGCCGAGAAGAAGGTTGTCAAGCCGGCGGAAAAAGTGCCCGAGAAAACGGCCGAAAAGAAGTCCACCAAGCTGCCTGAGGCACAGCCCGAGAAGGCTGTGGAAAAGAAGACGGCAAAACCGCCGGAAGCGCTGCCCGAGAAGGCTGCGGAAAAGAAGGCGACCAAGCCACCGGAGGCGTTGCCGGAGAAGGTGGTCAAGAAAGAGGCCGGCAAGCCCGCGGACAGGGTGCCGGAGAAACCGCTCGACAAGAAGGTTGAAAAGCCGACTGAAAAGGTCGTCGAGAAGGCAGCAGAGAAGGCGCCGGTGAAGAAAGTCGACAAGCCCGCGGAGAAGTCGCCCGAGTCATCCTCGGATGATGCGGGCAAGCAAGCCGCGGAGGAGGCGTCGCATACCGCAGCGCCTCCCACCAGCAAGTCGTCGGAAGCAGCGCAGGCGAAATCCGGCGGACAGCAGGTGATCGTGATCGGAGCCTTCAGCAATCCCGAAAACGTCAAGCAATTGCAGGGCAAGATCAGCGGTGCCGGTGTCAATACCTATACCGAGGTTCTCGATTCACCGGAGGGCAAGAAGACTCGCGTGCGTGCCGGTCCCTTCCCAAATCGCGAGGCCGCTGACAAGGCGCTCGAAAAATTGAAGAGAATTGGCGTCAGCGGAGTCGTCGCCGGCAGGTAATGACAGTCTTTGATTACTTCGTGGTGGTGATCGTCGCGGCTTCGCTGCTGCTGGGCATGTGGCGGGGCGTGGTAGGCGAGATCATCGCACTGGTCGCCTGGGTGCTGGCCTTCTTTGCGGCGAGATGGTGGGGGGCGTACGCCGCACAGTGGTTCACGGCGATTGCCGATCCGACACTGCGCGTGGTCGCCGGCTGGGTGGCCGTGTTCGTATCGGTGCTGATCGCCATGGCACTGCTTCGCCTAGCGGTACGTGGCCTGCTCAAGGCGCTGGGAATGACCCTCAGCGATCGCTTGCTGGGAATTGTCTTCGGTGTGGTCCGTGGCCTGGTGCTCGTGCTGGTTCTCGTGGCGCTGGGTGGCATGACGGCGCTGCCAAAGGAAAAGTGGTGGAGTGAGGCTTACTTCTCGGCCCCTCTCGAAACAGCCGTGCTCGCCAGCAAGCCCTGGCTGCCTTCCGACGTGGCTAAACGAATCAGGTTTGGGTGACAAAGACTATGTGCGGAATTCTCGGAGTTGTTGCCACCACGCCGGTCAACCAGTTGCTTTACGACGGGCTGATGGTCCTGCAACATCGTGGACAGGACGCTGCCGGTATCGTCACCGTAGAGGACGATGCCTTTCACATGCACAAGGGCTCCGGACTGGTGCGCGACGTGTTCCGTACGCGCAATATGCGAGCCTTGCCGGGCAACATGGGGATTGCCCATTGTCGCTACCCGACCGCCGGTTCGGCCTTTGACTCGGCGCTATCGCAGCCCTTCTACGTCAACTCGCCGTTCGGGATCGTGCTCGGACACAACGGCAACCTGACCAACGCCGAGCAACTCAAGGAGGAGATGTTTCGTCAGGATCTGCGACACATCAACACCAATTCCGATTCGGAAGTGCTGCTGAACACTCTGGCGCATGAATTGCAGGCCACTGCCCGGGGCTGTCGGCTCGACCTCGATACCATCTTTGCTGCGGTGGCTGCGGTGCATCGCCGTTGCCGGGGAGCTTATGCGGTGGTGGCCATGATCGCCGGTCACGGCCTGCTGGCCTTTCGCGATCCCTTCGGCATTCGGCCGCTAGTTTTCGGTACCAACGAGACGGCGCAGGGCACGGAGTATCTTTTTGCCTCCGAGTCCGTGGCCCTCGATACCCTGGGTTTTCAGGTGCTCCGCGATGTCGATCCGGGTGAGGCGATCTTCATCGATCTCGAACATCGCATGCATCAACGGCAATGTGCGAGCAACGCCGTGCTGTCGCCCTGCATCTTCGAATTCGTGTATCTGGCTCGCCCCGACTCGGTGATCGACGGGGTGTCGGTGTATGAAGCACGTCTGTCGATGGGAGAACGTCTGGCGGACAAGCTGGTGAAGCACATTGCTGTCGAGCAGATCGACGTGGTCATCCCGATTCCCGATTCGAGCCGCCCATCGGCGATGCAGCTCGCACAACGCATCGGGGTTCCGTATCGCGAAGGTTTCGTCAAGAACCGCTACATCGGCCGCACGTTCATCATGCCCGGCCAGGCCACACGTGCGCGCTCGGTGCGTCAGAAGCTGAACACCGTGGCTCAGGAATTCAAGGGTAAGCGCGTTCTGCTGGTTGATGATTCGATCGTACGCGGCACGACAAGTCGCGAGATCGTCGAGATGGCACGCGCCGCTGGCGCGCTCAAGGTCTATTTTGCCTCGGCCTCACCACCCGTGCGCTACCCCAATGTCTATGGCATAGACATGCCGACACGTGGCGAACTGATTGCCACTGGCCGCACCGGCGAGGAAATCGGCTGTGAAATTGGTGCCGATGCCCTCGTCTATCAGGATCTGGAGGCACTCAAGGCGTCGATTCGCGACCTGAAACCGTCTCTCTGCCATTTTGATACCTCGTGCTTCGATGGTTTGTACGTCACCGGCGATGTCAGTGCCGAGTATCTGACGGCCATCGAACGGGCACGCGAAGGCCATCACGCAAGCACCAAGGAAGAGCGCCGGGCGTCCAAGCAGTTGCAGTTGAACCTGATGTCGGAAGGCTGAGGAGCATGCGGCATAACCAGGATTATTCGCTCGAAACGCTGGCGGTGCGTGCCGGTCAGGAGCGCAGCCAGTTCAACGAACACAGCGAAGCGCTCTACCTGACCTCAAGCTTCGTCTTCACCAGTGCGGCGCAGGCCGCCGCGCGTTTTTCCGGGGAGGACGAGGGCAATGTGTACTCGCGCTTCACCAATCCGACGGTTACCGCCTTTCAGGATCGCCTGGCCGCGCTCGAAGGTGCCGAGGCGTGCGTGGCCACCGCCTCCGGCATGTCGGCCATTCTTTCGCTGGTGATGGCGCTGTGCAGCAGCGGTGACCACATCGTCGCTTCGACAGGTCTGTTCGGCGCTACCCAGCAGTTGTTGGGCACCCTGATGCCGCGCTTCGGGATCCAGACCAGCTTCGTTTCCCAGACCGATGCCGCGGCATGGGAAGCGGCGATGCGACCGCAGACCAAGTTGTTCTTTCTGGAAACGCCCTCCAATCCGCTGACGGAAATCGCCGATATCGCCGCCCTGGTGGCGATCGCGCACGCCCAGGGCGTTCTGGTAGCCGTCGATAACTGCTTCTGCACGCCGATTCTGCAGCGACCGCTCGATCTTGGCGCCGATCTGGTTGTGCACTCGGCGACCAAGTTCCTCGACGGGCAAGGGCGGGTCCTCGGAGGCGCCGTCGCCGGGCCGAAAAGACTGACCGATGAAGTGTTCAAGTTCCTGCGTACGGCCGGACCAACGCTCTCCGCTTTCAACGCCTGGGTATTGTTGAAAGGCCTGGAAACGTTGCAGATTCGCCTGCAGGCACAGTCGGCACGAGCACTGCAGTTGGCACAGTGGCTGGAAAGCCATCCGCGCGTGGCGCGTGTGCATTACCCTGGGCTGCCTTCGCACCCGCAGTTCGAACTCGCGCAGCGGCAGCAAAGCAGTGGCGGGGCGATCGTCTCCTTCGTCGTCAAGGGTGCGCGCGCCGAAGCCTGGAAGGTTGTCGACAGCTGTCGACTGCTGTCGATCACGGCCAACCTCGGGGATACCAAGACGACCTTGACGCATCCCGCGTCGACCACCCACGGCCGCATCACGCCGGAACAGCGCGCCGCAGCAGGCATCACCGAGAATCTGTTGCGTGTCGCGGTTGGCCTCGAAGCCGTGGTGGATCTGCAGAACGACCTCGAAAGCGGTTTGTCGTCGATCTAGCGGTCGTTGACAGCCGGTTCCCGGCGCCTGGGTCGGGCGAGGTCCTCGCGCTCGCTAGCGGCCTTCCTGAGCGCCGCCTTGGCAATCTCCGGCATCATCGCGTAGGTCATCATGCTCGAGCCAATACAGACCAGCCAGAAGAGAAGAAATCCCGTCGAGTAGGTGGCCGTTGCCGACCATTCCACCAGTTCTCCAAAAAGATACAGCTGCGCCGGATCGATCATCGTGAAGAAGATCGTTTCCGCGATACCCGCGGCGATGAACGCGGGCCAGAGGACCCAGATGACGTGTTTCATATGTTCTCCATGGTTCTTGTGTAGGTAACTTCGGCCGCCGGGGGTACGCCATGTCGGCCTCGATGTTGGCAATGTGGCATAGAGTGCGCAGCGGTTCAAGCGCAAATACAGGGTCGTCACGATCGATGGCTGGTTCTTTCCTCGCCAGGAGGGCACGGTCGATGGCCATTGCCCGGCGCGAGCCGGACCCATCAGTGTGACTTGCCAGGTGCCGCGACAAACAGTTCCGGATCGACCATGGCGCCGTTGAGCACCACACTCCAGTGCAGGTGAGGACCGGTGGCGCGGCCGCTCATCCCCGAGAGGCCGATGCGTTGCCCCTTGCTGACCGGTTCTCCGGGTTGTACGTCGATGCGCTCCAGGTGGCAATACAGGCTGATCAGGCCGTTGCCGTGATCGACAAAGACGCTTCTGCCGTTGAAGAAATAGTCATCGGCGGCGAGCACGATACCGTGCGCATTGGCCCTGACAGGCGTACCACGGGCGGCTGCGATATCGAACCCGGCATGTGGTGCGCGCGCCTCACCGTTGAAGAAGCGGCGGACACCAAAGCGCCCGGTGAGCCGCCCGGTCGTCGGCAAAATGAACCCGGTGTCGGTATCGTCGGCTTCGCGCCAATGCCGCTTCAAGCGTTGAATGGCCGTGATCTCGCCTTCGACGCGCTCCAGGTCGCTGGCCGATAGCTGCACCTTGCTGTTGTCCTTGAGCGTGATCCGCTGTTCCGGGTAGTCCTTGGGTTTGACGCTGAAACGAACGCTACGCGTCACACCTGCTTCGTCCACCCGCAACTCGTGTGCGCCGGGAAGCGTGTCCAGCGCCAGCCCAACCACAGCGACCCACTGCCCTCCCTCGGCAGCGACCAGGACCTGCTGTTCACCGAGCCAGGCGCGCGGCGGCCTGGCCGATACCGGACCAAGGGACACCAGGGCCACGCCGCCGGGAACGCTGGCCGCTCTCGGCAAGCCGGCGCCAGCGAGCGAGGGCAGCGCCAGAGCGAGTACGAGTTGTGCGCAAAAGAGAACGAATATACGGGGGATCTGCACGGTGGTCTCCCGACTACAGCGACGCGCTGCTGAAAGTGTCGCATTGGCGGATGTCGCCGCTGTCCATGCCTCGCTTGAACCAGCGCACGCGCTGTGCGGAAGTGCCGTGGGTGAACGACTCGGGAACGATCTGGCCCTGCGTCTGGCGCTGCAAGCGATCGTCCCCGATTGCCGACGCAGCGGTGAGTGCCTGTTCGGTTTCGCCGGGCTCGAGGATCTTCTGCATGCTGTCGGCGCGATGACCCCAGACGCCAGCGAAGCAGTCGGCCTGCAGTTCTAGCCGTACCGACAGCGCATTGGCTCCAGCGCGGTTGCCGCTACGTTGTTGCGCCGCGTGCACCTTGTCGGAGATGCCGAGCAGGTTCTGCACGTGATGACCGACTTCGTGGGCGATGACGTAAGCCTGCGCGAATTCGCCGGGAGCGTGGAAGCGTTCCCGGAGGTCGCGGTAGAATGCCAGATCGATATAAACCTTCTGGTCCGATGGACAATAAAAGGGGCCCATCGCCGAGCGCCCCGTACCACATGCCGTTGGGGTGGCGCCGGTGAACAATACCAGTTTCGGCTCCTGGTAGCGGCGCCCTGCCGCGTCGAAAATGCTGCGCCAGGTGGCCTCGGTACTGCCGAGTATCTTGGCGACGAAACGCGCCATTTCGTCGTTGGCCGGTAGCTTTTGCGCGGGTCGCGGCGCGGCAGGGGAGTGGTTGCCGCTCGACGCCAGGCCGAGGATCACCGCCGGGTCGACGCCGAAAAAATAGCCAGCGGCGAGCGCGACGAGCAGCGTGCCGATGCCGATGCTGCCGCGCCCGATGCCACCATCTCCCCCTCTCCGGTCCTCGATATTCTGGCTTTCGCCCTGCTCTTCCAGACGCATGATTTGTCCTCCGGATGCGCATTCAATGCTGCCGATGTTAACAGAACGTGGACAACTTTTTATTTTTGTGCATAATCGGCACACTTTTTACAAGAAGAGAGCCGCGGGGGCTCTTTCAAAAGAAGGGGGCGTATGGATAATTTGTACTGGCTGGCCGTAGCCACAGTGGTGATCGTGTTGTTTTTCGATTACACCAACGGCTTTCACGATGCGGCGAATATCGTTGCCACGATCATCGCTTCGCGGGCTATGACCCCGGCGCAGGCGGTCGTGGTCGTTGGTGTCTTCGAGTTTCTCGGACCCTTGTTGGGGGGGACGGCGGTGGCCAACACCATCGGCAAGTTCGTCGACCTTTCGACGCTGGATGCCAGCCTCGCGGTACTGATCCTGTTCTGCGGGTTGCTCGGCGCCATCGTCTGGAACTTGGCGACCTGGTGGTTCGGCATTCCGTCGTCTTCATCGCATGCGCTGGTCGGCGGCCTGGCCGGCGCGGTGGTCGCGGCCGTCGGATCCGAGTACGTGATCTGGGGATGGTCGCCGCTGATGCATGAGGGCAAACTGCTCGGCGTGATGAAGGTGCTGGTTTCGCTGTTCTTGTCGCCGCTGCTCGGTTTCTGGGTCGGTTTCCTGGTCTTCCGCATCGCGCGAAAACTGATGGCCGGTTCGAAACCGAGTGCCAATACCACGCTAAGGAAGCTGCAGTTCGTCAGTGCGGCGACCCTCGCCTTTTCGCACGGCGCCAACGACGCCCAGAAGAGCATGGGTATGCTGAGCTGGTGCTCTTGCTCGGTGGCTTCATTCCGAAGTTCGAGGTGCCGTTCTGGGTGGTCATGTCCTGTGCGACGGCGATCACGCTGGGAATCCTGTCCGGCGGCTGGCGGATCGTGCGTACGCTCGGCTTCGCCATCTATCGTGTACGCCCGCTGCACGCCTTGTCTTCACAGCTGACTTCCGGGCTACTGATTCTCTCTGCCTCGGTTGTCGGCGCACCGGTATCGACCACGCACGTGGTCGCCACTTCGATCATGGGCATCGGTTATTCCGAACACCCACGTGCCGTACGCTGGAAGAAGGCGGTTGACATCGCCAAGACCTGGGTGATCACCATCCCCGCTTCGGCACTGACTTCTATTGTTTGCTACGCCCTGGCCAGAATCATGCTTGGCCACACTAACTGAGGAGATGAACCATGGACGACAATCAAGCCGAAGACAAGCCAATTTTTCGCCGTCTGTATGAGCGGGTCTTCCCGACCGTAGCGGACTTTTTCGGGATGCTCGCCGAGCAGAGCGCGAACGCCTCGGAAACCACCCGTCTGCTCGTGGAATTCATGGAAACCGGCGACGTGTCGGTCAGCCAGAAGGTACGCGACGACGAGCACGAAGCCGACCGGATCAAGGCCGCCAACCTCAGCGTGTTGAGCGACGCCTTCTCGACGCCGGTTGACCGCGAAGACCTCTTCCGCGCGATCACCACGCTCGACGACATCGTGAACTACTGCAAGTCCACCGTCGTCGAGATGGAAATGCTGGGCCTGCAGCCCGACAAACACAGCCTGCAGATCGCGTTGCACATCCGCGAAGGCACCGACGCGCTGGCGAAGGGTTTCGCGCGCCTGGCGACCGACCCGGCCGGTGCTGGCGTCGATGCCAACACGGCAAGGAAAGCGGAACGTACCGTGGAAAAATCGTATCGGCGCGCGATCACGGAACTGTTCCAGGGTGACGACTACCTGAACATGTTCAAGCGCCGGGAAACCTACCGCCACCTGTCGAACGCGGCTGACCGCGTCGCCGATGCGGCGCGGGCGCTGGACAACATCGTTGTCAAGCTGTGCTGAAAGCCACTCGCGCAATCAGGGTTGTATTTCGCAACCGTTCGGCCTAGAGTGGCCCTGCCAATATCGGCAGCCACAAGGAGAAGCGTATGGGGAAACTGATCGCCGGCCTGATGGCTTTGGCGCTGGCGCTATCTAGTGTTCATGCTGTCGCCTGCTCGGCTGAAAAAGCCAAGGATGGCCAGACGGAAATGAGCACCCCGGCCAAACCAAAAAGCTGACTTGTCGGTGTTTGCAGCACGCGCGGCGCGATACCTCCGGTATCGCGCCGCGTCACGTTTCGGGCGTGTATTCGTGCCTGCGCTTTCGTTGATGAGCCTCAAAAAATGGGGGCCGACAGCGAACTCCTGATGGCGGATTCGGCGGGACACCCGCAGTGGTGTAGACTGCGCCGCTCCAACCTCATTGTCGCCCGGCTGGCATGCCAGGCGCGGGATACTGTGTATGGCTCAGCTCGTTATTCTGCCTGGCAAGGACCGCTCGCTGCTCCGTCGTCACCCCTGGATTTTCGCCACTGCGGTCGAACGACTGAGCGGTCGTGCGCGGCCAGGCGATACTGTCGACGTCGTTGCCGCCAACGGCCGGCCCCTGGCAAAGGCGGCGTGGAGTCCCGAGTCGAAGATCAGGGCCAGGGTGTGGACCTTCGACCCCGAGGAAGTCATTGACGACGCTTTCTTCAAGCGTCGTGTCCAGGCGGCAGTCGAACGTCGTGGAATGTTGCCGGAGTTGCGTGGACAGGACGGCCTGCGGCTGATCCATGGAGAGTCCGACGGTCTGCCGGGGGTGATTGCCGACCGCTATGGCGACACCGTGGTATTGCAACTGACCGCCACCGGCCCCGAGAAATGGCGACGGGCGATCATTTCCGCTCTGCATCGGGCAAGCGCTTGCGCACGCATCTACGAGCGATCGGATTCAGGTGTCCGCCGACTGGAAGGTCTCGATCCGGTCACCGGTTGGGCGTTCGGCGAAGCTTCGTCAGAGCCGCTGGCCATCGTCGAAAACGGCGTGCGCCTGCGTGTCGACATCGTTGCTGGCCACAAGACGGGTTTTTACCTTGATCAACGCGACAACCGGGTGCTGACACGGGTCCTCGCAGCCGGTCGTGCGACACTCAACTGCTTCTGCTATAGCGGTGCCTTTTCGCTGCAGGCGCTGGCTGGCGGTGCGAGCAGCGTGTTGTCGATCGACTCGTCCGGCCCCGCGCTGGCTATGGCGGCAGAAAATCTGGCGCTCAACCCGCATCTCGACGCGAACCGTGCCGAATGGCGAGAGGCGGACGTTTTCAATGAACTGCGGGCGTTGAATGATCAGGGGCGACGCTTCGACCTGATCATTCTCGATCCGCCAAAGTTCGCTCCTTCGGCCGTACACGCCGAACGCGCTGCGCGGGCCTATCGCGACATCAACGTCTTCGGGTTTCGCCTGCTGAATCCCGGTGGTCTGCTGATGAGTTATTCGTGCTCGGGCGGCATCAGCGGGGAACACTTTCAGCAGATCCTTGCCGAAGCCGCGCTTGGGGCCGGGCGCGAGGCGCGTATCCTGCGCCGTCTCGGGGCCTCTCCGGACCACCCGGTGGCCTTGAATTTCAGTGAAGGTGAATACCTCAAGGGTCTGCTCTGCCAGGTGGAATGATTACGCGGCGAGCCAGGGCGACTAGCTGCTCCCCCAGATCTGCTTTACCCGGGCGTCGCGGCCGCAACCCTGGCGGTAATAGGCATAACGGATCGGGTTCTTCTTGTAGTAGTCCTGGTGGTACTCCTCCGCCGGGTAGAAGGTGGAGGCGGCGACGATCTCGGTTTCGATATGCGGCAGCTTGCCGCTGGCCAGCAAGGCGTCACGGCTACTTTCCGCCGCCTTGCGTTCGGCCTCGTTCTGCCAGTAGATGCCGCTGCGGTATTGTGTGCCGACATCGCAGAATTGTCGGTTCCTGACCGTCGGATCGATATGGCGCCAGAAATAGTCGAGCAACTGCGGATAGCTCACCCGCTGCGGGTCGTAGGACACGCGTATGGCTTCGGTATGTCCGGTGTTGCCGGCGCTGACCTGTTCATAGCTTGGGTTTGCCGTACGGCCGCCGGTATAGCCGGACTCTGCGGCAAGAACCCCCGGCAGCTTTTCGAAATCCGCTTCGATGCACCAGAAGCAGCCGCCGGCGAAAATTGCCGTTCGGACTTCGGTTGCTTTGGGAGCGGGTGGCTCGGCGCCGCCGGCATGGCCGCCGATCAGGAGCAGCAGCGCCGCCAGTCGCAAGTGCGTGCTCATGTCCGCAACTCCGGCAGCTTCTCCGAGCGCGGCACGAATTGCAGGGCCAGGCCATTATTGCAATAGCGCTTGCCGGTGGGCTTGGGGCCATCGTTGAAGACATGGCCTTGGTGTCCGCCGCAGCGGGAGCAGTGATACTCGGTACGCGGATAGAACAGCTTGAAGTCGGTCCTGGTGGCAATCGACTCCGGCAGGTGTTCCCAGAAGCTGGGCCAGCCGGTGCCGCTGTCGTACTTGGTCGCGCTGTCGAACAGTGGCAGGTGGCAGGCGGCGCAAATGAAGGTGCCGTCGCGCTTTTCCTGGTTCAATGGGCTGCTGCCGGCGCGTTCGGTGTCCTCTTCAAAGAGAACGCGATAGGCCGGCTGTGGCAGCAGGGCGGCCCATTCGGTCTTCGATTTCTGCAACTTGCTGCCGTTACCGGCCCAGGCTGGGCCCGGGGCAGTAACGGGCAGGACGAAGGCTGACAAGCCGCTCAGCCATTTCAGTGATTGACGACGATCCATGAGATATCTCCAGTAACAACTAAGGGACGCCAGTCCGGCGCAGCAGGCTGCCGGTGGCTGGGGCGATCAACCCCAACAGATTGGCTGCCTGCAGTCCGAAACAAAATGTGGCCCTGCGAAACAGACGTACCATCTGCTGTGGTTCTGGGCATCGACGTGTACAGACAGCGCTTTCAGGTGTTCGGCCGAAAAGCACTGGTACAGTTCCCCAAGCCAGCAACCGGGAGGCTGACAACAGCTGCAGTTCTCGCCGGCGCGGACACGAGTGATGACCGTTTGCGCTATGGTCGTTCAAGCAACCGTCAACCTTACGCCTCGTGTGTGCAGCCGCGTTGTTTAATTGCCCCTGCTGCGACGCCCATCCGGCGCAACTCGGTTGCATCTGGCATCGTCCTGTGCTTAAATCGTTGCATGACTGTGGTCAAGAATACTGTCGAATCCGCCGCGGAGGCTGAAACTGCTGCCTTGCTCATTCGCGGCACGGGTGCGCGCGCGACGCCGGCGCGGGTGCGCGTCCTGCGGCTGCTGCGTATGGCTCCAGCGGCGTTGACGCACCACGAGATCGAGCAGGCGATCGGTGATCTGCCCGTCGATCGGGTGACGCTCTATCGCGTACTCGACTGGCTGGTGGAGAGTGGGTTGGCGCACCGAAGTGCCGATGCGCAGCGAGTCTTCCGCTTCTCGGCGGCTGCCATCGGCGAGCATTCGGCGCACACGCATTTTCGTTGCGAAGACTGCGGGCGTGTGTTCTGCCTCGATTCGGCGCCGCCAGCTCCCCCCAGCTTGCCCGAGGGTTTTTCGCTGTCACATCTCGAACTCGACCTGCGCGGTCGATGCGCCGGCTGTACCGGCGAGCACCGATGATCGGCGATCACCGCCGGGTGCTTGCAGCCAGCTCGGCAAGTCCATGGCGGTCCGCTACGCGCAGGGGAAGCGAAGCGGCCGCAACGTACGCGCCAGCGGTAGGGTGCGGCGCGCGAAACCGCGCGCGCGAGGCCTGAGCCATGCGTGTTCCAGACCCCGAGCGGACCATTCCGGTGACCGTCCTTACCGGTTTTCTGGGGGCCGGCAAGACCACGCTGCTCAACCACCTGCTGCGACAGCCAGCACTCGCCAATGCCGCCGTCCTGATCAACGAATTGGGCGACGTCGCCGTAGACCACCACCTGGTCGACCGGGTGGACGACAATGTTGTCATTCTCGGCTCGGGTTGTCTGTGCTGCAGCGTACGCGGGGAGATGGCGCGCAGCCTGCGCGACCTGTTCATGCGTCGCTTGCGTCGCGAGATCCCTGCTTTCGCGCGCGTACTCATCGAAACCACCGGCCTGGCCGATCCGGCGCCGGTGCTCTATACCCTGCTCGAAGATTTCTTCATCGCCGAACGATTTCGCATGGACGGGGTGGTGACGGTGGTCGATGTCACCCATGCCTGTCGCCAGCTCAGTCGTCACTTCGAGGCCGTACGCCAGGTGGCGATGGCGGACCGTCTGCTGCTCACCAAGTGTGACTTGGCGACCCCCGAAGAGATTGCCGGCGTTGCCCGCCGTCTGGCACGCGCCAATCCTGGTGCGCCACAGATCGAGGTCTATCGGGGTGTCGTCTGCGCAGAGCAGGTGATGGGGTGTGGGCTATATGATCCGGGCAGCAAGACGGCCGATGTACGCCGCTGGCTGGCCGAGGAGAAAGTGGCTGCCGCCGCTGTGCTCGATCAGCTAGCGCAAGTGCCTGCCGGTAACCGCCACGATGCGCTGGTGCATGCCTTCGTGCTGCGTTTCGAGCAGCCTTTTGCCTGGCCGGAGTTCGCCGAGGCGATAGACGTTCTGCTCGCCACCTGTGGCGATCGCATCCTGCGCGTCAAGGGCCTGATTGCGGTGCAGGGTGAAAACGGGCCACGCGTGCTGCAGTGCGTGCAGCACATGCGCTACCCGGAAGCGATGCTGCCTGCCTGGCCGGACGGCGACCACCAGAGCCGTCTGGTGTTCATCGTGCGTGCCCTGGCACAGGACATCGTGAGCCAGGCCTTCGCCATGTTCTGCGGTGTGTCGGCGCAGCCGTGCAGCCGCTGACTGTATCGCGAACTTCCATGTGACGCGGGGCTCGTTGGCGGTCGGCAGAATCGACAAAGCCCACCGCCAAGGGCGTGGAAGACGCTAGAATTCCCCACTGTTGCGGCCAGCCCTTTTTCTACCGATGTTTCCCTCCGAGTTCACGCTGAGTCTCGTTCGTCATCCGGCAACGCCCGCCCCGGTGGTGCGCTCACTTGAAGCGCACGCTGCGTACGCGGCCGATGGCGACCTTGAAATCGCCTATTGTCTGCGCGGCGACATGGCCCGCCTGCTCATTCCGGAACCGCAACCGCCGGGGTGTGCTGATGGCCTCTGGGAACATACCTGTTTTGAAGTCTTCGTCGGCGTTGCTGGCGAGCCGGGCTACCATGAGTTCAACTTCTCACCCTCGGGCAAGTGGGCTGCCTACGCGTTTGGCAACTACCGGCAGCGTGAGGAAACCCGCTCCCTGCCTGTTCCACCGCTGATCAAGGCCAGGCTGTCCGCCGGGCGCCTCGAAGTCGAAGCGCGGATTGCTTCCGCCGTCCTGCCGCGGAGCCCAGATGCGGCGAGATTGCAGATCGGTCTTTGCGCCGTCATCGAAGCCATCGACGTGGTTGATGGCAGCCACAGTTACTGGGCGTTGCACCACCCCGCTGCCTTGCCCGATTTTCACCATCGTGACGGTTTCACACTGGAACTGGCGCCGCCGCAAAGATTTTCCCGAAGGATTGGCTGATGCCCGCACTGCAGTTCGGACTCGACCGTCTGCTCACCGACGACGAGTTGCGGAGGCCTCTGAATGGTCGCCGCATCGCCCTGGTTGCCCACCCAGCATCGGTCAGCGCCAATCTGGAGCATGCCCTTGATGCGCTCGCCACGCTGCCCGAACTGCGGATCACCGCAGCCTTTGGGCCGCAACATGGCCTGCGCGGCGACAAGCAGGACAATATGGCCGAATCGCCGGAATTCCTCGACCCGGTGCACGGCATTCCGGTGTTCAGCCTCTACGGCGTGGTGCGGCGTCCGACGCCGGTCATGATGGCCAGCTTCGACGTGCTGCTGATCGACCTGCAGGACCTCGGCTGCCGTATCTACACCTTCATTACCACGCTGCGCTATCTGCTCGAAGCGGCGGCTGAGCACGGCAAGGCGGTGTGGATACTCGATCGCCCCAATCCGGTGGGACGTCCGGTTGAAGGGCTGCTGCTGCGTCTTGGCTGGGAGAGCTTCGTCGGCGCTGGAGCGCTACCGATGCGCCATGGCCTGACGATGGGCGAACTGGCGTGCTGGTTCATCAGCACGCTCAAGCTCGACGTCGACTGCACGGTGATCAAGATGCACGGCTGGAACCCAGAGGCTGCGCCCGGCTACGGTTGGCCACTCGGCGAGCGGAACTGGATCAACCCCAGCCCGAACGCTCCGAACGTGTCGATGGCGCGCTGCTACGCCGGCACGGTGATGCTCGAAGGAACGACCTTGTCGGAGGGACGGGGTACGACGAGGCCGCTGGAGCTTTTTGGCGCGCCGGACATCGACGCGCGTCAATTGATCAGCGGCATGCAGGCGCTGGCCCCGCAATGGCTAGACGGTTGCCGCCTGCGCGAGTGCTGGTTCGAGCCAACCTTTCACAAGCACGCGGGTCACCTGTGTCATGGCGTGCAGATTCACGTCGAGGATGGCTGCTACCGGCATGCCCAGTTTCGTCCGTGGCGCCTGCAGGCCCTGGCCTTCAAGGCGCTGCGACAAATGCAGCCGGATTACGCCCTGTGGCGAGATTTCGCGTACGAGTACGAATTTGATCGCCTGGCCATCGACCTGATCAATGGCTCGCCGCTGCTGCGCGAGTGGGTGGACGACCCGGCTGCGACGCCGACCGACCTGGACGCCTTGAGCAGACCTGACGAAGCAGGTTGGAGTATGGCGCGCCGGGAGTTTTTCTTGTACTGAAGTGAGGGTGGCACCGTTCCAGGGCAAGTCGCAGTTGTTGGTCAGCCTGTCGACCGCTGCGGTTGATTTGCAGTCCGTGTCCATCTCGCTCGGCGGCCGGCCGTCAAGCCCAGGATTGATCGATCAAGAGGAAACCGCTTCACGCACCGCAGCGGCAAGTTTCTCGGCTGCGCGGGAGACTGACAGCGAGTCCTGGCCCTCGACCATGACGCGCAGCAGCGGTTCCGTCCCAGAGGCACGCAACAGCACCCTGCCGCAGCCATTGAGTTCGCTCTCCACCTCGCGCTGGGTGGCGTCGATCAGCGGGTTCTGCTTCCATGGGAAGCCTTTGCTCAGCGCCACGTTGATCAGCCTTTGCGGATAGAGCTTCAGGCCACCGAGCAGTTGCAGCAGATCTCCGCCTTCTTCACGCAGCGCCGAGAGCACCTGCAGGGCGGAAACGATACCGTCGCCAGTGGTGTGCCTGTCGAGGCAGAGAATGTGGCCGGAGTTCTCGCCACCATACAGCCAACCCTTCTGTCGCAGCATGTCCATGACGTAACGGTCGCCGACGGCGGCGCGGACAAAAGGAACCTGCAACTCGCCGAGGGCGTGTTCCAGGGCGAGGTTGCTCATCAAGGTGCCCACAACCCCCGCGACAGGGCCCTGGCGCAATCGGCTGCGGACGACCGCGAACAACAGTTGATCTCCATCGTAGAGGTTGCCCATCGCGTCGACCATCATTACCCGGTCACCATCCCCGTCCAGCGCGATTCCGATGTCGGCGCCCTGGGCGATGACCGCCGCCCGCAAGGCCGCGGGTGCGGTCGCACCGACATCCTGGTTGATGTTCAGTCCATTGGGTTCAGTGCCGATACTGGTGACTTCGGCTCCCAATTCATGCAGGACATGTGGTGCGATGTGGTAAGCCGCTCCGTTGGCACAATCCACGACGATCTTCAGTCCACGCAGATCCATTTCGAAAGGAAAGGTGCCCTTGCAGAACTCGATGTAACGACCATCCGCATCATCGATTCGCCGCGCACGCCCAAGTCCTGCCGATGGAACACAGGTCAGCGGTTCGTCTAGCGCGGCCTCGATCTCCGATTCGAGTTCATCCGGCAGCTTGGTGCCCCGGGAGGAGAAGAACTTGATTCCATTATCGTAATAGGGGTTGTGCGAGGCCGAAATGACGACGCCGGCCTGCAGGCGCAGGGCGCGCGTAAGGTAGGCGATAGCCGGCGTTGGCATCGGGCCGACCAGACAGACATCCACACCGGCTGCAGAGAAGCCGGCTTCGAGCGCAGCTTCCATCATGTAGCCGGAAATTCGGGTATCCTTGCCGATCAATACGGCCGGGCGCTCGCTTCCCTTGATATGGAAGCGAGCCGTGTCGCGGGCGGCCAGAACTCTTCCTGTTGCGTGTCCCAGGCGCATGACGAAATCCGGTGTGATCGGGATTTCTCCGACACGCCCACGCACGCCATCCGTACCAAAATACTTCCTCGTCACGATCTTCTCTCCCATCGAGCACAGACAAATCTGATGTCCGTCAAAACGCCATTCTACGCAAACGGCTCGGGAGACGCTGTCTACTACCACACAATTCGTCGCTTGTGCGCTGCATTGGCGGTGGAAAAGACAGGAAGAAGTCAGGTTGGCACGCCAGAGTCTGCCCTGTCGAGGGCAAAAACGTCAATGCCTTCTGGACCGCCCGATGGCAGGGCTGGTCAGATCTTCTGCGGGAGGCAGGCGGGGTGAGTCGCCGCTGCCTGGGGAGGGCTCTACGGCTTGCCAGGTGGCCAGGGCGTCGCGTGTTGGCGCGACGTCATGAACGCGCAGAATGCGCGCTCCACGCTGGGCAGCGATCAAGGCTGCCGCGATGCTGGCAGCCAAGCGATCCTCGACCGGACGTCCGGTGATCGCGCCCAGCATCGACTTGCGCGAAATGCCCGCCAGCACGGGCAGTCCGGCACACGAGAAGGTCCGCAGATGACGCAGTAGTTCGAGATTGTGTGCGAGGGTCTTGCCGAAGCCGAAACCCGGATCGAGGACCAGGCGATCGCTGGCGATGCCTGCCTCTTGCGCTGCGGCTACCCGCTGTGCGAGAAAGGCCTGGACTTCGGCTACGACATTGCCGTAGCTGGGGTGCTCCTGCATGCTCAGGGGTTCACCGCGCATGTGCATCAGGCAGAGCGCGCAATCGCTGTCAGCCACGGCCGTCAGCGCTCCCGGCATGCGCAGCGCGTAGATGTCGTTGATCATTGCAGCACCGTTCGCGAGTGCCGCGCGCATCACTTCCGGCTTGTAGGTGTCGACAGAGAGGGGTACGCCGCAGCCGTCCAGTCCTTCAAGCACTGGAATCAGGCGTCTCAGTTCATCCTCGACCGAGGTTGGCAGTGCGCCCGGACGTGACGACTCAGCGCCAATATCAAGCAGGTCGGCGCCGGCCTCGATTTGCCGGTACGCGTGCGCGATGGCTGTAGACGGGTCGCAGGCCAAACCGTCGCCGGAGAACGAGTCCGGTGTCAGGTTCACGACGCCCATCAGCAGTGGGCGGTCGGAAGGGAGTCTGTGCGGGCCGCAGCGAAACATCAGGCCAGCAATCGGGGCTGGGGCGCAGGGGAGGGCGTTTCGCCGGGGTGTTTACTCAGGCTGGGGCAGTGGCACTCGGCGCAGCGTCCGGTGTGTTGAGGTCCGGTTTGCTCGGTGACGGTGCCTGCGGCTGCTTTGGCGGGCGTGGAGGCTTGCCGGCCATGATGTCGTTGATCTGATCGGCGTCTATCGTTTCAAGTTCCAGCAGGGCTGCCGCCATCGCCTCGACCTTGTCGCGCTGCTCTTCGAGGAGTCGTCGTGCAAGTGCATATTGCTCGTCGATGATGCGTCGAATTTCCGCGTCAACCTTCTCCATCGTGGCTTCGGACATGTTCTTGTGAGTGGTCACCGAACGCCCGAGAAATACCTCGCCTTCGTTTTCACCGTAGACCATCGGTCCCAGCGCATCGGACATGCCGTAGCGCGTGACCATGTCACGTGCCATCTGTGTCGCCCGCTCAAAGTCGTTCGAAGCGCCAGTGGTCATCTGGTTCATGAACAATTCTTCGGCGATGCGACCACCGAACAGGACGGCGATCCGACTCAGCAAATATATACGATCGTAGGCGTAGCGATCCTCTTCGGGCAACTGCATCGTCAGGCCAAGCGCCCGGCCGCGCGGGATGATCGTGACCTTGTGTACTGGATCGGATTTCGGCATCAGTTTGGCGACCACGGCGTGCCCCGACTCGTGATACGCCGTGTTGCGCCTTTCGTCCTCGTTCATGACCATGCTGCGGCGCTCGGCACCCATCATGATCTTGTCCTTGGCCTTCTCGAAGTCCTCCATATCGACCAGCCGCTTGTTGCCGCGGGCGGCGAACAGTGCCGCTTCGTTGACCAGATTGGCCAGATCGGCACCCGAAAATCCGGGCGTTCCACGGGCGATGATGTCAGCCTTGACATCCGGGGACAGCGGCACCTTGCGCATATGTACCACAAGGATCTGTTCCCGACCACGAATGTCAGGTAGCGGTACGACCACCTGGCGGTCGAAACGTCCGGGGCGCATCAGCGCCGGATCGAGCACATCGGGCCGGTTGGTTGCCGCGATCACGATGACTCCGACGCTGCCTTCGAAGCCGTCCATTTCGACCAGCATCTGGTTAAGCGTCTGTTCGCGTTCATCGTTGCCGCCGCCCAGGCCGGCGCCGCGTTGACGGCCCACAGCGTCCAGTTCGTCGATGAAGATGATGCACGGTGCGTGCTTCTTGGCGTTCTCGAACATGTCGCGAACACGCGCCGCACCCACGCCGACGAACATCTCGACGAAGTCCGAGCCGGAAATCGAAAAGAAGGGAACCTTGGCCTCGCCGGCAATCGCCTTGGCCAACAGCGTCTTGCCGGTACCCGGGTTGCCGACCAGCAGCACGCCCTTCGGGATGCGGCCACCCAGTTTCTGAAATTTCGAAGGGTCGCGCAGGAAGTCGACGAGTTCGGAAACCTCTTCCTTGGCTTCATCGCAACCCGCGACATCGGCGAAGGTGATGGTGTTGGTCGACTCGTCGAGTAGCCGCGCCTTGCTCTTGCCGAACGAAAAGGCGCCGCCGCGGCCGCCACCCTGCATCTGGCGCATGAAGAAGATCCATACGCCGATCAGCAGCAGCATCGGGAACCAGCTGACGAATATGCTCATCAGGAAGGATTGCTCCTCCTCGGGCTTGGCCTCGATCTTGACGCCGTGTTTGAGGAGATCGGAAACCATCCACAGATCAGGAGGCGCATAACTGGTGAGCTTGCGGCCGTCGGTGGTCGTAGCCTTGAGCACACGCCCTTCGATTACCACCTTGGCAATCGTTCCCTTGCCCACTTCCTCGATGAACTGGGAATACTCCATCGACGACTGGGCTACCTGGCGATTGTTGAACTGATTGAATACGGTCATCAAGACGAGACCGATGACCAGCCAAACTGCCAGATTCTTGAACATGTTATTCAATGCTTCACCTCTTCCACGTTGCCCGGTCCGGGATGATTCCAGAAACCTTGCTGTTCCACGACATCATATTCTAAACTGATTCCCAGCCACTGAATCAAACACCGGATCAACGATCACTGCAAGTTTTCAAGGTTCTGCCGAGCAAATAGACCTCCGGGCTGCGATCGCGCGAAGCGTCGGGCTTGCGCGAGGAAACCGCCTTGAATGTTTTGCGCATTTCCAGCACAAAATCGTTGAACCCGGATCCGTGAAATGCTTTGACCAGCAAAGCACCCTCGGGTTTCAGCCAGTTGCGGGCAAATTCCAGAGCCAGTTCGGCGAGATGCGCTGCGCGCGCCTGGTCGCAGAGGGCGATACCCGATATGTTGGGCGACATATCGGAAAGAACAAGCCCGACTTTCTCGCCGGCGAGCAGATTTTCCAGATTATTGAGAACTGCTTGTTCGCGAAAATCCCCCTGCACGAAGATTACCCCTGGCAGAGGCTCCATCTCCAGGAGGTCGACGGCGATGATGCGGCCCTTGCCCTGCATTTTCTTGGCCGCCACCTGTGACCATCCCCCCGGGGTCGCGCCCAGATCGACCACCACGTCGCCGGCGCGAATCAGGTGATCCCTGTCGTCCATCTCGACCAGCTTGTATGAGGCACGCGAGCGATATCCCTGCGCCTTCGCCCGCTGCACATAGGTATCATTGACGTGCTCTCGCAACCAGGCATTACTGGATCTGCTTCGATTCATTGGACGAAACCCGCTAGAATGTGCTCTTCAAATAGTCATTGCGCTTGCAGAAACCTCGCCCACCCAAGTGGTGAACTGGTGAACGTTTCTCTGACTCCCTGCCCCGCTCCTGCAATCCTGGAGGAGGGCGACTCGTACGTTGCTGACGCGACAGTCACAGCAAGAAGGTAACCCGCATGCTCAATCTCACTTCAGACGAACGGCGCGCTTTGCGTGCCCGTGCCCACTCCCTGAATCCGGTGGTCTCGATAAGCCAGGGTGGTCTCTCAGAATCGGTGATCAAGGAGATCAATGCCAGTCTCGCCAGCCACGAACTGATCAAGGTCCGCGTTTACAACGATGACCGGGCTGTCCGCGAAGCCTTTTTCGGCACCCTTTGTGAACGACTCGATGCTGCGCCCGTGCAGCATATCGGTAAACTCCTGGTGATCTGGCGCCCGCAACCCGAGAAGCCGATCCCGGCAGTCAAAGCGCGCGCCAGGAGCGTCGGACCCCGGCGCAACAAGCGCAGTTTCCAGGGTGGTTCAGCGAACTGAAATCGCTCAGCCACGGAAATCCGCGCGCGCATCGCAGGGATGTGGTCACCCAGCGATCCGTGGTGCTACCTTGTGGGTCGCCCGGAACTGGTCACCAGCAGTAACCCGAGCAGGGTCTGAACGAGGTAGAGGATGCTCGAAACGCCATGCCAGGCGGCGAAGCGGTTGCGGAGTACGCTTTCCATGACTTCTCGCGGCAAGGCATCGGCCTTGAGTTGCGCCAGCAACGGCTGCACGCCGAACAGGCTGACCGCGGTCAGCAGCAGCATCAGTACGAGCAACCAGAAGTTCCAGCGGCGCAAGGCGGTAGTGCCCACACGCAGGAACACGAACAGCAGCAGGTAGACGGCGCAGGCGAGACCTACCCAACCCATCGACTCGAACAACCGACCGGCCAGCAAGCCTGCCGTCTGACGATCGTTACTCAACGTTGCAAACAGGGTTGGTGCGACGAGATAGCCGATGACCCACAAGCCACCCACCCAGAGCGTCAACGCCACGTCATGGAGAGCATCGGCAAGACGTCGCATCGCCGATCCCCTATTCGTAGCGGACGTCGATGACTTCGTATTCGCGTATGCCACCTGGAGCCTGTACCTCTGCGATGTCGCCGGCAAACTTGCCGATCAGTGCCCGAGCGATTGGCGAGTTGATCGAAATCTTGCCCGCCTTGATGTCGGCTTCATCCTCGCCAACGATCTGATAACACACGCGGGCACCCGATTCCTGGTCCTCGAGATCGAGCGTTGCCCCGAAAACACAGCGCCCGTCAGCGTCGAGCAGTTTGGGGTCGATGATTTGGGCGTTCGCCAGTTTGCCCTCGACTTCCTTGATGCGTCCCTCGACAAAGCCTTGCCGTTCCTTTGCGGCATCGTACTCGGCGTTCTCCGAAAGGTCTCCGTGCGAGCGCGCCTCGGCGATCGCCGCGATGGCACGCGGCCGCTCGACAGTCTTCATGTGATGCAGTTCAGCACGGAGTTTTTCGGCTCCATGAACGGTAACAGGTACCTTGCTCATATCATTGGCTGCCAACGAAAACCGCCGGCGCGCCAGGTCGGCGGCTACGACGGTTCTAAGGGTTATCTAGTGGAGTTGTGCGTGCAAATCCTGTATTGGATAGACGACCAACTCGCCGCGGTTCCGGATTCCGGCCGCTGCTGCTTCCGCTCCCCAGATCGTGGTGTAGATCGTCACGCGTGCCGCCAGTCCGGAGGTGCGGATCGAGCGCGAGTCGCTGATCGCCTTGCGCTTCTCATCGACGGTGTTGATGATCAGGACAATCTCGTTGTTCTTGATCATGTCGACCACGTGCGGACGTCCTTCGGTGACCTTGTTCACCGCCGTGACGGGAATTCCCGCTGCCGCGATGGCAGCTGCCGTTCCTCGTGTGGCAAGCAGCGTGAAGCCCGCCGACTGCAGTTCGCGGGCGATATTGACTGCTTTTGCCTTGTCCGATTCCTTGACGCTGATGAATACCTGGCCGGAACTGGGCAGCCGCACGCTGGCCGCCAACTGGCTCTTTACGAAGGCCTCCGAAAAGCTGAGTCCAACGCCCATGACTTCGCCGGTCGATTTCATTTCGGGCCCGAGGATGGTGTCGACGCCGCGGAACTTCACGAACGGGAACACCGCCTCCTTGACCGAGAAGTAGTTCGGGATCACTTCGCGGGTGACTCCCTGGCTGGCCAGCGACTGCCCAACCATGCAACGCGCCGCGATTTTTGCCAGTTGCAGACCGGTCGCCTTGGAAACGAAGGGTACCGTACGCGATGCGCGCGGGTTCACCTCCAGCACGAAAACAACGCCCTTCTGGATGGCGAACTGGACGTTCATCAGGCCGCAGACCTTTAGCCCATGCGCCATCAGGCGGGTCTGGCGACGCAGTTCGTCCTGCAATTCGCTCGACAGGGAATACGGCGGCAGCGAACAAGCGGAATCGCCGGAATGCACCCCGGCCTGTTCGATATGCTCCATGACCCCCCCGATGAGTACTTCCCGACCATCGCAGATGGCATCAACGTCGACTTCGCAGGCGTCGTTGAGGAACCGGTCGAGCAGTACCGGTGAGTCGTTGGACACCTTGACGGCTTCACGCATGTAACGTTCGAGGTCGCGCTCTTCGTGCACGATTTCCATCGCCCGTCCGCCGAGTACGTACGACGGACGAACCACCAGTGGATAGCCGATCTCGGCTGCCAGCCGCAGGGCGTCGACTTCCGTGCGTGCGGTGCGATTTGAAGGCTGCTTGAGGCCCAGATCATGCAACAGCTTCTGGAAGCGTTCGCGATCCTCGGCGGCGTCGATCATGTCCGGGCTGGTGCCGATGATCGCCACGCCGTTGGCTTCGAGATCGCGAGCGAGCTTCAGTGGCGTTTGGCCGCCATACTGGACGATGACCCCCAGCGGCTTTTCGACGGCGACGATTTCCAGCACGTCTTCGAGCGTCAACGGTTCGAAGTAAAGGCGATCGGAGGTGTCGTAATCGGTCGACACCGTTTCCGGATTGCAGTTGACCATGATGGTCTCGTAGCCGTCCTCGCGCATCGCCAGCGCCGCATGTACGCAGCAGTAGTCGAACTCGATTCCCTGGCCGATGCGGTTGGGGCCGCCACCGAGGACCATGATCTTTTTGCGATCGCTGGGATTCGCCTCGCACTCGTCCTCGTAGGTCGAATACATGTAGGCCGTATCGGTCGCGAACTCGGCGGCACAGGTGTCGACGCGTTTGTACACCGGGCGGATACCCAGTTCATGGCGACGCCGGCGAACTGTCGTCTGGTTGGTCCGCAACAGGGTTGCCAACCGTTTGTCGGAGAAGCCGGCACGTTTCAAATACCACAACTCGTCTCTTGACAACGCCGCGAGGGGCCTGCCGCGGATGCGCTCGGCCTTCTTGTAGAGATCTTCGATCTGCGCCAGAAACCACGGATCGATCGCGGTCAACCGATGAATTTCCTCCAGGCTCATGCCGATCCGGAAGGCGTCGGCAATGTACCAGATCCGTTCCGGGCGAGCCTCGCTCAGCGCCATCTCGATTTCCTCGCGGTCGACACTGCGCTCGTCGAAGCCATCGACACCGATCTCCAGACCCCGCAGTGCCTTTTGCAGCGATTCCTGGAAGGTGCGGCCGATGGCCATCACCTCGCCGACCGACTTCATCTGCGTGGTCAGCCGCGAATCGGCTACTGGAAACTTCTCGAAGGCAAAGCGCGGCACCTTGGTGACCACGTAGTCGATCGAAGGTTCGAACGAGGCCGGGGTCTTGCCGCCGGTGATGTCGTTGGCCAGTTCGTCGAGGGTATGGCCTACCGCCAGTTTCGCCGCCACCTTGGCAATCGGAAAACCGGTGGCCTTCGACGCCAGAGCCGACGAACGCGACACGCGCGGGTTCATCTCGATGACGATCATCCGTCCATTTGTCGGGCAGATCGCGAACTGTACGTTCGATCCACCGGTATCGACACCGATCTCACGCAGCACCGCCACGGCGGCATCGCGCATGATCTGGTATTCCTTGTCGGTCAGTGTCTGCGCCGGCGCGACGGTGATCGAGTCACCGGTATGGATGCCCATCGGGTCGAGGTTTTCGATCGCGCAGACGATGATGCAGTTGTCCTTGCGGTCACGCACGACCTCCATCTCGAACTCTTTCCAGCCGATCAGCGATTCCTCGATCAGGAGTTCGCTGGTCGGGCTGGCTTCCAGGCCGCGCTGGCAGATTTCGACGAACTCCTCCTGATTGTAGGCGATGCCGCCACCCGAACCCCCCATCGTGAAGGACGGGCGGATGATTGCCGGATAGCCGATCATCGCCTGCACCTGCAGCGCCTCTTCCATCGAGTGCGCGACGGCGGAGCGCGCCGATCCTAGACCGATTCTGGTCATCGCCGCCTTGAATTTTTCGCGGTCCTCGGCCTTGTCGATCGCTTCCTTGGTGGCGCCGATCATCTCGACGCCAAAGCGTTCGAGGACGCCATGTCGGGCGAGGTCGAGGGCACAGTTCAGCGCCGTCTGCCCACCCATGGTCGGCAGCAACGCGTCGGGCCGTTCCTTGGCGATGATCTTTTCGACCACCCGCCAGGTAATCGGCTCGATATACGTTACGTCCGCCATATCCGGATCGGTCATGATCGTCGCTGGGTTGGAGTTAACCAGGATCACCCGGTAACCCTCTTCGCGTAGTGCTTTGCACGCCTGTGCGCCGGAGTAGTCGAATTCGCAGGCCTGACCGATGACGATCGGACCGGCGCCGATAATCAGAATGCTCTTAATGTCTGTGCGCTTGGGCATGTTGCGCCTTTTCGTCTTGCATCATCTTGACAAAGCGGTCGAAAAGACAGGCGATGTCGTGCGGCCCCGGGCTGGCTTCCGGGTGGCCCTGAAAGGAAAAAGCCGCGACGTCGCTACGCGCGATACCCTGCAGTGATCCATCGAACAGCGAAGCGTGCGTGCGCCGCAGATTGGCGGGCAATGTGTCGGCATCCACCGCGAAACCGTGATTCTGGCTGGTGATCAGGACCTGTCCGGTGTGGAGATCCTTGACCGGGTGGTTGGCGCCGTGGTGGCCAAATTTCATCTTCATCGTCCTGGCGCCCGAAGCCAGCGCCAGCAACTGATGGCCGAGGCAGATACCGAAGGTCGGTACGCTGTTGGCAAGGATTTCGCGGATGGCCGCAATGGCGTAGTCGCACGGTTCCGGATCGCCCGGCCCGTTCGACAGGAACACTCCGTTCGGCTTGAGTTTGAGGACTTCGGCCGCGCTGGTCTGCGCCGGAACGACCGTAATCTTGCAGCCGCGTGCGGCGAGCATGCGCAAGATATTGTGTTTGACTCCGAAATCGTAGGCGACAACGTGCAAATGCGGCGTCGGTACGGAGCGGTAACCGCCAAGGCTCCATTGTCCCGCCGTCCACTCGTACGGTGCTGCGACACTCACCACCCTGGCCAGGTCCATGCCGGCGAGGCCGGGAAAGGCGCGTGCTTCGGCAACTGCTTGTTCCTCGTCGATCTCTCCGGCCATGATGCAACCGGCCTGGGCGCCTTTTTCGCGCAGAATGCGCGTCAGCTTGCGCGTATCCACCCCGGCGATGGCCACCAGGCCGTGCTTCTGCAGATAGGCGGGCAGAGTCTCCTGCAGGCGCCAGCTTTCGGCTCGAACCGGCAGGTCACGAATGACCAAGCCGGCGGCATGGTTGCCGCACGATTCGAAGTCCTCGTCATTGCACCCGACGTTGCCGATATGCGGATAGGTGAGCGTGACAATCTGACGGCAGTACGAGGGGTCGGTCAGTATCTCCTGGTAACCGGTCATCGCCGTATTGAACACCACCTCGCCGCTGGTACGGCCTCCGGCGCCGATAGCCTGGCCGCGAAAAATCGTGCCATCGGCCAGTGCGAGGATCGCGGGCGGAAGCGTGGGTAACAAGGACACGAAAGACTCCTGTGGATGCTGCTGTTTGAATCCGCTGGCGGGCCGAGCTTTAGATACGCAAAAGCGGGACGGGCGCGCAGCCCTCCCGCTCGGTTCCATGCAAGCCGCAGGATTATACCGGAGCGTACCTCTCTTTGGGCAATTCCGCGTCCCGGCTGCTGTACGAAAGGCCCGGCGATCGACGGTAAGTCATTGCTGTTACGGGTATCAGGTCCGCGTCAGACGCTATCCTGATAGTTCAGAATGCGCTCGCAATAGCGCGCAATCAGGTCGATTTCGAGATTGACCCGGCTACCGGCCTGAAGACTGCCGAGAGTCGTGGCTTCCAGGGTGTGCGGAATCAGGTTGATGGTGAACGTGGCGCCGTCCACCGAGTTGGTGGTCAGGCTGACGCCATCGACGGTTATCGAGCCCTTGCGTGCAATGTACCTGGCGAGCGACTCCGGTGCCTGGATCTCGAGCAGGCGATTGTCGCCGATCGCCTCGAAACGCAGTACCTTGCCGACGCCATCAACGTGCCCGGAGACGAGATGCCCGCCGAGCCGGTCCGCGAGACGAAGGGCCTTCTCCAGATTGATCGGTCCCGGTGCCGCCAGACCGACGGTGCAGGCCAGCGATTCCGGCGAGACGTCGACAAAGAAACAATTGTGCTGTTTATCGACAACGGTCAGGCAAACACCACCGCAGGCGATGGAATCGCCAAGTTCGACGTCATCGATGCCGAGTTGCCCGGCATCGATCGTCAGGCGCACGGTGCCGGCGCCGTCGTCACGCGGAGTGATTCGGGTGACGCTGCCGCGGGCAGCAATGATTCCTGAGAACATGGCGAAAACCGATCAGGTGAGGGTTGGAAGGGTCGGCGGGATTCTAGCATGCAGTCGTTCTCGCTGCCGCCGCGGCCTGGCATCACGCGCCTGGCGGCAGGTGCGCTTCACCGGGCGCCGGCACGTCCTCGCCACCGGCCGGAAGGTCGTTGACCCACGCCTGCAGCAGGGTGTAGGCGACGGCCAGCACCACCGGACCGACGAAAATGCCGACGAGTCCAAAGGCCAGCAGGCCACCGATGACCCCGGCCAGTATCAGCAATAATGGCAGGTCGGCGCCTTTTCTGATCAGGATCGGACGCAGGAAGTTGTCGAGGGAAGTGACGATGACGGTCCAGACCAACAGGAAAGTGCCCCAGCCCGTGCTGTCACTCCAGAACAGCCAGATCACGGCCGGCACCAGAACCAGTCCCGGTCCGAGTTGCGCGATGCAGAACATGAACATCAGCGCCGTCAGGACGGCAACCAACGGCAACCCGGCAATGGCCAGGCCGATTCCACCGAGGATCGACTGCACCAGCGCGGTGATCCCGACCCCGAGCGCCACGGCCCGGGCCGCCTGTGCGGCCAGCAGCACGGCCTTTTCGCCGCGGTCGCCAGCCAGCCGGTAGCCGAAGCGCCGCATGCCCGTGGCAGCGCTCTCCCCCGAAGAATAGAGGATCCCCGAGAGGGCGACGGTCAGCAGGAACTGAACAAAAACCAGGCCAAAGCTGCCGACCTCGCTGACGAACCAGCGGGTCACGTTGCCAGCGTAGGGAACCGCCTTGGCTGCGAGTTCTGCGGTACCGATGGCTGCGAGCTGGGTCCACGCGTGCTCGATCTTGGTGCCAAGCAGTGGTAAGTCACCGACCCACGCGGGAGGCGATGGCACCCTGAACTCGGTGAGGTATTTGCTCCACTCCGCGATCTGATCGGCATTGTCGACGAGGGTGGCGATCGCCAGCGACAACGGCACGATCAGCACCAGCAGCACCAACAGAATCATGGTGATGACTGCCGGAGTCCGCCGGTTGCCGAGGCGCCGTTGCACCCGCAGCATTAAAGGCCAGGTGGCGATGACGACCATCGTGGCCCAGATCAGCGCCGGCAGGAACGGGCGCAGGATCCAGACCGAGGCGGCAATCAGCGCACAGAGGAAGAGCACTGCCAGTGCGGGGCGGGCGATTTCGGGGTGTGGATTGGTCGGCTTCATCTTCTCGTCAGGCATTTCTTTTCTGGAGTCTTCCGAGGCCATGGGCAGCGCTTGGACCAATCTCCCGGTTATTGTTTCAGTGAGCTGCGTTGGCTGTTGGACCACTCGCGACCACCCCCCTTCGCCGTACAGCCGTTGCCCTGGCTGGCATCTGGGAGGCATGGTAGCGCAATTCACCGACCGCGACGCGGCCACGTTTGGGAATAGAATGGCGCGCATGCAGAATCAGGCACCGACCCGGCCGATACCGGCATACTCCGCATGAGGCCCGCGCAGGCGGTGTGCCACCGCTGTGGTAGCCACGGTCGGCGGTCGCCGACCGTGGTTTGCCGAGCCGGTTCGCAACGATGAATCACGCGCTGCTGTTTTCAGTGTTCATTGTGGCCTCGTGTGGTCTGGCATACGAGTTGATCGCCGGGGCATTGGCGAGTTATCTTCTTGGCGATTCGGTTACCCAGTTCTCGACGGTCATCGGTAGCTACCTGTTCGCCATGGGCGTCGGATCGTGGCTGTCGCGCTACGTCGAAAGGCGACTGGTGGCACGCTTTATCCAGGTCGAATTGATGGTCGGCGTCTTCGGCGGCTTTTCGGCAGCAGGGTTGTTCTTTGTCTTCGCCTGGTCGTCGGCGCCCTTCAAGCTGGCGCTGTATCTGGCGGTCGTCGGCATCGGCGTGCTCGTCGGGCTGGAAATTCCGCTGATCATGCGCATACTCGAACGCGATCTGGCGTTCAAGGATCTGGTTTCGCAGGTATTGACCTTCGATTACCTCGGAGCGCTCGCTGTTTCGATTCTCTTTCCTGTCGTGCTGGTGCCCCATCTGGGCCTGATGCGCAGTGCCCTGCTGTTCGGCCTGCTCAACGTTGCGGTCGCGCTCTGGGCCTGCTGGCTGTTTCGCGAACAGTTGCGCAACGTCGGCTGGCTAGGCGTGCAGGGGGGCGCGTCGATGCTCCTGCTGTTGGCCGCTTTCGCCGCAGCCGGCGAGCTGACTTCCCTGGCCGAGGCCCACCTCTACGCAGATGACATCGTACATGCCGAGAGTACGCCGTACCAGCGGATCGTCGTCACGCGCTGGAAGGACGATCTGCGCCTGCATCTGAACAACAACCTGCAGTTCAGTTCGCGCGACGAGTACCGCTATCACGAGGCACTGGTGCATCCGGGACTGACCACTTTGCCGGCGGCGCGGCGCGTGCTGGTTCTCGGTGGCGGCGACGGTTTGGCCTTGCGGGAGATTCTCAGGTATCCGCAGATCGAGTCGGTGACGCTGGTCGACCTCGATCCGGCGATGACACGGCTGTTTGCCAGCGCACCTCCGTTACGCAAGCTCAACGAGGATGCGCTACGTTCGAGCAAGGTCCGCGTGGTCAATGCCGATGCGCTACAGTGGCTCGAGGACAACGATGAGCTCTTCGATTTCGTCGTCGTCGATTTTCCCGATCCATCGAATTTTGCGATCGGCAAGCTCTACAGCGCCTCCTTCTATCGCCTGCTCGAGAAACACCTGACGGCCAATGCACTGGCGGTCATCCAGTCCACCTCGCCGCTCTACGCCCGGCAGTCGTTCTGGTGTGTGGTCACCACGCTGGAGAGTGTCGGGCTGCTCGTCACACCCTACCATGCGCTGGTGCCGTCCTTTGGGGAATGGGGTTTCGTGCTGGCGGGCCGTCACGCGTACCGGCCACCGCAGGCGTACGCGGTGGCCACGCGCTTCCTGACGGCCGATACCACTCCGGCCCTGTTCCTGTTTCCCAAGGACATGGCGCGTGTCGAGACCGAGGTGAACCGTCTGAACAGTCAGGTGCTGGTGCGCTACTTCGAACAGGAGTGGCGGCAGGTGATTCGCTAGGGCATGGACCGCCGCGAATTCATGGTCTCTGCGGGGATCGCCGGTGCGGCCTCGCTGCTTGGCTGCCGCGGCATGCCAACGCCCCTGCCGCCAGGCGAACTGCTCGGGGCTTCGCTCGCCCTTGGGCATCGTTTGCCTGCGCATGACCTGGCGCCACCTGACGCCACGCAGCACGTTCCGGTGCTCATTGTCGGTGCCGGCATCGGCGGCCTTTCCGCTGGCTGGAAACTGGCCAAGTCGGGCTTCGCCGATTTCTTGATCGTTGACCTGGAGAGCGAAGCCGGGGGCAATTCACGGGCCGGTCGCAACACGGTCAGTGCTTATCCCTGGGGCGCGCATTATCTGCCGCTGCCGACGCGCGAGTCGACGGCAGTACGCGAGTTACTCGCCGAACTGGGTGTGCTGCAGGGCGATCCGCGTGCCGTCAGACCGAGCTATGACGAGCGCTATCTGTGCGCCACGCCGCAGGAGCGGCTCTATCGAAACGGCCGCTGGCAGGAAGGCCTGCTCCCTCAGAGCGGTGTCAGTGCCTCGGAACGCGGACAGTATCAGCGCTTTGCCGACCTGATGGCGGCTTTCCGACGCCAGCGCGACACTCTCGGGCGGCGTGCCTTCGCCTTGCCCATGGCGTTGTCGAGCCGTTCGGCCGAACTGCTGGCGCTCGACCAGTTGAGCATGCGCGACTGGCTGCTGGCGCAGCGACTCGATTCGCCGCATCTGCACTGGTACGTCAACTACGCCTGCCGCGACGACTATGGCGCGGGTAGCGCCGCGGTTTCGGCATGGGCTGGCATTCACTACTTTGCCTGCCGCGACGGCGAGGCGCATAACGCGGCCAGCGACAGCGTGCTCACCGCGCCGGAAGGCAACGCCTGGCTGAGCAACGGGCTACTGCGATCGATTCGCGAGCGTGTCGGGGCGCGGCTACTCACCGACGCGCTTGCCTTCCGCGTTGCCGCCGGAAGCGCTCAAACGCCCGGCCGTCGTATCGAGGTCCACCTGTGGTTGCCCGGCGAGCGTCGTACATTGCGCGTGCTCACCGAGCAGCTGATCTGGGCCGCGCCGCTGTTCCTGGTGCCGAAAGTCTTCGCCGGTTACCAGGAGCTGAAGGTCGCCGCCGGCAGTTACAGTTACGCACCGTGGCTGGTCGCCAACCTGACGCTGTCGCGCTTTCCGGACGACCGCGCCGGCGCGCCGCCGGCCTGGGACAATGTGCTTTACGAGAGTGCCGGCCTCGGCTATGTGGTGGCTACACATCAACACCTGCGCGTCTGGCGCGGGCCGACCGTGCTCACCTACTACCGTGCTCTCGACGAGATGAGCCCGCAGCAGGGCAGGGAGGCACTGCGTGACGCAGCGCGCGAAGTGTGGGCGGAACAGATCCTGGCGGATCTGGAGCGACCCCATCCCGATATCCGGCAGTTGACGACGCGCCTGGACGTCTTTCGCCACGGGCACGCCATGGCAAGGCCGGTTCCCGGTCTGATCTCGGGCGAAGCACGCCGGCGCTTTGCCGTCGACGGGACAAACCTGCGCTTTGCGCACGCCGATGTCAGTGGTTTCTCGCTGTTTGAAGAAGCTCAGTATCGTGGTGTCCTGGCTGCCGAGCGAACGCTGCGCCGTCTTGGTGTGCGCTTCAGGTCTTCATTGGCGTAGAGAGCCGGTATCGTGCAAAGCGACTCTCGCGCTGGCACAACTACGTCATTCCCAGGCTCGTCAGGTGCGCAGGAACTGCACCGCTTCGCGGAGCTGACGTGCGGTGTCGGCGAGATCGTTGGCGGTAGCGGAAACCTGCAGCGCGGCGGTACTGTTCTCCTCGGCGCTGCTGGCCATGCGTTCGACCGCCAGTGCAATGTCGCCGCTGCCCTGGCGTTGCACGTCGAGCCCTTGCGCGAACTCCTGCATGTCGCTGACGAGATTGCGGGTTTCCGCGGCGATGTCGTCCATTGTCGACCTGGCACTGCGGACGGTATCGATGCTGATGCGGGCTCTCTCCGATCCCTCGCTCATTCCTTTGGCGGCGCCTTCGACGCCGGACTGGATCTGCGTGATCATCGCCGCGATGCGGTCGGTCGATTGCGCCGTGCGTTCAGCGAGCTTTCTCACCTCGTCGGCAACGACCGCAAAGCCGCGTCCCTGCTCACCGGCACGGGCGGCTTCGATCGCCGCGTTCAATGCCAGCAGGTTGGTCTGGTCGGCAATCTCGCGAATCACGCCGACGATGCCCGAAATCTCACGGGAATGCTCGCCCAGTCGCCGCATTGAATCGGCGGTTTCCTGCACGTCGGTCGCGAGACGCTCCACAACCGTGGCGGTGGCGGAGATTTCCGTGCTTCCCTGATCGCAACGGGTTCCTGCCTGCTGTACCTTGCTCTTCGCCGCATCGGCCTGCGCCGCCATCACCGAGATGCCGCTCGACATCTGCTCCACCGTGGTGACCATGGCGCTGACCGCGGAATTCTGGCGGTGCGTGCCGTCAGCGACACCGGCAATGGTCTGCGAGAGGCGCACCGCCGAAGCACTCAGCGTTTCCGCCGCAGAACGAATCTGCCGGACCGTCTGTGCCAGCTTTTCGCCGGTCGCATCGATGGAACGGAGCAGTTCGCCAATTTCATCGGCGCGGCGGATCAGGTTTGTCCGGGGGGCGAGATCGCCGCTGGCCAGGTCGCCGAGTCGTCGCTTCGCTTCACCAATGCCGGACAGCAGCGAACGACTAAAGAGGTAGTTGCCTGCCGCGGCAACGCCGCCACTAAACAGAAATACGGCCAGCAGCACCCATAGATCGTCGCGCAGGCCCGCGGCCGTCAACGCTTCGACCTGCTCCTGTTCGCGGGTACTCAGGGAGACCACGTCGTCGATAGCCTTCCGGTGCTCGGCATACTGCACTTCGAGCTGTTTCAGTGAGGCGCGCACAGCAGGCTCGTCTCCGGCGTTCACCGCCGGAAGAAACTGCTGGTCCACAATCTCGAAAAACCGTATCGACGCTTTATGCGCGTCGTTGAGGAAGCGAGTCTTGATGCCCTCGGGCAACTGCTGCTCAAGCCAGAACTTGTGGCGGGTGTCATAGTCCGTACGCAGTTGTCTGAGCCGGGCAAGCAGGGTTTCGCGCTCGGCGCGCCGGTCCGGATCGGACAGTTGCAGGGTCGTCAGGTACGACTCGATGATGTAGTTTGGTGGGGGCAGGATGTCGGCGACCAGGTCCTTGTAGAGGACGATGCGCTGATAATTGGGGCCGCCGACCTTGGTTTCGCTGATGGTGTGCGATGTCCAGGCGCCAAACAGCAGAAAACCACCGGCGAGGGCAATGGCCACCAGCAGCACTTGGGTGCGCAGGCTGAAACGGGTCATATCAGGTCTCCAGGGTTGGCTCCACCGCTTGATGTGAAGGGTTGGACTGGTCACGGATAGCGTCCACAGACATCCGCGAAGGCCCGTGCCACGCGGCCGAGCAATGACTGTTGCCACCCCGACGTTCAGAAACGCGCCGTTGGGACAAGGCACAGCGAAAAAAGTACCGGCAGTGCCACCATCAACTCACTGCATTGGCATGATCCGCGGACTCGATCGGCCGCCCGACGCCGCCGCAGTTTGACTCTACCGGTGATGGGGACTATATTAATGACCGTTCGGTCATTAGCGTTGCCTGATGAGTTCTGCCGCCTCCCAATCTGTTTCAAACCTTTTGCCAGCCGAGCGCACGACGCGTCGCCGTCGCAAGGACGCCCGCCCCTCCGAACTCACCGCGGCGGCACTCGAACTCTTTGTCGAACAGGGTTTTGCCGCCACCCGGCTCGACCATGTCGCTGCCCGCGCTGGCGTTTCAAAGGGCACCCTATACCTTTATTTTAACAGCAAGGAAGCGCTGTTCAAGGCGGTCGTCGAAGACGGCATGGTGGCCGCGCTGGTCGCAGCCGAGCAGCATTTGTCGGATCACCACGGCTCGGCGACAGAACTGCTGCAGCAGTTGCTGCGCGGCTGGTGGGAGCAGATCGGGAGTACGTCGATGGCCGGCGTGAGCAAGTTGATCATTGCCGAATCCAGGAACTTTCCCGAACTCGCCGAATACTATCGCGAGCGAGTGATCCGGCGTGGCAGGGCACTGCTGCGCAGCGCCCTGCAGCGCGGGATCGACGCCGGCGAGTTTCGCCCGGTCGACGTCGAAGCGACCGTCGACGTGATCATCGCACCGTTGCTGATGTTGGCGATCTCGCGTTTTTCGTTACGTCTGTGCGGTCAGGAGGTGGCCCCCGAGGCCTACCTCGATGCGTATCTTGCCTTGCTGTTGCATGGACTGAGTCGGGGCGAGGGAGCGCGATGAATGTGCCTGCCGCGCGCAAGTTCGTTCGGCTGCTGCCGGCACTGTTGCTCCTTCTTGGCGGTTGCGGCAAGGCGCCGCTACCGCCAGAGCCGGCGCGGCCGGTACTGACGCAAGTCGTTGGCGATAACGCGGGTGACGAATTGCTCAGTTACTCGGGTGAGGTACGCTCGCGCTACGAAACGCCGCTTGCCTTCCGCATCGCCGGCAAGATCACTGCCCGGTTGGTTGACTCGGGTGCCGTAGTCAACGCGGGTCAGGCCCTCGCCCGGCTCGACCCGGCGGACGCGAGGCTGTCGGCGACGGCGGCGGCGGCACAGTTGGAACTTGCCGAGGCCGACCTGCGCCGCTTCCGGAACCTGCAGGCGAAGCACTTCGTCAGCCAGGCCGCTCTCGATGCCCGGGAGACGGCTTTCAAGGCAGCACAGGCGCAGGCCGATCTGGCACACAATCAGGCTTCTTATACGGTCCTGCGGGCCGAGCAGGCGGGTATCGTGGGACTGGTGGCGGTCGAAGTCGGACAGGTCGTGGCGGCGGGGCAGACCGTCATGCGGTTGGCGCGCGCGGACACCCTCGAAGTCGCGATCGCCATCCCCGAATCGCGGATGGCCGAGTTACGCGCGCTCGGGGCGGCCACGGTCGAGCTATGGGCCGATCGTCAGGCCAGCTACGCCGGACTGCTCCGCGAAGTGTCGCCGGTTGCCGACCCGGTAACCCGTACCTACGCGGCAAGGGTGTCGATACGTCACCCCGACGCCAGGGTGCTGCTGGGGATGACGGCGACGGTGCGCTTTCTTCGCCGCGGCGGCAACACCCGCCTGACGGTTCCGCTGACGGCGATTTTTCAACACCAGGGTGGCCCGGCGCTATGGGTGGTCGGATCCGATCAGACGGTCGTCTTGCGACCGGTTTCTGTCGCCGCATACCGGGAAGACACGGCCGTGCTCGATGGCGGTGTACAGGCTGGCGAGAGAATCGTTGTTGCCGGGGTCCACAAGCTGAGCAGTGGCGAGCAGGTGCGCGTCATCGACCCGGCGAAGCCGCTTGCCGAGCCGCAGCCGCAGAGTGATCAGTCCGACGCAGCCGCGCGATGACCCTCCCGAATCTTTCCGAATGGGCGTTGCACCACCGCTCGCTGGTCGCCTACCTGATTGTCGTGTTGATGCTTGGCGGGGTACTGTCGTACTTCCGGCTGGGTCGTGCCGAGGACCCGGACTTCACCTTCAAGGCCATGGTTGTGCGTACGCTATGGCCGGGTGCCACCGCCCACGAGGTCGAACTGCAGGTCAGCGAACGCATCGAGAAGCGACTGCAGGAGGTGCCCTGGGTCGACGTGCTGCGTTCGCAGACACGCTCCGGTGAGTCGCTGATCATCGTTCTCCTCCGGGACGACACGCCGAAAAAAGAGGTTGCGGAAACCTGGTACCAGGTTCGCAAAAAGATCGGCGACATGCGCCACACCCTGCCGCAAGGCGTGCAGGGTCCGTTTCTCAACGACGAATTCGGCGAAACCTTCATCACCATCTACGCCCTGACCGGCGACGGCTTTGACCTCGCGGCGCTGCGTCACGCGGCCGACGGCATCGCCCGCGAGCTGCGGCAGGTACCGGACGTCAAGAAAATCGAACTGATCGGTGTGCAGGAGGAAAGGATCTACATCGAGGTATCGCAGGCCAAGCTGGCGACGCTGGGGCTGAACCCGCTGGCGATTTTCGAGGCGCTACAAAAGCAGAACGCGATGACTCCGGCCGGCTTTTACGAGACGCCGTCCGACCGCGTGCGCCTGCGCGTATCCGGGGATTTCAGGTCCGTCGCCAGCATTCGCGAAATCGGCATCCAGGCGGACGGCCGGCAGTTCCGGCTGGGCGACATCGCGACCATCCACCGGGGCTTTGCGGAACCCCCGGCGCCGCGCATGCGCGTGCAGGGTCAGGACGCGATCGGCATTGCCATCGCCATGAACCGGGGCGGCGACGTGATCCGCCTGGGCGACCGCCTGCATGCGGAAGCCGAACGCCTGCAGAAGCAGTTGCCGCTGGGAATCGATCTGCACGTGGTCGCCGATCAACCGCAGATCGTGCGACAGTCGATGAACCTCTTCATGTCCTCGCTGGCCGAAGCGGTCCTGATCGTCCTGACGGTGTCCTTTCTGAGCCTCGGCATGCGCACCGGTGCCGTGGTGGCGTTGTCGATTCCGCTGGTGCTGGCGATCACCTTTCTGCTGATGGCCGTGTTCGGGATCGATCTGCAGCGGATTTCACTCGGTGCGCTGGTGATTGCTTTGGGCCTGCTGGTCGACGATGCGATCATTGCCGTCGAGATGATGGTCGTCAAGATGGAACAGGGGTGGGATCGCTTCCGGGCGGCGACCTTCGCCTACACCTCGACGGCTTTTCCGATGTTGACCGGTACCCTGATTTCGGCCATCGGCTTCATGCCGGTTGGTCTCGCAAAGTCGGGTGCCGGCGAATACACTTTTTCGATATTCGCGGTAGTCAGCATCGCCCTGCTGGTGTCATGGCTGGTGGCCGTGCTGTTCACCCCCTATCTGGGCGATCTGTTGCTGGATGCCGAAAAGCTGCGCAGGAAGGCTTTGCAGCACGGCGACGACACCTATGGCACGCCATTCTATCGCCGCGTGCGCGGTACCATCGAATGGTCGCTGCGGCATCGCTGGACGGTGATCGCGGCCACCGCCATCGTGTTCGTGGCGTCGCTGCTGGTACTGACCCTGGGCGTGCAGAAACAATTCTTTCCGGCGTCCAGCCGCCCCGAGTTGCTGGTCGATCTGTGGTTGCCGAACGGCGCGTCCCTGAAGGCCACCGAAGCGGTGGCCCGGGAAGTCGAGCGGACGCTTGCCGAGCCGGAAATGAGCCAGTCGATCAAGTATTTCGCGAGTTACCTTGGCAACAGTAGCCCACGTTTCTACCTGCCCCTGGACCAGCAACTGTTCAACGACAGTTTTGCGCAATTCGTCGTCACGACCCATGGTATCGAGGCGCGCGAGGCGCTCAAGCGACGGCTGGAAGACCGCTTCGCCGATGCGGCAGGCCAATGGAGCGGTCTGCGTACGCGTGTGCTGCGTCTTGAGAACGGCCCGCCGGTCGGTTTTCCGGTGGTCTTCCGCGTCTCCGGAGACAATCTCGCCGAACTGCGCCGGGTTGCCGCGGAAGTCGCCATCGTCATGCGTGCCAACCCGCACCTCAAGGAGGTCAACTTCGACTGGAACGAGATGGGCAAGGCGATCCGCATCGACATCGACCAGGACCGCGCCCGTGCACTGGGCATCAGTTCGCAGGAACTCGCGACCTTCCTCGATGCGATGCTCACCGGTGTCGCCGTGACGCAGATGCGCGAAGGCGACCAGCTGATCGACGTGGTGGCGCGCGCCGTCGGTGACGAGCGCGCAGGCATTGGATCTCTGGCCGACGTCAATGTCCACACCCGCAGTGGACGGTATGTGCCGCTCGCGCAACTCGCGACGATCAGCTACGGACTCGAAGATGGCCTGATTGCTCGGCGCAATCGGCTGCCGACGGTGAGCGTGCGCGCCGACATCCGTGACCACATGCAGGCCCCCGCAGTGACCGCGCAGATCGATCCGCAGCTCGATACCTTGCGGGCCGGACTGCCACCCGGTTTCCGTATCGAGGCCGGTGGGGCGACCGAAGAGTCGGCAAAAGGCGAGAATTCGATCAAGGCGGTGATGCCGCTGATGCTGGTTGGCGTGATTACCTTGCTGATGATCCAGTTGCAGAACATCGGCCGGATGCTGCTCGTTCTCGTCACCGCACCATTGGGGCTGATCGGCGTTGCGCTGGCGCTGCTGATCTTCGACGTGCCCTTCGGCTTCGTCGCCAATCTCGGGGTCATCGCGCTGTCCGGGATGATCATGCGCAACTCGGTGATTCTCGTCGATCAGATCGAACAGGACGAAAAGGCCGGCAAGCCTGCCTGGGAGGCGATCGTCGGATCGACCGTGCGGCGCTTCAGGCCGATCATGCTGACCGCCGCGGCGGCGATCCTGGCGATGATTCCGCTGACCCGCAGCGTCTTCTGGGGGCCGATGGCGGTGGCGATCATGGGCGGCCTGATCGTCGCCACGTTGCTCACCTTGCTGTTCCTGCCGGCGCTGTATGCTGCGTGCTACCGGGTCGGATCGGTCGCTGCCGGTGCTATGGCGCGCCCCGGCTGAGACGAGTGTCTTTTCGGAAAATGTTGTGAACTCTTCCGCATCTTCATGCAGCGACAGCCAGCCACTTCAGCACGGCCGCATACAAGGCGTCGGGATTGACCGGTTTCGACAGAAAATCGCACATGCCTGCCTGCAGGCAACGCTCACGATCCTCGGCAAAGCCGTTGGCGGTCAGCGCGACGACCGGGGTGCGCGCATGCCGCGGCAGGCGGCGTATACGTCTGGTTGCGTTCAGCCCGTCCATCATGGGCATTTGCATGTCCATCAGGATGAGACTGTAGTCATGGCTCGCGGCCAGGTCTGTCGCCTGGATACCGTCGGCCGCAACATCGACGCACAAGCCGGCTTCCTCCAGCAGAAATCGCGCTACTTCCAGGTTGATCGGTTCATCTTCGACCAGCAACAGGCGATAACCACTGAAATCCCGCGCCAGCCTGGCGGAGAGATCCTCGTCGGGTTGTTCGTCGGCAGCGCTCTGAATTGAAGCCGATTGCACAGCGAGGCGCGCGGTGAACCAGAAGGTACTACCCTTGCCCGGCGTGCTGGACACGCCCGCTGTCCCTCCCATCAGATGGGCCAGTTGACGCGTCATGGCCAAACCAAGGCCCATGCCACCGAACTGGCGCGTGCTGGAATTGTCGGCTTGCTCGAAATCCCTGAACAGGCGGTCGATGGTCTCGGCCGGGATGCCGATCCCGGTATCCTCGACCTCGAAGCGAACGACGACGCTCTCCGGGGTGTGTTCGATGACTCGTGTGCGCAGTGTCACCGAACCAGTCGCAGTGAATTTCACCGCATTAGTGGCGTAATTGAGCAGTGCCTGTCGTAAGCGGGTCGGATCGCCGATCAGCGGGACGGATAAGGGCTCCAAATCCAGACCGATGTGCAGGTGTTTCGCCTGCGCCTGTTGGGCGATCATGTCAACGATACTGGCCACTACGGCGTCGAGGCGGATCGGTGTTATTTCCAGTTCCATCCGGCCCGCTTCGACCTTCGATAGGTCGAGGATCGAATTGATGATCTCCAGCAGATGCCGGCTGGCGCCATCCAGGGTGTCGAGCCAGCCGGCCTGTCGCGCGCTGACTCCGCCGCTGCTCACCAGATGAGCCATCCCCGAGATGGCGTTGAGCGGGGTACGGATCTCGTGACTTATATTGGCCAGGAAGGCGCTCTTGGCCCGGTTGGCCGCCTCGGCCTGGTCCTTGGCCAATGACAGCTCCGCTGTGCGGGTCCGCACCAGATCCTCGAGATGCTCACGGTGCCGTTGCAATTCCTGGTTGGCCTTCTGCAGCCGAACCTGGGCGAGCCCCATCTCGCCGATTATCTGGGCGAGCCGGGTCAGGAAGTTCATCATCGAGCGCACTTGCCGTTCGGTGAAGATCGGCGCTTCGGCCAGCGCCGCAAGATAAGCCGTCTCGTCGAAGCCGAATTCCTTGGCCTGGCACCGGAACCAGGTGGTGTCCGGCGCTTCGAAGAAGAACTGGCCGGTAAAAAAGTTGGCGACGTGCTCGCCACCGACATGGATGGGCACCGCGACGTCGACCAGACCATTCTGACAGCGATAGACGTTGTAGGACTCCCCTTCGCGCAGGCACCCGGCAAGGACGGTATCGCTCTGGCGACAGCGCGATTCCGTCTGGGGATTCACCCTGTGGAACTGGGTGCAAATCCGTTGCCACCCCGTGGCAGCGAGGATGTTTCCCTCCAGATCAAGGATCGCCGTCACCGCTCCGGTCAGCGCCGTGAAGCTCTCGCACAGCGCCTGTAACTCGCCAATGTCCACCAAGTCCTGGAATTTCATTGTATTCATGTGTGTCCTGGCGGTGTGCAAAGATATCTCTGATGAGTGTTCCTGCGGATATTCTACGTCCAGCCCATCACTGGGGGTGAGGCGCGGGTCCCACGACAGACTTGATGTCGTGCAAGGCTGCCAACACCTCCGCGATGGTCATCTGGATCGCGTCGCGCCGGACGCCAGGGTCATTTTCTGCCGTCAGCAACTGCTCCAGACGCAAGGCACGCTCGGCAATGAACGCCAGACCAAGCGTGGCGGCCGAGCCCTTCAGGCTGTGCGCCATCCGTCCTGCCGCCGCCTGATCGCCGGCATCCAGCACCTGTGTCATCTCCAGCATCTGCAGGCTCTGGCGGTCGACCAGCTGGCGCACCAGGGCAAGGTATTTATCGGTCTTGCCCCTGAGCATGGCCAGGCCGGCGTTGACATCGATCCCGTCTCGAGTCCGTAGCGCCAGAATTACAAGCGCATCGTCGGATGCGTCGAACACTCGCTGATTCTGGACAGGGGCCAGCGCGCGTTCACCACGCACGGTTGGTGCGAGCCAGTGCAGTATTGTTGCATAGAGCAGGCCGGGCTCGACCGGCTTGGTCAGGACATCGTTCATGCCCGCCTCCAGGCAGGCACGGCGGTCCTCGGCGAAAGCGTTGGCGGTCAGGGCGATGATCGGGCGGTCAGCCCACTGGGGCAGGCCGCGAATCAGACGCGTGGCCTCGATCCCGCCGATTTCCGGCATCTGCATGTCCATCAGGATCAGGTCGAAGGTCTGCTGGCGGGCCCGCTCGACGGCCTCGCGACCGTTCGCGGCGACCGCCACGTCGATGCCGACGGCGTGCAACATCTCGAGGACAACCTCGACATTGATGGGATTGTCTTCGGCGAGCAGGAGGCGCGCGCCAAGATGCCGGGTGCTCAGGCGCGACTCGGCATCGCCCTGAATGCCGGTCGGAACCAGGATCGGCATCGGACCATGTCCGCACTGCAGCGGCACGCTGAACCAGAAGGTGCTGCCCACCCCAGGGGTACTGTGCAGACCAACATCTCCACCCATCAGTTCGACCAGGCGCCGCGTCAGCGCAAGTCCGAGCCCGGTGCCGCCGAACCTGCGCGCGGTGGAGCCTTCGGCCTGCTCGAACGCCTGGAACATACGCGTCTGCTGTTCGGGGGTGAGACCGATGCCGGTATCCTCGACCTCGAAGCGGATCTGGAGCGCGGCATCCTGTTCCCGCAGCAGTAGCGAGCGCAAACAAATCTTGCCCCGTTCGGTGAACTTGACCGCATTGCTGGCAAAGTTGAGGAGTGACTGCCGCAGTCGGGTAACGTCACCCCACAGCCAGAGCGGCACTCCGTCGGTGTCGACCTCGAGAGTCAACCCCTTGTTGGCGGCTGCATCCCGGACAATGGAGGCGACGTTGTCGAGCACCGCCGAGAGGTGGAAGCTGGTGTGCTCCAGATCCATGCGACCGGCCTCGATCTTGGACAGGTCGAGAATGTCGTTGATCAGCGAGAGCAGGTGGCGTCCGGCGACCTCCATCTTGGTCAACCGTTCGAGTTGTACCGACGAGGGATCTTCCTTCTTCAGCAGAAAATTGAGTCCGAGGATGGCGTTCAGCGGGGTGCGGATCTCGTGACTCATGTTGGCCAGGAACTCGCTCTTGGCGGCGCTGGCCGCTTCGGATGCCTCCTTGGCTTGGCGCAAGGCCGCTTCCGCATCCTTGCGGCGCGCGATGTCGGACATGAAAGCGATGAGCTTGGGGGGCGTCACCCCGTTACCGGCGTGATAGTAGATGTTCATCTCGACCGGGAGTCGACGGTTGTCCTTGGTCAGTTGCTCGGTCTCGAACTGGAGATGCCCGCGCTCCCGGATCTGCCGAGTGATCTGGGCGAAGGCCTCCGGAGGGAAGTTCGGGTCGATGTCCCACACCCGCAGTTGCAGCAGTTCATCGAGACTGTAGCCCAGGAACTCGGCCGAGAATCGGTTGGCATGGATGAAGCGGCCGGTCGCGAAGTCGGCCCAGGTGATGCCGATTCCGACGCTGTCCAGCGCGAACTGGGTATCGATCAACTGGGCATTCGCCGCTTGCAACTCACGGGTGCGCTCTCGCACGCGTTGCTCCAGTTCGCTGTTAAGCCGTCTGAGCGCGTCCCATGCAGCCCTGAGCGCCGACACATCGATACCGACGCCGACCAGCACGGGTTGCCCACCCATCTCGATCCGTCGGTTATTGAATAAGAACGGGATGCGTCGGTCGTTGTCGATGACCAGGCTGGCTTCAACCTCGACCTTCGCGCCGGTAGTGAAGGCCTCGACGATACGTTCGTGGATCACTCGCCGGTCATCGCCTTCAAAGAAGTCGAGCGCATTAATCCCCTTGATGTCCTCGGGCGAGCGCTCCATGAGGCGTTCGAAGGTCTGATTCCAATAGTGCAGACATCCGTTATGGTCGAGCGTGTAACAGATGCCGGGAATCGCTTCCATGATGGTGGCGCGCAACTGGCGCTCTTCCCGCAGCGCAGCCTCTGACGCCTTTCGTTCGGTCAGGTCGTGCCAGATGGCGTTGACCAGGGTGCGACCACCGATCCTGAGGACGCGGTAGCTGATCCAGCAGTCGCGGGTCGAACCGTCCCGATGACGCTGGCGGATCTCGAAATGGCCTTTGCCACGCGCCAGGGTTGCGGCCATCAGCGCCCGCAGCTGATCCGGGTCATGGTCGGCCGGCAGGTCGAACAGCTTGAGTCTGGCGAACGCGTCGCGGTCATGGCCCAGCATCTGACAAGCGGCGTCGTTGAACTCGACGAAATCGTATGTCTCCGGGTCAATCAGGACGATGCCGTCGCTCGCCTGGCCGACGATCGAAGAATAGATCTCCTCACGTTCGCGCAATGCCTCGAATGCTTCGTGCTGACGGCTGATGTCACGGGCGATGCCGAGAACCCCGATCAGCTTGCCTTCGGTGCTCTTCATCGGCGTCTTGATGGTCTCGAACAGGCCGTGATAGCCATCCGCTGCGAAAGTTAACCACTCCTCGTTCATGCGCGACCCGTCAGTCTCAACCGCGAGGTGGTCATTGTTGCGGAAGAATTCCGCAAGCTCCCTGTCCATGAAGTCATAATCGGTCTTGCCGACGATCTCGTTCTCGGGATGGCCGAAGAAGCGCTCGAATTTGGAATTGCAGGCCAGATAGACGCCGTCCAAGTCTTTCAGCCAGATAAGGTCGGGGATGGTATCAAACAGAGTGAGGAGAAAGGTTTGCTTGTCGGCCAGTGCCTCGGCTTCACGCCTGGCAGCCGACAAGGCGAGGTCACGTTCGGCAAGAGCCTGTTTCAGGCGCTCGTCGGCGGTGGACAAGCGGTCGATATGTGATCTGATTCGGGCAACGAAATAACCGACGCAGATGAACAGAATCGTTGCCTCGCCGGCGTTGTAGACGTGTAACCCAACCGAATAGCCCGCCCCGAGACCATAGGTATGCGCGCTCGAACGAATGATGCCAGCGGCGAGGGCGAGTACCAGAGCCATGCGCTCGCCGGAGAACCATGCCGCCAAGGACAATGGCAAGATATAGAAGACCTCGAATAAGGGGGCTGTTCCCGTGTTCAGGTCGACATAGGCAGCAACGCACTCTGCCACGATTGCCAGCAGGATGGCGATGCGTGCACCAGGTTGCCTGCGTTCTCGCGCTGGAGGCATCTTCGACTGTTCCACTTACCCTCCCTTGAACCACCGTTGCATGAACCGTTGGCGTTGGGTAGTATCCATTGGGCGGGCGTTATGATGTTGGACTCGAAAACCGTATCATGCCAGAAGTGGCCGCCCACCCCCTCGGTTCTTAGCCCCCTGCAGCGAAAAATCAGCCTTGCAGAGCGAGTTCTGCAAGAGGCTCATGAGGCAAGGCGCAAGCGATCGGGCCTGGGAGGAGCAAAATTTCCGTTGTTTATGGAGGGATTCCCGTGAATGGATTACTCAAGCTCTCAAGCCTGATCGATGGGCTTACCGAGCGCGTCGGCAAGGCGATCATCTGGCTGGTTCTGGTCGTCACGCTGATCGGTGCCGGCAACGCCGTCATGCGCTACGTCTGGAATTACAGTTCGAATGCCTTTCTCGAAATCCAGTGGTACCTTTTTTCGGCGATCTTCCTTTTTGGTGCCGGCTATACGCTGATGCGCAACGAGCATGTGCGCATCGATCTCATTTCGGGCCGTTTGTCCCCGCGTGGACGGGCCTGGATCGATATCTTCGGAATCATCTTTTTCCTCCTGCCGATGGCCACTGTCATCATGTACCTTTCATGGCCGATCTTTCTGTTGGCATTGGCCAACAACGAACAGTCGAGCAATGCCGGCGGCCTCACGGTGTGGCCGGTGCGCCTGCTGGTGCCGATCGGTTTCTTCCTGCTGGTGATCCAGGGGATCTCGGAGCTGATCAAGCGCATCGGTTTTCTCCAGGGTCTTTGTCCTGACACGACCGCGAAAGGGCACAAGCCGACTCCCGAAGAAGAACTCGTGCTGGCCATCAAGGCCCAGAAGGGAGAACTGTGATGGCCGAATTCATGATCGCCAACATGGCGCCGATCATCTTCGTCTCGATGGTCCTTTTCCTGCTCGTCGGTTTCCCGGTGTCCTTCGCGCTGGCGGCCAACGGCATCTTCTTTGCTCTCGTCGGTATCGAACTCGGTCTGCTCGGGCCGCAACTGTTCCAGGCGCTGCCGGACCGCATCTTCGGCATCATGAGCAACGACACCTTGCTGGCCATCCCCTTCTTTACCTTCATGGGTCTGATTCTCGAACGCTCGGGCATGGCCGAGGATCTGCTCGACACCATCGGCCAGCTTTTCGGGCCGCTGCGCGGCGGTCTCGCCTTCGCGGTGATTTTTGTCGGAGCGTTGCTCGCCGCCACCACTGGTGTGGTTGCCGCTTCGGTGATCTCGATGGGTCTGATTTCGCTGCCGATCATGCTGCGCTACGGCTACGACACCAAACTGGCCACCGGTGTCATTGCCGCGTCGGGAACGCTGGCGCAGATCATCCCGCCGTCGCTGGTGCTGATCATCATGGCCGACCAGCTCGGCAAGTCGGTTGGCGACATGTATTCCGGCGCTTTCATCCCCGGTTTGACGCTGACCCTGTTCTACGTCGGCTATGTCGTTCTGGTCGCCATCTTCAAGCCCCGCTGGGCGCCAGCACTGCCGCCAGAGGCGCGTACGCTGCGTGGTGCTCGGCTATTCCTGCGCGTGTTGACGACGCTGGTGCCTCCCCTGCTGCTGATCTTCCTGGTGCTGGGGACGATCTTTCTCGGCATCGCCACGCCGACCGAAGGCGGCGCGATGGGGGCGACCGGCGCGCTGATCATGGCCCTGGCGCGCAAGCGCCTGACCTGGAGCCTGCTCAGGCAGGCCATGGAAACGACCGCCAAGCTGACCACCTTCGTGGTCTTCATCCTGGTCGGCGCGCGGGTATTCTCGCTGACCTTCTACGGCGTCGATGGCCATAAATGGGTCGAGCACCTGCTGACGGGCCTGCCGGGTGGCGAGGTCGGTTTCCTGATCGTGGTCAACGTGCTTGTCTTCCTGCTGGCCTTTTTCCTCGACTTTTTTGAACTGTCGTTCATCGTCGTGCCGCTGCTCGGACCGGTGGCACAGGCCCTGGGTATCGACCTGATCTGGTTTGGCGTCCTGCTGGCGGTGAACATGCAGACCTCGTTCATGCACCCGCCCTTCGGCTTTGCGCTCTTCTACCTGCGTTCGGTGGCACCGGCCTCGGTCAAGACCACCGACATCTACTGGGGGGCGATTCCCTTCGTCTGCATCCAGATCATCATGGTCGGGCTGTTGATCTTTTTCCCGCAACTGGTGACCTTTGGTCTCGACAAGGACGTCAAGGTCGATCTCGATTCAGTGCAGATCGACATGCCGACCTCCGACTACGGCACGCCACCGACTCCGGCGGGACAGGAAAACCCGCAAGGGTCGCCAGCCGATGCCGACGACGCGGCCACCAAGGCGATTCGCGAGGCGATGAAACAGGATCAGGCCAAGTAGCCGGCGTGTAAGGGATAAATGAAAACGGAGGCCGAGGCCTCCGTTTTTTCCGGTCTGCCGCAAGTCGAAACATTTGCGGGGTCGGGGTCCTTCTCGCGTGAAGCGCTTAACGCTTGCTGTACATGTAGTTCGTGTAAGCGCCCTCGGCAAGGCGCATCCAGAGGTTCTGATCGTCCATGAACTTCTTGTAGTCGTCGTAAATCTTCTTGAAGCCGGGATTCGCCGCCGACGTTTCCGCATAGAGCTCCATCGCCGCCTTGTAGCAAGCGTCCATGACTTCCTTGGGGAACTGCTTCAATTGCGTGCCGGAACCCACCAGTTGCTTGAGCGCGGTGGGGTTCTTCGAATCGTACTTGGCGACCATATCGACGTGCGCGTCGGCACAGGCGATCTGCATGATGGTCTGGTATTCCTTGGGCAGTTCGGCCCATTTCTTGCTGTTGATGTAGGCCGTCACCTGCGGCCCGCCTTCCCACCATCCCGGGTAGTAGTAGAACTTGGCCACCTTGTTGAACCCCAGTTTCTGGTCATCGTAGGGACCAATCCACTCGGCGGCGTCGATCGTGCCCTTTTCCAGAGCCGGATAGATGTCGCCGCCAGGAATCTGCTGTGGTACCGCGCCCAGTTTGCTGATCACCGCTCCGGCAAAGCCGCCGATGCGGATCTTGAGACCTTTGAGGTCGGCAACCGTCTTGATTTCCTTGCGATACCAGCCGCCCATTTGAGTCGTGGTGTTGCCGCAGGGGATGGTCACGATATTCGACTTGGCAAACAATTCGCCGATCAGTTTGGTGCCGTTACCGTAGCGCATCCAGGCGTCCATCTGGCGGTTGGTCATGCCGAAGGGAATTGCCGTTTCGAGTGCGTACGAGGGGTCCTTGCCGAAGAAATAGTAGGAGACGGTATGCCCCATCTCGACCGTACCATCCTTGACGGCATCGAATACCGCCGGTCCGGGGACGATTTCCCCACCGGCGAAGACCTGGATCTGAAACTTGCCGCCAGTGGCTTCAGCAACCCGCTTGGCCATGTGTTCGGCACCACCGTAAATGGTGTCGAGGCTCTTCGGAAAGCTGGATGCCAGACGCCACTTGATGGTCGGGGCATTCTGGGCAATCGCGGGCATGGCCATGCTGCCAACGGCGAGGCCGGCACCAGCATTCTTCAAGAACGAACGTCTTTCCATTATTTGTCTCCTCCGGTTTCTTGTCAAAAAGTTGCCGAAGGATTATAGCGAAACAAATTCCAGGTGGAAAAAGGATTTGGTCAGTCGGGTCATGTCGATGCCGACCTAGTCGCCGGCCACTCTCATCTGCTCAATCAGGATCGAACCGACCTGTTTCGAGCCACGGACCAGGACGTCGTTGCCGACCGCTGCGACGTTCCTGAACATGTCGCGCAGATTGCCGGCAATGGTGATGCCTTCCACAGGGTGCGCGATTTCTCCCTTTTCGACCCAGAAGCCGGCAGCCCCGCGCGAATAGTCACCGGTCACGTAGTTGACGCCGTGCCCAAGCAACTCCGTGACCAGCAGGCCGCGCCGCATCTTCTTGAGCAGCCCCTGCAGATCGCGTTTGCCTGGATGAACGATGAGGTTGTGGCAACCGCCAGCATTCCCGGTGGTCTGCATGCCGAGCTTGCGAGCGCTGTAAGCGCTCAGGAAGTAGCCCTGGAGCCTTCCGTCGACCAGGACCTCACGGTCATGCGTCAGCACTCCGTCACTGTCGAAGTAGCTGCTGGCGAGACCGCGCTGCAGATGCGGCCGCTCGCTGATCTGCACCCTTTTCGAGAAGACTCGTTTACCGAGGCTGTCGACCAGGAAGGAAGTCTTTCGGTACAGGCTGCCACCGCTTGCCGCGTGCACGAAGTTGCCGATCAGCGAAGAGGCGAGCGGCGCCTCGAAGAGCACCGGTACCCGACAGGTCTTGATCTTGCGCGCACCCAGACGCGACAGCGCGCGCCGCGCCGCGTGCTCGCCAATCGACTCGGGTGAGCCGATGGCCAGTGGGTCGCGTGCCGTCGAGTACCAATCATCGCGCTGCATGTTCTGGTCCTTGCCGGCGATCACCGAACACGCCAGGTAGTGGCGCGAAGTCGGGTAACCTCCCATGAACCCGAGGCTGTTCGCCGAGACAAACTGTCCTTCCTGAATCGATAGCGTTGCTCCCTCCGAGTTGCTGATCTTCGGGCTCACCGCAAACGCCGCCTGCTCGCAACGCCGGGCCAGGTCGACGGCCGCTTCCACCGAGAGCAGCCAGGGGTGATAGAGGTCGAGATCCGGGAGATGCCGGGTGTCGACAGCCAGCAGTTCGGCGTCGGGCAAACCCGCACACGGATCGGCGGCGGTAAAGCGGGCGATATTGAGCGCCGCGTCGACGGTCTCGCGCAAGGCGTTTGGAGAAAAGTCGGAGGTACTGGCGTGTCCCTTCCTCTGACCCAGGTAGACCGTCACCGCAAGGGACTTGTCACGGTTGTATTCGATGGTTTCGATCTCGGCACAACGGACCGTCACCGACTGCCCGAAGCCGTCCGAGACGTCGACCTCGCAGGCGCTCGCCCCCTGTTTGCCGGCATGAGCAAGGACATCACGCGCCAACTCCTGCAGCGTTTCGAGACGGTGACTGAAGCGTGACTCGGTAGTGGCGATGGTGGCTGAACGGGACATGAGGGCGGTGGCCAAAGGCAAAAGCCGCTATCATAGCAGTTCCCCGGAAGGCCCCTGTTGCCGCATTGCGCGCTGACCGTTGCACCTGTCACAGCGAAAGACGAACTGCAAGCCGATGAGTATCCCTGACGAAGAGCAAGCACCGCCGTCGAAGACGCAGCGCAAGCGGGCCATGGCGGAGTTGCAGGCGCTCGGCGAGGAACTGGTTGAATTGAGCAGCGATCGTCTGCGCAAGATCGACCTCCCGGAAGACCTGCGCACGGCGGTACGTGACGCCCAGCGCATGCTCCGACACGACGATGCGCGGCGCCGGCAGATGCAATACATTGGCCGCCTGATGCGGGACGTGGACCCGCAACCGATTCGGGCGGTTCTGGCGGTCGTTCGCGGCGAATCGGCAGACGAAACGGCGAAACTGCACCGTATCGAAAGGCGGCGAGCCGAATTCCTGGCGGACGAGAAGGTCCTGCACGAGATTGCCGCCACAGCGCCGTCGATTGACCTGCAACACTTGCGCGCACTGCGCCGGGCGGCGCTGCTCGAGCAGGCACAGGGCAAGCCGCCGCGCAGTTACCGGGCGATCTTTCAGCTTCTCAAGGAAATCGAACAGGGCGGCGCCACGGCAGACAGCGGAGTTGAAGATGACCACGACTGACGAACTCCTGATCGGCCTCGTATCGATCAGCGACCGCGCTTCACAGGGGGTCTATGTCGACCAGGGTATTCCGGCGCTGCAGGGGTGGTTCGCCAAGGCACTGCGCAGCCCCTGGCGGATGGAAACCCGCCTGATTGCCGACGATCAGGCGCTGATCGAGAGCATCCTGATCGAACTGGTCGATCAGGTCGGCTGTCATCTGGTGCTGACCACCGGTGGCACCGGCCCGGCGGCGCGCGACGTCACTCCGGAAGCGACGCTGGCCATTGCCGACAAGGTGTTGCCGGGCTTTGGCGAAGAAATGCGGCGCATCAGCCTCAACTTCGTGGCCACCGCCATACTCTCGCGCCAGGTCGGCGTCGTGCGTGGCAAGGCGCTGATCCTGAATCTGCCTGGGCAGCCCAAGGCGATTCGCGAAACCCTTGAAGGAGTCAGGGCGAGCGATGGTACGCTGCGGGTCAATGGCATCTTTTCCGCCGTTCCCTACTGTATTGACCTGCTCGGCGGACCGTATGTCGAGACCTTCGACGCGGTCAGCAGAACCTTTCGGCCGAAATCCGCGCGTCCGCCGGACGCTGCCGCTCAAAGCTGAGCGGCAGCGCGGTCGCCGAAGCACGAAACGTTAGACGCAGCCGAAGACTGCGCGTGGGTTCGTCATGGCTCGATCTGGAGCGTTTTCAGCAGCGCCGGGTGCTGGCCCTCAAGTGGCAGATTGCTCGTGGAAGCGGGCAATCTCGTAATCGTTGCCACTTTCCTCCAGTTCCAGCGCCGTCAGCACGTGCAGCTGGTCGGCATCGCAGAAATCCAGCGTTTCCCGAACATCAAAGCTCCCCAGCGGCAGCACGATGCGCAATACGTCGGGTTCGCCACCGTCACGCAGCCAGATTCCCGGAATGGCGACCGCTGCCGCGAAGCCGCTGCGGCGTGGCCGCAACTCGATGCTTTGCGCGTGCCTGGCGAGCACCTGGACGCCGATCCTGGCGCGTGTGCCTTTAAGCCGGTTGATCCGCCTTGCTGCACCGAGCAACCAGTTGTCGCCCCCCTCAGCCTGCATGCAGAGGAGTGCGCCAAGCTTGATGCGCTCGCCACCCGCGTCATCGAAACAGGCGCGGAATCCCCCGAGGCTGACGTCTTCAAGGATCGCGTTCTGGACGCCGGCTTCCCTTGTCAGGCGTGGCACGGCGCCGGAGAACACCACGTAGCTGTGCTCGAACCCCTGCAGGACGGCGATGCTGGTGGTCAGGGGATGCCGCTGATGTCGCCGCTGTGGTGGCCGCAGTGCCCAGTAGAGACGCAGATGACGCAGTACCGGCAGCAGCACCTTCTGCGGGTACTCGCCGCCGAGGTTCAGCGTGCTCGGGACTTCGCCACGTTCGACGACATGGATCAGTTCTTCGAGAGCAGTCAGCGCCGGGCCGGCGGAAAAGAAACGCAGGCCAGGGCTGCTCGCGCGTGGCTTCCGGGCCAGCCGCGCCGGTGCCCCGCCGCTGGCCGCGTCGACCCAATACACACTGTCCGGACGGCAGTCGGCGGAAAAGACGAAGCCTGACAGGAAATGCGCGATCAGGCGATCGGCCATTTCAACTTGCACCGGCAGCAGTCCGTCGACCGACGACGTAAAGAACACCAGCGCGTGCAGGTATTGCTGCGCAACACTGCTGAGCCCCAACTGGGCAGGGTAAAGCTGCAGCGATTTCTGCGCGTGCCCGGCCGCTTCGGCAGCGAGGTAGGTTTCTCCGAGACAACCCCAGAGTTCTTCGCCCGGGGGCTCGTAGCGATACGCCAGCCACTTCAGGCGCGCGCAGCATGCTGCCTGCAAGCGGGCGTTGAGCAGGGGCAGCGACGCCTTGAAAGCAACGCTGCCCCGACTTTTGGGATCCAGACGGGCGCGCTCGATGCAGAGGGAGTAGACCGTGGCCACTTCGCTGAGGTAAGTGCAACTTCGCGTCCACAGCCGTTGGCGTTCGATTGTCGACAGGTGCGGCGAGTGCAGATAGTCTCGTGCCAGACGACGCAGGTGCGGTTGCGCCGCATCATCGAGCTGCCGGAGCACGTCGAACAAGTGGTCCAGTCGGAAATCTTCGGCATGCTTCAGCGACTCGAACCAGCCCGCCACTTCGTCAACTGCGTTCAGTGCCCGGGCGACATGCAGTTCGGCGAGAATCCTCTTCAACTCCTGGCCGTCGGCCAGAGGATGATCAGGACGCTTCGGAAACAGTCTGAGGATCATTGAAGGTCAGCCTTGCGACGAATTGCATGCTTGCGCCAGGAAAAGACGGTCAATTGTAATCCAGGCACGCAACGGCTGTAGATCAAATGACACGCGTACCCTGGGTAAACGTAGCCTCTGCACGGGCTCGGTTCAGCAGGCGGCGGCACGCTCAACCCGGGCGGCAGACTGCGGCAAACCCGGTTGCTCTAGCAGCGCGTGTCGAGGCCGTGTTCGGCAAGCTCGGCTGCCCGCAGTATGGCCTGCGCCTTGTTCTGGGTTTCCTGCCATTCGGAAGCCGGGTCGGAGTCGGCGACGATGCCGGCGCCGGCCTGCACGTGCAACTGGCCGTCCTTGACGATGGCCGTGCGGATCGCGATGGCCAGATCCATGTCGCCGTTGAAACCGAGGTAGCCGACGGCACCTGCGTAGATTCCTCGCTTGACGGGTTCGAGCTCATCGATGATCTCCATGGCCCTGACCTTCGGAGCCCCGGAAACCGTCCCCGCCGGAAACGTGGCCTTCAGCACGTCGAGCGCACTGAGCTTTGGTCTTAGCTTGGCTTCGACGTTCGAGACGATATGCATCACGTGTGAGTAGCGCTCGACGATCATGTTTTCGGTGAGTCTGATCGTGCCGACGCGCGCGACGCGGCCGGCGTCATTGCGGCCGAGATCGAGGAGCTGCACATGCTCCGCACGTTCCTTCTCGTCGGCCAGCAACTCGGCGGCGAGTGCCTGATCCTCCTCGAACGAAACGCCGCGCCGGCGTGTGCCGGCGATCGGGCGGACGGTGACCGTATCGCCCTCCAGGCGGACGAGAATCTCAGGTGAAGCGCCGACCACGTGGAAGTCCTCGAAGTCGAAATAGAACATGTAGGGCGAAGGATTGAGTGAACGCAGCGAGCGGTACAGGGCCATCGGGCTGGCGGCGAGCGGTTTGCTCATGCGTTGGGACAGCACGACCTGCATCAGGTCGCCCTCGGTGATGTAATGTTTCGCCTTCACCACCGCTTGCCGAAACTGCGCTTCGCCAAACATCGACGCCGCCGGTTGTGAAGATCGCGGCGTTTCGGGCGGAATGCGGACGGGTTCACGCAGGCTGGCGAGCAGTTCCCTGAGCCGGGCGTGTGCCTTGTGGTATGCGCCGGGAACGCCAGGTTCGGCATAGACCACCAGTGTCAGCTTGCCCGAAAGGTTGTCGACGACCGCGATTTCTTCGGAAAGCAGCAGCACGATGTCGGGAATTCCCAGGTCGTCGGTTTTCTGGGAGCGCGTCAGGCGGGTTTCGATGTAACGGACGGTATCGTAGCCGAAGCACCCGACCAGGCCGCCGCAGAAGCGCGGCAGCCCGGTTGTCGGAGCGGCACGAAAGCGCTTCATGTACTTGCCGATGAAGTCGAGTGGGTTGGTGTCGTCTTCACGCTCGGCGATGCGGTTGCCGTTCAGTACCAGTACCTGATGCGCATTGACGACAATGCGCGTCGGACTGGCCAGGCCGATGATCGAGTAGCGGCCAAAGCGCTCGCCCCCCTGCACCGATTCAAGGAGATAGCTGTAAGGCGCGTTGGCCAGTTTCAGATAGATCGACAGCGGCGTATCGAGGTCGGCAAAGGTTTCGAGCGTGACCGGGATGCGGTTGTAGCCTTCGGCTGCCAGGCGATTGAAATAGGCTTCAGTCATCGGAATTCCACAAGGATGTGCTACAGGATGCGGCGCGCGAACCGATGCGCATCGGCCACATGGGCTGGGCGGCCCCCACAGTCAGGCCGCGCGTGTTACGGCCAGGCCCGGGCGGCTGTCGGACGCCGGTATGGGGCGCTCATGCGTGTACCACGCGTCGCGCGGCTTCGGAAAGGGTCGAAACTATACCATCACAAGCCAGTTCGCGAATGTCGCGTCCTTCGTTGTAGCCGTAAGGCACCAGAAACACATGACAACCTGCGGCCCGTCCGGCATGAAAGTCATGCACCGAATCGCCGATCATCAGAACCTCGACCGGCGACACGCCGAGCCGACCGCTGGCCCAGAGCAGGGGCATCGGGTCGGGCTTTGCCCGCGGCAGCACGTCGCCGCTGACGATCACGTCAAAAAAGGGGAACAGCCCGGTGCGTTGCAAGAGGGGCAGGGTAAATGCTTCAGCCTTGTTGGTGATCACCCCGAGCGGCAGGTCCAGCGCCTTGAATGCCTGCAGCCCCTCCAGCACGCCGGGGAACAGCAGGGTATGGCGACCATTCACCGTCGCGTAGTGCCGCCTGAAGCCGCTCAGGGCGTCGGCTGGCGGTGGCGTGGTGTCGTCGGCGGCGGCCAGGCTGCCCGCCAGCACGCGCTTGACCAGGTTGGGGATCCCGCGCCCGACGTAGCTGCGGATCGACTCGACCGATACTTCGGGGCAAGCGAGGTCGCGCAGCATGGCATTGGCTGCGGCATGCAGGTCGAGCACGGTGTCCAGCAGTGTTCCGTCCAGGTCAAGGAGCACCGCGCGCACGGGCAGGGATTGAGACATCACGGGATCTCCAGTTGCGCACGCAGCGCGGCAAGCACGCTGTCGTAGCGATTACGGTCGCTGTCCCTGGCGGCGCCGAAAACTGCCGATCCGGCAACGAATGCGTCGGCACCGGCGCGGGCGATTTCAGCGATGTTGTCGACCTTCACCCCGCCGTCGACCTCCAGACGGATTTGCCGCCCGCTGGCGCGCGCGTACGCGTCGATTCTGGTACGTGCCGCCTTGAGCTTCCCGAGCGTCGCCGGTATGAACTTCTGGCCGCCAAAGCCGGGGTTGACGCTCATCAGCAGCACCACGTCGAGCTTGTCCATGACGTAGTCCATGTAATCCAGCGGCGTCGCCGGATTGAACACCAGGCCCGCCTGACAACCCTGCTCATGGATCAGCGCCAGGGTGCGATCTACGTGTTCGGAGCTCTCCGGGTGGAAGGTGATGATGTTGGCGCCGGCCCTTGCGAAATCGGGAACGATGCGGTCCACCGGCTTGACCATCAGATGCACGTCGATCGGGGCCTGCGTCAGGGGGCGGATGGCTTCACAGACCAGCGGGCCGATGGTCAGGTTCGGCACGTAGTGGTTGTCCATCACGTCGAAATGAATCCAGTCCGCACCGGCGGCGACGACATTCACGATCTCCTCCCCGAGCTTGGCGAAATTGGCGGAAAGGATGCTTGGAGCAATGACGTACATGGCAGGAACCCCTGATCGGACAGGGTTATATTCTAATGCCAAAATGCGTGCGCCCCGGAGCACAAGAGCGCCGAGAGTACCGCCAAAGTCACCGTGCGATGCGGGTGGCAAGCGAATCTGCGCCCGACGGCGACAACAAGCTTGTCAGCCCACACGGTTTGGTGTGCAATGCGGGTTCTGAGTGTTCCGACATCGAGCAGACATGGCCGAAAGCAAGAAATACGAGATCGCAGTCGTCGCGGTCCCGCAATACATCGCCGAGCAGTCGGATCCGGCGAACGACAACTACGTCTTTGCGTATACCATCACCATAGACAACGTCGGGACAGTCGCTGCGCAGCTGATTTCACGTCACTGGATCATTACCGACGCCGGGGGCGAGGTGCAGGAAGTCCGCGGCCTGGGTGTCGTCGGCCGACAGCCGTTGCTGCAGCCGGGCGAGCAGTTCGTCTATACCAGCGGCTGCCAATTCGACACACCGGTGGGCACGATGCGCGGCAGCTACCAGTTCACGGCTGTCGACGGGAAGCAGTTCGAAGCCGACATCCCCGAGTTCACCCTGGCGATTCCGCACGTCCTGCACTGATTCCAGCCCTTGAGTCTCAAGCACAGCGACGCGCTGTTCTCGTACTTCTGCGACGCGTCTAGCTGCGATAGTCGGCGTTGATCCGCACGTAGTCGTAGGAGAGATCACAGGTATACACGACGGCGCTGGCCGGGCCGCGCCGCAACTCGATGCGGACGCCGATCTCGGCCTGCAGCATGATCGCGGCCCCGTCCTCTTCGCGGTATGACGCCGCCCGACCACCCTGCTCGGCGACCAGGACCTCGGTTCCCGCGCTGCTCAGCCAGACGCTGATGCGATCCACGTCGAGGTCTGCAACGTCGGCGTAGCCGATCGCGGCCAGGATGCGGCCGAGGTTCGGGTCGGAAGCGAAGAAGGCGGTCTTTACCAGCGGCGAATGGGCCACCGCGTAAGCCACGCGCTTGCACTCCGCACGGTCGCGGCCACCTTCGACGGCGATGCTGATGAACTTGCTGGCCCCTTCGCCGTCGCGAACGATCGCCTGCGCGAGTTCCCGGGCGACGGCGATCACCGTGTCCCGCAGCACCGAGTAGCCGGGCGCGGCCGAGTCGGCGAATGCGGCGCCGGCCTGCGCGGTAGCGATCAGGATCAGGGAGTCGTTGGTTGACGTATCGCCGTCCACCGTGATGCAGTTGAACGACGCATCGGCCGCTTCGCGCAGCAACTCCTGCAGCAGGGGCGTGCCGATGTCGGCGTCGGTGGCGATGAAACCGAGCATCGTCGCCATGTTCGGCCGAATCATCCCGGCGCCCTTGCTGATGCCGGTGACGGTGACGGTCCGGCCGGCGATGAGCACACGCCGCGAGGCCGCCTTGGCAACCGTGTCGGTGGTCATGATCGCGTGTGCGGCGGCATGCCAGTTGTCGGCCCGGAGGTCGGTGACACAGGCCGGGAGACCGGCGATCAGGCGCTCCGTCGGCAAGGGTTCGAGGATGACGCCGGTCGAGAAGGGCAACACCTGCCGGTCGGCGATACCCAGCAACTGCCCGAGCGCGGTACAACTGTCCACCGCGGCATGCCAGCCGGCATCACCCGTGCCGGCATTCGCCACACCGGTATTGATGACCAGGGCGCGGATGTCGCTGCCGAGTTCCAGGTGGCGGCGGCAGATCTGTACGGGCGCGGCGCAGAAGCGGTTGGCGGTGAACACCCCGGCGACGCGCGTACCGGCGCTCAGATCGAGAACCGTCAGGTCCGGGCGATCGGGCTTGCGGATTGCCGCTTCGGTCACCCCGAGACGAACACCGGCGACCGGGAACAAGGCTGCAGGGGAGGGGGTACTGTAGTTGACGGGCATGGCGACCTCACGTTCGGAGACAGGCGAGCGGTATGCAGGCGCCGGGCCGCTCGCCTGGTGATCAGTAGCCGGCAGCTACGACAACTTGCCGTGACAGAATTTGTACTTCTTGCCCGAGCCGCAGGGGCA
>ERZ795062.57-NODE-57-length-106203-cov-9.883898_pt1 | contig 106203 bp, 115 predicted proteins | sample MGYA00375146_ERZ795062 | MGnify/ENA primary metagenome ERZ795062 (study PRJEB30191, sample SAMN05720281) | activated sludge metagenome | isolation source: Anaerobic digester | place: USA | collected 2015-07-16 ...
AGGCAGAGGTCTGCAAAACCTTTATTCCCCAGTTCGAATCTGGGTGCCGCCTCCAGTTAAATAAATTTGTACCTATAGCTCAACTGGATAGAGTGCCTGACTACGAATCAGGAGGCTGGGGGTTCGAGTCCCTCTAGGTACACCAAGTTAAATCCCTGTAATATTGATATTACAGGGATTATTATATATATTGCAAAATGTTTAATTTAAAAGGTTCAGTATGATTGTAACTATTACGGTATTGAAAAAATCAATAAACAAACTTCCTACTAATGGTAATATAAAAAATGCTATTGGTGCAGGTCCAAATTTATTTACTATAGAGTTCATATTAGCAATACCGTTAGGAGTAGCCCCTAAACCAAATCCACAATGTCCAGCAGCTAGAACTGCTGCATCATAATCTTTACCCATTACATTGAATGTAATATATTTAGCAAATAAATACATTATAAATGTTTGTGTTAATAGTATTAATATCATTGGGATAGCTAAACTTGCTAGTTCCCATAATTTTAATGACATGAGTGCCATGGATAAGAAAAGTGATAATGAAATTTCTCCAAGTATGTTGATTTCTGTTGTAGGAACATCGTATAAATTAGTAAAATCTGAAATATTTCTAACTAATGCTCCTGCTAGCATAGCACCTATATAGGATGGAAATGTAAGCCCTGTCTTTTTTAATAATGCTGAAATAATAGTACCTATACCCATTGCTATTAATAATTCAAAAGTTGCTATATAGAAATTATTAGGAATTAGATTGCCATTAGTTTTATCAACTACATTTAATTCAAAATTATAAGTTTTTTTATTAGATTGCTTGTCTAATAAATTATTATTTTCAATTAATTGTTTTCCTATTGGCCCACCAATAATACCTCCAGCAACTAGTCCAAAGGTTGCTGATGCAATTGCTACTGTATCTGCTCCAACAATTCCTTTCTTTACAATCTCTGGCCCAAAGGCTGCTGCAGTACCATGTCCACCTGTCATTGGAACAGAACCTATTGCTATACCTAAAAGAGGATTAAGATCGAATATATATGTGAGACCTATGCTTACTACATTTTGAATAATAACAAGTAGTATTGCCGTTCCTAAAAATAAAAAAACTTTTATTCCACCATTTTTTAATAATTCAAAACTTGCACTAAAACCTACTGAAGTAAAAAAAATAGTCATAGTAAGTGTTTGTAAGGTATCATCCATTACAAATTCCATTATATTATTTTGCTTAAGTATTAATGCCAATATAGAAAATAATAGTCCTCCTACTACAGGTGCAGGGATACAGTATTTAGATAGGAAATTAATTTTTTTAACTAAGAATTCACCTAATAATAATAATATTACCGCTAATGAAATGCTTTGTACCATGTCTAATTGTATAATCATGGTAACACCTCCACATAATATTAAAATTTGATATTTATATTATAAGAGTGGAGGGACAAGATCATACAATATCCTACTCAATAAGACTTATTATTTTCTGAAATATGAAGGAACATAGACTTTAAATATCAATTTTATAAAAATTCATACATTTAATTTTGATATAATCCCTTCAACAAATTTACGTATATTTATCTTGCCATGGCGATTAGAATTATTTTTTATATAATTCATTTCTTGTTTTACTTGTTTAAAGTCAAATAGCAGAGTAGAATATTCAATAAATTTTTCATTATAATAATCATCTAACCCTAATTCAGCGATATTGGATAATGCTTTCTGTATAGTTCTTCTTATTCTTTGTTCAATTGCACTTGGACTTATTACTATTGATGTTGAAATGCTTTCTTCTTTTGCTATATTTTCATAGAATTCTTGCAGTATGTATTGAGAATTTGGATTATTTTTTTTGTGGTCTATTACCATTTTAATAAGTTTAATTAAATCAGAAGCTCCTAATTCTCCAATTATTCCAATATCTGATAAGATATTTTCTATTTTTTCAGTATTATCTACTTGTATATTATCATCAGTTTTTTCAACCTTTTCTAGTAAGTTTTTAATTAACAACATGGATTTTTCTAATTCAATATTTTTTGATACATTTCTTATTACGTTTATAACTTCGATTGAATTAATTGGTTTTTTTATAAAAAAAAGTATTCCTGTATCATAAGCAGTTGCTATCATAGGTTCATCTTCTACTTGGGATATCATTATTATTTTTCCTGGGTAACCTTTATTTAATATTTCCTTGACAATTTGAACTCCATCTTTACAGGGTAATAAATAATCTATTAATACTATGTCTGGGTTATAAAAAAGTATTTCTTCTACTGCATATTCTCCACTGTCTAAATCAGCAACAACTTTACCTAATTTATTTTTTGTAATAATGGTTTTTAACATTTGAACTATGCTAATATCATCATCGATAATCATGATGGTATTTGTCATAAAATCACCTTCCTAATGAATCTAAAGGTATAGATATTTTAAAAGTAGTACCAATATTTTTTTTAGATTCAACTATTATAGTACCTTTTAAATGTTCAACTATATTTTTGACATGAGCAAGGCCAATTCCTGTGGATGGTTCCCCAGTATTTTGATTAAATTTAGTAGTAAATCCTGGATTAAAAATATATGGCAAAATATCTTCTTCTATTCCTTCACCATTATCAAAGATAGTTAATATAACATTATTAGAATCTATTTTTTGTATTACTTGTATATTTCCTTTTTCTTTAAAGGATTCTATAGAGTTTATTATCAAATTATTTAAGATGGTAAAAATATAGTGATATTTCTTCACATATATATTATCATTTATTTTGAAAGAAATATTTACATCTTTATTATTATGCTTAATATATCTAAATAGATTATTTTCTATTATTATAACAATATCTTTAAAGCTCATACCTTCATCGGTTTCAAAATCTTTAATAAAATTTTCTAGTCCACTTAAGACCCTATAATAATCTTTTTTTATTTCATGAACTTCTCTAGCTATATCTAAAGCTATTTTACTTATTTCTTGATCATGTTTATTTTTTTCATATAGATTGTGGCTTTTACTCATTACATTTTCAATATCTTTCATTGATTTTCTAAGATAAAACATTTCTGCTTGTATATTAGAGATTATTGCATTTAGTTGAGCGTATCTTTTTTGATGTTCTTTTTTTCTAATTAATATCTCTTGATTTTTAAATACTATAAATATGGTATATGAAATTATACTACGAATCAATCCAATTACCAAGATACAATGAAATAATTTTAAATTTAAGTTATTTCTTAAAAGAGACTCAAATATATTAGAAACAACATCTATTAAAAACAAAGTAGATATTGTTTTTATAGCATTGTCAGAACTTTTCTTCAAGGATGAAAAATAAGCTAATATACCAAATAGTACATAGTATAATGAAGAAGGAAAATCATTTTTTAATATTTCAATTAAATTTCCTGAATAATTAAAAAAATCAATAAATCCTCGTAATATTAAAACGGATATCCCTGTTAATGTACCCAAATAAATTTCTTTTAAATCCATATATAATAATATAGTTAAACTGAAAGCAAGTACGCCAGCTGAAAACCTAAAAGCACCTTGGAAAGGATAAAAATACATCTCCCCAAATAGAGTAATGATTACTACAGGAATAAAATATCTTTTTATATTAAACATAATAATTCCTCCGTGTTGTAATTATAACATATTTATAATTTTATTTAGTAAACCATTGATCATATAAGCTATAATAACAGTTTAATCCTTTCCCCTAAGCTTATTTTATCAGGCTCAACAATGGAATTATAGGCTAGTAAATTTACTCCCTTTTCTTTGGCTAAAAGTAATGCATCACTAAATTCTTTGTCCATAGCTACATTGGGTTTGAAATAACCTATATTAGGCATTTGAATTAAGAAAAATATATAGCTGTTATACCCTTCCTTTACTGATGATGTTATTTCGTGTATATGTTTTGTTCCCCTTTTAGTAGGTGCGTCAGGGAAAAGGGATATTCCATCGATTTCTAAAGTTACTCCTTTAACTTCAATAAAGCCTTTCATATTATCTTTTTCAAAATAAAAATCAAATCGTGAATTTTTATAATTAACTTCCCTTTTTAATAAATCTACATTTGATATTTCGGGTATCTTATTAGAAAGAATACTTGAATATACCACATCATTTGGTACTTGAGAATCAATATTGATCAATAAATCTCCTTTATAGGCTGATATTAAGGAATATTTTGTTTTTCGATTGGGATTATTAGATTTTTCTAAATATACTTTAGTACCTTTTTTTAGTATTTCCTTGCACCTTCCCGTGTTTTTCACATGAACTTTTTCTAATTTGTCATTTATTAATACATTTGCAATGAAACGATTAGGTCTATCGATAAAAGTGCCTTCAACAATATTAGTATACTTCAAAACAACACCTCCAAAATTTATCAACTAATGATATAATATATATAATTATATCATTGTTAAGCGTAGATTAATAAGGGTAAATAAAAGTAGAAAAAGGAGTGGATATTGATGTATAAATATGGTAAGTCAAAATTACATGTAATTGAAGGAGATATTACGGAAATGAAAGTTGATGCTATAGTTAATGCTGCCAATAATACTCTATTAGGAGGTGGTGGTGTAGATGGAGCGATACATAGGGCAGGAGGACCTACTATCTTAGAACAGTGTAAGAAGATAGGAGGATGCCCTACCGGCGAAGCTAGAATTACTACTGCAGGAAATATGCCTAGTAGATATGTAATTCATACAGTAGGTCCAATTTATAAAGATGGTACAAAGGGAGAAGACAAATTACTTTATAATGCATACTATAATTCTATGAAATTAGCAAAAGAGTATAAATTAAAAACTATAGCTTTTCCATCTATTTCAACTGGTGCATATGGCTACCCTAAAGAAGAAGCTAGTAAAATTGCTCTTAAAGCTGTAATGGATTTTATAGATGAGGAAAATTATATAGAAGATATCTATTTTGTACTTTTTAATCATAAAGATTATGAAATATATGAAAAATTGTTATATAAAACTATAAAGAATGATAAATAGGAAGGAATTTCAATAACACGAATTATTATTATATTGACTTTTTATTCTATTTGTTGTAGTATCATATAAGATTAATTAATATAATACTACAATTTAGTACAAAGGATGTGTTTAAAATTTTTAGCGAAACTCATAAAATTATTGCAAGCAATATCCATGAGAATATTTATAATGTTTATGATGTAGAATTAAATAAAGAAGCACTTTTATGGGGTGCTATAGCACCAGATATATTACCTCAATATAAGGTTAAAAGGCATTATAAAAGAGAGAGTTTGAATTATGTTGTTGGAGAGATAGTAAAACTTATATATATAAGTAGATTTTTAGAACTAAGTTCAGATATAGATCCTATTAAGAATAAGATAATAAGTAAAAAAATAGGTATAATATCCCATTATCTAAGTGATTTTGTTTGTCTTCCCCATGCGGAAAGATGGACTTTTCCCAATAGTATGATTAAGCATATGAACTATGAATCTAAACTAAACGAATATTCTATATATCACGAATTTAAAAAGAATATTATAAGTGTGGAGGATATAGACATTTTCCAAGATAAGACAATTAGACTTAAACTATTAATTAAAAATTATATTGAAGATGTGATAGATGAGTATTCTAAAAAGACTAGTTTTGAAAATGATTTAGATTTTGCACTATCTTTAAGCCTTAAGATTTCTTATTTTGTTATTGATATAGTAAAGGTATATACGGAAAATAGTTATAGAGATTTTATATTTGAATTTTAATCCTTCTTATCTATTGGATAGGAAGGATTTTTCATAAAAGATCTAAAGGTGATAATATATATGGAGGTAATTATGAAAAGAAGAACTATTAGATATTATTTAATTCTAGTATTAACTATAATGATCATACTAGCAGGCTGTGGGTTGGAAACTATTAATAGTGATAAAGAATATTCTGGGCAGCTGATAGTACATTTTTTGGATGTGGGTCAAGGGGATAGTATCTTTATACAATTTCCCAATGGGGAGACTGCTTTAATAGATGGAGGTACTAGGAATAGTGGCGAAAAAGTGGTAAAATATCTTAAAGAGTTAAATATATATTTTATAGACTATTTAATAGCTACCCATCCCCATGAAGATCACATTGGGGGATTACCTGAAGTTATTAGGAATTTTGAAATAGGCAAGGTATATATGCCTAATAGAACTGCTAATACACTAATATTTGAAGAGTTATTGAAAGAGTTAAAGGCAAAGGATCTTAAGATAAGCATAGCCAAAGGAGGCGATGCAATTATAGATAAAGCTGATATTAAATTTTTAATATTGGCTCCTAATAGAGATGATTATGAGAGAACAAATGACTTCTCAATAGTCACAAAGATTAAATATAAAAATATTTCATTTATATTAACTGGAGATGCAGAAAAAGATTCGGAAAAGGATATGCTAAAGGAAGATTTTAATTTAAAGGCGGATGTTTTAAAGTTAGGCCATCATGGTAGTAATACTTCATCAACTATTGATTTTTTAGAAGCAGTAAAGCCAGATTATGCGATTATAAGTGTAGGAGCAGATAATTCCTATGGCCATCCTCATAGAGAAGTTTTAGACAGAATGAAACATATTGATACAGAAATTTTAAGAACAGATGAACTAGGGGATATAATATTTAAATCTAATGGAATAGATTTGAACATAGAAAAAAATAAAAATTTTATAGCTATAAAGGAGCAATTATACATAGGAAATAAGAATACTAAGGTATTCCATAAGAAAGATTGTAAATCTTTACCCAATAAGGAGAATCAAATAATCTTTAAATCCATTGATGAGGCCATAGATAAGGGCTATAGACCTCATGAAAAATGTGTGAAATAGGGGGGAAATAGGTGAAGGGTATAGTGGATAGGTTTGAAGGAGATAGAGTTATATTAGAGTTAAAGGATGGTATTTTAAGCTTTGATAGAGAACTATTTCCTGAGGAAGTTAAGGAGGGGGATGTTGTAGAGTATAAGGACAATAAATTTATTATTAAAGTTGAGGAAACCCTAGAAAGAAAAAAACACATTGATAATCTGTTCAAGTCCTTGATAGATGAAGACGATTAAATTGACAATTTTATGTTGACAATTTATCTATTATATACTATAATTCTTATTTAACAAGTTCAATCTAATAGCTATGATGGGAAGAGTAATCTATAAGGAAGCCATAGAGAGTCGAGAAACGGTGGAATCTCGATGCGAAATTATAGACGAAGAACATCCCAGAGCTTCTAATCGAAATCTTTAGATTTAAAGAGAGTAGAATTAGACGGTTATAGCCCGTTAAAACCTATCCAGTATTATATCTGTACTGGTATAGAGTGAGCTCCTTGCTAATAAAGGTGGTACCGCGAAGAATACCCTTCGTCCTTTGGGATGAAGGGTTTTTAATATTTTAGGAGGGATTTGATGAGTAAGTTAGATATTAGAGAAACACAAATTGCAATTAAATTAGTAAAGGATTTTTTTGAAAAAGAATTGTCCAATAAATTGAATTTAATAAGGGTATCTGCTCCTTTATTTGTAAAAGCAGATACTGGGTTAAATGATAATTTAACCGGCATTGAAAAACCAGTAAGTTTTAATATGAGGAGATATAATCAACGGTTAGAGATAGTTCAATCCTTAGCAAAATGGAAAAGAATGGCACTAAAAAGATATGATTTTAAAATTGGAGAGGGAATTTATACGGATATGGATGCAATTAGACCGGATGAGGAGTTAAGCCCTATCCATTCTATCTACGTAGATCAATGGGATTGGGAAAAAGTTATATCTAAAGAAGATAGAAATGAAGAATATCTCAAACATACTGTAAGAATTATATTTGATGTATTTAAGAAAACTGAAAAAATGCTTAATGATGCTTATCCTTTTTTAAAAAACAAATTGCCAGATGAGATTACATTTATTACGACTCAAGAACTAGAAGATACCTATCCTTATTCTAGTCCAGAGGAAAGAGAAAAGCTTATAGCCAAGGAGCATAAAGCAGTTTTCTTGATGAAAATTGGGGATAGTTTAAATTCAGGTATTCCCCATGACAATAGGGCTCCAGATTATGATGATTGGAAATTAAATGGGGATATATTGTTTTGGAATCCTGTATTGGAGGATGTGATAGAATTATCTAGTATGGGGATTAGGGTCGATAAAAGCAGCTTAAAAAGGCAGATGAAAATAGCAGGAAGACAAAAGGATATGGTGTTGCCTTACCATAAAATGCTTTTAGATGATAAATTACCTCAGACTATTGGAGGAGGAATAGGGCAGTCTAGAATTTGTATGTTTTTTTTAGAAAAAGAACATATAGGGCAGGTACAAGCTTCCGTATGGACAGAGGAGATAATTAAAGAATGCGAAAAAAATAATATTTTTTTACTTTAGAAGAGAAATAAGGTACAATAATATCAAAAGTAAAGGAGCAAAAACATGTTTAGTAAAACTAGATTTCCATATTTTATTTTAGGAATAGGGATAGGAATTTTACTAACAAGTACATTGTATATTTTAAATCCTGTTATTGAGTATAGAGATTACTCAGAAGAGGAGATTATAGAAATAGCTTCTGATTTAGGTATGGTTTTTATTAAGGAGAATATCAATAGTTCAACAAAGAAGAATGAAAAGGAGCAGGAACAGAAAAAGATAAATCTTGTTGTTGAACAGGGAGATTCTTTAAAAAAAGTATCCCAAAAACTATACGATTTAGGCATAATAGATAATGAGGAGAAATTTCATAATTATGCAATACAAAAAGGAGTAGAAAAGAAAATAAGAGTAGGCACCTATGTGTTGACAAAAGGTCTTAGCTATGACAATATATTAAATATATTAACTAAACAAGCCAGGTAAATGGGAGATATATAGCATTGGTGTATTCCAATGCTATTATTGCTTTATTAGACAATACTTTAGTACTAATATGTTGTTATATCGACATTATATGAGATAATATTCACAACAACTGAAATTATTGTAGTATAATATATTATGATGTAAAACAAAAAAAGTATATTTAACATGGTTTAAACCTTTTAAAATTGGAAACAATTGCTAAGGGGAGGGATAAACTTGGTTTTAGCAAAAATAGATCTTTGGGAGATGTGCGAGGGTCTAAAATATAATTTTTTATATAATAAAGATATAAACTCTATACATATCCTCCTAAACCTATATGATTTGGAAGCAAATATTAAAAACATATGCCCTAAATACATAAGTGCAAATGAAATAAGAAAAAGGGTCATAAGAAAATTGGCTCATAGAAAGGATAGGCAATTGATTTCCAATAATATTGCCCTATTACTCCATGAGGATGTGGCAAGACTTGAATTAATAATATATCTAGAGGGTTATAAATATGGTTATTATAATAATAAATGGGTAAATAGATTAGAGGATGAGACTATCAAACATTATTCCATTGATTACATATATGATAAAAATTTTTTGTTTCACCATAGTATATCTTTTAAAGAGATTATAAAATTTAAAGAGGATTTTTTCATAGAAATCGACAATCATGAGAAAGAAACAGCCTATTTACATGATTTAATTAATGTTTATTGTGATAAAATTATAAAAGGAAAGATATATAATTTAAATTACTATATTGATAAACAACTAAAAATAGAATACGATTCAGACAAGTTAAATATAAGGGAAGAAGGTTCTTTATTATCTATGAAAGAGTTAAGTAGTATTTATAATACTATAGTCAATATAATAATAAAGAGCAACATTAAATTGTTTAAAGATGCTAGTTGGTACGGGATTAACGATAGGGTTTTGAACCGGTATAAATAAAATTTATATAAAATGGAGGGAGAATAATGTATGTAAAAAATCATATGTTACCAAAGGATAAGTTAACAACTGTTGAATTAAAGGAAAATATAAGTAGTGCTTTAAACAAAATAAACAAGGGAGATTTTCTATCTCTTCCAGTTCTTGATGGTGATGAATTTAAAGGAATAATAATGAAAGAAGCGATTTATAGAGCATATTTTGACGGTAATTACACGGATAAAGAGGACTTTTTATCCAACACCAAGGTAGAAGAATTATATAATGATAGGTATAAATCTATAAAAGAAAATGAACTAATAGAAAATGCCTCATATCTTTTAAAAGAGTTGAGAACACCTTTTTTACCTGTATTCGATAGTGATGAAAATTTTGTTGGAATTTTAACCCATTTTGCTATTTTTAATGCATTCTCCGAGATATTTGGTTTTGATAAAGGTACAAGGATTGTAGTTCACATGTTTGATATTCCTGGACAGTTAGCGAAATTAACAGAAGTAATTAGAAAGGCAAATGTAAATATATTAAATTTTGCTGTAATGGATGCAAAGGTATTAGATGTTTATAGAGTGATATTGCGAGTAGATACAGAAGATGTAGATAGCCTTATAGATAAGATAGATAAAGCTGGATTTAAAGTAGGAGATATTACAAAATAGTATTATAATGTATAAATAATTTTAAAATGGGAAAAATATTCCTCTAGATAGTACTGGAGGGATATTTATGAAAAAACACAATATTATTTTAATATTTCTTTTTTGTGGCGTACTGTTTTTTGCAAGCTTTTTATATGGTTATAAATTAACAGCCAATAGAACAAATAAAAAACCTATACTCGTAGTGGATGATGTGGAGAAAGATACTTCTGAGGAACAGTTAGATTTAGAAATAATAAGGGAAGAGGATAGGGTATCTCCCAACACTTTTGTGGAGAAGAAAACATATTATAAAAAATGTGAACATAGTATTACCAATTTGGAAAATGCCAAGGAAGAAACAATAAATATGACAGAGAAACAATATCGAAAGTATATGAAGGAGAACTATCCTAATATAAAAATTATTTCTTTTTCACCAAAAGAAATAGTGTTACGGGAAGAACGGAATCATTTATGCCCTAATCATTATATTATAGGCCAAGCTGATGGGAAAATAGCTATATATAGAATCGATGAAAAAGGAGAAAAGTATTTAGATAAGGTTTTTAATGACTATCCTATTTCATTATTAAAAGAGGTAGATCAGGAAAGATTAAAAGATGGAATTATTGTTGATAGTGAAGAAGAGTTATCCGATGTATTGGAGAACTTTATAAGTTAATAAAAAACTAAGTTAGATTGTTCTAGCTTAGTTTTTTTATTGAAAATGTGGTAAAATAGAATGTAAGCTTAGGAGGAGAGTATATGATCATATTAGGAATAGATCCAGGTTTAGCTACAGTTGGATATGGAATAATTCAATATAAAGGGAATAGATATAGGGTTATAGATTATGGATGTATAACAACTGATTCTCATATTTTATTTCCTGAAAGATTGAAAATAATATATGATGAGATGAATTATCTTATAAATAGATATAATCCAGACGATTTGGCGATTGAGGAGCTGTTTTTTAACAAAAATGTTAAAACAGCTATAAAGGTAGGACAAGCCAGAGGAGTGGAGATATTAGCTGCTGTCAATAATGGAATAGATGTATATGAATATACGCCTTTACAGATAAAGCAAAGTGTAGTTGGTTATGGTAGAGCTGAAAAAATACAAGTTCAAGAGATGGTGAGGATGCTATTAAATTTAAAAGAAATTCCCAAACCTGATGATGTAGCTGATGCATTGGCAGTAGCAATATGTCATAGTAGTTGTTTAAACTTTAAAGATATGTTTAAAATGAAATAATAAAAGGGTGATATAGGATTGTATGAATATATAATAGGAAAAGTGGTGGATATTAAGGAGGACTGTATAGTATTAGAAAACAATGGGATAGGATATAAGATATTTACTTCTAAAAATTCCATTGGCAAGTTAAATTTAAATCAAAATATAAAAATGTATACATATTTTAATTTAAGGGAAGATGGTATATATTTATATGGCTTTACTACTGAAGAAGAATTAAATATATTTAATAAACTTCTTTTAGTTTCTAAGATAGGGCCTAAAGTGGGTTTAAACGTATTATCCACCTTAACTCCTAGTCAAATAAAATCTGCAATTATAAATGATGACACTAGTATACTATGTACTGCACCAGGGGTTGGAAAGAAAACTGCTGGTAGGATTATTCTCGAACTCAAAGATAGAATCGATGATATAGAAATATCTGAAGATGTAGAAACTATTGACAATAGTAGTGATATAGAAACAGCAGTTAATGGTCTTATTTCCCTAGGTTATACTAGAAATGAAATACAATGGGTATTAAGCGAGATAGATACTTCAGATATGAATACTGAAGATATTATTAGAGAAGTGCTTAAGAGATTATCAAAATAGCAAAGGAAGGTAATGATTTTTGATGGATAAAGATAGAATAGTTAGTGGTACAATAAAAAGTGAAGATTTAGAAAATGAAATAAGCCTAAGGCCTAGGTGGATTCACGAATACATTGGTCAGGACAAAGCAAAGGAAAAGTTAAAAATTTTTATTAAAGCTGCAAAAGGTAGGCAAGAGCCATTGGATCATGTTCTACTTTATGGACCACCAGGTTTAGGGAAGACAACCTTGGCAAATATTATTGCCAATGAAATGGGTGTTAGTATTAGAGTTACCTCTGGACCCGCTATAGAGAGGCCAGGGGATTTAGCTAGTATACTAACCAATTTAGGAGAAGATGATGTATTATTTATAGATGAAATCCATAGGCTAAACAGAACAGTAGAGGAAATACTATATCCAGCCATGGAAGATTATGCTTTAGATATTATTATAGGAAAAGGACCAAGTGCTAGATCTGTTCGGCTAGATCTTTCAAGATTTACTCTTATAGGGGCTACAACAAGAGCAGGACTATTGACTTCTCCTCTAAGGGATAGATTTGGAGTAATGTTGAATTTAGATTTATATGATGATTATAGTTTACAAAAGATAGTAAAACGTTCTGCAAATATTTTAGACATCAAGATAGATGACAAAGGGGCTATGGAAATTGCCAAACGATCTAGAGGAACTCCTAGAATAGCTAATAGATTATTGAAAAGAGTAAGAGATTATGCTCAAGTAGTTGAAAATGGTGTTATAACTTATGAAGTAGCAAAGAGGGGACTAGAGGTTTTGGAAATAGATGAATTAGGACTAGATGAGGTAGATAGGAAGCTAATTCTTAGTATGATAGAAAATTTTGATGGGGGCCCTGTAGGAGTAGATACATTATCAGCGGCTACTGGGGAGGAAAAAACTACTATAGAAGACGTATATGAACCCTATTTGTTGCAAATAGGATTTATAAATAGAACTCCTAGAGGTAGAGTTGTAACTAAAAAAGCTTATGACCATTTTAATTTAGAATATGATGAACAGAGGTGATTAAATGGCTTCTTTTGGTAGGATGCTTTTGTTTATGGGTTTAGTTTTAATTTTATTAGGTGGAATATTTATATTAGGTGAAAGATTTGGATTTGGGAAACTTCCTGGTGATATATTTATCCAGAGGGGAAATTTCACTTTCTTTTTCCCTATTGTCTCTACATTGTTAATAAGCATAATACTTACTCTGTTGATAAATATATTTATAAGAAGATAGGGGGAAAAAATGTGAGAAAAAAATTTATAGCTTTTTTAATAATAGTATTATTAGGACTTAATATACAAAATGGATATGCTTTTGCAAATTCCATGGATAATTATGTGAGCATAAAGTTAACAAACCCTATAAAATCAAGAGAAATAATAAAGCTATATAGTGATGATGGGTTTAATATATATATAAATAGTATATTTAATGATATAGAATATATACCTAATAAAAATATATCCATTGAGCTAAATTCCATAGGTGAAATAGAAATAAAAGATGAGATAGGGGAAATTTTATTTTCAACTCATGAAAATAATTTAATATTGTCTTCTGCAAATAAATGGGATAGTATTATAACAGTAGAGGACAAACGGTATAGAGATTTTATAAAAATCCAAAGAGAAAGCCAGAGTTTATTAGTGATAAATTTAATAGATATAGAGCATTATCTTTACGGGGTAGTACCTAGAGAAATGCCAGCATCATTTCCAATGGAAGCGCTAAAAGCTCAAGCTGTTGCAGCTAGAACATATACACTAAATAATCTTAACAAACATGGAAGTGAAGGCTATAATTTATGTGATACCACTCATTGTCAGGTATATGGAGGCGTAGATGGTGAGCATACTAGGACAAATGAAGCAGTAGATTCTACTAAAGGAATAGTAATTACTTATAATGGAAGTATTATTGATGCTGTATATCATTCTAATAGTGGAGGACATACTGAAGATTCTGCTGAAGCTTGGGGCAATTATTTTCCTTATTTAATAGGTGTAGAAGATGAATTTTCTAAAGAACAACCTAATAGTGATTGGTCTTTTACTATAGAATCTAGTGCTTTAAATAATAAACTTAAAAATAACGGCATCTATATAGGTGATGTTGTAGATTTGGAGATTATTGAGACTTCTCCAAGGGGAGGGGTATCTAAACTTAAGATAGTAGGAACTACAGGTGAAGAAATACTTAACAAAGGCAAAATTCGACAGGTTTTAGGAAATGATGAGCTAAAGAGCACTTGGTTTTCTATTAAAAGGGGAGGTCCGTCTACTTCTATAAGCCATGTATATGCTATAAGCGGGAATAGCAAAAATTCTCAAAAAATAGATCCATCTAAGGCCATTAGTATAGATAAAAATAATACGAAGAGTTATGTCAGAAATAGTACGGTTATGGGGAAGGATAAAAGAGTAAAATTAATAGATATTTATAAGGAAAATAGTAATGGTTTTTTGATAGAAGGTAAAGGATATGGTCATGGTGTAGGTATGAGTCAATGGGGCGCTAAGAAAATGGCTGAAGATGGGTATACTTATGATGAAATTTTAAAACACTATTATACTGGAGTTGAAATTAATTAAAAAACAAATATGTAAGGGATGATCTAATGAAAACAGAAGAATTTTATTATGATTTACCAGAAAATTTAATTGCACAATATCCCATAGAGGATAGAGAAGCTTCTAGAATGTTAGTGTTAGATAAAATAACTGGGGAAATACAACACAGTTATTTTAAGAAAGTCATTGATTATTTAAACAAAGGGGATTGTTTAGTATTAAATGATACTAGGGTGATTCCTGCTAGACTATTTGGAAGGAGAGAAGGGAAAAACGAGAAAATCGAATTTTTGTTGTTAAAAAGAGTTAAGGAGGATCAATGGGAAGTTCTTGTGAAACCAGGGAAAAAGGTAAAACCTTCTAATAAAATAATATTTGGTGATGGGCTATTAATAGCAGATGTTTTGAGTATTGAAGAAGATGGCACTAGAATTGTAGAATTTAGTTATGATGGAATATTTGAAGAAATATTAGATAAATTAGGTCAAATGCCTTTGCCACCTTATATTAAGGAAAAATTAGAGGATAAGGAAAGATACCAAACTGTCTATTCTAAACACAAGGGTTCCGCAGCAGCTCCAACGGCAGGTTTACATTTTACAGAAAGATTGTTGAAGGAGATTAGAAAAAAAGGAGTAGATATAGCTTTTTTAACCCTTCATGTGGGACTAGGAACTTTTAGACCAGTTAAAGTAGAAAATGTTGAAGAGCACCATATGCATGCTGAATACTACCGTGTATCTGAAGAAACTGCAGAGAAAATAAATACTGCTAAGAAAAAAGGAGGGAAAATAGTTTCAGTAGGTACTACTACTGTTAGAACATTGGAAACAATTGCTACAGAAAATGGAATAGTATTACCTGGTAATGGATGGACGGATATATTTATCTACCCAGGATATAATTTTAAAATAGTTGATAGATTGATAACTAACTTTCATTTACCAGAATCAACATTATTAATGTTGGTTAGTGCACTGGCAGGTAAGGAAAATATTCTTAATGCTTATAATGAAGCAGTAAAATATAATTATAGATTTTTTAGTTTTGGAGATGCAATGTTTATTAAATAACAGGAGGAATAATATGGCAGTAAAATTTAAGGTATTAAAGGAATCAACTGAGACTAATGCAAGAATTGGTATAATAAATACACCCCACGGAACTATTGAAACCCCAATATTTATGCCTGTTGGAACTAGAGCTACAGTTAAAACAATGACACCAGAAGAGCTTAAAGGATTAGGAGCTCAGATAATATTAAGTAATACTTATCATCTATATTTAAGGCCTGGACATAAGCTTATTGAAGAAGCTGGTGGATTACATAAGTTTATGAATTGGGATGGCCCTATTTTAACTGACAGCGGCGGTTTTCAGGTGTTTAGTTTAGGAGATTTAAGGAAAATTACAGAGGAAGGGGTAGAGTTTAGATCCCATATTGATGGGTCTAAACATTTTATATCACCTGAAAAATCCATTGAAATTCAAAATTCATTAGGTTCTGATATTATGATGGCTTTTGATGAATGTACACCCTATCCTGCTACCTATGAATATGCAAAAAAATCAATGGAGAGGACTTCTAGATGGGCAGAAAGATGTAAAAATTATCATAAAGACTGGGAAAACCAAGGATTATTTGGTATAATACAGGGGGGTATGTATAAAGATTTAAGGGAACAGAGTGCTAAAGAGATTATAGATATAGATTTTCCTGGTTATGCCATTGGTGGCTTAAGTGTAGGTGAGCCGAAAGAATTGATGTATGAAATGTTGGAGTTTACCGTACCTTTGTTACCAAAGGATAAGCCTAGGTATCTAATGGGAGTAGGAACTCCAGATTATTTATTTGAGGCAGTTATAAATGGTATTGATATGGCTGATTGCGTTTTACCTACGAGGATTGCAAGAAATGGAACAGTTATGACTAGTCATGGAAGATTGACTATTAGAAATGCAGAATATTCTAGAGATTTTGGTAAATTAGATCCAGAATGCAATTGTTATACTTGTGAGAATTATAGTAGAGCATATATAAGGCATTTATTTAATGTAAATGAAATTTTAGGCGCAAGACTTGCGACTATTCATAATTTATATTTTTTAATTAAATTGATGGAAAATATTAGGGAAGCTATTAAAACTGATAGATTGTTGGAGTATAAAGAGGAATTTTACAAAAAATATGGCTATATAGATTAGGCAATAAAGGTTTTTTAGAAACCTTGCATAATATAGTATCAAAATGATAAAAGGAGAAAAGGAGGAAATAATTATGGCGGCAGCAAATCCTGGAGGAGCAGGTTTAGGAGGATTGATTATTCCTATTGCTTTCTTAGTATTTTTCTACCTATTTGCTATAAGACCTCAGAAAAAAAGAGAAAAAGAAATTAGAGAAATGAGGGAAAGCTTAAGTATAGGGGATGAAATAATAACTATAGGAGGGATTTTAGGAAGGATCGTCAAGATTAAAGACGATATGGTTACTATAGAGGTTGGTTCTAATAAGACCAAGATTGATATGACAAAATGGGCTATAGGATCAGTAATCAATAAAGTTAATTCTAAAAATGAAAAAGATGAAAAAGATAAAAAAGAAGAATAATAAAAATAAAACTTCCTTGTAACAAGGAAGTTTTATTTTTGTAATAAATTCCTCCTAAATAAAATAAATTAGAATAGGAGGTGGAGTTGATGAGAGAGAAAGGATTAAATTATATATTATTAGTTTTTAAAGGTCTAATTTTTTCTCTGATAATTACCATTTTGTTAGTATTTATATTATCTTTAGTATTACTATATACGCCATTTAAAGAGTCAAAAATCCCTTTATTTAATACTGTGATAATGATAGTAAGTATAACTATAGGAAGCATATACGTTTCTACTAATATAGGAGAGAATGGTTGGATAAATGGGGGAATACTTGGTATATTATATTTTTTAGTATTGGTGTTACTAAATTATTTATTTTTTAAGCCATTTTTTGTAGATATGTATCTACTTGGTAAATTTATATTATCTTTGATAACTGGTGTTATTGGTGGTATTATAGGGATTAATATGAAATAAAGCTTTAAATAATAATATTAATATGATATAATCAATAAAGGTATCATTCAGTTATTGAGGAGGTTATAGTATGAAATATATAAAAACCATATCTGGTAGCAATTTAAAGGATACTTTGAAAAAAGGTGGCTGTGGAGAATGTCAGACATCTTGTCAGTCTGCATGTAAGACTTCTTGTACAGTAGGAAATCAAAAATGTGAAAATAGATAAAGCATAAAGGCGGTGGTTTTAACCACTCCTTTTTAATTTATCTACATTTTAGTTATAGGAGGATAATTATGGACATAAAAGAAAGAATTCACAAATATAGTTTAAATGGAAAAAATATTGTATTAGATATTAATAGTGGTGCAGTGCATGTTGTAGAGGATATAGTATATGATATACTAGATTATTACAAGACCTATACTTTAGACGAAATAATAAAATTATTAGAAGATAAATATGACGATAAGGACATAATGGAGGCTTATGAGGAGATATCCTTATTGGAAAATGAGGGAATACTATATTCTGAAGGGGTATCTATACAGGATATTAGGTATAATGAAGATAATGTTATAAAGGCCCTTTGTCTTCATGTGGCTCATGACTGTAACTTACGTTGTAACTATTGTTTTGCATCCCAAGGGGACTTTAAAGGGGATAGATCTTTAATGTCTCTAGAAGTGGGTAAAAAAGCTTTAGAGTTTTTGGTAAAACATTCAGGGGGTAGAAGAAATCTAGAAGTGGATTTTTTTGGTGGAGAGCCCCTGATGAATTTTGAAATAATTAAGAAATTGGTAATGTATGGTAAAGATCTAGAGAAGAATTACAATAAACATTTTCGTTTTACTATAACTACTAATGGGGTATTGCTAGATGAAGATAATATGAAATTTATCAATGAATATATGGATAATGTAGTATTGAGCCTTGATGGTAGGAAAAGAATAAATGATAATATGAGAAGAACTATCACGGATGAGGGGAGTTATGATATTATACTTCCTAAATTTCAAAAAATGGTTGCTAAGAGAGGAGACAAGGATTATTATGTAAGAGGAACCTTTACTAGTTACAATCTGGACTTTTCTAATGATGTTCTTCATTTTTATGATAAAGGGTTTAAAAAAATATCAATAGAACCAGTAGTTACTTCACCAGATAAGGATTATGGGATAAAAGAGGAGCATATAGATACTATATTAAAGGAGTATGAAAAATTTTCCAAGGATTATATAAATATAAAGAAGAAAGATGATGATTTTTTATTTTTTCATTTTATGATTGATTTAGATCAAGGGCCTTGTATTGTTAAACGTATCGTAGGTTGTGGAGCAGGTTCTGAGTATATGGCAGTTACGCCAGAGGGGGAACTATACCCTTGCCATCAATTTGTAGGAGATAAAAAGTTTAAAATAGGAAATGTATATGAAGGTATTACAAATAATGAAATAGTGAAGGAATTTAAAAATGCAAGTGTATATAATAAGGAAAAGTGCAGAAGTTGTTGGGCGAGATTTTATTGTAGTGGAGGTTGTCACGCAAATGCTTATAATCACCATGGAAATATTATGAAACCTTATGATATTGGCTGTGAAATGGAGAAGAAGAGAATCGAATGTGCTATTTCAATATTGGCCAATCTATATGAGTAGCATTAGAGTAGCTAAATTTAATTTTAGGAGGGAAAGCTAATGAATATGAAAAAAACTATACTATTTATATTGATTATTGCCATAGTAGCTTTATTTTCCTATACAGCTATAAATGGTATAGAAATAGGCAAATTTAAGATTTCTAATGTTAAAGATTCTATTGATTTGGGATTAGATCTTGCTGGTGGCGTATATGTAATATTAGAGGCACAAACAGATTTGCAAGGTGCAGAATTACAAAAGGCTATGGAGCAATCAAAGATGATTATTAGTGAAAGAGTGGATAGCCTTGGTGTTGCTGAGCCAAACATAATTATAGAAGGAAATAAACGGATCAGAATTGAATTGGCTGGTATTGAAAATCCACAAGAGGCTATAGAATTAATAGGAAAGACTGCTCAATTACAGTTTATAGATCCAGATGGGAAGGAGATATTGACTGGGAAAAATGTTAAGAATTCTGATGTTGCTTTTCACAAAACAGATTTAGGAGAGAAACCTGTAGTAACTTTGGAATTTGATAAAGAAGGAGCAGAAAGTTTTAAGGAAGCTACTACAAGATTGGTAAAGAAAGAAACCATAGAGGAGAAGATAATTTATATAGTGTTAGATGAGCAGGTAATTTCAGCTCCAATTGTTAACTCTGCTATTACAGATGGAAAAGCTGTCATTGAAGGGGACTTTGATGTAGAAGAGGCTAATAGATTGGCCACATTAATTAGAGCTGGCGCATTACCTGTGGAAATGTCAGAACTTCAAACTTCTATAATAGGGCCTACGTTAGGATTAGAAGCTTTAGACAAAAGTATAAAAGCTGGAGCTATTGCAATTTTAATAATATTTTTATTTATGCTTATCTATTATAAAATACCTGGACTGATAGCTGATATTTGTTTAACTATATATATATTGATAGTAGTTTATACTATGAAATTTTTAGGAGTAAAATTAACCTTGCCAGGTATTGCAGGACTAATATTGTCAATTGGTATGGCAGTAGATGCTAATGTGATAATATTTGAAAGAATAAAAGAAGAGTTGAGAAATGGCAAATCCATTAGAGCCTCCATAGATCATGGCTTTAATAGAGCCTTAACCTCTGTTTTAGATTCTAATATTACCACATTAATAGCAGGTGTAGTATTATATTATTTTGGAATTGGACCTATAAAAGGTTTTGGAATTACATTGATTTTAGGGATCGTGGCCTCTATGATAACGTCGGTATTTATTACAAAGCATTTGTTAATGTTAACAGTTAATATGACCAATACAAACAATTCTAAACTATATGGTATGTAAGGGGTGAAAAAATGAACGTTATAAAAAATAAAAAAATTTATTATACAATATCTTTAGGAATCATTATATTTGGTATGATTATGATGATTATAAATGGCTTAAACTATGGCATAGATTTTACTGGGGGTACTTCTGTTCAAATAAAGATAGGCAAAATGATAACTGTAGATGAAGCTAGAAAGATAGTGGATGAATACGATAAAGAAGCAAGTATAGTTCATATAGGTGCCAACAAAGATGAGATAATGATAAGAAGCAAGAAGGATTTTACTAATGATGAAATCAATCAAATAATCGATAAATTTGCAAAAGAATATGATATAGAAGAAAAGGAGTTTCAATCGGAAAAATTTGGCCCTTTTATGGGGAAAGAAATTAAGAAAAAAGCTTTGTTATCTTCGTTTATTGCTGTTATAGGCATGTTAATCTATATTAGTTGGCGATTTGAGTTTAAATTTGCCATTGCAGCAATTATTGCATTGCTTCATGATGTATTGATTACTCTTTCTATTTATGCAATTTTTAGAATTCCTGTAAATAGTGCTTTTATAGCTGCTATATTGACTATATTAGGTTATTCTATTAATGATACTATTGTTATTTTTGATAGGATAAGGGAGGAATTAAAGCTAAATCCAAGAAAACCTTTAGAAGAAATAATAAATGAAAGTATAAGGAAGTCTTTGACCAGGACTATAAATACATCTTTAACCACTTTAGTTGCAGTATTAATTCTTTATATAGTGGGGGTGGAGGATATTAAAGTCTTAGCTTTACCTCTTATATTTGGTATAGTATCAGGAACTTATTCATCATTATTTATAGCTAGTCCAATATGGTATGGATTAAAAAACCGAGAGAAATTAAAGACTAAAAAAGCATAAAACTGCCTTAGGCAGTTTTATGTAGTTAATCCTTTAAATTTGGGTAAAAATCTTTTTTTTTTATATTAAATGTTTTAAAAATATTTTATAATATTATTGGGAGGCGGGCTATGGAAAAGGGATTTATTTTATCATTAATTTTTGCAGCTATTGTGGCTGTCTTTGCTTTAAAAAATGGGGACAAGGTACTTATAGATTTTATATTTACTGAGGTAGAGATATCTCAGGCTATAATTATATTTTTGTCTGCTATACTTGGTGCAGTAATTGTTTCAATTTTAAGTGGTATAAAAAATATTAAATATAAAAAAGAAATCAAGGATTTAAATAAAAAGATTCTACCCCTTGAAGAGGATAAAGAAAATATGGCTATACTATTAGAAGATAGAGGAGATGAAATTACTAGATTAAAAAATACTATAGTTGAATTAGAGGAGAAAATAGAAGTCATTAATACTTCTTTAGAGGAAAAGGAGAAGGAAATTGAAAAATTGAAATGTGAGAAAAATCCTGAGGAAGATACTAGTTATTAATGGATATGCTTAATGTAGAGGAGACATAATAGGAGTGATTTTATCTTGGAGAAGTGGTATTTAAGAAATGTAAAAGGAGATTTAGATAGGATATCTAAAAGTTTAGGGATAAGTAAATTATTATCCAAACTTTTATTAAATAGGAATATTACCAGTTATGAGATAATGGATAGTTTTATAGATCCAAGTTTAGATAAATTACACAATCCTGAACTTATGAAGGATATGGATAAAGGGATAGAAATAATAGTAGATAGCATTGAAAAAGGCAGAAATATTAGAATTTCTGGAGATTATGATCAAGATGGTAATTCTGCTATATTGACTCTTTATAAAGGACTAAAAAGATGCGGAGCTAAGGTAGATTATGTTATTCCCCATAGGATAATAGATGGATATGGAATAAATGATAGAATAGTTAGAGAAGCCAAAGAAGATGGAATAGATTTGATAATTACATGTGATAATGGAATAGCAGCTTTTGAACCTATAAAACTTGCTAAGGATTTAGGAATGAAGGTCATAGTAACAGATCATCACGATTTAGCATATATGGAAGATGAAAAGGGAATAAAACAATATAGATTACCAGAAGCAGATGCGGTTATCAATCCTAAGAGATGGGATTGTAAATACCCTTTTAAAGAATTATGTGGTGCAGGGGTAGCTTTTAAATTGATACAAGCTTTATATACAAAAATGAATATAGATATGGAAGAATCCTATGAATTATTAGAGTTTGTAGCTATGGGAACTGTTTGTGATGTGGTGGATTTAATTGATGAAAACAGAATTATTGTTAAAGAAGGCTTAAAAAGGATAAATAATACTAATAATTTAGGACTAAAAGCTCTGATTAAAGCTACTGGCTTAGAAGAGAAAAAAATCAATACTTATTCCTTAGGTTTTATTTTAGGCCCTTGTATAAATGCCTCTGGAAGATTAGATAGGGCAGATATTGCCGTAGAGTTATTTCTAACTGAAGATTCAGATAAAGCTCAGAGGTATGCTAATAGATTACATGAGTTAAATGAAGAAAGAAAAGCAATGACAAAAAAAGGCTATGAGAAGATAGTGGAACAAATAGAAAATACGGATTTAAAAGAAAAAAATGTGTTAGTGATATATGAACCAAGGGTACATGAAAGTGTAGCGGGGATTATAGCAGGTAGGATAAAGGATAAATATTACAGGCCAACAATAGTTTTGACCAATTCTAAAGAAAACGGTAAAGTAAAAGGCTCTGGAAGATCCATAGAAGAATACAATATGTTTGAGGAGATATCTAAACACAAAGAACTATTGTTAGCATTTGGAGGACATCCAATGGCTGCAGGACTTTCATTAGATGTTTCACATATAGATGAATTTAGGAATAGATTGAATACCCAAGAATCTTTAACTGAGGATGATTTGACGCCTAAGGTTTATATAGATATGCATCTTCCATTGGATTATATTAGTTTTAGTTTAATAGAAGAATTGGAAAAATTAGAACCTTTTGGGAAGGGAAATCCCAAGCCTTTATTTGGAGTAAAAAATGTAAAGGTTAAAAGAGGTTTCATATTAGGAAATAATCAAAATGTTTTAAAATTATTGCTATTAACCAATAGAGGTCGTGTAATTGATGGTATATACTTTGGAGATATTGAACAATTTGAAGAGAAAATGTGTAGAAAATTTGGCAAAGATGAGTTGAATAAGATGTATACAGGCATAGATAATAAAATAGTTTTGGATATGATATATACACCTATGGTGAATGAATATATGGGAAATAGAAATATACAGATTAATATACAAAATTATAGATAATAACCGAAGATATGTTTATAAAACTACTTTAATATTGTCCTATTATTGCTATAATATACTTATATAATTTAAAATATATCCCTAAATAATCAAAATTGTTTTATTGTTATGGATATTAGTTTAAACCAGTAGTCATAATATATTTTAAGCAGGTGAAGAGAATGATTGAAAATTTATTGTTAAGTATTGAGCAGTATAATCCTAATGCAGATATGAAACAGATTATCAAAGCTTTTCATTTTGCAGAGGCTGCTCATGAAGGACAATTTAGAAACTCTGGAGAAAAATTCATTGTACATCCGTACAATGTGGCTATTATTTTAACGGAATTGAATATGGATACTACTACTATTGTTGCTGGCCTTTTGCATGATGTAATAGAGGATACGAATATAACTTATGATGATGTAGTATTGGAATTTGGGGAAGAAGTAGCAGATTTAGTGGAAGGTGTAACTAAATTAAAGAAGTTACAATATAAAACTAAACAAGAAAATCAGGCAGAGAACTTAAGAAAAATGGTACTAGCGATGGCGAAGGATATTAGGGTGATTATAATTAAACTGGCAGATAGACTACACAATATGAGAACTCTCGAGTATATGAGTGAAGAAAAGAAAAAAGAAAAGGCTTTAGAGACTTTGGAAATATATGCACCTCTAGCCCATAGATTAGGTATATCAAAAATTAAATGGGAACTGGAGGACTTGTCCTTAAGATACCTAGATCCAGAAGGATATTATGACTTAGTAGATAAGGTATCTAAACGTAGGAAAGAAAGGGAAGCCTATATTCAAAGGATAATAAAGGATTTGGATGAAAAACTTGAAGAGATGAATATCCCCAGGGATATAAGTGGAAGACCTAAAAATTTCTATAGCATCTATAAGAAAATGGTATATCAAAATAAATCTTTTGAACAAATATTTGACTTAACAGCTATAAGGGTAATAGTAGATAATGTGAAGGATTGTTATGGAGTTTTAGGTATAGTTCACACTATGTGGAAACCTATACCAGGTAGATTTAAAGATTATATAGCCATGCCTAAGCCCAATATGTACCAATCTCTTCACACTACTGTTATTGGACCAGAAGGGGAGATATTTGAAGTCCAAATAAGGACTTGGGATATGCACAGAACTGCTGAATATGGAATTGCAGCCCATTGGAAATATAAAGAAGGTACTATAAAAACAGATAACTTTGACGAGAAATTAACATGGCTAAGGCAGTTATTAGAATGGCAAAAAGATTTGAAAGATCCAACAGAGTTTATGGAAACTTTAAAAATAGATTTTTTTACAGATGAAGTTTTTGTATTTACCCCCAAGGGAGATGTAATAAACTTACCTAATGGCTCTACCCCTATAGATTTTGCATATAGGGTACACACTGCAGTTGGTAATAGTTGTGTTGGTGCAAAAGTTGATGGTAGAATAGTTCCTCTTGACTATAAGCTTAAAAATGGGAATATTGTTGAAATATTAACATCTTCATCAAGTACTGGACCAAGTAGAGATTGGCTTAAGATAGTAAAAAGCAGTCAAGCTAAAAATAAGATACGTCAATGGTTTAAACGAGAAGAGCGAGATTTAAATATTAATAGAGGTAAGGAAATGTTAGAGAAGGAGGTAAAAAGGCAAGGATATAAGTTAACGGAAATATTAAAAGAAGATTGGCTTAAAAATATTGCTAATAAGCTTAGTTTAAATACTTCTGATGATTTATATGCTGCTTTAGGTTATGGTAATATTACATTATCTCAAGTAGTTCCAAGATTAAAGGAGCTTCATAAAGATTACTACAATATAGAGGATGATAATATTAATATTGAACAAAAGATTAAGGAACAACCAGCTCCTAAAAAGAACAAAAGAGTTACACAAGGAATTAGCATAAAGGGAGTAGACAATATAAAGGTAAGATTTGCTAAGTGTTGTAACCCAGTTCCTGGAGACGATATTGTAGGTTATATTACTAGAGGAAGAGGAGTATCCATTCATAGAAAGGATTGCCCAAATATATCTGATTTAGTTGGACAAGAAAGGTTTATAGATGTGGAATGGGATACCAATGAGAAAGCAGAATATCCAGTTGAAATACAGATAAAAGCTACTGACAGATCAGGATTATTAACAGATATTACTCAGGGAATCACCGATTCAAATATTAGTCTATTATCATTAAATGCAAGAACTAATAAGGAAAAATTGGTTTTAATCAATATGACTTTAGAAATAAAGAATACAGAACAATTAAGAGATTTGATGAAGAGGATTAAAAAACTAAAAGGTGTAATTGATGTATATAGGGTAATAAGCTAAAGGAAGGATGATTATTAATGAGAGCAGTAGTTCAACGAGTGCTAAATGCTAATGTAAAGGTCGACGGAGAGGTAGTTGGAGAAATAGGAAAAGGCTTATTAGTTTTTTTAGGTATAGGCGTTGATGATGACAGTAAAGATTTAGATTATATGGTAGAAAAAATTTCAGGATTGAGGATTTTTGAGGACGAAGATTATAAGATGAATTTGTCCCTTTTAGATATAAATGGGGAAATGTTGGTTATATCCCAATTCACATTGTATGGAGATGTTAGAAGGGGGAAAAGACCTAGTTTTACTGATTCTGCTCAACCAGAATTAGCAGAAAATATGTACAATCAGTTTATTATGAAATGTGAGAATAAAGGAATTAGGACTGAGAAAGGAATATTTGGTGCAGATATGAAAGTAGAGCTCATCAATGATGGGCCTGTAACCATATTAATTGATAGTAAAAAAATTTTTTAGGAGGGATATTATTGAAAGTTGTTAGGATACCTGCAGGAATTTATGCTGCAAATTGTTATCTAGTATATTCAGAAAAGGACAATGAAGGCATTGTTATAGATCCAGGGGGAGATGTAGATGATATTATAGCTAAAATAGAAGAATTAGGATTGAAAATAAAATATATAATACTTACCCATGGTCATGGAGATCATATTGCTGGTGTTGGTGAAATAAAAGAGTATACCAATGCACCAGTACTAATTCATAAAGATGATGAACATCTGTTGAGAGATGGTGACAACAATCTATCTAGTATGATGGCTATGGGTAGAGTAGAGTTATCTGCTGATATGATAGTTGAAGATGGAGATGAGATATTCTTTGGGGATTTAAAGGCTAAAATAATCCATACACCAGGCCATACACCAGGGGGGATCTCTATAAAAATAGAAGATAGTATATTCACAGGAGATACACTATTTGCAGGCTCTATTGGAAGGACAGATTTTCCAGGAGGTTCCTTTGAAAAAATAATAGATTCAATAAAGAATAAGATAATTATATATCCAGATGATACTAAAATTTATCCTGGTCATGGCCCATCTTCTACTATTAAAGCTGAAAAGGCCACTAATCCTTTTTTAAGATAAATAAGAATTAAAAGCCACCTTTTAGGGAATCTTATGCAATAGGAGGTGGCTAAGTTGAAGAAAAAACAAAAATATAATTATAAAAAACACAAAGGGCCTATAGATTTACATGATATACATGAGCTGATCGAATTAGGTTTAAATGAAGAAGAAATATCCAAGGAATATGGAATATCAAAAAAATATGTTCAAAAGATGATAGAAGATTTTTATAACGATTATTGAGGGGAGCAATTATGATTTATGTTTATTTAAAAGGGCATGATTTTGAATATGATGTTAGAGAATTAATCAAGGTCTTTTTTTTCAATGAGGATATAGTATTTATTCATAATGAAGAGGAGTATATGGGTAATAATATATTGTTGAAAAATATTTTAACCTATAACAAATATGGGATTAGTTCAACTACTATGATATATATGGATAATAAACTGTTATCTAAAAATTCCATAACAAACATACAGGATATTAAGATAGAGAAAGATGATTTAAAGAAGAAAATCAAAGTAGGCATAAAACAGAATATATATAATTCCCTTATTGAGATTTCGGAAACATCAGCTCCATGGGGCATACTAACAGGTATTAGACCTGTAAAAATAGTTCATACTTTATTGGACAAGGGACTAGATGAAGAGGAAATATTTAGTATTTTGAATAATCAATACAAATTGTTTAAGGACAAAGCTAAATTAATTATAGATATTTGCAAGAGGCAAAGGAAGTATATCTATCCTTTAGATGAAAATAGATTTAGTCTATATGTGAGCATTCCCTTTTGTCCAACGAGATGTTTATATTGCTCCTTTCCTACATGTAGTGTATCCAAATATGACGATTTTGTGGATGAGTATACAGATAGGCTAGTATATGAAATTAACCAAATATCAGATATTATGAAGGGAAAAACCATTTCTACGGTATACATTGGTGGCGGGACCCCTACTGCTATTCCTATGAAGAATCTCGATAGGATAATTAAATCCATATACGAATATTTTGGATATGATAATATAGTGGAGATAACTGTGGAAGCTGGTAGGCCAGATACAATTTATAGAGGGATGTTGGAGATGCTTAAAGAAAACAATGTGGAAAGGATTAGCATCAATCCTCAGACTATGAATGATAATACATTGAAGCTTATTGGAAGAGAACACTGTTCTAAAGATATAGTAGAATCCTATTATTTAGCAAGAGAGATAGGTTTTGATGTAATTAATATGGATTTGATAGTTGGCCTTCCATCAGAAGGAATAAATGATATAAAAAATACTTTGAAAGAAATAGAGAAATTGGATCCAGAAAATCTAACCATTCATACGTTGTCAGTAAAAAGAGGTTCTAAATTTAGATCTACTATGGATAAGTATAAAATTAAAAGTCAAAAAATTATAGATGAGATGTTAGAAAACACTAGGGAACTTGCAAAATATATGAATCTTCAACCTTATTATTTATATAGGCAAAAACAAATATTAGGCAATATGGAGAATATTGGCTATGCTAAGGAAGGAAAAGAATGTATATATAATATTATGATGATGGAAGAGAAGGAGACGGTAGTGGCAGCAGGTATGGGAGGAGTGTCTAAGATTTTCTATCCAAAAGAGAATAGGATAGAGAGAATACCAAATGTCAAAAGTTTAAAGGAATATTTGGATAGAACTGAAGAAATGATAGAGAGAAAGAGAAATCTATTATCTTGACATCGTATAAAAAATATCTTATAATTATTAAAAACATTGAAACTATGAAGAGGAAGAGTAATTAAATCCCTTGGTTATAGAGAGTCAGTGTTGGTGGAAACTGATACCAATATTTGATGAAGACACCTCTGAGTTAACAAACATGGTTTGTTCGCATTATTTGCGTTATAGTTATAAGCGAGGTAACAGCCTAATTAGGGTGGCACCGCGAGAATTGACCTCTCGTCCCTGAAATACAGAGATGAGGGGTTTTACTATTTTAGGGAGGTAATGATATGAGAGAAAGTATGGGAAATTTACGAAGAAGTCATATGTGTGGTGATTTGAGGACATCCAATGTAGATGAAGAAGTAGTACTTATGGGATGGGTACAAAGGGAAAGAAACTTGGGATCCTTAATATTTGTGGATTTGAGGGATACTACAGGCATATGTCAAATTGTATTTGATAGTACAGTTTCTGAGGATATATTTAATAAAGCAGCTAAGGTTAGAAGTGAGTTCGTATTGGCTGTAAGGGGTAAAGTAAGGAAAAGGGAGGCTGTAAACAAAGAGATTCCTACTGGGAATATAGAGGTGTTAGTAGAAGAATTAAGGATACTGGATACTGCTGAAACACCACCTATATATATAAAAGACGATGACAATGTTTCAGAATCCATGAGGTTAAAATATAGATATTTGGATTTAAGAAAACCTTCTATGCAAAATAATTTAAAGATGAGACATAAAACCGCTAAGTTAGTAAGGGATTTTCTAGATGAGAACGATTTTGTAGAAATAGAAACCCCTATGTTAACAAAACCAACACCAGAAGGTGCAAGGGACTATTTAATTCCAAGTAGGGTACATCCAGGACATTTCTATGCTCTTCCCCAGTCCCCACAGCTTATGAAACAACTCTTAATGGTGTCAGGTATGGATAGATATTATCAAATAGTAAAGTGCTTCAGGGACGAGGATTTAAGGGCAAATAGGCAACCGGAGTTTACCCAGATAGATATAGAAATGTCTTTTGTAGATGTAGATGATGTAATAGAATTAAATGAAAGACTGCTTTATAGATTGTTCAAAGAGATTAAGGGAATTGAAATAAAATTGCCTATACAGAGGATGACTTATAATGAAGCTATGGAAAGATTTGGATTAGATAAGCCAGATTTAAGATTTGGATTTGAACTGGTAAATATTACCGATATAGTAGCTAATTCTGAATTCAAGGTATTTAGTGGTACTATTAAAAACAAAGGTTGTGTAAGGGGTATCAATGTAAAAGGATATGGTGATGATTTTACAAGGAAGGATATTTCAAATCTAGAAACCTATGTGAAAGATTTTGGGGCTAAAGGATTAGCTTGGATAAAAATTACTCCCGATGGAATAACATCTCCTATTGCTAAATTTTTATCCCAAGAAGAATTAGATGGTATTCTAAATAGAATGGATGGGGAAAAGGGAGATTTATTGTTGTTTGTTGCCGATAAGCCTTCTGTTGTATTCGATAGTTTAGGTAATCTGAGGAATGAAGTGGCAAGAAGGCTTAATATACTTGACGATGAAGAGCTAAAAATGGTTTGGATTACAGAGTTTCCACTGTTTGAGTATGACGAAGAAGAAGGAAGATATGTGGCCAAACATCATCCATTTACACATCCTATGGAGGAAGATATCCATCTGTTAGAAACTCATCCAGAAAAGGTTAGGGCTAAGGCCTATGACATAGTTATTAATGGAGATGAAATAGGTGGGGGAAGTATTAGGATTAGCAATCAGGATTTACAGAAGAAAATGTTTAAGGCTCTTGGATTTTCAGAAGAAGAAGCTTGGGATAAATTTGGATTTCTATTGGAAGCTTTTAAATATGGCACACCACCTCATGGTGGTATAGCTTATGGATTTGATAGATTAATAATGTTGTTGACAGGAAGGGATAATATTAGGGATGTTATAGCTTTTCCCAAGACCCAGTCTGCTACATGCTTGCTGACTAAAGCTCCTACAACTATTACAGAAGAACAATTAAAAGAACTCCATATACAATTGGATCTAGATTAGGATATGCTTTTAAATTTGAAAGGTGATAGGGATGAAAAGTTATTTTTCGAGAACTGAATTATTATTAGGGAAAAATGCCATGGATATACTTGCTAACTCAAAGGTTGGGGTATTTGGTATAGGAGGCGTTGGTTCTTTCGCCTCCGAGGCCTTAGTTAGATCTGGTTTAGGTAGTATTATACTTGTAGATTATGATATAATAGATGTGTCAAATATTAATAGACAAATCCATGCTACATCTAAAACTGTAGGATTATCAAAGGTAGATGTGATGAAGGATAGACTTTTAGAGATAAACCCTGAACTTAATATTATTGTTTATAATAAGGAATATTCTGAGGAAAATAGTGATGAATTACTATGTTCAAGCTATGATTACGTAGTAGATGCAATAGATATGGTTTCTTCTAAGATAAGCTTGATAGAGAAATGCAAAACTATGGATATTCCCATAATATCCTGTATGGGAGCAGGGAACAAATTAGATCCAACTTTATTTCAGATTGGTGATATATATGATACTAATACCTGTCCTTTGGCTAAGGTTATGAGAAGAGAATTGAGGAAAAGGGATATAATGGATTTAAAAGTAGTATGGTCCAGTGAAAAGCCCATAAAAGTTAATTTGGAAAAAGAAGAAATTAGGAAAGCAGTACCAGGAAGTGTATCCTTTGTTCCTTCTGTTGCAGGTTTGATTATTGCTTCTGAAGTTATTAAGGATTTAGCGTTTAGGGGGTGTGTTTAATGGAACAAATAGGCTATATACGTAATACCTCTAATGGTATGGCAGAAGTGGAGGTAAGACGAATTTCAGGTTGTGGGGGTAGTTGTAGCAGTTGTGGAGGTTCTTGTGATGTTCCCAGCATAATTATAAAAATAGAAAATTCTATTGGAGCAAAACCAGGGGATTATGTGGAAATTAAAGGACAGTCCAATAAGATTATTAGATATGCCTTGATCGTTTATATGATACCATTTTTTATGCTAATATTAGGGATAATGATGAGTACTGTCTTGCTTAAATCCTTGGGGATAAATAATTCTGAATTATATAGTTTTTTAATTGGAATATTATTTCTAGGGATCTCTTTCCTAATATTAAAAAGAATTGATAATTCTATTAAGAAGAAGAACGATAAAGCTATTAAGATGGTACGAATATTATAATAAATAGTATTATATAAAGGGAGGAAGTAGGGTTGACTTTGAAGATAAAAGATAATGATGCCATAATTAAGAGATTAAGAAGAATCGAAGGACAGGTTAAAGGAATTCAGAAGATGGTTGAGGAAGGAAAATGCTGTGGAGATATATTAATTCAAATAGCAGCAGTTAGATCTGCAATGAATTCTGTTGGTGGTTTAATACTTGAAAATCATATGAAAGACTGCTTAAAAAGCTATTTAGATGGAGATGCAGGAGATGAAACTTTAGATAGTCTAGTAGATATTATGATAAAATATGCTAAGCAAAATTAATTTTTATGCTTCATCCTTTTTATTGATCTGGAAAGGGAAGTGGAGATAATAATTCCAAGAGAAATAGCAGCAGCTATAAAGAAAGTTTCAGTTCCTTTGTTTATAGCTGTATAAAAATCTTTGCTAACTAATGCCAACATGGTATAATACATGCCAGCACCGGGTACTAAGGGAACTATCCCAGGAATAATATATACGGTTGCTGGTTTTTTATAATATCTAGCCATTAGTTCTCCTAATATACCTACTACTATAGCAGCAAAAAAAGTAGCAGAAGTATAGCTATTTAAATGAATTGAAATAATATAAAAAGTTATCCACCCCAATGCACCTACTATACCAGATTTACAAATGGATTTTTTAGGAATACTAAACAATATTGCAAAACCAATAGTAGATAAAAAGGCTAATAATAATTGGATTAAAATGGACATTAAATTACCCCCTTAAATAAATGTTTAATACGAATCCAACTCCGAAAGCTATAGCTAAGGCGGAGAATATGGCTTCCATACCTCTAGATAGTCCTGATATAAAATCTCCTGAAATAGTATCCCTTAGAGCATTAGTAATTGCTACGCCAGGTACTAAGGACATAATGGAGCCTATAATTATTATATCCATATTTTGACCAAAGCCAATTTTGGTAGATATAACAGATAAAAAAGAAGCAATAGTTGCACCGATAAAATTGTTTACGAAGAATGTCATCTTAAATCTGTCTATTTTATTTATAGTTATTAGTACTATTAGACTTATCATATAAGTAGATAAAAAATCTAAAAAAGTTCCTCCAAACAAAAGAGAAAAAAAAGCACATGCCATGCTACCAAATAGAATTTTTAGCCTTGGACTATAATTTTTAATCTTATTAATTTCTTTTAGTTTAGCTATGCCTTCGTCTGTAGGCATGTTTGAGTTTACGAATTCTCTAGAAAATTGGTTCACTAAGTCAATTTTATTTAAATCAATTTTAATATTTTTAACTCTTATTAAGTAAGTCATCATTTCCCCATCATATTCTAAGGAAACAAATATGCCAGTTGGAGTTACAAAGGCATCTGCATATTTAATATTCATCCTAGATTTGCATATTCTTTCAATTGTATCTTCAACCCTATAGGTTTCAGCACCATTTTTCAACATTATTTTACCAGCCAAAGTTGATAACAGTAATAAATTTTTTGCCTCTTTTCTTTTATTATCGCTCTTATCCATAAATTTCACCTCATAAGAATAATGTAGTTGTAAATAATAAGAATTAACTATATAATTAATTTGGAAGAAAAGGTTTTTCTATGATTATATTATAGTACTATTCTATGATTAATCAATGGATTAAATCAATTATACCAAAGAAGGGGGATTAATATATGGATTTTACAAATTTAAAAAAATCAGACCCGCAGGTAATGGAAATTATTGAATTAGAAACAAAAAGGCAAAGAGAACATATTGAATTAATTGCCTCTGAAAACTTTGTCACACCTCAAGTAATGGAGGCTATGGGTAGCCAATTGACTAATAAATATGCTGAAGGCTATCCTAGAAAAAGATATTATGGTGGCTGTGAATATGTTGATATGGTTGAGGATTTAGCTAGGGATAGGTTGAAGAGACTATTTGGTGCGGAACATGCCAATGTTCAGCCCCATTCAGGCTCTAATGCAAATTTAGGAGTATATTTTGCAGTACTAAAACCTGGAGACAAGGTATTAGGCATGAATTTATCTCAAGGTGGGCATCTGACTCATGGTAGTCCAGTAAATATATCAGGTGTATATTATAATTTTGTAGATTATGGGGTAGACAAGGAAACTGAGATGATAGATTACCAACAGGTTAGGGAAATTGCATTAAAGGAAAAACCAAAGATGATAGTGGCAGGGGCAAGTGCATATCCAAGGATAATTGATTTTAAAGAATTTAGAGAAATTGCAGATGAAGTAGGAGCTTACTTGATGGTAGATATGGCACATATTGCAGGGCTTGTTGCTGCAGGACTTCATCCTAATCCAGTACCCTATGCAGATTTTGTTACTACTACAACACATAAAACTCTAAGGGGGCCTAGGGGCGGGGCAATTCTTTGCAAAGAAAAGTATGCAAATATGATTGATAAGGCTATATTCCCAGGAATTCAGGGTGGTCCACTGATGCATATAATCGCAGCAAAAGCTGTAAGCTTTGGAGAGGCACTAGAAGATAGTTTTAAAGAGTATCAAAAGCAGATTGTAAAAAATGCAAAAGCATTGGCAGATAGTTTAATAGAAAGAGGTTTTAGATTGGTATCTGGAGGTACAGATAACCATCTAATCCTTCTGGATGTAAGGCCTAAAGGATTAACTGGGAAAAAAGCGGAGGAATTATTAGAGGCAGTTAATGTAACTACCAATAAAAACACAATTCCTTTTGATCCTGAAAGTCCTTTTGTAACTAGTGGTGTAAGAATAGGTACTCCAGCTGTTACAACTAGAGGTATGAAGGAAGAAGAGATGAAAGAAATTGCTGAAATAATTGATTTAGCATTGGATGAGAAAAATGACAGGGAGCAGGTAAAAAACAAGGTTTTAGAGTTGTGTTCTAGATTTCCATTATACGACTAAAGCATGTGAGCCTACATTATTGTAGGCTTATATGTTTTATATACTAAATTAACCATATCTATTGACCAAGTATTTTGCTATAATATAATAGATAGTGATTAGAACCAATAGATGGAAGGATGGAATATGGAATTAAAAAAATTTGATAATAAAAAAAATATAATAGAAAAGGTAAGACACAATAGCATAGCTGAGGAAATAGGTATTGAAACAGGAGATGTATTAATATCCATAAATGGGAAAGAAGTTAAAGACATTATTGATTATAAGTTTTTAATTTCTGATGAATATATTCTAATAGAGATAGAAAAAAACTGTGGTGAATTGTGGGAGTTTGAAATTGAAAAAGAATTTGATGAGGATTTAGGAATTGAATTTTCTAATCCTCTAATAGATAGAGCAAAGTCCTGTAGAAATAAATGCATCTTTTGCTTTATAGATCAACTTCCTCCAAATATGAGAGAAACCTTATATTTTAAAGATGATGATTCAAGATTATCATTTTTACAAGGAAATTTTATTACATTAACAAATATGAGTGATGAAGAAATTGATAGGATAATAGCTTATAAACTAAGTCCTATTAATATATCCATCCATACTACTAATCCAGAACTTAGGATTAAGATGTTGAACAACAAAAATGCAGGTAAGATATTCCCAATACTTAAAAGGTTTAAAGATGCGGGTATTGAGGTAAATTGTCAGATAGTATTAGTACCAGGTGTTAACGATGGAAAAGAATTAAATAGAACTTTGATGGACTTATCTAGTTTATATCCAAGTGTAAGATCTGTAGCCGTTGTGCCAGTAGGGATAACCAAATTTAGGGAAGGATTGTATGAAATAGAACCATTTAATAGAGAAAGTTCAAAGGAAGTATTATCCTTAATAGAAAAAAAACAAGATGAATTTTTAGAGAAAATAGGAACTAGATTTGTATTTGCTTCTGACGAGTTTTATGCTATGTCCAATATGTCTTTACCTAAATATGAAGAATATGAAGGTTTTCCTCAATTGGAAAATGGAGTTGGATTGATGAGAGCTTTTGAATATGAAATAAAAGAAGAATTGCAAAGTATTCAGGATAATATTAGATTAAACAAAAGCTATATATTGGCCACTGGAACTTTAGCTGCAGGGTTTATGAATTATATTAAAGATTGTGTAATGGAGAAGTTTGACGATTTACAGTTGATAGTTGTTCCTGTAAAGAATAATTTCTTTGGAACTACTATTACTGTTTCAGGACTAGTAACTGGTCAAGATTTAGTTGAACAGTTACAATTTTATGATAATGTTGATGGCATAATAATACCAAGATCCATGCTAAGACAGAATAGCGATGTTTTTTTAGATGATTTTACCATAGAGGATATAGAAAGGGAATTAAAGGTTAAAATAATTCCAGTAGATGTATCAGGAAAAGATTTTATTGATTTATTTAGAAAAGCATGAGGTGATGAAATGAATAGACCAGTAGTATGCATAGTTGGAAGACCTAATGTAGGAAAGTCTACATTATTTAACAGAATAGTTAGAAGGAGAGTGGCTATCACAGAAGATAGCCCAGGAGTTACAAGGGATAGAATTTATGCGGAAGCTGAATGGCTTAATAGATACTTTATTTTAATTGACACAGGTGGGTTAGAACCTGAATCAGAAGAAGTTATACCTATAAATATTAAAAGACAAGTAGAAGTTGCTATAGATACTGCTGATGTAATATTGTTTGTAGTAGATGGTAGAGATGGGGTTACTGTTACAGATATAGAAATAGCTAATATACTTAGAAGATCAGGAAAGGAAGTACTCTTAGTATGCAATAAGATTGATACCCATAAAACGCCAGATCAGGTATTTGAATTTTATGAATTAGGTGTAGGCAGTCCAATAATAATATCAGCTGAACAGGGCTTAGGAATTGGTGATCTATTAGATGAGGTGATAAAGCATTTCCCGGAAGACAAGGATACTGAGTATGACGAAGATATTATTAAAGTTTCTGTAATAGGCAAACCCAATGTAGGAAAGTCTTCATTGATAAACAATATATTAGGGGAAGAAAGGGTTATAGTAACGGATATTCCTGGTACTACAAGGGATGCTATAGATACTCATTTTACTTTTGATGATGAAAAATATATATTTATCGATACAGCAGGTTTAAGAAGAAAGAGAAGTATATATGAAAATGTAGAAAGATATAGTGTAGTTCGTACCTTAGCTGCTATAGATAGATCTGATTTATGTATACTTGTAATAGATGGTACTGAAGGAGTTACAGAACAAGATACGAAGATTGCTGGATATGCACATGAGCAAGGTAAAGGAATTATTATAGCAGTAAATAAATGGGATATTGTAGATAAGGAAACTAATACCCATTTGGAGTTTATAAAGGATATAAGAAATAAACTTAGTTTTATAACTTATGCACCTATTGTGTTTATATCAGCTAAAACTGGTAAAAGAGTAAACAAATTACTAGAGCTTGTAAAGATAGTAAATAACAACTATAGTTTAAGGATAAGCACTGGAGTTTTAAATGATATAATCAATGAAGCAGTTATATTAAATCAACCCCCTTCAGATAAAGGGGTAAGATTAAAAATTTATTATGGCACTCAGGTTGCAGTTAGACCACCTAAGTTTCTAATTTTTATAAATAAAAAAGAACTTATGCATTTTTCTTATCAGCGATATTTGGAAAACCAAATAAGACAACATTTTGGTTTTGAAGGAGTACCAATTCAATTTGAATTTAGAGAAAAGGGTGATTAGATTGAAAAATCTATTTATAGTTGCTTTAATATCCTATTTAATAGGAAATTTTTCTTCAGCTTATATACTAGGAAAAATCTTTAAAAATGAGGATATAAGAAATTATGGTAGTGGGAATGCTGGTGCAACTAATGCTTTACGGGTATTTGGTATTAAAATTGGATTGGCTTCATTTGTAATAGATGCATTTAAAGGGGTACTTGCAGTTTATATTGGGAGTCTATTATTAGGATATAAAGGTAGTTTAATTGGAGGAGTCTTTGTGGTACTAGGACATAATTGGCCTATATTCCTTAAGTTTAAAGGAGGTAAAGGAATAGCTACTTCTTTAGGCGTGATGATTTCATTACATTGGCCTACAGCTATTGTTTGTATTATCATAGGTTTATTGATTATTGCAATTACTAGATATGTTTCATTAGGTTCTATAGTGGCTACTGGAATGGTACCTATAATTGGTACAATAGTAAATCGCCCCTTTAATAGAGACTTTTTTATAACTACAATTATATTGGCTATTTTAGCAATATATAGACATAAGGACAATATCAATAGACTCTTAAACGGCAAAGAGTATAAAATTGGAGAAAAAATATAATAGAGGTGAATTAAGAGGTGAACAATATAAATATTGGTGTTATCGGAGGCGGAAGCTGGGGAACTGCTTTAGCAATTTTATTATCAGAGAATGGACATAAAGTCCATATTGGAATTAGAGATAGTTTACAACTAAAAGATATAAAGAATACAAAAGAGAATAAGAAATATCTTCCAGGGATAACCATACCTTCCAATATACGCTTAACAAATGATATTTCCGAAGCAGTACATAATAAAGAACTAATAGTATTATCCGTTCCATCTCATGGGGTTAGACAAGTATTAAACAGCATTAAAAATTACCTTAAAAAGGATCAGATAATAGTTAATGTAGCAAAGGGAATAGAAAATGATACATTACTTAGGATTTCTCAGATAGTAGAAGAAATACTCCCTCATAATCCTTATGCAGTATTATCTGGACCTTCTCATGCAGAAGAAGTAGCTAAAAAAATACCTACTACAGTGGTTTCGGCTTCTAAGGATAAAAAGATAGCTGAATATGTTCAAGATATATTCATGTCTCCTTATTTTAGAGTATATACTAATCCAGATGTAGTGGGGGTAGAATTGGGAGGATCTTTGAAAAATGTAATTGCTTTAGGTGCAGGTATTTCTGATGGTTTAGAATATGGTGATAATACCAAAGCAGCATTGATGACTCGTGGGATAATTGAAATGGCAAGGTTAGGAGAAAAAATGGGAGCTAATAGTGCAACTTTTTCGGGCCTTTCTGGAATTGGTGATTTAATAGTAACTTGTACCAGTATGCATAGTAGAAATAGAAGAGCTGGTATACTAATAGGGAAAGGAAAATCTTTGGAAGAAACAGTTAACTCTATAGGCATGGTAGTAGAAGGTATAAAGACTACTAAATCTGCTTATGAATTATCTAAAAGGGAAAAGGTAACTATGCCTATTACTCAAGAAATATATCAAGTGTTATATGAAGGCAAAGATGTAAAAAATTCTGTGACTAATTTAATGCTTAGGGATAAAAAACCTGAAATGGAAGAGGTCATAAGTGAATTAATTGAAGATTGGTAATCAAAAACCTGCTAAAATTAGCAGGTTTTATTAATCCTTATCATAAAATAGAACTTAGCACATATATATATAATGTTAAATATTATTAAAATGATAGATAAGGAGGGAAAACATGGATAGATTTGACATATACAAAGATATAGCCGAGAGAACTGATGGGGATATATATGCTGGCGTAGTAGGACCTGTTAGGACGGGAAAATCTACTTTTATAAAGAGGTTTATGGAACTACTAGTACTTCCTAATATTGAGAATAAATACAAAAAAGAAAGGGCAATCGATGAACTGCCTTTAAGTGGTGCAGGTAAAACTATTATGACTACAGAACCAAAATTTGTACCTAATGAAGCAGTGGAGTTGGTATTAAAAGAAAATGTTAAATTCAAAGTAAGGATGGTAGATTGTGTTGGATACCTAGTAAAGGGAGCTTTAGGGCATATAGAAGATGATATACCTAGAATGGTGACAACTCCTTGGTTTGAAAAAGAAATCCCCTTTGAGGAAGCTGCTGAAATAGGTACTAGAAAGGTAATTACTGATCATTCTACAATTGGAATCGTTGTAACAACAGATGGTTCAATTACGGATATAGAACGGTCTAATTATATAAAGGCGGAAGAAAGGGTTATATCAGAATTGAAAGAGTTGGAAAAGCCTTTTGTCATTATATTAAATACAAAGCACCCTAATTTGGATAGTACTATAGCTCTTAGGGAGAGCTTAGAAGAAAAGTATGGAGTATCAGTTCTAGCAATAGATTGCTTAAAAATGGATATAGAGGATGTGGAAAAAGTATTTGAAAAATTATTATTTGAATTTCCTGTTAAAGAAATTACTATTAATTTACCAGGATGGGTTGAAGGATTGCCAAGAGAGCATTGGATAAAAATGAGCATTATAGATTCCATTAGAGAATCTATTAAAACATTGCAAAAATTAAATGAAGTGGAATATTCACTAGAAACATTGAATCAACTTGATATAATAGAAAGAATAGATGTAAAAGAAATAAATTTGGGCGAAGGAGTAGTAAATGTAGCTTTAGTAATAGATAATCAGTTGTTATATCAAGTATTAGAAGAAATGACGGGATACAAAATTGAAGGAGATTATCAGATATTAGCATTGATAAACAGATTAGCAGAAACTAAAAAGGAATATGATAGGATAGAGAGAGCACTTGTTGAAGCTAAGGAAATTGGATATGGCTTAGTAAGCCCAAGATTAGAGGATTTAGAATTAGCAGAACCAGAGATATACAGACAAGGGAATCGATTTGGTGTTAAGCTAAAGGCTAAGGCTCCATCTCTTCATATATTAAAGTGTAATATAACAACAGAAGTATCTCCTTTAATAGGAACTGAAAAGCAATCTGAAGAATTAGTAAAATACTTTTTAGATGAATTTGAAGAGGATCCGTCTAAGATATGGCAATCTAATCTATTTGGCAAATCCCTATACGATTTAGTAAATGAACAATTACAAGGGAAACTAAATACCATGCCAGAAGATGCTAGACAAAAAATGAGAAGGGCTTTGGAGAGGATTATAAACGATGGTAGTGGCGGATTAATTTGCATTATTATCTAATATTATAGTGCCGATATATTTGCAGATATTTAGAAAAGTAATTCTTATTTAGTAAAAATTTGATAAAATATAATCAAACAGATTATATAAAAAAGACTCTAAGCAAATCTTTAGAGTCTTTTTTGTTTGAATTGAGTGCCGCTACTAACAAAGGATAAGGAATAATAACGTAAACAAAAAATGTCAAATGACTATTTCCCAATACTATTGTTATGCATCAGAACATAAAATGGTCGGGATGACTGGATTCGAACCAGCGACCCCAAGTCCCCCAGACTTGTGCCCTACCTGACTGGGCTACATCCCGAATTAACAATTAATATTATATATCAAAATATTTAATTTGTAAAGGTTTAATGAATAAGTTAGTTATGGTATACTAAATATACATAAAAAATAATTGGAGGTAGATTGTACTTTGCTTATGCATATACAAAAAATATTAATAATGCTATTCATTATTAATTTAATAGGGTATATATTAGTGGTACTAAAAGAAAAATTGTATTTAAAAAACAACATAATAGTTATTAATAAAAAATCTGTAACTCAAAAACATTTAGAAAAAGCTGATATGAAGGAGTTCATATTGGATGGGGCAAGGGTAAAATCTGGTGACGAAATAAGGATTGTTACTGTTGCTAAAGAAAAATTTGAAGGAATATTGATTGGAGCCATCAAAAAGGAAAAGTCTATTTTGATGGTAACCCATGATGACGAGATTAAAAAATTTAATATAGATAATATATTAAAATTTAAGATAATAAGTAAATATGGTAAGTTTTTTAGGATTTAAATTTATAAATTTAATAATACTAGAAGGAATAAATTAATTAATGTAGAAAAGTATATAATATAAAATATCATATTTTTGTAAGGATGATTTTTATGTCTCGAAAGAAACGTGATGATAAAAGGAAAAAGAAGAAAAAATGGAGATTATTATTAGTATCTTTTATATTTATATATTTGTTTTTTAGAAGTGTTCCCTCTTTGTTTGCAGTTGACTCAAAGATTACATTACCAGAATCAATGATTATAGAGGATAATATTGAAACTAAAGCTATAATAATAAAAAGAGAAAATATATACTTTGCTGAGGGAAAAGGTGAGTTGGAAACATATATTAAGGAAGGAGAAAAAGTATCAACAGGTACTAAAATAGCACAACTTAATATGTTAGATGAGACATCTGCTTTAAAACAAGAGCTAGATGAACTAAATAAAAAAATTGACATACTTACAAAAACGGAAAAGGATAGTCAAATGAGTAAGATTGCTGAAGACAAAATTCAGGATGGAATAGAGGGGATAATAATTGCTATTCAGAACTCCATTGCAGCAAAGGATTATGAACAAGCTGAAATATTAAAGGAGAAGCTATCCTTGTATTATAGTAAGCAAAAGGAAATATTAGGTGAGGGTACTTTAATAGACTATAGCCTTGAAAATTTAGAAAAAAGTAGAGACAAGCTAATTCAGCAGGTAACTAGTAATACCATAAATTATTTTTCTCAACAATCGGGTGTGGTATCCTACAAAATAGATGGATTTGAGGAAATATACTCTTTTAACAATAAGGATAGTTATAAATATTCGGACTTTAAGGGAGTTTCAAATAAACAAAAATTAAATGAAAATGGAATAGATTTAGAATATGGAGAGCCAATTTTTAAGATTATAGACAATTTAGAATGGTATATGGTAATAAAAATTGATGATATTAAAGATATTTTGGATTATGAAGTGGGAGATTGGATTAGCATTAGTTCAAATAATAATGAAGAGATTAAAGGCAAAATAGAAAACATTAACAAAGAGGGAAAAAATGGAACGATTCTTTGTAAATTTACCACTAACTTTAATGATTATTATGATAAAAGATTAGTAGATATAAATATAATAAAATACAAACACGAAGGATTTAAACTTCCTAGTAAGTGTATAGTTGAAAAAAATGGTGTAAAAGGGGTTTATACTAGAGATATAAGTGGTATAATTAAATTTAAACCAGTAAAAGTATTAGAAGAAAATGATAAGTTTGTCTATATTAGTAGTGGTGACAATGGTAATAGAATAGATATAGAGGGAAGTGATAAATTAATAAAAACTATAACTAAATTTGATGAAGTTTTATTAAATACCAGGAATGTAAAAGAAGGAACTATAATCTATTGACATCAAGGAGGGAATGGATATTACTGTTAAGGATAATTTAATGCTTATAGAACAAAATATAGATAAGGCTTTACAAAGATCTGGAAGAACAAAGGACAAGGTGGATATTATTGCAGTTACTAAAACTGTTGGTATAGAACAGATAACAGAGGCCATTGATGCTGGATTAGATAAAATTGGAGAAAATAGAGTTCAAGAATTTTTAAAAAAGTACGATAATATAGATAGGGAAGTAGAATACCATATGATAGGTCATCTACAATCTAATAAGGTTAAATATATCATTGACAAAGTATCTTTAATCCATTCCTTGGATAGAATATCTCTTGCAAAGGAATTGGACAAAAGAGCCAAAAGAAACAATTTAACTGTCAATGTATTAATCCAGGTTAATATAGCTGAAGAAAAAAGCAAATATGGTTTAAAAGTAGACCAGGTCATACCATTTATTGAAGATATATCTCAATATGAAAATATTAGAGTTAAAGGACTTATGACTATTGCACCTTTTGTAGAGGATCCAGAGGAGGTAAGATGGGTTTTTAGGGATTTAAGTAGATTAGGAGAGACTATAGGAAATAAAGATTATAAAAACGTTGAAATGGAAATACTTTCTATGGGGATGACCAACGATTATGAGGTTGCTATTGAAGAAGGTTCCAATATGGTAAGGATTGGAACAGGATTATTTGGCAAAAGAAATTATTAGGAGGGATTATATGGCAGGTTTAATGGATAAGTTTAAATATTTTATAGGAATTGATGATCTGGATTTTGATGAAGAATATGATGAAGAACTATATGATGATCTAGAAGAATTGCCTGTTGCCACGAAGACTAAAAAGATGAACAATAAAGTGGTAAACATCCATACAGCTGGAAATATGAAAGTAGTGGTACATGAACCGCTAAATTATGAAGATGCTCCTAAAATAGTTGATGATTTAAAGATGAGAAAAACCGTAGTAGTTAATTTAGAGGAATTAGAGCCTGGTATAAAAAGGCAAATATTTGACTTTATAAACGGAGGTTTGTATTCTTTAGAAGGAAGTATACAAAAGGTTAGTAAGGATATATTCGTCTTGGCCCCTAGCAATGTAGAACTAGATGGGAATATAAGAGATGAATTAAAAAACAAAGGAGTTTTTCACTGGTAAGATAATATAGATAAGGGGTAATAAGATGGTAACACTATATAGAGCTATTAGCATACTATTTGATATTATTGAATTTCTAATACTTGTAAGAATAATTTTTTCGTTTTTAAGAATAGGTCCTTATAATCCAGTAGGTAGATTTATATTTGAAATGACTGAGCCTATATTAAGACCAATAAGAGAGCTTATTTATAAATTGGGAATAGATACAGGAATGTTTGATTTTTCACCTTTAATTGCTGTTCTATTATTTCAAATTATATTGAGCTTTTTAAGAGCTATACTTATATAATAGTGGTGATGTAGTTGAAATTGGATAGGGATGAGCTAATATTTCATATAACAGATAAAGAACAGATAATCAATATGCGTAGAGTTATAGATAAAATAGAAATAGTTTTGAATACTTATAAAATAGAATCTACAGATTTCTACAATCCTTACGAGAGAAAGCTTGCCCGTTCTATTTTAAATCGCTTTCCAGAAATAGATTACTGTGAACTAGGAGGATTGAAAGAGAGTGAAAGAAAGGTTTTTCTAATATATCCCGATTATTATCAATGGAGAGAAGAGGATATACCTATACGGGGACTGATGATATACGATTATGTTGGTAAATATTCTCATAGGGATTTTTTAGGAAGTGTACTCAGTTTAGGAATAAATAGAGAAAAAGTAGGGGATATATTAATACATGAGAACTATACTCAAGTTGTAATAAAAAATGAAATATCAGATTTTGTGATGATTTCATTGGATAAGATTAGTAAGGAAAATATTAAGGTTAAAGAAATTCCACTAATAGATATAAAAAAAGGGAATGTGGAATATAAGGATATCTGTGTTACAGTACCTTCCTTAAGGCTAGATGCAATAATAAGTAGTTGTTGGAATTTATCTAGACAATATAGTCAAAAGTTAATTAAGAGTGACAAAGTAAAGGTTAATTGGGAACCTATAGATAAGGCTTCTAAAGAGGTTTCAAAGGGGGATTTGATTTCTACAAGAGGATATGGGAGATTTATCCTATACTCTATTGATGGAATTAGTAGAAAAGGAAGAATAAAAATTATGATAAGACTATTAAAATAATTGGAGTGGATATAATGATTACGCCCCTTGACATTCAGAACAAAGAGTTTAAAAAATCCTTTAGAGGTTATAAAGAGTCAGAAGTAGATCAGTTTTTAGATGATATTATTGAAGATTATGAAAAATTATATAGGGAAAATATAGAACTAAAGGATAAAATACTAATGTTAAATGAGCAGTTAGAGCAGTATAATAATTTAGAAGATACGTTAAAAGAGACTTTAGTTGTAGCCCAAGGTACTGCCGATGAAGTAATAGGTGCTGCAAGACAAAAAGCAGAGATTATAATAGAGGATGCGGAAAGGACTTCTAAAAAAATTATTGATGAGGCTAATGAGGAAGTAAGGAATATTAGAAAGGAATATGACTATTTAATAAAGGAGATATTTATTTTTAAAACTCGCTATAAATCCTTTATCGAAGCTCAACTAATAACTTTGGATGAGTTTTATTCTAAGATTGAAAAAGAAGATGTTAATATGAAAGAGTGTAGCAATCAATGGGAGAAACAGGAAGAAGAAAAAGAAGATAAAATAGATTCAAAATCAGAAGAAGTTAATATAGACGAAGATATAGGTGATTTGGGGGCTTAGCCCTCAATTTTATTGTGTTGACAAATACAAAAAATTAATATATATATATTAATAATTGGGGGATGATTTATGAATAAAGAAATAAATATAGCTGAAGAACTAATTTTAAATCCTAGCCAATTTACTATTATAGCAGGACCATGTGCTGTAGAAAGTTATGAACAAATGGAATGTATAGCTAAATTTTTGAAAAGATTAGGAATCAAATATTTACGAGGTGGTGTATTTAAACCTAGAACGGATCCAAAATCTTTTCAAGGTTTAGGTATAGAAGGGTTAGAAATATTAAGAGCCGTAAAAAAAATTTATAAATTCAAAATAGTATCAGAAATAATGGATCCTAGGGATATAGATTTAGCTTATGATTGTGTAGATATATATCAAGTTGGTTCTCGAAATATGCAAAACTATTCATTGCTAAAAGAGATGGGAAAAACTAACAAACCTATATTATTAAAGCGAGGTATGAGTGCTACTATAGAAGAATGGATTAAAGCATCGGAATATATAGCATTAGAAGGTAATGAAAATATTATTTTGTGTGAAAGAGGCATTAGAACCTTTGAAACTTATACTAGAAACACACTAGATCTAATGAGTATTCCTATTTTAAAAAGCAAGACCAATTATCCAATCTTTGTAGATCCAAGTCATGGCACAGGAAGGCGGGAATTAGTTTTACCTGCAACGAAGGCTGCACTAGTATTAGGTGCTAGTGGTATTATTGTGGAAATTCATCCAAAACCAGAACAGGCCTTGTCCGATGGAGCCCAATCCTTAAATTTTGCTCAATTTGAAAATTTAGTTAGGGAGTTAAACCTTTTAAAAAATGCCATATATGAAAAAGAGTAAATAATCCCTTTTGTTCTCATAATATTATATTAAAGATATGAGAATGGAGGGATTTTTTATGGTAAGCCATTATGTAGAAGAATATGATGATGAATTACTATTGTTTTTTATATTGCTATCCCATATTTGGGGAGCAAAATATAATAAGCACTGTTTATTGTTTTTCTTATTAATATTGTTGTTATATTCATGATCAAAAGGGTTAAATTAGCAGGAATTATGCAGTGGATATTGGAGATATTATTATACTGTAGGCTTGTATAATAAATTTTCAAAAACATCAAAGGAACTAACTATATTTTTAGGAGGATAAAAATGGATTGGAATAAAAGAGAATTTTTTAAGGATAAGTTACTACAAGAACAAGAAAGGATATCAGTAATTTTGCATAAGATGAATACTACTTTAGAATATGGTGCTATGGATGAATATTTAACAGAATTATCTGTTTATGATAATCATCCTGCAGATATAGGGACTGAAATGTTTATGATGGAACAAGACAAGGGACTAAAAAATAAATTGAAAGATACTCTTTATGAAATTGATATTTCATTAGGGGATATAGATGAAGGTAGTTATGGATTATGTATAGATTGTGGTAAACCTATAGAAGAAAGTAGATTGGAACTAATTCCTTATATAAAACTATGTATAGATTGTTCCAATAAAAAGTTGCCTTTAAATCAAAAGAGAAACTTTAGACCAGAGGAAGAGGATAGCATTAGTCCCTTTAGCAAAAATTATGATGAAGATAATGCTATGGATAGGGAGGATAGTTATCAAGCAGTAGCTAGATATAATAGGATAGAAGGAGATCCTTCTTTTGCTACTGGAGACGATATTGGAACCTTTGACGATGAAGAGGCAAATGAAGGTATAGTAGAAGATGTAGATAAGATTTCTCAAGATTATTATGATAAAACAAAATAATTAAAATTAATTATGCTCTAATATATATTAGGGCTTTTTTGTTGTATAAAAACCTTATCTCTGTTGTAATAATTTTAATTATCATTTAAAATATTATTATGATTAATAACAGAAGGAGGAGAAGATTTTGTTTTATTTAATTACAATATTGGTCATAGTATTGGATCAAGCTACTAAATATTTAGCTGTGAAATATTTAAAAGGTAATAGTCCCTATGTTATAATAGAAAATTTTTTACAATTATACTATGTGGAAAATTATGGAGCAGCTTTTGGTATATTACAAAATAGGAAACTTTTTTTTATTATAGTAACTTCTATAGTAATTATAAGCATTGTATTTTTCTTATATAAAAATCCTTATAACTTTAACAAAATTATGCAAGTAGCTTTAGCTATGTTATTAGGGGGTTCAATAGGTAATTTAATTGATAGGATTAGATTAGGATATGTGATAGATTTTATTAGTACTAAAATTGGTGGAGGATATGATTTCCCAGTTTTTAATATAGCAGACATGTTTATAGTAATAAGCACATTTTTAATAGTTATATTGGTAATGTTGAATAGATATGAAGCATAAGGAGGTTTTAATGAATTTTATGGAAATATATGTGGATAAGAATTACAATGAAAGACTAGATTATTTTCTTTCAAAGAAAATTCCAGATATTTCAAGAACCTATATACAAAAAATGATTAAAGAAGGATTTATTTTAGTGAATGGTAGACAGGTAAAATCTAAATATATGATTAAAGAAGGAGATCTTATCCATATAAGTTTAAAGGAGCCAGAAAAACTTGAGTTAGTACCCGAGGATATTCCTATAGACATAATATATGAAGATGAAGATTTTTTAGTGGTGAATAAACCTAAAGGGATGGTGGTACATCCTGCACCAGGGAATCCTCGTGGAACTTTAGTAAACGCCCTTTTATATCATGTATCAAATCTGTCATCTATTAATGGAGATTTTAGACCTGGTATAGTACATAGATTAGATAAAGATACTACTGGATTATTGGTGGTGGCGAAAAATAATGAATCCCATTTGATGTTAGCAAAACAGATAAAAGAAAGAAAGGCAAAGAGGGTATATGTAGGGTTAGTTTATGGTGAGTTAATAAAACATGAAGGTGTAATAAATGCGCCTATAGGCAGACATCCTATTAATCGAAAGAGAATGGCAGTTGTAAATGAAAATAGCAAAGAAGCTATAACCAATTTTAATGTTCTGGAAACTTTTAAGGGGTACACATTAATAGAGGCTTCATTAAAAACTGGTAGAACACATCAAATACGAGTTCATATGGCTTATATCCATCACCCTATAGTGGGAGACCCCCTTTATAGCAATAGGAAAAATGAATTTGGTGTAAAATCCCAATTGCTCCATGCTAAAAAACTAGGACTTTACCATCCTAGAACAGGTAAATATATGGAGTTTACATGTCAGTTACCAGAGGAATTTAGAAAGATTATTCAAATATTGAAAAAAGAAAACAGGTAGGTGATTCAATTGAAAACTAAAGCAATTATATTGGATGAAAAAGCTATACAACGTGCTACAACAAGAATTGCAAATGAAATTATAGAAAGAAACAAAGGGGTTGAAGATTTAATTTTAGTAGGGATTAAAACTAGAGGTGTTCCTTTTGCTTATAGATTAGCAGATAAAATATATGAAATAGAAGGAGAAAAAGTACCAGTATTAACACTGGATATTACATTATATAGAGATGATTTGACGGAAATACAAGATGATCCAATAGTGATAAAAGAGGATATAGATATTAATATTAACGACAAAATAATAGTACTAGTAGATGATGTGATATTTACTGGAAGGACTGTTAGAGCTGCCCTAGATGCTCTTGTAGATATGGGAAGACCTAGAAAGGTACAATTAGCAGTTTTAATCGATAGGGGACATAGAGAATTACCTATAAGGCCAGATTATATTGGTAAAAATGTACCTACTTCAAGAAATGAAATTGTGAATGTAAAATTTATTGAAATAGATAAAATAGATCAAGTTATAATAGAAGAAAAAAGGTAGAAGAATTAATCCTCTACCTTTTTCAGATTTTTAATCTTTTCATATTCGGGAGTAACAATTATTGTGTTAAAATTTTCGTATATAACCATGCCTGTCTTAGCGTTTTTTGGCTTCTTTACATTTTTCTTTTCCGTATAGTCTACAGCAACATTTGTAGAGTATTTTGCCTTGCTATAGTATGCTGCTAATAGTGCACCTTCTTCTAAAGCAGTATCTGAAATAAATTCTTTACTCTTTCTTATGATAACATGGCTCCCAGGTATTTTCTGAGCATGTAACCACATATCATCTTTATTGGCCATTCTCAATGTTAGATATTCATTTTGCCTATTATTTTTTCCTACGTAAATATGAAAACCATCTGAAGATATATAATGATGAGGTTTGGATTTGGGTATTTTCTTTTTTTTGTTTTTATTATTTTTATAAGGTTTTAAGTATCCTTCTTTGATTAACTCATCTTTTATTTCTTCTAGCTCGATTATTTCTGTGCAATTATCTATGCTATTTAATACATTTTCTAGATATTCTATTTCTTCTTCAGTTTTAGGTATCTCCTTTAAGAGTAAAGTATGGGCATTTTTTAGTTTAGAATATTTTTTATAATACCGTTGGGCATTTTCTGCTGCAGAGTATTTGGGATTTAGAGGTATGGTTATTGTATCCATATTTTCACTGTAGAAGTTTTCTAAACTTACATCTTTTGCCCCTTTTTCTATTTTATATATATTAGCTGATATTAAATCCCCATATATTTTATATTTTTCCCGATCCTTTGACTTTAATAGTTCTTCTTTTTGTTTAGATAGTTTATTTAGAGATCGTTCCAATTTAGTTTCAATAGATTTTTTTATTGAATGGGACTTTTGTTTAAGCCTTTCCATAGTATCGTTAGTTAAATAAAATTTGTCAAGTACATTACTGATAGAATTTGAATATTCTTTTTTATAATTTCCAAACTGAGACAAATCTAGAGCATGGAAGGCTTTATATCCAGGTTTAATTTGGTCATAAACTAATACTGGCGTATATTCTTCTTTTTGTACCTTTTCCATCATGGATATAAAGGTGTTTAGTAATATTTCTTTTTCATTCATGCTTAAACTAATTATAGGTCTATCTATATCAATATTGGAAACATAGCAAATTTCTTTACTTATTAGTGGACTTAATCCCATATAATTTGTATAAAAGAATTTATATACATAGGTATTAGGTTTAGATTTGTCCATTAAAGTATAAAAATCTTTTTCATTTAAACATAGGGGATCCTTTTTGTTCTGCAATGGTGGATATTGATATTCTAAGCCTGGCAGAATTTGTCTTACTCTACTAATATCACGGGATACTCTTTTAATTGAATCGATTATTTTTGAATCCTCTTTTTCTATTAGTACTATATTACTATGTTTTCCCATTATTTCAACTACTAATCTTTTTTCAGAAGGTAAACCCAACTCATCTATAGAACTTATATCTATAAATAGGATTCTATCCATATGAAACTGCTCTATATTGAGTATTATTCCACCAGCTATGTGCTTCCGAAGTAGCATGCAAAACATAGGAGGATTTGATGGATTTATCTTTGATTTATTAGTTAAATGGATTCGAGGATTATTGCTATTAGAAGATATTATTAACTTATAATTATTCCCTTTATTATATATATTTAATAATAGCTCATCTTTTTCAGGCTGATATACTTTATCGATTCTTCCACCTAAAATAGTGTTATTCAATTCTTTTACAATAGCTTTTGATACTATACCATCTAAAGACATATACATTCCTCCATAATTATCATTTATAAAATTATATCATTTAATAGACAATAAATAAACTTTCAGAATTATTTTCATAACACAATTTAATTTAATCATATCATATATTGATGTTAATAGATATTAGAGTGTAGGATTAAGAACTTTTTATTAATTTGTTCAAATTATTGTGAATGAGAAAATTAAGATAATATATATTAAAAAAATGTAACAAACTATGGATTAATTTGATGAGAACTAATATAATTGATAATTAATAAGTCTAAATCTATAGGGATTGATTTTTAGGTTTTCCATTGACAGGGTTTAATAATTTGATATGATAATCTATGATGGGAAGGGGATATAAATGATAAAAAGCATGACTGGCTTTGGTAGAGGTGAATCTATAGATGGAGCTTACAGCTTTAGTGTGGAAATTAGGAGCGTAAATCATAGATATAATGACATTATAGTTAAGATGCCTAAGCACATAAACTATTTGGAAGAAAAGATTAAGGCATATATTAAAGGTAAGATCAACCGGGGTAGAGTAGAAGTAAATATTTGTTTTGAATACATAGACGATGCAGCATTGGATGTTAAGGTAGATATACCTTTAGCTAAGGCTTATAGGGATGCATTAGATAAATTGGCTGATGAATTAAATATAGAAGATGATGTAAACTTAGGTAACTTGCTTAATTTTCCAGATATTATTAAAACAGAGAGAAAAGATCTTAATGAAGACAAAATCTGGAATTGTTTAAGATTTGCAATAGAAGAGGCTTTAAATGGTGTAATGGACATGAGGGTAAAGGAAGGTTTAGTACTTAAATCTGATTTGGAAACTCAATTAAATAGCATGTATGATATAATAAATAAAATTGAAGATAGATCGTCTTTAGTGGTTACAGAATACAAGAATAAGCTGGAATCCAGGATTAAAGAAATATTAGATATTGATTGTAATATAGATGAGGAAAGATTAGCGTATGAAGTGGCTTTTTTTGCAGATAGAAGTGATATAAACGAGGAGATCATAAGGCTCAAATCTCATATAAAACAGTTTTTAAATAGTTTAACTGAAAAGGAGCCTGTTGGTAGGAAACTAGATTTTATAATACAAGAGATGAATAGAGAAATTAACACTATTGGTTCTAAGGCTAATGATGTACTTATATCAAATCATGTTGTAGCGATAAAAAGTCAATTAGAAAAGATGAGAGAACAAGTACAAAATATAGAATAAATGGAGGGATTGTATGTCAATACAGTTAGTAAATATTGGATTTGGAAATATCGTATCAGCAAACAGAATTATTGCAATTGTAAGCCCTGAATCTGCTCCAATCAAGAGGATAATGCAAGAAGCAAGAGATAAGGGTATATTGATAGATGCAACTTATGGTAGAAGGACTAGAGCAGTAATAATAACTGATAGCGATCATGTAATACTATCAGCAGTACAGCCAGAAACAGTAGCTCAAAGATTGAATAGTAAATCCGATGGAAAAACCCATCTTGATTAGAAGGTGATAATATGTCAAAGGGATTTTTATTGGTAGTATCAGGGCCTTCTGGTTGTGGTAAAGGAACTATATGTAAGGAACTGTTAAGACGCAACAAAGATTTAATTTTCTCCGTATCTGCTACAACTAGAAAACCTAGAATAGGGGAAGTAGATGGGAAAAATTATTTTTTCATAGATAAAGAAAAATTCGATTCTATGGTAGCAAGAGGAGAGTTTCTAGAATATGCCAATGTTCACAATAATAGCTATGGAACTCCTAAAAAATTTGTAATAGATAATATAGGAAAAGGAGAGATAGTACTTTTAGAAATAGATGTTCAAGGAGCATTACAGATTAAAAGCGTATATCCCGAAGCAGTATTTATATTTATATTACCTCCTTCTATGGAAGAGCTAAAAAACAGAATAATCAAGAGAGGTACAGAAACAAAGAAGGATATAGATATTAGGCTTAAAAACGCTTTAAAAGAATTGAAATTTGTTGATGAATACGATTACTTTGTTATTAACGACAAAGTATCTGATGCAGTGGAAAATATTGAAGCTATAATAACAGCAGAACGATTAAAAGTTAAAAGGCATAAAAATCTTCTTAAAAAAATCAATATTCAGGAGGGGTAACATGTATAATCCATCTTTTAATGAGCTTTCAAAGATTGGTGACAGTAGGTATACATTAGTAATGTTAACAGCTAAAAGGGCAAGACAAATAGTAGATGGTGCAGAGCCACTTATTGAAACCCAATCTACTAAACCTGTAACTATTGCTATTGAAGAAATTCTAGAGGGAAAAATAAAATATAAAAGACCAAATATAAAAGGTTATAAGTAGGTGGAAATATGCTTAAAGACAAACATATTATAGTGGGGGTAACGGGAGGTATAGCAGCTTATAAAGTAGTTGATGTAGTTAGTAGACTAAAAAAATTGAATGCAAATGTAGAAGTGATAATGACAAAAAATGCTACAAAATTTGTAACTCCCTTGACCTTCCAGACTTTATCATTGAATCCAGTATATGTAGGTTTGTTTGATGAACCTAAACATTACGATGTGGAGCATATCTCTTTAGCTGAAAGAGCAGATATGTTCTTAATTGCCCCAGCAACTGCAAATGTTATTGGAAAGGTTGCTAATGGTATAGCTGATGATCTTTTAACCACTACTATAATGGCTACTAGATCTAAGGTGGTATTTGCTCCAGCTATGAATACTAATATGTATACAAATCCTATTGTACAGAAGAATATGGAATATTTAAAAGAATTAGGATATGAATTTATAGACCCAGGAACTGGGATGTTAGCATGTCAAACTTATGGACCAGGTAGGATGGCAGAACCTAAAGAGATAGTGGATTATATATTGGATAACTTTACTAATAAAAAACTATCTGGCAAAAAAATAGTAGTAACTGCTGGCCCTACTATGGAGCCAATAGATCCAGTAAGGTATATAACTAATCATTCTAGTGGAAAGATGGGATATAGTATAGCTAAAGAAGCCAATAATAGAGGAGCAGATGTGGTATTAATCACTGGTCCTACTAATTTAGAACCTCCTTCAAGGGTAAAAGTTGTAAGGGTTAATACTACTAGAGAGATGTTTAATGCTGTAGAAGAATATTTTTCTACTTGCGATGTATTGATAAAGGCTGCAGCTCCTTTAGATTATAGACCAGAAAGGGTGCAAGAAGAAAAAATCAAGAAGGATTCGGTGGGGATGGATGAATTAGATATTAAATTTATAAGGAATCCAGATATAGCCGCTCATTTTGGTAAGATTAAAGAAAACAGGATAATAGTTGGATTTGCAGCAGAAACCAACAACTTAATCCAGTATGGGAAAGAGAAACTATATAAGAAAAATTTAGATTTTATCGTAGCTAATGATATATCTAAAGAAGGTGCTGGATTTAAAACTGACACTAATATTGTTACTATTATAGATAAAGAAGGGAATATAGAGGATTATCCTATATTGGATAAATCTCAAGTTGCCCAAATTGTGTTGGATAAGGTGTACACTTTGTTAAATACTAAAAGCTAGATTATCAATATATCTAGCTTTTAGTATTTAAATTGAAAAGGAATTGATAATATGAAAAAGAAATATGCACAAGTTATAGTTGATAATAGAGCTACAAGTACTGATAGACCTTATACCTATATTATTGAACCTAATATGCTAGACGAATTACAAGAGGGTATGAGGGTATTAGTTCCTTTTGGCAAAGGGAATAGAATACTGAAGGGTATAGTTATAAGTATAGATGAAGATTATAATAAGAAATATAAGCTAAAAAGCATCATAGATATAATAGATGATAAACCTTTGATACCTAAAGATCTGATAGAGCTGAGCTTATGGATGTCTAAGGAATATCTTTCACCTTATGTAGCTACTTTCCAAGTAGTCTTACCTCCTGGTGATTTTAAAGAAGTACAAACAATAGTTACAGTTAAAGATGTTCCTAATTTATATTATAAACAGTTAAATTCCTTAGAAAAGGATATTATCGATTTGATAAAAACTAAAGACAATAATATAAAATTGGAGATGATAAGAGAGAGTATCCAGAGTCCTAAAATCAATTCGGCAATAAAATCCTTAGAGCACAAAGGACTAATTGAAACTAGATTGGAAATTGAAACTTTTGTAGACAAAAAATATGAAAAATATGTTACATTGAAAGATAGTTCTATTTCCTATGAATATATGGCAAATATAATAGGAAATAGAAGCTATAAGCAATTAGAAATAGCAGAATATTTATTATCCATAAAAAACAATGAAATTTCTTTAAAGGAACTTATGGAAAATACCAATAGCTCCTTATCCACTGTAAAGGCATTGGAGAAAAAGGGGATAATATATATATATAATAAAGAAATATATAGAACACCTATAGAGGAAAATATTCACCCTTATAAAAAACAATCATTGACTTGGAAACAGAGAAATTGTGTGGATACGATAATAAAGGATATTAATACTAAAGATAAGGAGAATAAATTTTTAATCCATGGTGTGACAGGTAGTGGGAAAACAGAGGTATATCTTCATCTGGTAGAAGAGATGATTAAGCAGGGAAAGGAAAGTATAGTTTTGGTCCCTGAGATAGCTTTGACTCCACAAACCATTGAAAGATTTGTAGGAAGATTTGGCAATAATATAGCTGTATTACATAGCAAATTATCTCAAGGGGAAAGGTTTGATCAGTGGAGGAAGATAAAAGAAGGAAAAGTAAAAATAGCTGTAGGAGCACGCTCTGCTATATTTGCACCTTTTAGTAATTTAGGATTAATAATTATAGATGAAGAGCATGAAGCTACTTATAAATCCAGTATGAATCCAAAATATCACGCAATAGAAGTTGCAGAAAAACGATGTGAACAGACAGGAGCTAGTCTAGTATTGGGAACGGCTACTCCATCTATTGATAGTTATTATAGAGCAAGAAATGGTGAATTGAAATTATTGTCTTTAGATGAAAGGGTAAATTCTTCTAAAATGCCAGAAGTAAATATAATAGATATGAGGGAAGAGCTTAATCAAGGCAATAAATCCATATTTAGTAGAGAACTATACCAGGCTATAGATAAAAATCTCAAGGAAGGTAAGCAAACTATATTGTTTTTAAATAGGAGAGGCTATTCTACATTTGTTTCTTGCAGACAATGTGGATATGTAGTAAAATGTAATTCATGTGATATAGCTATGACTTATCATATGAAGGATAATAAATTAAAGTGTCATTATTGCGGATTAGCTATTAAGCCACCAAGTATATGTCCTATATGTAGGAGTAAATATATTAAGTACTTTGGAATTGGTACCGAGAAAGTTGAAAACCATACTAAAAGAATGTTTCCTAAAGCAAAAGTTCAAAGGATGGATATGGATACCACTACTAAAAAAGGAAGCTATGAATCCATTTTTAAAGATATGAATAAAGGAAAAATTGATATATTGATAGGAACTCAAATGGTGGCAAAGGGTTTAGATTTTAAAAATGTAACCTTGGTTGGCATAATTGCCGCAGATACTAGCTTGAATTTGCCCGACTTTAGAGCACCAGAAAGAACCTTCCAATTGATAACTCAAGTATCTGGCAGAGCAGGTAGGGGAGATTATGATGGCAAAGTTATAGTTCAAACTTATACCCCAGAACACTATAGCATTGAATGTGCGAAAAATCATGATTATATATCTTTCTATAATAAAGAGATATTGTTGAGAGAAGAGTTTAAATATCCACCTTTTATAAATATTATATCTATAGTAATATATGGAGAGAATTTAAAACTAGTAGCGAAAAGGTCAAAGGAGGTCTATAAAAATTTATTAGGTAAAATATTTGATATTGGTCATCTAGATTTAAAAGAAAATGTTATAGGCCCTTATCCTGCACCTTTAGAAAAGATAAAGAAAAACTATAGATATCAGATATTAATTAAATGTAGAGATGAACAATTAGAAGAGTTAAAAAACGTTGTAGATTGGGTATGTATAAAAAATAAAGCTAAATTAGATTATCAAGGAATTAAATTTAATATAGACATTAATCCTAATTCAATTATGTAGGAGGTATAGACATGGCAATTAGACAAATTAGATATATAGGTGATCCACTATTAAGAAAGGTATCACGGGAAGTAACGGAAATAGATGATAGAATCAAGATATTATTAGAAGATATGGTAGATACCATGTACAAAGAAGAAGGTATTGGATTGGCTGCACCTCAAGTAGGAGTTTTAAGAAGGGTAGTTGTAATCGATGTAGGGGAAGGTGTTTTAAAATTAATAAATCCTGAATTAATATATGAAGAAGGAGAAAATATAGATATTGAGGGATGTTTAAGTGTTCCTAATAGAGCTGGAAAAGTTAAAAGGCCTGAAAAGGTCAAAGTGAAATATATAGATGAAACAGGAGAAGAAAAGGTTATTGAAGGAACTGGGCTATTGGCAAAAGCCCTTTGTCATGAAATAGATCATCTTGACGGCATACTGTTTATAGATAAGATGATAGAGGAAGTGGTAGTTGAGGAGGAAGAAGAGGAGTAGGAGGTGATATATTGGATATAGTATTTATGGGTTCACCAGAATTTGCAGTTCCTACTTTGGAAGCCCTATATGATAGAGGGCACAATATTTTATTAGTAATAACTCAAAAGGATAGGCCTAAGGGTAGAGGGAAGAAGCTAATGTCTACCCCTGTAAAGAAAAAGGCTTCGGAGTTAAATTTAAAAATATATCAACCAGAATCTGTTAATTCTAAAGAATCTATTAATATAATTAAAAGATTAAATCCAGACTGTATTGTAGTTGCTGCATATGGTCAAATACTTAAAAAAGATATATTAGATATTCCTAAATATGGTTGTTTAAATGTTCATGCATCCCTTCTTCCCAAGTATAGAGGTGCTGCACCTATAAATTGGGCTATTATAGAAGGGGAGAAAGAAACAGGAATTACAATAATGGAAATGGACGAAGGGATGGACACAGGAGATATATTAAAATCTAAAGCTATACCTATTGAAGAGACTGATGATTCTGAATCTATTCACGATAAGCTATCTATATTAGGCAGTCAGTTGATTTTAGAAACCCTAGAGGATATAAAAAATGATAATATACAAAAGATACCTCAAGATGAAAATCTAGCAACTTATGCTCCTATGCTATCTAAAAAGACTGGAAAAATTGATTGGAATAATAAAGGGGAGAGGATTATTAACACTATAAGAGGCTTGAAACCTTGGCCCTCTGCTTATACTATTTATAAAGGACAAAATGTAAAAATACATGAAGCTGAAAAAACAGAAAAGTTTTCAGAAATGGCTAATGGTGTTGTGGTGAAGGTTTCACAAGAAGGAATTTTTGTCAATTGCTCTGATAGTTGTATAGTCATCAAAGTATTGCAATTTCCAGGGAAAAAGAAACTTCATGTTTCAGAGTATTTGAAGGGCAATGCTTTTGATGCTAATATAAAATTAGGTTAATTTAGTTTAGAGAGGAGAGCTAAATATGTATGATGGTAATTGGATGCTATTTCTTTTTCCAGCGTTATTATTTGCAATCTATGCTCAAATCAAAGTATCCACATCTTTCAATAGGTATTTAAGAATAGCTAGTCGCTCTGGTTATACAGGTAGAGAGGTAGCTAGAATGATATTAGACAGGAATGGTCTATATGATGTAAGAATAGAACCTGTTGGAGGACAGCTTACAGACCATTATGATCCTAGAACTAAAGTGATAAGGCTATCAAGGGATGTATATAATGGCAGCTCCATAGCAGCTGTATCTGTTGCAGCCCATGAGACAGGTCATGCATTGCAGCATGGGGAAGGGTATTTCCCTTTGATATTGAGAAATAATATAGCACCTGTTGTAAGTATAGCTTCTAGATTTATTTGGTTGCTAATCCTATTAGGACTAGTTATAGAACCATTTTTTTTGGAATTGGGGATAATGTTGTATCTTGCTGTAGTATTATTTCAAGTTATCACATTGCCTGTTGAATTTAATGCTAGTAAAAGGGCCTTATATCAATTAGAAAATGGTATAATCTTTAAAGATGAAGTAAAAGCCTCTAAAGATGTTTTGACTGCTGCAGCTTTAACTTATGTAGCGGCTACATTAGTGGCTATAGGTCAATTATTGCGTTTGCTTAGCATATCTAATAGAAATAGAGATTAAATGGTTTTGCCTGGTATATACCAGGCAAAATAACTTTATTGGAGGAATAAAATATGAATGCTAGAGAGATTGCTTTAAATATACTTAAAGATATAGATATTAAAGGAGCATATTCCAATTATTCTATCAAAAAACACATAACAGATGAAGTTCCCATTAAAGATGAAAACTTCATTAGAGAAATTGTATATGGAGTAGTTGAGAATAGATTATATATCGATTATATAATATCAAAAGCTTCAAATATTAAGATGAAGAAAATCCATTCTACTATACTAGAGATATTGAGGATGGGAGTATATCAAATGGTATTTATGGATAAAATACCAGACAGTGCTGCAGTAAATGAAGCAGTTATTTTATCGAAAAAATATGGGCATCAAGGTGTTAGTGGCTTTGTAAATGGTGTATTGCGAAATATTTCAAGAAACAAAGAAGTATATAAAAAAATAGATAAAACAAACAGATTGGATTACCTATCTATTAAATATTCCTATCCTAAATGGATACTTAAAAAATGGATTAGTGATTATGGAGAGAAATTTACAGAAAAACTGTGTGAGGCAAATAACAAAAAACCTTTATTAAACTTGAGAGTGAATACATTAAAGACCAATAGGGAAGATTTGATACACAGATTAGGAGAATATGGATATACTGTCTATAAAACAAAATATGCAAGAGATGGAATTGTGGTTGAAAATCCTAGACGAATTACCGAAATAGAAGAATTTAAGCAAGGTTTTTTTACTATCCAAGATGAAAGCAGTATGTTGGTAGGACAAATAGCAAATCCTAAAAAACAAAGCAATATATTAGATCTATGTAGTGCTCCTGGAGGTAAAGCTACCCATATGGCACAGATTATGGATAATCAAGGGCATATAAGGAGTAGGGATATTTACGAGCATAAACTTCGTTTGATTCGTGAAAATGCTCAAAGATTAGGAATAGATATAATAAGCACAGAAATTCATGATGCAAGGATACTAGATGAAAACTTAATAGGAAAGATGGATTATTGCCTTGTAGATGCCCCTTGTTCTGGTTTGGGAATTATTAGAAGAAGACCAGAAATAAAGTGGAATAGGAAGGAAGAGGACATTGATGCCTTGAAAGAAATGCAATTAAAAATATTGAATAATGCAAAACAATATATAAAATCTGGTGGGATAATTATATATAGCACTTGTACCATTTCTAAGGATGAAAATGAAAAGGTAATCAACAGTTTCTTAACTGAAAACAAGAATTTAAAACTAATGGGTTTTAAAGATTTAATTTGTGATATACAATATATGGACACCTCTAGAGAAGGGTATATACAACTTTTTCCCCATATACATGGTACTGATGGTTTTTTTATTGCTAAAATAGTAAAAGATTTATAGTTAATATTTTGTTTATTATGGTATAATATTTAATTAAGAATACATATGAGGTGGTTTTTTGACTAAGATAGAATTAAATAGCCTGACTTTGGAAGAGCTTGAAAAATATATGTTTATTATTGGTGAAAAAAAATATAGGGGAGAACAGTTATTTAGATATATTCATGATAATCAGGGTAATGAGATATTGGACATAACCGTATTTTCCAAAGGATTGCGGGACAAGCTTGAAAGGTTAGGGAAAATTAGCCAGATGGAGGTTTTCAAAAGATTTGATTCCAAATTAGATTCTACTAAAAAGTATTTGTTTTTATTAGAGGATAACAATATTATTGAAGGAGTAGCTATGGAATATGAACATGGCTGGACTGCATGCATATCAACTCAAGTAGGTTGTAGAATGGGCTGTGCCTTTTGTGCGTCCACCAAAGAAGGATTGGTTAGAAATTTATCAGCAGGAGAAATGGCTAATCAGATATATACTATGGAGAAGGATTTAAATATTAGGATAAATAATATAGTCTTGATGGGTAGTGGAGAACCTTTAGATAATTATGAGAATATACTAAAGTTTATAAAAATTATACATGATGAAAAAGGACATAACACTAGCTATAGGAATATAACTCTCTCCACTTGTGGTATTGTTCCTAAAATATATGCTTTAGCAGATGAAGGCTTACCAATAACATTATCTATATCCCTTCACTCCCCTTTCGATGAGATTAGAAAAAAGATAATGCCTATTGGCAGTAAATACACCATTGAAAATATAATAAAAGCTTGTAAATATTATCATGATAGAACTAGTAGAAGGATTACCATAGAGTATACTCTTATAGAAGGTGTTAACGATAGCCTTGAGGATATTAACCAGTTAAAAGAGGTTTTGCATAATTTAAATTGTCATGTAAATTTAATACCATTAAATCCAATTAAAGAATTTGACAAAGTTAGATCATCTAACTCAAATATTAATAGATTTAAAAGAGAATTAAATAAGTCAAATATTTCTACCACTATTCGTAAGGAAATGGGCGGGGATATCAATGCTGCATGTGGTCAGTTGCGAAGAAGGTACACAGGGGATATTCGTTAAAGCTTTGATATGTGAGGTGAGTCAATGTGGAAATTGGTATAAAAACGGATACAGGAAAGCTTAGAAATAATAACCAAGATGCTTATTATGCAAATTACCCTTTGTTTATCGTAGCAGATGGTATGGGAGGGCACAGAGCTGGAGAAGTTGCAAGTAGTATGGCTGTTGAGATAATAAGCAATGTTTTTACAGTTGATTCTTCAGACTTTTATTTTGATGATAATATAATAAATAGGATAAAAAGTTCCATATATAAGGCAAATAAGGAGATTTATAATAGTTCTATTAAGGATGAAAAGTATTCAGGCATGGGTACAACTGTTACTTTAGCCTATATTATGGATAACAAGATATTTATTGGGCATGTAGGTGATAGTAGAGCTTATATATATAGGCAAGACGAATTATCTCAAATAACAGTAGACCATTCCTTGGTAGAAGAACTTATAAAAAATGGAACTATAAGTAAAGAAGAGGCTAAATACCATCCTCAAAGAAATATAATTACTAGAGCAGTAGGTACTAGTAAGGATATACAAATAGATGTAAATATAATTACAAAAGAGAAGGGTGATATACTTTTGTTAAGCACTGATGGATTGACTAGTATGTTAGATGATGATGAGATAAAAAATACTATAGCTTTATACGATGATGTTCAAATTGTATGCGATGAACTGGTAAAGCTTTCTAATGACAGAGGCGGATATGACAACATAACCGTTATGGCGATAAAATTCTAGTTAAGCGAGGTGATAATTATGATTGGAACTGTACTAGGTAATAGATATGAGATAATTGAGAAGATTGGTGAAGGTGGAATGGCCTATGTTTATAAAGCTAGATGTAGGCTTTTAAATAGGAATGTAGCAATAAAAGTATTAAGGGAAGAATTTGTAAATGATGAAGAATTTGTAAAAAAGTTTAGAAGGGAATCTCAAGCAGCAGCTAGTTTATCCCATCCTAATATTGTCAATGTTTATGATGTTGGAGTAGAGGAAATCCAAGGAAGATCTATTCACTATATAGTTATGGAGTATATTAAAGGGAAAACCCTAAAAGAGATTATTAGGGAAAAAGGTAAATTATCTGTAGATGAAACTTTAGATTATTCAATGCAAATAGCAGAAGCATTAGAACATGCCCATAAGAATCATATAGTTCATAGGGATATAAAACCTCATAATATTATGATAACTGACGATGGCAGAGTCAAGGTAACGGATTTTGGAATTGCTAGAGCAGCTACAACTTCTACTGTTACTAACTCAACTAATGTAATTGGTTCTGTCCACTATTTTTCACCTGAGCAGGCTAGAGGTGGATATACCGATGAGAAGTCCGATATATATTCTTTGGGAATTGTTATGTATGAGATGATAACGGGGAAGGTACCCTATGAAGGAGATAGCCCTATTTCTGTAGCTTTAAAACATATTGAAGGGGAGATACAGCCTCCTAGAGAAGTAGATAGTACAGTACCTGTTGGTTTAGAAAAAGTTATAATGAAATGTGTACAAAAAAATCAGTTTGATAGATATAAAAGTGCAAGGGATTTACTATATGATTTAAATAGATTGAAGTTTTCTGGTGTTGAAAATCTTATGGATAACACAACTATGGTTGAATCTCCAACTCAGATTATGCCAAAGATAGAAAACGAGGATGTGGAACATATGAAAAAACAAAAGGCTAAAAAGAAGGCCAAAAATAAAGGTAATGGTGGGCTGAAACCAGTTCTATTGGCTATATTGCTTGCGTTTATAGTTACTGGTTCTATAGCATTAGGTTTTTTTAAATTAAAAGATTTTTTTATAGTTGCTGAGGCTATAGTACCTGATCTAGTTGGTATGCATGTAGATGATGCAGAAGTGGAATTAGAAAAAGATGGTTTAAAATTAAAGATAGATAAGGAAATATTTAGTAGTGAGTTTGATGAAGGTGAGATAGTTTCTCAAAATGTTAAGGCGGGAGAGAAGGTTAAAAAAGGCTTTACCATTGGAGTTACTGTTAGCAAAGGTAGTGAGCTTGTAAAGGTACCAAATTTAATTAATAGAAACATAACAGAGATAGATGCTATATTAAGTGAATATAATTTAGGTGAAGGGGAGGTTAAATATCAATATAGTGATACAGTAGAACCTAATATCATAATGAATCAATCACCAGAACCTTACACAGAAGTGGAAATAGGAACTAAAATAGATATAGTGGTGAGTAAAGGGCCAGAAAACAAGCCAGTATTAATGCCTAAGCTTGTTGGATTAAAGGTGAAAGATGCTGAAAATGCTCTTAAAGCATTTAATTTGAATAGAGGTCAAAAGATAGAGAAACCAAGTGATGAATATCCAGAAGGATATGTAATATGGCAAAGCGTAGAACCTGGAGTAGCTGTGGAACCAAATACTTCCGTTGATATACATGTAAGTACTGGTCCTGAAGAAGTACCAGAGGAAGAAGAGCCCATAGAAGTACCCGATAAGGAAGTCCCATTTAATTTAAAATTAACCCTTCCCCATGATGGTGCAGAAGTACAAATAAGGATAGACAGAATTCAAGATGGAGTTAAGGATACTATGTATGATAATATTCATATAGCTGATGGGAATACTTTAAAAATTCCTCTAAAGGGAAAATTAGATGCTCAATTTGAAATTTATTATGATGGAGAGTTTAAGGAAAGATTTTCTCATCCAGATAAATAAGGAGGTCATACATGTTACGTGGTAGAATCATCAAAGGGGTAGGCGGGTTTTATTATGTTGAAACAAGCAATGGAATTTACGAGTGTAGAGCTAGGGGATTATTTCGTAAAAAAAATATTACCCCTTTAGTAGGAGATGAGGTTTTAATAAGAGTAAATGATAATGATAATACAGGATATATTGAGGAAATAATGGAGAGGAGTTCTCAGCTTACAAGACCTCCCGTTGCTAATGTAACACAAGCAATAATAGTAATGAGTGTAAAAGAGCCAGATATAAATTATTGGTTATTAGATAGATTTTTAGTAATGGCTGAGCACGAAGAGCTGAATACTTTAATCTGTATAAATAAAATTGATTTAGCAGAGATTAAGGAGTTAGAGGTAATATCTAATATATATACAAATGCTGGATATAGGATTATTATGACTAGTGCAAAGACCAATGAAGGAATAAAAGAATTAAAAAGTTTATTAGAAAACAATATTACCGTTTTTGCAGGTCCTTCAGGTGTAGGCAAGTCCTCTTTACTGAATAAAATAGATAAAAAACTAAATCTTAAAACTGGAGAAATCAGTAAAAAGACTGCCCGAGGAAAACATACAACAAGACATGTGGAGCTTATAGATATAGATTATCATAGCTATGTATTGGATACTCCTGGGTTTAGCTCTTTAAATTTAAATTTTATTAAAGAAGAAGTACAATTAGGGAGATGTTTTAGAGAAATAAATAGGTATAGTCATAAATGTAAATTTATTGGTTGTCTTCATTACAAAGAACCAGATTGTGAAGTGAAAAGGCAGGTAGAGAAGGGGAATATATACAAAACAAGATATGAAAACTATATAAGTTTTTTAGAGGAAATAAGAAACATTAGGAGGTATTGACATGCTGAAGGTTTCACCGTCTATTTTATCAGCAGATTTTGGAAATTTAAAGGAAGAAATATTATCCTTAGAAAAAGGAGGGGCAGATTATATCCATATAGATGTGATGGATGGATTGTATGTACCCAATATTACATTTGGTCCTCCTGTAATTAAAAAGATAAGGAATATTAGCCACACTCCTTTTGATGTCCATTTAATGATCCATAGGCCTGAAAGGTATATTAAAGATTTTGTTGATGCTGGTGCTGATATTATCACTATACATGAAGAGGCTACTATCCACCTACATAGGACTATTGAACAGATAAAATCCTATGGGGTAAAAGCTGGAGTTGCATTGAATCCATCAACTCCTTTAGATAATATAGACTATGTACTAGATTATATAGATATGGTACTTATTATGACAGTAAATCCTGGTTTTGGAGGTCAAAAGTTTATAAATTCTATGGAGAGAAAGATCAAGGACTTAAGAAATATTATAGAAGACAGAAATATAGATGTTTTGATAGAAGTCGATGGAGGGATTAAATTAGAAAATGCAGGAAGAATGAAGGAGTTGGGAGTGGATATTATTGTAGTTGGTTCGGGAATATTTGAGGCGGAAGATATAGCTGAAAGAACTGAAAAATTCAAAAGATTATAATTGAATTATATTTAAAATATGATATAATGTATTCAATAACTATATATGGTGTTACCACTAGGGGAGCCATTAAATAGGGCTGAGAGGGAATTAGATTCCGACCCTTTAACCTGAACTAGGTAATTCTAGCGTAGGAAAGTGTATAATCATACGTAAATGTAAACATACCCATTACCAAATTCAGGTAATGGGTTTTATCTTTTAAAGGAGGTATAATATGAAAAAATGGAGTACTAAGATGGTAGTAGAAGCGGGAATTATGATTGCTTTAGCTTATTTGCTAAGTAGAATAAAGATATACGAAGCTCCACAGGGAGGTTCTGTGACAGCAGGTAGTATGATTCCAATATTGTTATTTGCAATGAGATGGGGTGTAGGTCCAGGTATAATTACTGGGGCTATTTTTGGACTTTTAAAGTTAATGTTGGGAGGGTGGTTTTTTACTCCTACACAAGCTATACTAGAGTATCCTATTGCATTTGGCCTATTAGGTTTAGCGGGAATTTCATCTATTTCTAAAGAGTTAGATAGTTTTAAAGATTATTTCAATATAGCCTTATCTGTGTTATTGGCAATTGGAGGTAGATTTATTTGTCATCTTTTGGCTGGAGTAATATTTTTTAGTGAATATGCTGGGACACAAAACCCATGGATTTATTCATTGATATATCAATCTAGTTATTTAATTCCAGAGTTTATTATATCTACAATCATATTATCTTTAATTTGGAAGCCTTTAAGTAAAATAGAAAAATAAGGGATGAATTAAATGAAAGCTTTAATAATTTCTAATGGAGATATGAAAGATATTAATTGGCTAAGTGAGATAGCGATGGATTTTGATTTTATTTTATGTGCTGATGGAGGATGTAATTATTGTATAGAGGCAAATATTTTACCAGATTTGGTAATTGGAGATTTAGATTCAATTTCTATTAGAACATTAGATATTCTTAATAAAGAAGGAATTCCTGTAACGAAATATCCAGTAAAAAAGAATGCAACGGATACGGAGCTAGCTTTGGATATTTTAATAGATAAAGGGATTAAAGACATTACCTTTGTAGGGGCTATAGGTAGTAGAATGGATCATACCTTGGCCAATATATTATTACTTATTAAATTACATGAAAAAGGCTGTACAGGGAAAATCATGGATGAGAAAAACACCATATATTTAGTTGATAAAGAATTAATACTATCGAAAAAGGAAGATTCTTACGTATCTGTGATTCCCTTGACGCAAAAGGGAGTCAGTATAAGCCTTAAAGGATTTGAATATGAGTTGAAGGAATATACTATTAATTTTGGCTCAACCCTAGGTATAAGTAATAAAATAATCCATGATAAGGCCTATATATTGGTTCACGAAGGATTATGTTTAGTATGCCTTTCAAGGGACTAAGATTAATTGAATACAATAGGTTAAATAAAATTTATATAAATTATTAATTCTAGTTTATACAAGCCTTATCTTAGAAGCCAACTAAACTTAGTTTATAATAAGCTTAGTTGGCTAAATTATTGTAACCAATAGATAAATTTATGAATATGATAAACTAAGCTTAATCATTTGAGGTGTTATCAGTGAAACATTTTTTTTATAGATGTAAATACAGGTATAGATATAAAATAAAAAAAATTGTAGGTATAATTTTAGGAGTTATAGGATTATTGATTTTAGTAAACAGAATTTCTATAGAAGGATTGTTATTATTAATAAGTATAGTATTAATAATATTAGGTTTATTGATATTAAAAACAAAATAAGGCTTCCATTTCTATTGAGAGGAAGCCTTAAATCTTATAATGCCCTATCTACGTAACCAGATCTTAAACATCTAGTACAGACATTAATTCTTTTTGTAGTGCCATCCACAACAGCTCTGACCTTTCTAATATTTGGAGACCAACTTCTATTATTTTTTTTATTTGAGAAAGTCACCTTATTTCCATATAATTTTCCTTTTCCGCAGATATCACATTTTCTAGCCATACCAACACCTCCTTAATCATAAAAAAGATTTCAGTGATATGCTTTAGCAATTTCAATAATAACACTTAATATTTTACACAATAGGCAATAAAAAAGCAACTAAAATTATATATATAGAATAAATAGTTTATTGTAATTGGTTGAACTATTTAGTATTATAAGGTAAAATATATCCATAAAGTATTTATTCTAATAGGGAGGCGATTTTCGTGCCAGCAAATACAAAGAATGAGTATGGCTATATCAATATAGAGGATAATGTTATTGCTACAATAGCAGGACTTTCAGCTATGGAAAGCTATGGTATTGTAGGCATGGCTAGCAAAAGTGCGACTGATGGTTTTTTTCAATTATTAAGATGGGAGAATTTAGCAAAAGGAGTTAAAGTATATACAAGGGACGATGAAGTAGAAATAGATTTGCATGTAATATTGCAATATGGGATGAAGATATCTGTAGTGGCACAAAATATAATAGAAAAAGTAAAATTCAATGTAGAAAATCTTACAGGTCTTAAAGTAACTAAGGTAAATGTATTTGTTCAAGGGATTAGAGTTGAAAAGTAGTATAAGGAGGTACTATAATTGAAGGTTCAAAATATGGATGGCGTCATGCTTAAAAATGCATTTATTGGCGCTGCACAATATTTAGATAAAAACAAAGAAGAAGTTGATGCTCTAAATGTATTTCCAGTTCCTGATGGAGATACTGGTACTAATATGTCTCTAACTATGAAGTCTGCCATTAAACAGATATTAAATTTAGAAGAATATAGTGCTGGGAAGGTAGCTATAGCAGCAAGTAATGGTTCCTTAATGGGAGCAAGGGGAAATTCTGGGGTTATCCTTTCTCAGCTTTTTAGAGGATTTGCTAATGGATTAAAAGATAAAGAAAGTGCAACCACATTGGATTTAGCTAATGCATTTAAATTAGCATCAGACACTGCATATAAAGCAGTAATGAAACCTACGGAAGGGACTATACTTACTGTAGCAAGAGGTTGTGCAGAATATGGTTTAGAAATTGCAAAAGGCGAAGATGATGTAATAATTTTCCTGAAAAAGATAATTGAACATGGAAATTATGTATTAGACAAAACTCCTGAAATGCTACCAGTATTGAAACAAGCTGGAGTTGTTGATGCTGGTGGGAAAGGCTTAATGTGTGTATTGATAGGTGCATACAATGCTATCACTACTGGTGAGGAGATAGAATTAGAATTTATTGAGCCCACATTGACAAAGGATGTGTATATTCCCCATGATATTGATACTGCAGATATTAAATATGGTTATTGTACAGAGTTTATTATAAACACATCCTATAGTGATTATGAAGCATTTAGAGAGGATATATCTGTATTTGGAGATTCTTTAATGGTGGTTGGTGGCGAAGGATTGATTAAAGTTCATATTCATACTAACAATCCAGGGAAAGTGTTGGAAAAAGCTCTAAGTATAGGGGAGTTAAATGACATCAAGATAGACAATATGAGATACCAACATAGTCATATAATTGCCAATAAGGAATATATTGAAGATAAAAAACCTAAGGTTACCAATAAAAAGTATAGTCTAATAACTGTTTCAATAGGTAAAGGATTGGATACTGTATTTAAAGAATTAAATGTAGATTATATTATCCCAGGTGGGCAGACTATGAATCCAAGTACTGAAGATCTATTGAAGGCAATAGATGAAGTAGAAGGTGAAAACATAATAATACTTCCTAATAATGGCAATATCATATTGGCAGCTGAACAAGCTAAAGAGCTAAGTGGCAGAAATGTTTATGTGTTCCCTACTAAGAGTATACCTGAAGGTATATCAGCTTTAATTTCTTTTAATCCCGATTTAGATGTAGAAGAAAATTTAAAAAACATGGAAGAAGCTATTTCCTACGTAAAAACAGCTCAGGTGACCTATGCTGTTAGAGATACGGAAATTGATGATATAAAGATAAAAAAAGATGATATAATTGGAATTGCTGGGGATGAGATACTTGCCATTGGTAATGATGTAGAACAAGTGGCTTTTGAATTATTGGAAAAGATGATAGACGATGAGTCATCTCTTATAACTATATTTTATGGCAATGGAGTGGAAGAAGAAGAAGCTTTCAAATTATCTAAGAAGTTTGAAGAAAAATTTGAAGACTTTGATGTTGAAGTTATATTTGGTGGTCAACCACTATATTATTATATATTTTCAATAGAGTAAAATAAAATCCCTACCAAATGGTAGGGATTTTTGGTTGAATTGTTATAGAAGTCATAGGCATAGGAGGTGTTTTTACATGTCTATACAGTATATAAAAGGCGTTGGCCCTAAAAGGGCTTCTAGATTAAAAAAATTAAATATCAATACAATTGAAGATTTATTGTATTTTGTACCTAGGGAATATGAGAATAGGGCTAATTTTAAATATATAGCTCAATGTGAAGAGGGAGAAAAGGTAAGTTTAAAAGTAAAAGTATGGGGATATCCTACTAAATTAAGGCCTAGAAAAAATTTAAATATAATAAAAGTACCTGTAAAGGATGAGACAGGTATTGCTAATTTAGTTTGGTTTAATCAAGACTATATCTTAAGCCAAATATCCATGGGGGACAATATAATAGTCTATGGAAAGGTTAATTACTTTGGTAGGGAAATACAAATAACCAATCCTATATTTGAGAAAGGAAAGGGTAGTAAGATTGGCTCTATTGTACCTATATATTCTTTAACTGAGGGTTTAAGTAATAATGAAATGATAAGAATAATGAAAAATGCAATAAATGATTACGCTTATAAGTTACCAGAAATACTCCCTGATTATCTTAGGAGTGAATTAAATTTAATGTCCATTAAAGAAGCTATAAAGAATATTCATTTTCCTCAAGATAAAAACAGATATTTGCAAGCAAGGCGTAGACTAGTATTTGAAGAATTACTTACTTTGCAATTAGGTTTATTCGTAATAAAAAATAGAACAAAGGATATAAATAAAGGAATACAATTCAAGTCATCAGATGAAGTGTATAATTTCATAGAAAAATTACCTTTTAAGCTTACATCAGCTCAGGAAAGGGTATTTAAAGAAATAGAAAAAGATATGGAAGATAGCAAGCAGATGAATAGATTAGTGCAGGGAGATGTAGGCTCTGGAAAGACAATTGTTGCCGTGTTAGCAATGCTGAAGGCGTGGGAATCTGGTTATCAATCGGTATTAATGGCACCTACGGAGATATTGGCTCAACAGCACTATGAATCCATTACCAAATTGTTTTCCAATTATGATATAAAATGTGAACTTTTAATAGGCTCTTTATCCAACAAAAAGAAGGAACAGGTTCTTAAGGATTTAAAGAATGGTAATATTCATGTATTAATAGGTACCCATGCTGTTATACAAGAACATGTAGAATTTAACAATCTAGGATTGGCAATTACTGATGAACAACATAGATTTGGCGTAAAACAACGAGCAGTATTAAAACAAAAGGGGGATAGTCCAGATATTTTGGTTATGACTGCAACCCCTATACCTAGAACTTTAGCTTTGATATTATATGGAGATTTGGATATATCTATTATTGATGAAATGCCTCCAGGAAGAAAGCCAATTGAGACCTACGCTGTAGGAGTCCATATGACAGAAAGGGTAAATAATTTTGTAAAGAAACAGTTACTAGAAGGTAGACAGGCATATATAGTGTGTCCTTTAATTGAAGAAAGCGATACTTTAGATGTGAAAGCAGCAGAAGAATTGTATAGTTCCTTTAAGGATAATGTATATAAGGATTTTAATGTAGGGTTACTCCATGGTAAGATGAAACCTCAAGAGAAGGATAATATTATGGGGCAATTTAAAAACAAACAAATAGATGTATTGATATCTACTACCGTAATAGAGGTTGGAGTTAATGTACCTAATGCAAATATAATGGTAATATATAATGCAGAAAGATTTGGATTAGCTCAACTCCATCAATTAAGAGGAAGGGTTGGTAGAGGGGAGTATCAATCCTATTGTATATTAATTAATAGTAGTAATAGTAAAATATCTAGAGAGCGTATGAGGATATTACAAAAATCTAGTGATGGATTTTATATATCGGAAAAAGATTTAGAATTGAGAGGACCTGGTGAATTCTTTGGTACAAAACAACATGGTTTACCAGATCTAAAAATAGCAAATTTATTTACAGATATAGATATATTAAAATTGGCCCAAAAGAAAGCTGAAGAAATATTGGAGAAGGATTATCTATTGTTAGCTGAAGAACATTTTCTACTTAGGCAGAGGATAATTCATATGTTTGGTGATAGGATTGATGACTTAATTTTAAATTAATTCTCTAATATTCTGTGAAATATGATAAAATATATTTCATAAAGGTGAAGGTGAGGTGATCTATTGAGAGTAATATCAGGAAGTAAAAAAGGGCATAGATTAAAAGCCCCTAAAGGAAAAGATACTAGACCTACTGAAGATAGAATTAAAGAATCTTTATTTAATATTTTGGGAGATATAGATAAAAATTCAATAGTTTTAGACCTATGTGCTGGTTCTGGCTCAATTGGTATTGAGTTTTTAAGTAGAGGAGCAAAAATAGCTTATTTTGTTGATAGTTCACCTCAAAGCATAAAAATTATAAAAGAAAATTTGATATATACTGAGTTAGGGGAGAGAGCTAATATTATGAAAATAGATGCATTAAGAAGCATAAATGTATTCGCTAATAAAGGTATATTATTTGACTATATTTTTATGGACCCCCCTTATGGAAAAGATTTAATTATAAAAATGCTTGAAAGAGTTTGGGAAAAAAGCATTTTAAACAAACAAGGTATTATAATATTGGAGCATGAAAAAGAATTAATATTAGAAGACAAGGTATATGGGTTTACTAAGCTAGATTATAGGGATTATGGCAACAAATCTTTAACTTTCTACACAAATAACTGACAAGGAGGAAAAAAAATGGTTGTAATATACCCAGGGAGTTTTGACCCTATAACTTACGGGCATCTAGATATAATAGATAGATGCTCTAAAAAATTTAACAAAGTTATAGTTTCAGTATTAAATAATAAATCAAAAAAACATATGTTTACTATAGAGGAGAGGGTTGAATTATTGGAAAAAGCTTTAGAAAAATATGATAATGTGGAAGTAGATACCTTTTCTGGATTGTTAGTTGATTACGCTAAAGAAAAAGGTTGTACCACGATGGTTAGGGGATTAAGAGCAGTTTCTGATTTTGAATATGAGATGCAGATGGCTTTGGTAAATAAAAAGTTAGAGCCAGATATTGAAACTTTTTTTATGGTATCAAGGGGGAAATACGCTTATTTAAGTTCAAGTATTGTGAAAGAAGTGGCGACTTTTGGGGGAGATGTTTCCTGTTTTGTACCCCCTAATGTAGAAATAGCATTAAAAGAAAAGATTGAAGGAGGTTATAAATAATTATGGAGATCTTAAAGTTAATAGATGAAATAGAAGATATAATTGAAAATGGTTCTTCAGTACCCTTTTCTTCTAAAGTTATGATTGATGCAGATGAAATATACGATATTATAAGTGAAATAAGGATTAAGTTACCAGATGAAATCAAACAAGCTAATTGGATAAAACAAGAGCGTCAGAGGATATTGGCTGAAGCTCAAAAAGAGGCAGATACCATAGTTAGTGAAGCAGAATTAAGACTACAAGAGTTAATTGAAGAAGATGAAATAACTAAAAAAGCAAAAGAATTAGCAGAGGAAATTACAACTAAAGCTCAAAACAATGCTAAAGAAATCAGATTAGGAGCTTTGGAATATGCTGATAATATATTAGCAAATACCCAGGAGGATTTAAAAAAATTAATAGAAATACTAAATGAAAATAGGCAAGAATTAAGGGGATAATTATTCCGAAGATACAAAGCATTGGATAAAAAATACAATAAGGGATGAAATTAGTAAATATAGTGTCATTAATAGGGCAAGCTTAATAGAGTTTAATAATAGATTTGGCCATTCTAATATAAAAATAGGATCCATAGGGTAATAGTATGGGTAAAAGGATGGGCTAATTAAGTCTTTATATATAAAGTTATATAATAAAATGGTATATACAGCTGATAAGCTACCATGGATTAGTTTGATAAATATGTATAATTTGCCATTTATATCTGTATTACTTATAAAACTCAGGGCTTGGCTATGAACAGAAAAACCACTCCAACCTATTAAGAAATTGATGAGTGTTACTTTATGTATTAATTTCAAATTTGCAGCTGAAATTTTTTTACAACCTGTTGTCATCTCGAATATACCAGCAAAGAAAGCTTTTACTAGCTCTTTGTCTAATGTAATAGGGATTATTTTTTGGATGAAATCTATTAGTAAATTAAAAAAATTTGAGACGAATATTATCTCCACAAGCACAGTATATATAATCATGAATCCACCAATTAATGTTATAGTGTTTATGCTGTTTTTTACACTATTAGAAATGATTTTTCCTATAGGTATAGTATTTTCGTTGTTTCTGTTTAAAACAGGTTCTTGATTTTCTGGTATACTGAGATGATACAATTTATTGTTGTTATTATTATGAAATCTATAAAAAAAACCTATGGTAAGAACTCCCAAGTAATGAGGATATAATATTAATGGTACTAAAGCTGGGTTATTAAGCATTCCAATAGAGACTGTACCAATCATGAATAAGGGACCAGAAGTACTAGAAAAGCTCATGGTCCTTTCTGCATCTAATTTACTTATGAGTTTTTTACTTCTTAAATTAGAGACTATTTTTATGCCTGTAGGATATCCTGATATTATGCTCATAGCAAAAGGGAAAGCAGAAACACCAGGAACTCTAAATACTTGTTTCATAATAGGCTGCAGTAATTTACCTATAAAATCTACAAATCCCACTCCTATTAATATTTCTGAAATTATAAAAAAAGGTAACAAAGAAGGTATTACTACATTAAACCAGGTCAACAAACTGTCATGGGCACTATCTAATACTAATTTAGGATGAACTACAATACCAATTAGTATGCATATTAGCAGTATTACAAATATAATATTAAAAAAGGAATTTTTCATAAACTTTTATTCCTCCATTAAATTTTATATAAAAGCTCCTTAATAAATTATATTTGTACATAATATAAATATGATATAAAGAACTTGGGAGGTGTTATTGTGGATGAAAAACCAATAGTGGGATTAGCTTTAGGTTCTGGTGCGGCAAGAGGTCTTGCTCATATAGGAGTGCTAAAAGCTTTAGATGAGTTAAATGTAAAAGTAGATATAATATCAGGGAGCAGTGCTGGAGCTCTTATAGGTGGATTATATTCTACGGGAATATCACCTGATATGATTGAAAAACTAGCTATCCAAATAGATAAGAAGATGTGGGCAGATTTTACAATGCCTAGAAGGGGAATAATAAAAGGAGATAAGATTCAGGAGATATTGAAGCTTATTACTGGTAATAGGAGAATAGAAGACTTAGATAAAGATTTGATAATAGTAGCAACAGACTTAAAAACTGGTGAGGAAGTGATATTTACAGAGGGCTATTTACATACAGCCATAAGGGCTAGTATATCAGTACCAGGTGTATTTGAGCCTGTTGAATATGAGGGTAAAACATTAGTAGATGGAGGAGTTGTAGATAGAGTACCTGTTTCTATTTTAAAACAAAAAGGAGCAGATGTAGTTATAGCTATAGATGTTGGGTTTAGCAAATATCAAAGTAGAATAATTCATATGTTTGATATAGTATTACAGTCTATAGATATAATGGCAAAGCAGATAATGGAACCAGATTTGAAACTAGCAGATTTAATTATTAAATTACCTTTAAGCCATATAGAGTCTTCAAGTTTTGAACTAGTTGAAGAATGTACTACCATAGGATATGAAACCACTATGAAAAATAGAGATAAGATACTCCGTCTATTAAATCAACTTTAAATGGTGCTATATTATGAAAAAATAGTATATAATAAAACTATTTTTTCATAATATAGGGTGTTGTATAATAATCCATATGGATGAAAGGTTTAAGGTTTTTTAGGCCAATAAAGAATAGATCAGTAGCTTTTTTATCAAAATATAATATTTTTTCTAAATGGGGATTATTATATTTTTTGTAGTCAGCGAACTTGGTAATTATTGGTAACTCTGATTTTTCTTTAATTTTATTTAACAATATAAACCCTTTTTTATTAGAGCCTAACACTCGTATGTATGCAGGATGATAAGGTTTGAGTACTTCAAATGTTGAGTGAGTTAAATCCATCATAATATGGACAAGAATCCTTTGAATTCTTGTTCTTGGATATCTCTTTGTACTTATAGATTCAACTAATTTATCTATGTCCTTATACTTATTAGCTTTATATACTATTCGGTTTTCTAACCCTGGTTCCATATCCATTATTTCAGTCAATTGTTTTCTATCTTTAGTGCATAATAAATAATGGACTATCTGGTTATAATTATTCAATGTATTGAAATATTTATATTTATTGATATAATTTACTAAGTGGCTATAGGTTTCTATTGGAACATAATTTTTTATATACTCCACAGGATGATTATTTAAGGCTTTTCGTATTGCGGTAGCACTGGCAATATTATTGTTGAGGGTAGTATCATTATATTGATTACCAACTCTTTTTACTGCTATGGGTTTAATTTTGCTATCGAGTGATTCTAATGCTTTTAAGTACTCGATGGCTAGTATATTATTAGATTTTTTTAGGATATTCTTTACATCTGTTTTATTTGATATATTTAAACCTTTCATGGTTAAATAATCCTCTATGGCGTTACTGCGAGATAAAGGAAAAGAATATCCCATATTTAAATTTTCTCTTAATCTTTTTTTATAAAAAGGAGGTTCAACATATAGAAGGTGAGCGATTTCAGCTAAAGGCTCTAGCTCATCTAATTCAGTACCAAATACTAAATAATCAACTATATTAAGTTGATCTAGTAGAGAAACACCCCCATAGGCGAACAATTCTGCAGATTGGACTGAGAATATGAAGGGTAGTTCTATGACCAAATCTACTCCACTATCAACAGCCATTTTGGCTTTAGTCCATTTGTCAACTAGAGATGGTTCACCTCTTTGTACGAAAGAGCCACTCATGAGGGCTATGGAATAATCTGCATTAGCTAGATGTTTCGCAGTTTCTAAATGGTATTTGTGACCTAGGTGAAAAGGATTGTATTCGGTTATTAAACCTACAACTTTCATCATAACACCTCCATTTGGTTTTCTAATATTATAACATATTATCTGAAAAGTATTATATTGTTGATTTTTTAACAACTATATAATAATATTATCTATAGTTAATATTAAATAAATAGGAGGAATAAATTATGAACATACTAGTAATTAACTGTGGTAGTTCTTCTTTAAAATATCAATTGATAAACATGGACAATGAGGAAGTCCTTGCTAAAGGATTAGTAGAAAGAATAGGTATAGAAGGTTCTAGGGTAAAACACAGAACTACTGGCAAAGAAGAAGTTGTTATTGAAGAACCTATGGAAGATCATAGAAAAGCTTTAGAATTAGTGCTTAATGCATTAATTAATCCAAACTATGGTGCTATAAAATCCATGGATGAAATTGGTGCAGTAGGTCATAGGGTAGTTCATGGAGGAGAAAAATTTGCAAATTCTGTACTCATAGACGATGAAGTAATGAAAGCTTTAAATGATAGTATAGACTTAGCTCCTCTTCATAATCCGCCAAATATAATGGGTATAGAGGCTTGTAAGGCTCTTATGCCAGATACGCCAATGGTAGGGGTGTTTGATACTGCATTCCATCAAACCATACCTATGTCAAACTATATATATCCATTGCCCTATGAATTATATGAAAAATATGGTATTAGAAAATATGGTTTTCATGGGACTTCTCATAAGTATGTATCTTTGAGAGCAGCTGAAATGCTAGACAAGGATATAGAAAAGTTAAATATAGTAACTTGCCACTTAGGAAACGGTGCTAGTGTTTGTGCAGTACAGGCTGGAAAATCTATAGATACTAGCATGGGTTTTACACCTTTAGAAGGGCTAGCCATGGGAACTAGATCAGGAGATGTAGATCCAGCTATAATTCCATTTATTATGGAAAAAGAAGGTTTAACATTTGATGAGGTAAATGAGTTACTTAATAAAAAATCTGGAGTTTTGGGAATTTCTGGCATTAGCAGTGATTTTAGAGATTTAGAAGAAGCTGCATCTAAAGGAAATAAAAGAGCCCAATTAGCAATAGATGTATTTTGTAATAGGGTAAAAAAATATATAGGGGCTTATGCTGCTATTATGTGTCATGTTGATGCTCTTGTATTTACAGCAGGTATAGGAGAAAATTCTATTTCTATTAGAGAAAAAATTTGTGAAGGTTTAGAATGCATTGATATTAGGATAGATAAAGAATTGAATAAAGTTAGAGGTAAGGAAGCTATAATAAATAAGGATTTAACATCTACTGCCATATTAGTTATACCAACTAATGAAGAATTGATGATAGCTAGGGATACATTAGAGATTGTAAATAAATAAAAATTCTTGACAAATATTGGCCTCCTTTATATAATTAAGTGTGTCAGTTTAAGAGGTGAATAAGATGAATATCGATTTATCAGATTTTCATGAAGAAGATGTTTTAAGTATTCATATTGAAGGAGAATTAAAAAAGGATGCTTTAGATATTAATGGCCGAAAGATTAAATTCATAAAGCCTATAAAATACGAAGGGGATATATATAGAGCACAAGGGGATAAAATTCTCCAAGTAAAAATTCATTACGAATACAAAGAAGTTTGTGGTAGATGCTTGAGCCCTTTTATTAGAGAGGAAGATACTGTTTTATCAGGGAGGCTGATTAGAAATAGTGATGAAATATTAGATGAGGAAGATGAAGTGATTTATTATGATGGTGAAGAATTGGATATAACTGAAGATATAAGAGATATGGTTATTTTATCACTACCTATGAAACCTCTTTGCAGTGATACATGTAAGGGTTTATGTCCAAAATGTGGTACTAACCTAAACGAGGAAAAATGCAACTGTGTTTTAGAAGAGATCGATCCACGATTAGAAAAGTTAAGAGAATTTGTTCCTAAGGAATAAGGAGGTGTTTTTATATGGCAGTTCCAAAACGAAAAACTTCGAAAGCTAGAAGGGATAAGAGGAGAGCTTCTGCTTATAGATTAAATAAAGCAACTATCTCTGAGTGTCCACAATGTCATGAACCAAAGCTACCCCATAGGGTTTGTCCATCTTGTGGCTATTATAAAAACAGAGAAGTTATAGATGTGGAATAATTAGATAAAAGATAGTGATATAATATCGCTATCTTTTTTTATATAAATATTGCATTTTTACATATTCTATAATATATTTAATATCAATAGCTCTATTAAACTTTAGGAGGATGATCATGAATATTATTGTAGATAGTATTGGAGGAGACAAAGGCCCAGAAGAAATTATTAAAGGGTGTGTTGATGCAGTAAATGAAGTAGATATAAATATAACTATAGTTGGAAGAGAAGATAAAATAAAAGAAGAATTGTCAAGATACACTTTTTCAAAGGGGAGTATTGATATATTAAATTCCGAAGATGAAATAACAAACGAAGATGATCCTGCTTTAGCTATTAGGAGAAAAAAGAACTCATCTATGGTGATGGGATTAAAAGCATTAGCTGAAGGATATGGAGATGGCTTTGTATCTACAGGTAACACTGGTGCATTGTTAGCAGGGGGATTATTTATTGTAAAAAGGATAAGAGGAATAGAAAGAGCAGCCTTAGCTACAGTTTATCCTACCCGAAAAGGGTTTTCTTTGATGCTAGATATAGGTGCAAATGTAGATTGTAAACCTGAATATTTAGAACAATTTGCAGTAATGGGTTCCATATATAGCGAAAAAGTATTAGGTACAAGTTCTCCAAAAGTAGGATTAGCAAATATAGGTGTGGAAGAAGGAAAAGGGAACATTTTAGTTAGGGAAGCTTATGATCTACTGAAAGAGACTAATATTGATTTTTATGGAAATGTGGAGGTAAGGGATATCCCTGAAGGTGTAGTGGATGTTATAGTATGTGATGGATTTGTTGGAAATGTTATATTAAAATTAACAGAAGGAATGGCTATTACTTTATTTTCTACACTTAAAGAAGAATTTAGTAAATCTTTTAAATCAAAAATAGGAGCTTTGATGCTAAAACCCCAATTAAAATCCTTTAAAGATAGATTTGATTATAGAGAATATGGAGGAGCACCATTGTTGGGATTGAAGAAACCGGTAGTTAAAGCTCATGGAAGTTCTGATTCCTTTGCAATAAAAAATGCTATTAGGCAGGCGAAAACTTTTATTGACAAAGATGTAATAAAAATAATAGAAAATGAAATAAATATATTAGAATAATAAATTATTTGGAGGTGTTTTTAATGATATGTGAAAAGATAAAGATGATAATATCAAACCAATTTAATATTGATGAAAAGGATATTACTATGGATACGTCTTTTAGAAAGGATTTAGGTGCAGATTCTATAGATTTAGTAGAATTGGTAATGGCATTAGAAGATGAATTTGATTTAGAGGTAGAAGATGACCAGTTGGAGAACATAAATACAGTAGGAGATGCTGTTAATTATATAGATAAGCATATTGATTTATGATGATAAAGTATTAAATCTTTCATGATTTAATACTTTACTGTCAATATATTTGGAGGTAATATTGTGAGAATATCGTATAGGCGGAAGGAAAAATTAGAGGAGATTCAGAAAAAAATAAATTATTTTTTTAAAGACATAGAGCTATTAAATATCTCACTAACCCATAGTTCCTATTCCAATGAAAATAAGATGAGAGCCAATGAGAACAATGAAAGGTTAGAATTTTTAGGAGATGCTATAATTGGTTTAGTAGTATCTGAATACTTATATAATCGGTTTAAGGAGTTCCCAGAGGGAGAGATGACCAAGAAAAGAGCTGCTATAGTGTGTGAATCCTCCCTGGCTTTTGCTGCAAGAAAAATAAATCTAGGTGATTATATACTTCTTGGAAAAGGAGAAGAGGCAACTGGTGGGCGGAACAGGGATTCCATATTGGCAGATGCTTTTGAAGCATTAGCTGGGGCTATTTTTATAGATGGAGGTTTAAATAGTACACGAAACTATCTTTTGGGAATGTTTGAAGAAGAGGTAATATATGCTATATCCAAGGGAAACTTGTTTATAGATTATAAAACAGAATTGCAAGAAGTATTACAGAAAAAGGGAAAGCCTAAAATTGAATATAATGTGGAAAAAGAAGCAGGTCCAGATCATAATAAAAAATTCTACATGAATGTGATTGTAGAAAACAAAATCATCGGCAGTGGTATGGGTAGAAATAAAAAAGAAGCAGAACAGATGGCAGCGAAACAAGCCCTTATTAGAATAGGTGAAGAAAATGAGCAATAACTATTTTATAATACCTATATTTGTTCCTCATTTAGGCTGTCCTCATGATTGTGTTTTTTGCAATCAAAAAAGAATAACTGGGTTATCTACTGATGTAAATTCTGATGATGTACACAGGATAATAGAAGAACATATGGCTACTTTTCCAAGTGGCGATAAACATGTAGAAGTTGCTTTTTATGGTGGAAGTTTTACAGGTATAGATAAAAAGGTTCAAATAGAATTGTTATCTGTACCATTAAAATATAAAAACAAAAAGATGATTCATGGGATTCGATTGTCTACAAGACCAGATTATATTGATAGGGATGTATTAGATTTGCTTAAGGAATACAAGGTGGATACTATAGAATTAGGAGTTCAATCTTTGGTGGATGATGTGTTAAATAAAAGTGGTAGAGGGCACAATAGTCAAGATGTATATAGAGCAGTACAGTTGATTAAAAATTACGAATTTAATTTAGGATTACAAATGATGATTGGTCTTATTGGAGACAGTAGGGAAAAGTCCATATATACTGCCAAAGAATTTGTAAAAATAAATCCTTATTGTGTAAGGATTTATCCTACATTGGTAATAAAAGATACTTATCTAGAAAAATTATATAGAGAGCAACATTATAAACCTTTGTCCCTTGATCAGGCTGTAGATATGACCACAGATTTATTAATGCTTTTTGAATATAATAATATCCATGTAATACGTGTAGGATTACAACCTACAGATAATATAACATTAGGAAGAGATGTAATAGATGGACCTTTTCATCCTTCTTTTAGACAATTAGTAGAATCTAATATATATAGGATTATTTTGGATGATTTACTGATAAATTGTGAGGAAGGATTATTGAGAGGAAATATAATGAAGATTGAATCTAATAACCATAATATATCTAATATAGCAGGGCAAAGTTCTTATAACAAAAAGTATTTTATCCAGAAGTATGGATTCAAAGATATTAAGATTTACGAAAGGAATATTCCCCTAGAAGATATTATTATAAATATAGGGAATTTTTACTATAGGATGAATAGAAAAAAAGCTATTGAGAAGTATTTAAAATCTAAATCTATAATATAAATTAAGAGGTGTTTAATTTGCACTTAAAAAAAGTTGAAATACGAGGCTTTAAGTCCTTTGCTGATAAAATTGAAATAGATTTTGAAGAAGGTATTACAGCTATTGTAGGACCTAATGGTAGTGGAAAGAGCAATATTTCTGATGCTATTAGATGGGCCTTAGGAGAACAAAGTGTAAAAACCCTAAGGGGTAACAAAATGGAGGATATTATATTCTCTGGTACAGATAAGAGGAAAGCATTGGGATATGCTGAAGTTAATATAATATTTGATAATAAGGATGGTATTATACCTATCGATTATCAAGAAGTAGCTATTACTAGAAGAATGTTTCGTTCTGGGGAATCTGAGTATTATTTAAATAAAAATTCCTGTAGACTAAAGGATATTAGGGAAATTCTTATGGATACAGGAATAGGTAAGGACGGTTATTCCATAGTTGGACAAGGGAAAGTTGATGAGATACTTAGTAGTAGGCCAGAGGATAGAAGGAATATATTTGAAGAAGCAGCTGGAATAGTTAAGTATAAATCTAAAAAAGAAGAGGCTGAAAAAAAGCTTGAAAAAACCCAAGAAAATTTAATTAGGATAAAGGATATTATAATTGAATTAGAAAAACAAACAGAGCATCTTAAAGAGCAATCGGAAAAAGCCAATGTTTTTCTACAACTATCCCATAGACTTAAAAATTTAGAAGTTAATATATATATTAGGGATATTAAAAGGATTGATGAGGAATTAAAACTAATCCAAAGAGAGATAGAAAATTTTGCTGAAGATATGGGGAAAAAGAAAAAAGAAAAAGATGAAATCGAATCTAAGTTTAACTTAATGAAAACTAGAATAGATGAAATAGATTTAAATATAGATAAAGTGCAAAGGGAAAAAATAGAACTTTTAAATCGATTGAATGAAAACAAAAATAACATAAAGATACTTGAAGAAAAACGTAAATTTTATATTAAAGATGTAGATAGGATAAATAAGGATATAATTGATTTAAAAATGCATATGAAAGAATTGATAAGGAAAAGCAAGGATTTTGATATGGAAATTTTAGATGATAAAAAGTTACTTGAGACCTTGAAGTTTAGTTTTGAACAAAAGAATGCAGAACTTAATAAAACAAATGACCAAATGCAATTAGAGGAAATAGAAATAGAGAAAGAAAAAAATAAACTAATTACTTTTTATAATGGAATAATGGAAATCAAAGGTAAGATAAATAATTTGGAAAGCTTTGAGGAAAATATATATAAAAGGATATATCAATTAGAAAAAGAAATTAGCACTTTGGAAATAGCAATAAAAGAATATAAGCAATCGTTAGAGAAAATAGAACAATTGGAAATTAAAAAAAATGATCTAATAGTATCCTATAATAAGTCCATAACAAACTATAGACTTAAGGATGATAATTACAAAAATCAACTAGATAATATATATAGGAAATTAAATAACAATAAAGTAGAATTACAAGGGAAGATATCAAATTACAATTTATTAAAAAACATGCAAGAGGATTATGAAGGATATTTTAAAAGTGTAAAAAATTTGATGATAGCATATAAAAAAGATGAAATACTAAATGGAAAATTGGTAGGACTTGTGGCGGATTTAATAAGTGTAGAAGAAAGATACGAGAAAGCTGTAGACGTGGCATTAGGTGGAAGTTTACAAAACGTAGTTACATGGGATGAAGAGGATGCAAAATTTATTATAGAATATTTGAGAAAAAACAACTTAGGTAGAGTAACTTTTTTGCCCTTGACTACTATAAGAGGTAGTACTATTAATATTAATTCAAAAGATAGAGAGGACCTAAAGATAATAGGTTTAGGCTCGGAATTGGTTAAATATAATGTTAAATATAAAAATATTGTTGAATATTTACTAGGAAGAACTATAGTTGTTGAAAAACTTGATGATGCTACTTCTGTGGCTAGTAGATTTAATTATAGGTATAGAATAGTTACTTTGGAAGGAGATATAATAAACACTGGGGGATCAATGACTGGTGGTAGTATGAATAGATCTAGCGGTAATCTTTTAAATAGAGGTTATAGGCTGGGAAAACTCAAAAATGAGATAAATGATTTAACAGAAATTCAAAGAAAACTTGAAAGAGAAAAAAAAGATATTCAACTTAAGCAAGAAGAAAATATTAAACAATTAGCTCAATATGAAGAGCTATTACAAAGTTTGAATATTGAAATAGTTAAGCTGGAAAATCAAAAGAATAATATTGCTAACCAAATGAAAAATGCTAATGATTCTATTTTTAAATGTAAAGAGGAAATATCTAAATTAAATCAAGAGCTAAAGGATATAGAACAAGAGAAGGAAGATTTAAAAAGTAAATCGAATATTTATGAAATAGAAAATCAAAATATCAAAAGTAATATAGAAATCCTTATGGAACAATTTGAATCCATTAAGGAAATTAAAGAAATGCTAGTTAAGGAAGTAACAGATTTAAATATTCAGATAAATTTATTAGAAAATAAATTGCTGAATAAGGAAGAGAAAAAATGTAGTATTCAACAAGAGTTAGAAGATTTAAAGGTATTAATAGAAAAGAAAAAAATAGAACTTAAAAATTTAACAAATGAGATAGAAAATACGGATATTCTCATGGATTCCACAAATGAAAATATCGATAAATTAGTTGCACTAGAGGAGGACAAGGATAAGCAATTAAATTTTTTACAAAATAAACGGTCTGAGGGAATGAAAGATTACTATATTCATCAAAATCAGCTAAAGAAGGTTAATGATGATTTAAATCAATTGGAAAAAATTAAAAATAAATATGAAGTAAAAGAAGCTAAAAACATGGTTCAATTAGAAAATATAAAATTAAGGCTAAAAGAGGATTATGAGCTTTCTTTTCAAGAAGCATTGGATTTATGGATCGAAATAGACAATATGGATAAAGCTGTTTTAGAGGTAAAAAAATTACAAGAAGATATAAAAGGACTTGGAAATGTAAATTTAAATTCCATTGAAGAATATAAGGCTTCTAGGGATAGATTAGAATTTTTAACAAAACAAAAAGATGATTTACTTGCTGCTAAAGCTAATCTAAAAAAAGTAATTAAAGATATGGATAAGAAAATGGAGGAACAGTTCTTAATTAGTTTTAATGAAATAAGGGATAATTTTAATCAAATTTTTAGCACACTGTTCCATGGAGGAAAAGCCGATTTGATTTTAGAGGATGAGGATAATATTCTTACTTGTGGAGTAGAAATAAAAGCTCAACCACCAGGAAAAAAATTACAAAACCTTTCATTACTTTCTGGAGGTGAAAAATCGCTGACAGCAGTAGCGTTATTATTTGCAATAATACAAACTAAACCAACTCCTTTTTGTATATTAGATGAAATTGATGCAGCATTAGATGAAGCTAATATAAATAGATATACGAATTATCTTAAGAGTTTATCTAACAATACTCAGTTTATAATTATAACCCACAGGAAAAGTACTATGGAAATTGCAGATATATTATATGGTGTAACCATGGAAGAAGAAGGGGTCAGTAAAATTATCTCTGTAAAATTAACAGATGATTTAGATGAAATAGCTAGCTAGGAGGAAAAATATGTTCAAAAATTTGTTTAAACGAAATAAAAAAAATGAAAATGAAAATAAGGATAAGGCAAAATTATATAAACAGGATGTAGCAGAAGATAAATTAAAAGAGGATTATTATTTAGAGGAAAAAACAGATGGGAAAAAAGAAAATGCTAATGAAGACAAATCTAAACAAGGTTTTTTTGAAAAATTAATGCATGGATTGGATAAAACTAGGAAAGAGATGACTAATAGGATTGATAATGTTTTAAAATCCTATACTAAAATAGACGAGGAATTGTTTGATGATTTAGAGGAAATATTGGTAACTGCAGATGTGGGAATAAAAACTACCATGAAGATTACCGATAGACTAAAGGATAGGGTTAAGGAAGAAAAAATTAAGGATCCTGAATTAATTAGAGATTTATTAAAGGATGAAATAAGGAATTTAATGATCCAATCTGAAGAAAAAAACAAATTGATATTAGAACCGTCTCCTGCTGTAATATTGGTTGTAGGGGTTAATGGGGTTGGTAAAACAACTACCATAGGTAAATTAGCTTATAATTTAAAGAAAAAGGGTAAGAAAGTTATAATTGCTGCAGGAGATACTTTTAGGGCAGCTGCTATTGAACAACTTGAAGAATGGGGAAATAGGGCTGGAGCTGATATTATAGCCCATAACGAAGGAGCTGATCCTGCTGCAGTTATATTTGATGGAATCCAGGCATCAAAGGCCCGTAAAGGTGATGTATTAATATGTGATACTGCTGGAAGGCTACACAATAAAAAAAATTTGATGAATGAACTTAATAAAATATTTCGTGTAGTAGAAAGAGAGTACCCTGAGGCTCAAAAAGAAGTTTTATTAGTATTAGATGCAACCACTGGACAAAATGCTATATCTCAAGCTAAAGTATTTAAGGAAGTTTGTGATATTACTGGCGTGGCTTTAACTAAATTGGATGGGACGGCAAAAGGTGGAGTAGTAATTGCTCTACAATCGGAATTAGGTTTACCAGTAAAACTTGTAGGAGTAGGAGAAGGAATAGAAGATTTACAACCTTTTAGCACTGATGATTTTGTTGAAGCTATTTTCGGATAAAATAATTTGATTTATTTTTCAATTATATATTGACAAATTTTAAAAATTATAATAGAATAGCACTGTCAAGCAAAAAGCTTGACAGTGCTATTTAGATTGGTGATAAAATGGTTAAAAAGTTAGTAGAGATTGGTATATTATTTGATTTTTATGGGAAATTGCTAAGTGAAAGTCAATATGATATTGTGGAATTATACTATATCCATGATCTATCTCTTACAGAAATAGGTGAAGAATTAGGTATAAGTCGTCAAGCTGTATATGATACTCTTAAGCGAGCAGAGCATAAGTTATATGAATACGAAGATATACTTGGTCTTGTAAGTAAATTTAATTCTAGCAATAGGGACATAAAAAAAATTGCTAATATAATAGATGAGATAGAAAGGGAATCTAAAGATATAGATAATAAAAAAATAGAACAGAAGGCAAAAGAATTACAGGATATAGTTAGTAGATTAATAGATAATAGCCGGGAGGTCGTAGATTGATGGTATTTGAAAGCTTATCCGAAAAGTTACAAAATGCATTAGGTAAACTGAAAGGTAAAGGAAAACTTTCAGAAAAAGATGTGGATATAGCTATGCGAGAGGTAAGATTGGCCCTCTTGGAGGCTGATGTTAATTTTAAAGTGGTAAAAGATTTTGTAAACAAAGTAAAAACAAGGGCTGTTGGTGCAGAAGTTATGGAAAGTTTAACTCCTGGGCAACAGGTAGTAAAAATTGTAAACGAAGAATTAACTAATCTAATGGGAGAAAAAGAAGAAAAATTAAATTTATCACCAACACCGCCAACAGTAATTCTTATGTGTGGATTACAAGGTGCAGGTAAAACTACAACATCTGGAAAATTGGCTTATAATCTTAAAAAACAGAATAAGAAACCTTTATTAGTTGCTTGTGATGTATATAGGCCTGCAGCTATAAAACAATTGGAAGTAGTTGGAGAGCGAGTTGGAGTGCCTGTTTTCTCAATGGGAGATAAAAAAAATCCAGTGGATATTGCCAAAGCAGCTATGGAATATGGAAGAAAAAATAGTAATGATTGTATTATAATAGATACTGCAGGCAGACTTCATATTGATGAAGAACTTATGGATGAGCTTAAAAATATTCAAGCTGCCGTTAATCCTCAGGAGGTTTTATTAGTAGTTGATGCCATGACTGGTCAAGATGCAGTTAATGTGGCAGAAAGTTTCAATGACATATTAGATATTACTGGAATAATTTTGACCAAATTAGATGGGGATGCTAGAGGAGGTGCAGCTTTATCTATTAGAGCTGTTACTGGTAAACCCATAAAATTTGTTGGTATGGGTGAAAAAATAGACCAGTTGGAACCTTTCCACCCTGATAGAATGGCCTCTAGGATATTAGGCATGGGGGATGTTTTAAGCCTAATAGAAAAGGCTCAAGCCTCAATTGATGAGAAAAAGGCATTAGAATTGGAGAAAAAAATTCGTTCTCAACAATTTACCCTTGATGATTTTTTAGATCAATTAGATCAGATGAAAAACTTAGGACCTTTAGATGAATTGATAGGTATGATTCCTGGGGTCAATGCCAAAGCTATGAAAGGATTAAATGTAGATGAGAAGGAAATAGTTAAGATACAAGCTATTATACAGTCTATGACCCCTGATGAAAGGGAAAACCCTGTTATTATTGATAGTAGTAGAAGAAAAAGGATTGCAATGGGTAGTGGAACAAATGTACAAGATGTAAATAGGCTTTTAAAACAGTTTAAAGAGACTAAGAAAATGATGAAGCGATTTAATGATATGGAAAAAACCATGAAGAAAAAAGGGAAATTTGGGTTCCCCTTTTTCTAGATAGATATTTTAAACAGCAGGAGGTGAAAATATGGCAGTTAAAATTAGATTAAGAAGAATGGGTGCTAAGAAGAACCCTTTTTATAGAATTGTAGTTGCTGATTCTCGTTCCCCAAGAGATGGGAGATTTATTGAAGAAATAGGCTATTACAGTCCTTTAACTGAGCCTAAGACGATTAAAATAGATGATGAAAAGGCTACAAAATGGTTGAATAATGGTGCCAAACCAACAGATACAGTTGATAGATTGTTTAGAGAAAATGGCATATATGATAAGCTTAAGGATAAGTCAACAGAAGAATAATTTCTAGGAGGTGCTAATAAGAATGGGTGAACTAGTAGAGATAATAGCAAAAGCACTTGTAGATAATCCTGATGAAGTAGAGGTAAATGAAATTGAAGGTACACAATCAGTAATAATTGAGTTAAAGGTTGCTGAAGAAGACATGGGAAAGGTAATTGGTAAACAAGGTAGAATTGCAAAGGCTATTAGAACAGTAGTAAAAGCAGCTGCTATTAAAGAAAACAAAAGAGTAGTAGTAGAAATTATTCAATAGAGGGGATTAGAATCTAATTCCCTTTATATTATATTTTGGTGGGTGGAAATATGAACTATACTCAGGTAGGGAAAATAATAAATACCCATGGAGTTAAAGGTGAAGTAAAAGTTTATCCACTAACAAACAACATATATAGATTTGACCAGCTGAAAAAAGTTTATTTAGGTAAAGATAAATTAAAAGTTGAGGTTGAAAAAATTAGATACCATAAAGAAATGGTTATAATTAAATTTATGGGAATTAACGACATAAATCAGATAATATCTTTTAAAGATGATTTCATCTATGTAGATGAAGAAGATAGAATAGAATTACCTGAAGGACATTATTTTATCTATGACATTATAGGATGTATTGTGTATAATACTCATGGAGAAAAAATTGGTACTGTTGTAGATGTTATCCAATCAGCAAGTAATGATGTATATGTTGTGAAAGAATATGATATAGATAAAGAATATTTGATTCCAGCAATAAAGGAGTTTATTATTCATGTAGATGTTGATAAAAAAAAGATAATAATAGACCCAATTGAAGGAATGATAGAATGAGAATTGATGTGCTTACTCTATTCCCTGAGTTATTTGATAGTTTTGAGGAATGGAGTATAATAGGCAGAGCTATAGAAAAAGGCATATTTACCCTTAATAAAATAGATATTAGGGATTTCTCCAAAGATAAACACAAACGTGTAGATGATTATCCTTATGGAGGAGGCCCTGGAATGGTAATGAGACCTGAGCCTATATATGATGCTATATCTAGTGTAAAGAAGGATAACTCCATAGTTATATATCTATCGCCCCAAGGGAAAAATTACAACCAAGAGTTAGCTAACATATTGGCTGAAAAGGAACATTTAATCCTTCTATGTGGCCATTATGAAGGTGTAGACAATAGGATTATGGAACATTATATAGATATGGAAATTTCTATTGGAGATTATATATTAACTGGTGGAGAGATTCCTGCTATGGTCCTTATAGATTCTATTGTTAGATTGTTACCTGGAGCTTTAGGAAATAGGGAATCCATTGTAAATGAGTCCCATTACGATGGTTTACTTGAGTATCCTCAATATACTAGGCCAAGAACTTTTAATAAAATATCTGTGCCAGATATTCTATTATCTGGGAATCATAAAAAGATTGAGGAGTGGCGTAGATATAAGGCTATAGAGACTACCTATATAAAAAGGCCTGAGCTCTTAGATAAGCGTTTATTAACTAAGGAGGAAAAAGAAATACTTAAAGATATTAAGCAAAAATTAAAGGATAAAAATTAGTTGTATTTTGTATTTTCATATGCTATAATACACAAGGTATAAGAAGTACGGACGGTCCTCTACCATAAGGTAAGAACGTCTAGGGAGAAGGGAGGTTTGAACAGTGGATGTTATTAAGGTTTTAGAGGATGAACAATTAAGAAATGATTTGCCTGATTTTAATGTAGGTGATACTGTTCAAGTTCATTATAAGGTTAAGGAAGGAACTCGTGAAAGAGTGCAGATATTTGAAGGTACAGTTATAAAAAGACAAGGTGGAGGAATTAGAGAAAGTTTTACCGTAAGAAGATTATCTTATGGTGTAGGTGTGGAGAGAACTTTTCCTCTACATTCTCCTAGGATTGAAAAAATCGTGGTAACTAGAAAAGGTAGGGCTAGAAGAGCAAAGCTTTACTATCTACGTAAAAGACAAGGTAAAGCTGCTAAGGTAAAGGAAAAAAGAATGCATTAATGTATTGGGACTAGAATAGTCCCAATTTTATTTTAAAAAGCAGGTGATTTGTATGAATATAAATTGGTATCCTGGTCATATGAAAAAGGCAAAAGAATCCATTAAGAAAAATCTATCATTAGTCGATTTAGTATATGAAGTAATAGATGCAAGAATCCCTTATAGTAGCCGTAATCCAGAAATAGATAATATTATTGGTGATAGACCAAGACTTATCATTTTAAATAAGTCAGGTTTAGCTGATGAAAAGGCAAATTTAATCTGGGAAGAATATTTTAAATCTAAAGGAATTTTAGCAATAAGTGTAGATAGCCTTAATAATAAGGGTATAGATGATATAATCAGCTTATCCTACAAACTTACAAAAGATAAAAGGATGGTTTTGGAGAAAAAAGGCATAAAAAATAGGCCTATAAGGGCAATGATACTAGGTATACCTAATGTAGGAAAATCTACTCTTATCAATAGCCTTTCTAAGAGAAAAGGGGCTAAAGTGGGAAACAAACCAGGAGTAACTAAAGGAAACCAGTGGATCAAAATTAAAGGAGATTTGGAATTATTGGATACTCCTGGAATATTATGGCCCAAATTTGAAGATAGATATATAGGATTAAATTTAGCCTTTACTGGTGCTATAAAAGATGAATTATTGGACATAGAGACATTATCCTTAGAACTTATTGAAAAACTTAATTCTATTTCAATAAGTTATATAGAAAAGCGCTATAATATAGTAACTCAGGCCAAAACAAACTATGATATTATAATGGAAATTGGTAGAAAAAGAGGATGTATTGTTAAAGGTGGAGAGGTTGATTTTGAAAAAGCTTCTCGAATAGTTATAGATGAGTTTAGAAAAGGACTTTTAGGAAGAATAACATTGGAGTTACCAAAGGATTTGAGGTGATATATTGCTAAATATTGAAAAAAAGCTACAGGATAAAGGGTATAATTTTATTGCTTGTATCGATGAAGTGGGTAGAGGCTGTTTAGCAGGAGATGTGGTAGCTTGTGCTATAATAATGCCCAAGGGTATGATAATAGAAGGAGTTAAAGATTCAAAAAAATTAACAGCTACAAAACGAGAAAGTTTATATTCTGAAATAATTAAAAACTCAATTGCTGTAGGTATTGGTCAAGTAGGGCCAGAAACTATAGACAGGATAAATATAAAGGAAAGCACAAAGCTTGCTATGAAAAAGGCCGTATTAAATTTAAAAGATAAGAAAAACATGTGTGTAACTCCAGATTATTTATTAATAGATGCTGAAAGGATATCCTTGGATATACCTCAAACTAGTTTGATTAAAGGAGATGAAATTAGTCATGGCATTGCATGTGCTTCCATAGTTGCAAAAGTATATAGGGATAAACTATGTGAAACATGGGATAAACAATATCAAGGCTATAAAATATATAAAAATAAAGGATATGGTACAAAAGAACACAGGGAAGCCATTAAGTTAATAGGGCCCTCACCTATACATAGAATATCTTTTCTAGGGAACATTTTAGGAAAGTAAGGTGGTGAAAATATTTTGAAAATAGAAGGCTTATTTAATATGGATAATATTTTTAGAAATAAAGATGGGATTCTATTGAAAGAAGGAGATTTAATTGAAGGGGAGATTCTAGAAATAATAGGTGATAGAGCCATACTTAATATAAAAGAATTAGGTACTATAAAAGCAAATATACAAGGAGATCTGAGTCAGTACGAAAAAAAGTATTTAAAATTTACTATAAAGGCTATGTTACCCAATAAAATTGAAATAACTCCTATTGTTGAAGGAGATAGAACTTATAATCTAGATATAGAGATTAAAAAGGATGAATACCTGACTAATATATTAAAGGAATTTGATATACAAAAAGATCCCATTTCTATAGAATTTTTAGACAGTTTAATAAAATATAATGTTTCCATAAATAGAAACAATTTAGAAAATGGGATTAGAATATTGGATAAATTAGAACAAATAATAAACATTACTCAGGAAGAGGTAATTTTACCAGCCTATTTTCATGAAAAAATGGGGTTTTTAGGAGATGAAGATATTAGAAATTTTTTAATACAAATAACAGATGAAAATAATGAACAATTAGATGTTTCCAACTACATAAAAGAGCAATTTAGTCATTTGTTAGAAAAAGAAACTATAGATTCAAATCTAATTAAAACTATTGCATTTTTTGTTAAATATGAAATAAAACCAAGTATAAAAAACATAAACTACTTTTTAGAATTAGTTGAAAACCCTTATATGTTCTTTGAAGATTACAAAGTTATTGAGACTCTTGGGGCAAAAGAGTTTACAAAATATCACAAAAAAGCTATTATTAAAAGTGGCGAGTCTAATATAATAGAACAGAATATCATAAAACATAAGATTACGATAGAAGAAATTGTTCAATTATTTAAATATAATAAAGTTAAATTGGATAAAAATATTATTACGGGTATGGAGGAATTACAAAACAAATTGGATTTTTTGCAGGAGCTTCGAGAACACTTAAATATTATTTTTTTGCCTTTAATATTTGATGAAATCAAAAAAGAGGGTTATATTACCTTAATAAAGGATAAGAGAAAAAACGCAAATGCTAAAGAAACAATTAACATTTATATTAAATTACAAACCAATAAATTAGGAATTGTAGATATTTCCTTAAAAATAATTGATGATAAAATTAATATATTATTTAATGAATTAAAAGAAGAGGATATAATTCTTTTTAAAAATAGAGAAAATCTGCTAAAGGAAATGGTAGATACTACAGGCTATAAGATTGATAATATTAGTTATTCAACTAATAAAGGGAATAATATATTGGATCATTTGATTGTAAATCCAAAGCCTGTCTATAATTTAGATGTGCAGGTGTAAAAGAATGAATAAGAATAATGATAAAATTAAAAAAAAGGCAGTTGCATTATCCTATAAGAAAGAATATAATGCTCCAAAGGTAATTGCAAAGGGTCAGGGAGAGATTGCAGATAAAATCATAGAAAAAGGGAAAGAAGAAGGAGTTCATGTACATAGGGACGAAAAATTAATTGAAGATCTAATAGATTTGGAATTACATCAAGAGATACCTAGGGAACTTTATGAAGCAGTATCAGAAATTATATTATTCGTATATCTTCTTGATAAAGAAAAAGGAGGTTTTAATAATCGATAATAAAGAAAAAGGTAGAATAGGGGAAGAATTGGCAACAAAATATCTTAAGTCTAATGGATACAATGTATTAGAAAGAAATTATAGAACCAATATGGGAGAGATAGATATTATAGCCATAAAATCTAATTTATTAATTTTTATTGAAGTTAAAACCCGAACTAGTACTTATTTTGGTTACCCCTATGAAGCCGTAAATATAAAAAAACAAGATAAGATTATAAAAACTTCTTGGATGTATATGAAACAAAAGAAATTATTTGACTATCAAGTGAGATACGATATAATAGAAGTGTTTTTGACTAAAAAATATAAAATAAACCATATAGAAAATGCATTTTGTAGATAATAGCAAAAAAAAGGAGCATTCTCACTATTACCTAGGGAATAAATATACTTTTTCAACAAAAGGGGGGCCTTGTTATGTATTCTAAAGTTAATACCTGTGTATTGCAGGGATTAAATGGATATATTATAGAGGTAGAAACAGATTTATCTAGGGGATTACCAGTATTCAACATAGTAGGATTAGCTGATACATCGATTAAAGAATCAAAAGAGAGAGTACGCACTGCCATAAAGAATAGTGGATATGTATTTCCATTAAATAGGATTACTGTCAACCTAGCTCCAGCAAATTTAAGAAAAGAAGGCTCACAACTTGATTTATCCATCGCTGTAGGGCTCCTAATTGCTATGGGTGTTATTGATAATATACATGGTAATAATATAGCATTTATAGGGGAACTTGGTTTAGATGGGAAGTTAAATCCTATAGAAGGTGCCTTACCAATGGTTATATCAATGCGTGAATTAAATATAAAAAAATGTATAGTTCCTTATGAAAATAGGGATGAGTCAGCAGTTGTGGAAGACATAGAAATTATACCTGCTAAAAGTTTAAGACAGGTAGTAAATTTCCTTAACGGTAATGAAAATATTGCACCTTATAAGACAAATACTACAGTGGAAGATAATATAGAAGGGTATAATTTAGATTTTAGTGATATACGAGGGCAGGATAGTTTAAAACGTGCCTTAGAAGTAGCGGCTGCTGGGTCTCATAATACTTTAATTATAGGGCCACCAGGAGCAGGTAAGACTATGGCTGCGAGAAGACTTCCTACTATATTGCCTACCCTTACTTTTGATGAGGCAGTTGAAGTAACAAAGATATATAGTGTTGCTGGTATGCTAAAGTCCAACGCTTTGATAAGAAATCGCCCCTTTAGATCCCCCCATCATACTGCATCTGCAACATCGTTAATTGGCGGAGGTAGGATACCTAAACCAGGAGAGGTTTCTTTAGCTCATAATGGAGTATTGTTTTTAGATGAGTTACCAGAATTTAAAAAGGAAGCCATTGAAGCATTAAGACAACCAATGGAAGATGGAGTGGTGACTATATCTAGAATCAATGCTACTTTAACCTATCCATCTGATTTTATGATGATAGCTAGTATGAATCCATGTCCCTGTGGTTATTATGGGGATCCATATCATGAGTGTAGTTGTACCCAAAATAATATTGATAGATATTTATCTAAGATCAGTAATCCTCTATTAGATAGAATAGATATCCATATTGAGGTGTTGCCAGTAGAGTATAAAGATTTAAATGATGATAGAAAATTAGATACTTCTGAGAAAATAAGAGCTAGAGTAAATAATGCAAGGAAAATTCAACTAGAAAGATATAAGGGAAAAAATATATATAGCAATTCCCAGCTAGGAACAAAGGATATAAAAAAATATTGTAAGCTAACTAAGGAAGCTGAACTTATAATGAAACAAGCTTTTAAAAAATATAGATTTAGTGCTAGAACATATAATAAAATACTAAAGGTAGGAAGAACAATTGCAGATTTAGATGAAGACCATATGATTCAAGATAAACATATATTAGAAGCTATAAGGTATAGAAGCTTGAATAATAAGTATTGGGGGTAGTAGATGTGAAAGGGATTTCCAATAGAAAAGTTTTAATATGGTTAAATAGCCTTGGGATTGGAAATAGGAATATTGATAAATTGATGAAACAAATTCCCCAGCTAACAGATATTTGGTGGGCTTCTAGTGAGCAATTATATAGTTTGAAAGGTATAAAATCTAAAATAATAGAAAAAATCATACACTATCGAAATAATGATTATATAAATAAATTATTTTTTATGATTGAAGAACAAAATATAAGAGTAACTACTGTACTAGACGTGGATTACCCTAAGAGGCTTTATCATATATACGATAATCCAAAAGTTATATATAGCCGGGGAGAATGGAGTGAAGAAGATGATCTTTCTATTGCTGTAGTGGGTTCTAGAAAAGCTACAAACTATGGAAAGTGGGCTACTGAAAAAATCGTTAAGGAATTAGTTGATTTGGATGTAACTATAGTTAGTGGCCTGGCCTTAGGTATAGATGCTATAGCTCATAAAGTAGCTTTAGAAGAAAATGGAAGAACTATAGGGATTTTAGGAAATGGTTTAGATATAGTATACCCAAAACAGAATGAAGGTTTATATGAGGAAATTCCAAGAAAGGGTGCTATTATAACCGAATATTTTCTAGGTATACCACCACTAGCTCACAATTTTCCACAACGAAATAGAATGATAAGTGGATTATCGTTAGGAGTATTAGTTATTGAAGCTAAGGAAAGGAGTGGTTCCTTGATAACAGCACATCATGCTTTAGAGCAAGGGAAAGAAGTATTTGCTTTACCTGGCAATATTAATAGCATATTCAGCAGAGGAACTAACAAACTCATTAAAGATGGTGCTAAGCTTGTAATGGATATAGATGATATAATTGAGGAGATTTATGAATTACAAGATAAAATACATTCTCAAAAGAAGGAAGGAATAGATTTATCGGGTTTAAGCCCATTAGAAGTACAGATAATGGAAATAGTGCAGGAAGGACCTACACATAGAGACGCCATAACAATAAAGACTGGAGTGGATATCTCTACTGTGAATAGTGTACTTACTATATTAGAACTTAAAGGAATGATTAAAGAAATGACAGGTGGAATATTTACCTTGTCATAGGGAGTGTTATTTGGAGGTGTAAACATTGCAAAAAAACCTAGTCATAGTTGAGTCACCTGCAAAAGCAAAAACTATTGGAAAGTTTTTAGGGAAAAATTATAAGGTTAAGGCTTCTGTAGGACATGTAAGGGATTTGCCTAAAAGTACTTTAGGTATTGATATAAAAAATAATTATAAACCTAAGTATATTACAATCAGAGGAAAAGGACCGGTGGTAAAAGAATTAAAGGATGAAGCAAAAAAATCCAATAAGATTTTTTTAGCTACCGACCCAGACAGAGAAGGAGAAGCTATTTCATGGCATTTAGCTCATATATTAAAAATACCAGAAGATGAATTGGTTAGAGTAGAATTTAATGAAATAACAAAGGATGCTGTATTAAATGCTATGAAAAGGCCAAGAGCTATTGACAAAAATCTTGTAGATGCCCAACAAGCTAGGAGAATATTGGATAGATTAGTAGGATATAAAATAAGTCCTTTGCTTTGGCGAAAAATTAGAAGAGGTTTAAGTGCAGGTAGAGTCCAATCGGTAGCGGTAAAATTAATATGTGATAGGGAGAAAGAAATAAAAGCTTTTGTGCCTCAAGAATACTGGAGTATCAAAGCTTTAGTAGAAAAAGATAAAATACCTTTTGAGGCAAATTTTTATGGAATAGTAGAAGATGGAAAAGATAAAAAAATTGAAATTTCCAATAAAGAAGAAGTAGATAAGATAATCAATAGTATTGATAAAAATAATTTTGTTGTAGAAGAGATAAACAAAGGGAGTAAGAGAAGAAATCCTTATGCACCTTTTACTACAAGCACTCTTCAACAGGAGAGCTCAAAAAGATTGAGATTTTCTACTAAAAAAACTATGGCAATTGCACAACAACTTTATGAAGGAGTAGATATTAAGGGGGAAGGTACAGTAGGACTTATAACCTATATGAGAACTGACTCTACTAGAGTGTCAAATGAAGCAGTAAAGTTAACAAAATCTTTTGTCATTAATAATTATGGTAAGGCTTATAGTAATGGAGGGAAAACCTATACTAATAAGAGCAAAAAAGAAGCTCAGGATGCCCATGAAGGCATTAGACCTACATCAGTATTGAGAAAGCCAGAAGATATAAAGGCCTCCTTAACTTCAGAACAATATAAGTTATATGATTTAATTTGGAGAAGATTTGTTGCTTCTCAGATGAGCCCTGCTAAATATGATACTATATCCGTTAGAATTGTTTCAAATGGGAATGTGTTTAGAGCTTCTGGTTCAAAGTTAAAATTTGATGGCTTTTTAAAGATATATGATAATAAAGATGACAAAGAAAAAGATTTGGAAATACCAACTTTAGTTGAAGGGGAAAAGCTAAAGGTAAATAAAATAGAATCTAATCAACATTTTACCCAGCCTCCTTCTAGATATACAGAAGCATCATTGATTAAGACAATGGAGGAGCTAGGAATAGGAAGACCTAGTACTTATGCACCAACTATATCCACAATATTAAATAGGGAATATGTAAGTTTAAACAATAGATCCTTTATACCTACTGAATTGGGAATATTAGTAAATGATTTATTAGAAGAGTATTTTGAAGATATAGTAAATGAAGAGTTTACTGCAGAATTAGAAGAAAAGCTAGATAAAATAGCTGAAGGTGAATATAAATGGCAATTAGTAGTAGATGATTTCTATAAGGATTTTGAAGTGGTATTAAAAAAAGCTGAAGAAGAAATAGAAGAAATAGAAATTAAAGATGAAGTAACTGATGAAGTATGTGAAAAATGTGGCAGAAATATGGTCATAAAACATGGACGATATGGAAAATTTTTAGCTTGTCCAGGATATCCTGAATGTAAAAATACTAAAGCTATAGTAGATGAGTTAGATATTCCTTGTCCATTATGTGGTGGCAATATTATAAGAAGAAGATCCAGAAAGGGGAGATTGTTTTACGGGTGTAGCAATTACCCAGATTGTAATTTTATTTCTTGGGATGAACCCATAAAGGAAAAATGTCCTCAGTGCAATGGTATTATGGTCAATAAAAAGACAAAAAAAGGTACTATTATACAATGTATAAATAAAGAATGTGGATATAAAAAGATAGAAAAAGAATAAAATATCCTGTACATTTTGTTAAAAATATAGTAATCTATTATATGTGTGGCTAAATATTCAGAATTGTCTATTAACCAAGTTGTGAATCGAGGTGTTGGAATTGTTAAAGGGTACTACTATTGTAGCAGTTAAAAAGGAAGGAAAAGTTGCTATAGCTGGAGATGGACAGATTACCTTTGGTAATGCAACTATTATGAAAAATACTGCAAAAAAAGTTCGAAAAATATATAACGATAATGTTATAATAGGATTTGCTGGTTCAGTTGCCGATGCACTTACTTTGGCAGAGATCCTAGAGGAAAAATTAGAACAATATAGTGGGAATCTTAAAAGGGCTGCTGTAGAGTTAGCTAAAGAATGGCGAAGGGATAAAGTTTTAAGACGCTTAGAAGCTATGCTAATTGCAGCAGACGATGAAAACTTACTCCTTATTTCCGGAAATGGAGAAGTAATAGAGCCAGAAGACGGAATAATTGCCATAGGTTCTGGAGGTAACTATGCCTATGCTTCTGGTAAAGCCCTTCTAAAGCATTCGGACTTAAACGCAGAGGAAATAGCCCAGGAATCTATATTAATTGCTTCATCCATATGTATTTATACTAATAACAATATTACCATTGAGGTAATTTAGGAGGGATAATATATGGTTGAGCTTACACCAAAGGAAATAGTTGAAGAGTTAGATAAGTATATTATTGGACAAAAAAAAGCTAAGAAAGCTGTAGCTATTGCATTGAGAAATAGATATAGAAGAAACCTATTATCTGAAGAATTTAAAGAAGAGATAAGACCGAAAAATATCCTTATGATAGGTCCAACAGGAGTAGGTAAAACTGAGATAGCTAGAAGATTGTCTAAGCTGGTGGAAGCGCCTTTTATAAAAGTAGAAGCTACAAAATTCACAGAAGTTGGATATGTTGGAAGAGATGTAGATTCGATGGTTAGAGACTTAGTAGAAGAATCTATTCGAATGGTTAAAGTTGAGAAAATCGAAGAAGTTTATGGGAAAAGCGAAAAAATTGCTGACGAAAAGATACTAGATATATTAATTCCTATATCTTCAAAGAGAAAGAGTTCTAATCCATTGGAAGCTTTGTTCAGTACAAAGGAAGAAGAAGACGAAAATTCATTAAAGGAAAAAGAACATATAATGAATAAACGAAATGAAATAAGGGAAAAATTGTTAAAGGGGGAACTAGAAAACGAAGTCATAGAGATAGAAGTTGAAGATAATTATAACTCTACTATAGAATTGTTTAGCGGCTTTGGTATGGAAGAATACAATATAAACATGGAAGATATATTTGGAGATTTTTTACCTAAGAAAACTAAGAAGAAAAAGGTTACCATAAAAGAGGCCAGAAAGATAATAGGCAATCAAGAAGCACAAAAACTTATAGACATGGATGAGGTTACAAGATTAGGAATAGATAAAGCCCAGGAAACAGGAATCATTTTTATTGACGAAATTGACAAGATTGCTGGAAAAGATTATAGTGGAGGATTAGATGTTTCTAGAGAAGGAGTCCAGCGTGATATACTACCAATTATAGAAGGTACTACAGTCATGACAAAATATGGCCCTGTAAAAACAGATCATATATTGTTTATTGCAGCAGGTGCTTTTCATGTTTCAAAGGTAAGTGATTTAATTCCTGAAATTCAAGGGAGATTTCCTATTAGAGTTGAATTAGAAAATCTAACTGAAGAAAACTTTGTTGAAATACTTACTAAGCCTAAAAATGCTATAATAAAACAATATCAACTACTATTAAGTACAGAGGGTGTTAATTTAAAATTTACTGAGGAAGCTATCAAAGCTATTGCTAAAGCTGCATATATTACAAATGAACAATCTGAAAATATAGGTGCAAGGAGATTACAGACAGTTTTAGAAAAATTATTGGAAGATATTTCATTTGAAGCTTCTAATCTAGATAATAGGGATATAGTCATAGATGAGGCTTATGTAAATAAAAAATTAATGACAGATATACAACAAAGAGATATATCAAAATATATATTATAGAAGGAGGATATAGTTGATGGAAAGTTTATTACAAAAAACAAGAAGATTAAATAAGACATTACAAAGCTCAGGTTCAAAGCCTGTATCGTTTCAAGAACTAAGTAAAATACTCAGTGAAATATTAGATGCAAATGTTTATATAGCTAGTAGAAAAGGCAGGGTATTAGGATATGAATTATCTACTGGGTTTGATTGCGATATAATCCAATCTGAGATAGTTAAAGAGAAAAGATTTCCTAAAAAGTATAATGATGAATTATTGAAAGTAGAAGAAACAAAAGAAAATGTAGAAGAAATTACTGAATGTGTATTTGATCAAGTCTCAGAGTGTGATTATCCAGATAAAATTACTACTATAATTCCAATAAATAGTGGTGGTGTAAGATTAGGTACTTTAGTTTTAGCTCGTTTTGGTAGAGAATTTACTGAGGATGATTTGGTTTTGGCAGAATATAGTGCTACTATTGTAGGTATGGAGATACTTCGTTCTAAAAGTGAAGAAATGGAGGAAGAAGCTAGGAAGAGAGCTGTAGTTCAAATGGCAATAGATACCCTATCCTATTCTGAGTTAGAAGCCATGGAGCATATATTTGAAGAATTAGATGGTGATGAAGGTTTACTAGTAGCTAGCAAAGTTGCTGATAGAGTAGGCATTACCCGTTCGGTAATAGTTAATGCTCTACGTAAATTTGAATCTGCTGGGGTAATCGAATCTAGATCTTTAGGGATGAAAGGTACTCATATAAAGATCTTAAACGACAAGTTATTGGAGGAGCTAGAAAAGGTTAAAGAATAAAAAAATAGTGGGAAGTCCCACTATTTTTTTATTCTTTATTAGGCCTTAAGAAGGATTTACCATTTTTCATCAAAATACTACTACAAATATGGAGGAATATCTGGTATTATGTAGAATATAAGCAAAGAAACGCTAATATTTATTTTTAAATTTAAAAAATAAATTATATTGAATACAAATGTTGAAATTTATTGAATTTTGTAATAATATTTATTGTAAAGAGGTGATAAAGTGCTAAAGCAATTTTATAACAATGTGGACATATTAGGCAAAGCCTTAGATGGGGTGTGGTTGAGGAATAAAACTATAAATCATAATATAGCTAATGCTAACACACCAAATTACAAAAGATTAACTGTAAGCTTTGAAGATAAACTAAAGAAAGCAATGGAAAAAGAAGAAAACAAGTTAGTTAGAACTCACCCTAAACATTTTCCTATATCCAAAAGTATAAATGATATTAAACCTGAAATAATGGTAGATAGAAATTTCTCCTATAGATTTGATGAAAATAATGTAAATATAGATACTGAATCAGCAAATTTAGCAAAAAATACCATAATGTATAATGCTCTTGTAAGTCAAACCATAGATGAGTTTGATAAGATAAAAAATGTTATTAATGAAGGGAGTAAGTATTAATGGGTATGTTTGATACAATCAATATTAGTGCTTCTGCATTAACAGCAGAGAAAACTCGTATGGATATAATAAGCAAAAATATAGCAAATGCAAATACCACTAGAGCTACAGGGGGTATGCCATACAGGAGACAAATGGTAGTGTTTGAGGAAAATAAGGATAAATCTTTTTCTTCTTATTTAGATGAGTATAGCAATAAATTTACAGGTGGTGGAGTAAAGATAAGGGAAGTAGTTGAAGATAGTGCTCCATTTAGGTTAGTATATGAGCCTGGCCATCCTGATGCTAATGAAGATGGCTATGTAATGTTACCTAATGTAGAAATGGTAAAAGAAATGGTGGATATGATTGATGCTCAAAGGACTTATGAAGCCAATATCACCGCTATGAATGCAAACAAAACCATGTTGATGAAAGCTCTAGAAATAAGTAGGAGGTAATCATATGCAGATTAAAACAATTACTCCATATAAACAGATTTTTAATTATAAGGATGAAGAGTATAGCATAAAAAAAGAAAACTTAAAGTTTAGCAATTTATTGGAAGAATCGTTGGACAAGGTAAATCAATTGCAAAAAGAAAAAGAGGAATATAAAAATCTCCTTATTACAGGAGAAGTGGACAATCTTCATGATGTAACTATTGCAGCAGAAAAAGCTAATATTGCTCTTCAGTTGACTTTGAGTGTAAGAAATAAGATTGTAGAAGCCTATAAAGAGATTATGAGAATGCAGATATAGGAAATAATGTTGCAAGAAATGAGGTGTTAAGGTGGGGGAAACAATACAACATATGCGGAATCAATTGAATGAGTATTGGAATGAAATGGATAAAAGCAAACGAAAAAAAATACTTATTATTTCCGCTGCTATAATTATTATGATAATTATACTTACAATTGTACTTACTAGACCTAAATATGAAGTGCTTTACGAAGATCTATCTTTGAAGGATATGGCTCAAATAACTAAAAAATTAGATGAGATGGGGGTAAAGTGGAAAATCCCTGATAAAGATAATAATACTACTATATTAGTACCAGCTGATATGAAGAATAAGATAAAAATCGAATTAGCTTCTTATGGTTTGCCTAATGAAGGTTACAGTTTTATAGATGCGTTTAATGACAGTAGTTGGACCATGACAGATTACGATAAGAAGGAAAGGATGAAATATGCACTACAAAGCGAACTTTCATCCACCATATCGGAAATAGATGGCATTGAAAATGCTACTGTGTACATAGATGTGAAAGAAGGAACAGGTTTTGTACTAGAAGAGAACAAAATGGAAACCACAGCTTCGGTATTTATAGAAAGAACTGATAATAGACCACTAAAAGGTGAAACTGTAACTGCTATAAAAAATCTTGTAGCAGGTTCGATAAATATGGATCCAGAAAATGTGAAGATAATAGATAGTGAAGGCAAATTGTTGAGTGAAGAACATGAAGATGAAGATTTTTTATTGACAGATCAATTTGTTATAAAGCACAATTTAGAACTTAGAATAAATGACAGCTTACGGGAATTTTTAGAAAATGTCTTTGGGGATGGTAATGTAGATGTGAGATCTAGTGTTAAGATTAATTTTGATAGTGAAAGTACTAGTATAGTTGAATTTGCGCCTCCAATTGAAGGAAATGATGAAGGTTTAATTAGAAGTATGGAACAAATAGAAGAACATATGGCAGATGCTGCTGAAGGAGGAATACCTGGAGTAGACTCTAATGTGGATCCTGAAGATTACCAGATGATGGAAGATGGAAATGAACGCTATAGCAAGATTAGCAATACTATAAATTATGAATTAAATGAGATTAATAAAGAAATTAGAAAAGCACCAGGTCAAGTAGAAGA